>Ga0099364_10009611_pt1 | contig 13403 bp, 13 predicted proteins | sample TergutTh196P3_FD_73070 | JGI IMG/M metagenome (GOLD analysis project Ga0099364, IMG submission 73070) | Microcerotermes parvus P3 segment gut microbial communities from Pointe-Noire, Republic of the Congo - Th196 P3 | ecosystem: Host-associated > Arthropoda: Insects > Digestive system > Gut ...
TCAGGTGCTTTTAAGCTGATGAGCGTCGCCGGAGCTTACTGGCGGGGAGATGAGAAGCGCCCCATGCTTACCCGCATCTACGGAACTGCCTGGGAGAACCCAAAGGATCTAAAGGCTTATCTCACATTCCTTGAAGAAGTGGAGAAGCGCGATCACCGCAGGGTAGGGAAGGATCTCGACCTTTTCTCTACCCACGAGGAAGCCGGTGCAGGTCTTATTTACTGGCACCCCAAGGGTGGCAGAATGAGGGTTGCCATCGAAGATTTCTGGCGCAAGGCACATTATCAAAATGGTTACGAAATCCTGTTCAGCCCCCACATAGGTAAGTCCTGGCTTTGGGAAACATCAGGTCACCTGGGTTTTTACAGCCAAAACATGTACAGCCCCATGGAGATAGACAAACAGAGTTACTATATAAAACCCATGAACTGCCCCTTCCACATGATGATCTATAATAACTCCAGCCACAGTTACAGGGATCTTCCCCTGCGCTGGGCGGAACTCGGCACCGTTTACCGCTACGAACCAAGCGGTGTCCTTCATGGCCTCTTGCGCGTCAGGGGCTTTACCCAGGATGATGCTCACATCATCTGCACTCCTGAACAGATGGAAAGTGAGATTCAGGAAGTGCTGCGCTTTAGCCTTTGGATATGGAAGACCTTTGGTTTTAAGGAGATAAAGGCATACCTTGCCACCAAGCCCGAAGAGTCAGTTGGCGAGCAGAGCCGCTGGGATGCAGCGCTGGAAAGCCTACGCAGAGCCATAGATGCGGAAGGTCTCCCCTACGAGATTGATGAAGGGGGAGGAGCATTTTATGGTCCAAAAATCGATCTGAAGATTAAAGATGCCCTTGGCAGGGAATGGCAAATGACTACCATTCAATTTGATTTTAACGAACCTGAACGTTTTGATATGACCTATGTTGATACAGATGGTCAGCGTAAACGCCCCTACATGATACACAGGGCATTACTGGGAAGTATGGAGCGCTTCTTCGGTGCTCTAATTGAACACTATGGCGGAGCCTTCCCCGCATGGCTAAGTCCAGAGCAGGCAGCTGTTATACCCGTTTCTGAGGCCTTTAATGATTACGCCAAAAAGGTGACAGAGAGCCTAAAAGCGAAAGACATTCTCGTAAGCGCTGAACTCGATGACAGCCGCCTTAACGCAAAGATACGGGATTGTCAGAATCGCAAAATCCCCTATATGCTTGTTGTTGGTGAAAAGGAAGCCTCCGAAGGCACAGTATCCATACGCCTCCGCGACGGCCGTCAACTTCCCGCAATGACTATAGATGACTTTGCAAATTATGCCGCTAAAAAGATAGAGACCAGGGATTTGGAGTTGTAAGTTTTTAACTATAGGAGATTTTTATGAGTAAAGCAGAAACAGCAGTAAAAAACTTTGCTAACTATAATTGCGCACAGTCTGTGTTGCTTGCCTATTGTGAGGATTTTGGGCTGGACAGGGAAAAAGCCCTGCAAACAGCCGTAGGTTTTGGCGCAGGCTTTGGGCGTCATCAGGATATATGCGGCGCCATTAGCGGTGCAGTAATAGTCCTGGGGCTTTCATCCCAGTTTAAGGAAGAAGATAGACGCCCAAAAATCACCGAAACCTATGCAAGGGTTCATGAATATGTAAAGGAGTTCAAAGAAAACTACGGCTGTGTCGACTGCCTTGATCTCCTGGATGGCTGTGACCTAAAAAGCGAAGAAGGACAAAAAACTTTTCGGGAGAACAATATGAGGGAAAAGTGCTTCGATTATGTCCGTTTTTGCTGTAATCTGCTGGATAAGCATCTAAAGACGACTTAAGCAGGGGCAAGAGCCGGTAATGCCGCTGGCATTGTGGCACTTGCCGGCTCCTGCCGTGGGCTCTGTTTTGCCGCGCATGCGTGGCTTCTGCCGCTTAACCCGGCAATACTCAATGCTACAGCATTTACCGGCTTCTACCGTCGGACTATGCTTTGCTTGGTCTGGGGAGTGCTGCATTTGCTGGCTCCTGCTGCCGCCTGTCGGGAATGTTTCACGTGAAACAATGGTACCGCTCTAGCGGCAGCGCCTTATATAATATAATTCAGTAAAAGGGTGTTTCCTATGGAAAACTTTTATCTTTTTTGCAAATTCACTTGACTTGTAGAGCTAATTTTCCTATGTTATTGGTATAACTGATTGGGTTGCAATGTTTTGCTTTTCGCCAATTTGTTCAACATGCAGCAGGTCAGCTTGCCTCCCGGGTTTCCTCACCTCCTTTTCCCGGGGGGTTTTTTTATTTTATCACCGCTAATAGGCAATGCTTATCGAACGGTGTCCGAATTTGAGAAATGTTTCACGTGAAACATTTTTTCTATTTTATGATATAATCCAAAAATGAAGTTTTATCTTGCCCATATTCCTGTATTTATCTCTGTCTTTCTTATTACCTTGATGCTGGTACTTTTTTCCGGTTGTTATACCCTGCAGCAAGGCGTTAGCATGCTGAGCTATTTGAATCAGGCAATACCACTTGAGGATCTGGCTCAGGGTGATAACAGCGAAGATCGTCTATTTGCGGAAAGGGTGGAAAGCATACGCCGTTTTGCCATGGAAGATTTGGGTCTTTCCGGAAGCAGGAACTATACTCGTTATGTACAACTGGACAGAGATTACCTTGCCGCGGTTGTGTCGGCTTCCGCAAGTGATTCATTCACGCCTCATACTTGGTGGTTTCCCATTATTGGCAGGGTTCCTTATAAGGGATTTTTCAATATTGATGATGCGATAAGAGAAAGGGACAGACTGGAAAGAAGAGGCCTTGATGTATGGATACGCAGGGTAGATGCGTTCAGTACCCTGGGCTGGTTTAGTGATCCCTTATACTCCTTCATGAAAAATTATCCCGAACAACGCCTTGCCGAGCTAATCATACACGAATTATTTCATGCGACCTTATTCCTCACAAATCATGTTCAGTTTAACGAAGAACTAGCCACCTTTATTGGTATAGAAGGCTCCCGGCTTTATATGGAAAAAATGTACGGCGTAAATTGGCGTGCGAATGCCGGTTTAGAAGATGCTGCAGCCGAAGCTGATTTTGCATCTTTTCTGTACTTCATTCATGAACTCATTGCTGACCTGGATGCAGTATATAAGAGTTCCATTTCTACTGATGAAAAACTTCGTTTAAAGGATGAAGTAATATCTTCATCACAATGGAGATTTGCAGCTACTTATGATGATATATTTCTTACAGAAAATTACAGGAATTTCAGTCAGCTCCCCATCAATAATGCCTACCTTGGGCTTTTTAATCTTTACTACGAGGAAGACAGGTATTTTTTCGATTTATACGATAGAATTGTTGAAGAACTGGATCTGGATCTTGGTGGCTTCATAGAGATTGCAAAGTCCTTAAATGATGTGCGCGCATTAAGAGGCGGCAGAGGTGATCCCAGGGCAGAACTTGAAATGCTCCTGTTTTAAACTTTGATTCTCTGCCATTTTCCGCCTCTGTAGCGGAAGTATATTATTACTGCCCTTATGGATTGATCCAGGTTCCAGCAAAGCCATGCACCTGCTATGCCCCATTCAAAAACTATTATGAAAAGGTAACCCAGTACCATCCTCATGCCCAGTACGCCTATCATCGTAGAGATTAATGGCCATTTAGTATCACCGCCTCCGCGTAGTCCGCCGCTTACGGCTATTTGAAAAATTTGCTGAAATGCAAAGGCCGCCAGTATACGCAGGGCAATTACGATGTTTTCCACGACAATAGTTTCATCTGTAAAAAGAAGTGCTATCTGATGCGGTATTGCCAACAGGGGAATAACAAGGAAGATCGACATGATAAAGCACAACTTCATCGCTGTATTAAAGTACATTTTTGCAATGTCTGGGCGCTTGGCTCCAAGGTTTTGTCCAACAAGAGAAACAAGAGCAGCACTTATTGCAGAGCCAAAGTTAACTACATAACTATGCAGAGTGCCTGCTATGTTATGTGCGGCATATTCGGCAGTTCCCAGCCTTATTACAAATACAGTAAAAAGTATGAGCCCCACCCTTAAAGCTATTTGTTCCAGAGCGGCGGAAGTGCCGACCCTGCATATCCTTTTGATTATACTTGCATCGGGTTTAAATATGCCTGTAAATGAAGGCCATACAGGAAGGTCCTTAGAAGCAAATAAAATGTAAAGTGCAAAGATACAACCAACGGCTTTGGCAACAAGCTGAGCAATCGCCGCTCCCAGTATTCCCAGCTCAGGTATGGGACCATAACCGTTTATAAGAAGCAGGCATAAAAGCACATTTGTAATGTTAGCTGCTATATTGAAGTACATGGAAGGCTTTGTACGCCCGGCACTTCTTAGCATGGCAGCAACAGCGGAAGATACAGCCTGAAAGACTATACCAACCGCACTGTAGCGCATATAGAGTTCCGCCATGGGGTAGTAGTCCGGAGTTGCACCCATTAGTAGTATAAAATCGCCACCCCAAAAATACATAAGGAAGGCAAATATAAAACTAAAAATCAAAGAGAGGAACATAGTCTGTTCACAGGCTTTTTTCGATTCAGTTAAATCCCTCGTGCCTATGGCGCGGGCTGCAATCGCCATGCCGCCTATGCAGAAGGCCTGTATCCCGACATATGGAATCATCAGAGGTTGATTGGTAATTCCAACCGCACTAACCGCCTCTTTACCTATGGAAGAAACAAGGGCCATATTCACCATGGTAATCATGGAGGCAAGGGTGAGCTCAACTGCCGCAGGCCAGGAAATGCGTATTACATTGTTTCGTAATTCTTTTTTTGAGGGTGTAGTAAGAGGAGGCTCCCTTGTTTCTGACATATACTTTATTGTATATGATATATCTTAATACTGGAAGCAAGGCAAAGTTGGGAAACGTTTCCCAACTTTAATTTACTGCGTTAGGTGCAGGACAAGCTGTAGCACTTGCACTGCAGGTCTTCGAGTATTTTCCTGCTGACACTTAGTATTCGCCTGACCGACGACACTTTTGCTGCACTGCGCTGCGTAATACGAACTACGTGTTATATATCGTGGCTGTATGTAACATGAAGTAGAGTACGTATTATCACTTAAAATCCAGGAATAGCAGTATAGGTAGATGATCGCTTAAGCCCCTGCCGCTTCTTGGATTGTAGGTATTGGGTATCCCATCAGCATTTATGAATGGAGTATGATCTGCAACCCTGCTCCCTGAATATTGCCATCCTGATCCTGAAAAAAGCGTATAGGGAAGCAGAAAATGGTCTATGGTTTCCCACTTGTCTCTAAAGTAAAATGTGCCTTCTGCTTCCATGTCAGAAAACCAGGGGGAGTAAAACACATGATTTATATGGTCAAAATAGTTTGCTGCCGGCGGTCTTTCGCCGCTAAGCAAGAGGAAAGAGGGACTTGCAGCTCCTGCCATAGTCAATGTATTCCCCGCTCTTGATGTATCTGCTGTCAGCATAGCTCCCGCAGCAGGGTGGTCGGGCAGGAGGGCAGTGATAGTCTGGCGTCGGTGAAACTCATCGTAATTCTCGTTTAAGTCTCCCATAACTATAAACGCAATATCATCTTGCTCGCTTAGGAGTTCAAGGTAGCGCCTTTGCACAACTCTTGCCGAGGCTTGCCTTAGCGGAGTTGTTGCATCATCTCCACCAACCTTGGACTTCCAATGGCACAGCAGAATAATTAGCAACTCATCCTGTATACTGATGCTAATCTCCAGTACAGGCCGCGGTGTAGTTTCCTCATCTATAGTGATAGAATGAGCTCTTGCTTCTATTATTGGATAGCGGCTAATGAGCCCAAGGCCTATTGAGGCGCCCGGCATATTTGAAAATGCAATCCAGTTATATCCGTACCTGGAGAGAGCCCCTTCTGCAAGATCATAAAGAACTCTAATATTCTCAATTTCTGCAAAACCAATAATATCTGGCATCTGAGCACTGCTTGGCGTTCCTGAAGGTGAAGATGCTCCGGAGTGCGCAGCTGTTCCGGGAGATGTTGCCGCTCTTGGATGCGTTGCCGCTTCCGTACTCAGCATCCTGGGGATGGCCTGAGAAATGGCAGTGAGCCGCGCCTCATACTTCTCCTCTGTCCAACCGCCTGCTTCGCGGAACTCCGGGTACTCGTTCCCGTTATCTTCCCCATCAAAGAGGTTCTGTACATTCCAAAAAGCCAGTGTAATCTGCCCCGGTGTTCCCGACATTGCAGAGCTATTTCCCCCGGGGAAAGCCCCATCGCAGCTCTGCATCCAAAATCCTGTCATCACTATCAGACAGATTGAGATTATCAATTTTCGTGTTTTCATACCCTATTACGGCATTGGGATGCGGGACACTTGGCTTTTTAGGAATTTTTTTTGATCTTTTTGTATGTTGTAATAAAGGTAAAACCCTATCCGAGCCGTGCTGTTCTTTACATATCAAGCTAACATGGTGAATAATGAATTAATGGAATTATATTAGGAGACCAATAAGATGGCATCAGCATATTATTCAGAACAAGCTAAAAATGGTTTGCAGCTTATAAGCGCCGCAGAAAAAGGGGATTTTGAAGCTGTTAAAGCATTATTGCAAAAAGATGTTAATATACATGCGCAGGACAGGGAAGGCAGGTGCGCCCTTGTAGCAGCCGCCTATGGGAACCATCTCGATATTGTCGATCTGCTGATTGCTGCCGGTGCGGACGTCAACATGAAAGACAACACTCTGCAAAGTGCTTATTTGATCGCGACTTCGGAAATCCCTAGGTCGGAAAGTTATACGGAATTGTTGAAGAAAACTCTTAAAGCCGGAGCGGATGTCCACAGTACAGATTCTTATAACGGAACCGGTCTTATCCGAGCAGCCGACCGCGGCTATGTTGAAATTATTAGGGAACTTTTAAAAACTGATATTCGTGTCAATCATGTTAACAGACTGGGCTGGACTGCTTTACTTGAAGCGATTATATTGGGCGATGGAGGAGAGCGGCATACGGAGGTAGTACGCCTGTTAGTAGGTGCCGGCGCAGATCTTAATCTGCCGGATAAGGATGGAACTTCTCCCTTGGCTCATGCCAAAAGCAAAAAATTTTCGTATATTATTGAAATACTGGAAAACTCCGGGGCAAAGTAGAAGGGGAGATAAAGATATGATTTATGGCAATAAAAAAAAGATAATTTCCGGGATTATTTTTGCTGTTATATTCGGTATTATTTTAGGTTGTATTATAACCACAGTAACTGTTTTCAATATGCCAAATTCTTTCTTTTGGACTATATTTGGAAGATATCCAAGTGACTTAACAGATTTTGAACTTCAAATTAGACTACAAAGAGATATGATCACTTTAATAGAGAATCGTATTAACGCTATTAAAGATATTGATATTATTAACATACAAATTGTTTGGCCTTATGAACTTGAACGACCTATAACTGCCAGTGTCATTATCAGGCCAAGTGCAACAAGCGACATTGCACAGAATAGAACAAAATTAGAAGATATTCAAAATATCATAAAGGAATTTTTCAGAGAAATTAGGGATGAAAATATTGTTATTGTAGATCAAAATGGTTTTATTTTAAATGATTTTGATTGATTTGGAAATCTAAGAACCCCAGTTTGGATGATCTAGACTTGTACTTAGGTTATCTGTAGTATCGAGAGTAGAGTTACGAAAGCGGTTGTTTGAAGGGTTGCTTCCTCCAGACCAATACACAGCATGCCCACTTGGGGAGGATATTGTATTACCAATACCGGCAATATTTTCATTGGCATCACCGGTATTTCCGTAAATGATTCCTCCTGTTTTTGCAAAGTATCCGGTAGAAGAAATATATACTGCACCTCCAAAAGGTGAATATGTAGAATTTCCGGCTATTGAACCGCCACTCATTAAAAATGAAGCACCATTATTAATTGTCACAGCACTACCGGGATATGCAGTATTTTCCTGCGGCGTATTTACATCAACTATAATATGATTTCCTGTAATCGTTCCTGCTCTCAGTTCAAAACCTGCTCCAGCACCCAGGAGACTAATTAGAGGACGTATATTATTATTTCTTCCTTGTAATGTAAGATTTGAACTATCCATAACCAATATTTGATTGCTTCGTGTTAAGAACATGAATCCATCACTGTTTAATGTGATGGTGCCATTCCCTCTAAGCATTACAGTAATATACGAAGTATTTCCAAAAATACTTGTTTCTGTTGTAAATCCATTTACTGAAAAACTCCCATTAATGTTTAAAATATATGTTTTTCTGTTAGAAATAGATGTACCTGAACTGCCATTTCTTATTGAATTTAATGCTGCATTCCATTCCGAAGTATTGGTGATCGAAAATTCTTCTATAATTAGGTTAATTTGATTGTCGCTTGATGATCCTTCACATCCTGTCAAAGCTGCAAGGGCATATAAGGCTGCCAGAATAAGAAGACAATTTTTCCATTTTGTTTTTTTCATTAAAAACTCCTTTCCTATAGTTTTTAATTAATCTTAACGTTCCATAAAATTATATAGAACTAAAAGATTTTTGTCAATATGTAAATCGTATAGTTTAATGTATTTATATAGATTGGAAAGGTATATTGGGATGAAAGGACATGAAATAAAAGCAATATTGGGGAAAAATATCAAATTTATCAGGAATCAAAGGATGTATTCCCAGGCACTTTTAGCCGAGAAAGCCGAAATTTCTATTACTTTTTTAAGTACTATTGAAAGGGGGCTTAAATATCCAAAGCCTACCGTATTGGCACAAATAGCTGATAGCCTGGGAGTAGATGTCCATGAACTTTTTAAATCAGATTCCACACTTAATATAACACCTATGACTATAGGTAATGACAGTAAAAAAATGTTAGACCGTCTTTCAAAAATGATAACCCGTAAGGTCAATATTGCAGTTAATAAAGCAATAGAAGGCGTTTTTAAGGATTTTATGAAATAAATTTGTTAAAAGCCGCCTTGCCATTAAGCATTATAAGCCTTACCATTAGGTATGGGAAAATCAATTATATTTGTATACTCATACCACGGAATGAGCACCAAGAAAATCGCTGATGTTATAGGTGCTAAATTATTAGCTTCAGTAATCGACATTAACGTCAACTCTGAAAATGTTTCATTGGATAATTATGATCTTGTGGGTTTTGGTGCAGGGATCGCTGCCGGAAAGCATTATTCAAAAATGCTAAAATATGTAGAAAAGCTGCTAAATGTCCAAAATAAAAGCGCTTTTATTTTTTCAACAAGCGGAATGTATAACGAAAAGAAGATGTTAAAAAACCATAAAGTTCTTAAAGATTTACTTCTTGAGAAAGGCTTTACTGTTGTAGATGAATTTGGCTGTAAAGGCTTTTTTTACTTGGGTTTTAAATTTTTGGGAATTAATAAAAAGAATCCGGACGGTATTGATCTAAAAAACGTAGAACTTTTTGCAGAAAGATTGTTGAAATAAAACTTTTATAATCTCTTTTCAAAAGCTCTTTTTGAATTGCCGTTAAACCCGCACTTTTCATAAAAGGCATGATTCTCTTTTCTGTCATAGCCGCTTTGCAGTACAATTTTGTAGCAGTTTTGCTCTTGTGCATATTTAACCGCCATGTTTATTGTCTTTTTTGCTATTCCCATGCGCCTGTAGTTTTTGTCAGTTACGACATTTTCTATGAAACCATTTGATCTCCCACCTCTTGTTAAGTTGGGAATAACTGCCAGGTAACATGTGGAAACGACAAGATCATCTTCCATTGCAATAAAATATTTTACGCCGTTTTGTTCAATTTGTTCCCAAATCTCATTTGCCCTGTCTATTGCAATAGGAATTTCATCAGGGAGTAACTGTTTATACAATTCCAATATTTGGGGTATATGCTCTTTACTTGCTATGGAATATTTTATCATGGCTGCCTCATTAATATTTAATAAATATGATTTATCACAGCAGTGAGATCTATTTTAAATAAAAGCAGATATCTAGAATAACTTTACCGTTTTCGTCAGGTGTTGTAAAACGCGGGCAGGCGTATCGTTCAAGACAAATGTCATCAAGTTTGTGGCCTGCTTGTTCTAGTTTTTTGCTGCATTCTTCTTCGTGGAAAAAAACATCATTCTCCTTGCCATGTAACCAGCAGACACCCAGTGTTGCCTTTGAGAAGTCTAGATAGTCAAAGCCTGTGGGTACATTAGCTCTTTCTGGCATAAAAATACCAATCCAATATTCAAATTGACCTTCGTAATGGCGCATTAAACCAATATAGGCATCTCCGTCTTCATAAATCGTCTTGATGTCTTTTCCGCTGTGATTAATAATTTCGTCAAACCAGCCATTACTGTGCCAGTCACCCCAATACTTACCATAATTTCCGTTTATTCTATCATTATCTCCGTATTTTTTCCCTATGAAGCGTAATGCGGGTACTTCCTGTATATATGTTCTTATAATTTCTGCACTCATGATTTAACACCCTTTAATATTAACTATACTCTTGTTTATATAATACTAAACATGTAGAATAAAATATGTCAACTGGAATAATTGATGTTGTCAGTGAATGGTGAGTATAAAAATTATGTAGCAATAGACTTTTCATTTGGAGTATACTATGAAAATAATCGATACTATAAAGAAATTGGAACTTGAAAAACGCAACAACCAAATAATGAATGCAATCATATCAAAAATGAAAAGGGACTGTCCAGGTTGTGTTGACCTAATTGGAATAAGCGGTTCTTTTTACACAGGTGATATACATGAAAAATCTGACCTTGATTTACTAATTATTATTAATGATGATAAAGCAAATATCATTTCTTCATGTTTTATCCTGGATGGTGTAGGATTTGATATTTATTGCTCAAAATGGGATAGGCTTGAGCATATGGCAGAATTCAAAGACCCTTACAGTGGCAAATTAATTGATCTAAAAATTGTTTATACACTGGACAAGAAAGTAGAAGAACGATACTACCTATTACAAAGTAAATTAATGGAAAAATTAAATTCACCCTTATCTAAGCTGGATATAGAAAAAGCCAAAGATTATCTTCGTAAGGCAGAGTGTGAATATATTAATGTAATGACCAATGACGATATGGCACTATGCAGATATTCTTCTGCATTGTTCCTTAATCATCTGGAGTTTTCACTTTATATGCTTAACAAAAAATTTGTTAAGCATGGAATAAAGCGTATCCCTCAGGAAATTGAAAATATGCACATATTACCGGAAAAATTTTTAAAGCTTCATAATAACATTGTATGCGCAGAATCAGTTTCTAATATAAAAACATCCTGTACAGAAATTTTAAAAATAATGAAAAAATGTTTTAAAGATTTTGAAGATAATGGTAAAGAGAGAAAGGAGATCACTGCTGATGATCTTGTAGGTACTTATGAGGAAATTTATTCAAACTGGTATAGCAAAATGTTTCATAGCATTGAAATTAATAGCCCATATTTATCATTTCAAACATTATCGTCATGCCAAAACTTTTATAACATGATGTCAGAAAATTTTAGTATTGATAATATTAATATAATAGATAAATTTTCCCATTCGGATCTGAATGCAGCGACAGATTATTTTTCTAAAGGAATGGAGGAATATTTAAAACTGTATAAAAAACATAATGTCAATGTTAAAAATTATCAAACAATAGAAAATTTTGAAAAGGATTATCTGGCATGAATATAGAATTTTTTAAAAAATACCTTTTTTATACCAATCATCAAAAACTTCATCCCATTCTTTATTGGGAATAGGCCATTTATTAGTTTTTATTTTTGCTTCATTTAAAAAACGTTTTCCATAGTTAATGCCATCTTCAATGCTTTTTATACATAAGACAGTCCATGTATTTTTTTCATTACTGTATTTTTGTTTTAATGCATCAAAATCATAATTAATATTTTTTAATTCAATTGTTATATTGGTTTCATTAAAATCTGCTAAACAATATTGCGCGTACTTATTCCCTATAAGGCTAACACCTACGGAGCCAGGGCTAATTAAATATTTGCCATTGTATATTTTTTGCCATTGCCTGTGATTATGTCCGCAAAACAATACATTTTCTTCTATATGTTCAAATGACTTTATAATTAACTCATCCTCATTTTCACGGAGTGTATCGTATAATGAGAAAGGTGAACCATGCACGCATCTATAGGAAAAATTATTATTATACTTAAAAGATAATTCTTCAGGAAGATTAGATATATAATCCAGATTATCTTTTGTAATATTATTATAGGTTTGAAATATTGTTTTAAACTGGTTAAAGTCTTTATTCTTTTCATTAAAATTTGCCACATATATTTCACGATTTCCTTTTATAACATGCTTGGTACATTGTTTTGCCAAGTCCAGTACATTATTTGTAAAGTCCGGAAAATCAGTAATTAGATCACCCAAAATAATAACTTGGTCGACATTATGTGCTTTAATGTCATTCAACACTGCTTCCAGGGCAAATAAATTTCCATGTATATCAGCCAACACTGCTACTTTCATTGTATGTAATAATAAAGTATTTTAATAATATTGACTACTCTCATAACGATATAATATAGTTAACAATGATGGAGATACTATGCCGCTTGTAACAATAGATGACTTATCATTTGAAATAAAAACCACTGGTTTCAATTTCGATTTTTTACATGATTATGGTAAGGTGTTTACTGTCTTCGATAAAAATGATTCTGGAAATATTTCCTTTGGTGTAGAAAATAATGGAAAGCGATATTTTATTAAAGTTGCAGGAGCAGACACAATAAACAAAAATGAGAATCATAAGATTGATACTGTAATTGCCGGCTTGATCCATGCGGCCGATATTTATAAAACTTTAAGACACCCATCGCTAATTAATTTAGTTGAGAGTAAAGAAATTCAAAATGGATTTATTTTGGTTTTTGACTGGATAGATGGAGAATGTATGAACGAGCATTGGACTTATGATAAATATCCAAAATATACACATGGGAAATCTGCGTTTTATCGTTATGTAAGACTGGATAAAAAAATGTTACTAAAGTCTCTAAATGAGATATTTGAGTTTCATAAATTTGTTACATTAAAAAATTATGTTGCAATAGACTTTTATGATGGCAGTGTAATGTATGATTTTAAATCAAATAAAACAATTATTTGCGATATTGATTTTTATTCTAAAAGTCCCTACATAAATAATATGGGGCGCTTATGGGGATCTTCCAGGTTTATGTCTCCCGAAGAATTTAACAAGGGAGACATTATTGATGAAGTGACAAATGTTTATACAATGGGTGCAACTGCTTTTGTTTTTCTTGGAGGAGAAAAGGATAGAGATTTTAATAAATGGCGTACAGGAAAAAATTTATATGAAGTTGCTTTAAAGGCAGTTGAGCCAGATAGGAAAAAAAGGTATCAAT
>Ga0099364_10009612_pt1 | contig 13402 bp, 12 predicted proteins | sample TergutTh196P3_FD_73070 | JGI IMG/M metagenome (GOLD analysis project Ga0099364, IMG submission 73070) | Microcerotermes parvus P3 segment gut microbial communities from Pointe-Noire, Republic of the Congo - Th196 P3 | ecosystem: Host-associated > Arthropoda: Insects > Digestive system > Gut ...
CCTGGATTGCTTCGCTTTGCTCGCAATGACGAGGGGTATTTGGATAGGTACGGCGTGTTGGCGGTCGTTGGCGGTTGATGACATTTATGCTATTTATGGTGATATTATTGTGGTGGATAACATTTATGCTATTTATGGTGATATTATTGTGGTGGATAACATTTGTGCTATTAGTTGTGATATTATTGTGGTGGATGACATTTATGCTATTTATGGTGATATTTATAATGCAGAACCAGTTGATGAGCGAGTTCGGGATGATGTAGAATACTATCGTAATACCCGAGAGCGAAAAGATTTACTGGTTATTGCGTAGGATTTTTTTCGCCGTGCAAAGCGTTAAAAGGCAGTAATGCTTTGTGCCTTGCAAGTTTTGACAGCGAAGCAGGGCGGCAAAAAGGCAAGCAATAAGCGCAAAGCTATTCGCCCTCGGGTATAATTACGAACGATTGCCATATTGTATAAATAAGCGCAAAGCTATTCGCTCTCGGGAATTACTGCGAACGATTGCCATATTGTCCTGCATAGCGTGTTTATATTTAGTGATGTCATGAGGATGGAAACATGATTAGTGGAAATGACATTCAGGCTTATAATGAAAAATGCCGTACTTTAGTTAAGGCTGATGGATTCATCTACCTTCTTCCGCATGAAGCTTTGAAAAATTGGATTTCCAACTACACAATCACTTTTCCGTGCGAGGGCATGGTGGCAGACAATTATACTATTATCCCCCATGGTTGCGCTACGTTAGTGTTTTCATTCGATGGCAATAGAATTGTCGGCGATCTTTTTGGCCCGGCTACTAAACCCACCTGTGTTGGCAGAGCGGCTGCCCATTCTCTGCTGTTGTTCATTGTGGAATTTCAACCGGCAGGATACTATGCTTTCAGCGGAATGGCGCAAAACGAGTTGACCGACAGGGTAATTGATTTTGATATGATCAATCCAACACTGAATAGATTGTTGACGCAAAAAATAGAAATGGCATCGGATATTTATTCGATTATTGCTGAAATAGATAGGCTATTTTTGGCTCATCTGAAAATCGCTTTTTATAGCAATGAGTTTTCTTTGGCAAATAAGATGATTATTGATAGCGGCGGGCGCGTTTCAGTAAAGGGACTCTCACAAAACATACATTTTAGCGAACGGCATTTAGGACGTATTTTTAATGAATACATGGGAGTTAATACCAAAGCTTTTTCGCGACTTGTACGCGTGAATAAAGCTATCAGGTTATTACGAAGTGCCCATTGTAGCATTACGCAGGCTTATCTTCAGACTGGATATTACGATATGCCCCATTTTATCCATGACTTTAAGTCGATATGCGGTATTACGCCACAGGCGTACCTTGATAACTTGTCCGATTTTTACAGTGAAATAGCGAAATTCTAATGTATAATGTAGAGAAACAAGAGATAGGAGTCGTAATGATATGCGGTATTGTGGCACATTGATTGCTGTATCTGATATGGCAAAAGCAAAACACTTTTATGAAACAGTGATGGAGCAAAGAGTTTTAATGGATTTGGGCGTTCACGTATCTTTTGAGGGAGGGCTTTCTTTACAATCCAACTATCCAGAACTTGTTGGGCATGGCCTTCTTATGCATGAGTGCCCCAATAACTTCCAGTTATATTTTGAGGTGGAAGATTTGGACATCTGGCAAAAGAAAATCGAAGATGTTGAAGGTATTGAGTTTATTCACAAAACCAAGGAATATCCGTGGGGTCAGAGCGTAATGCGGTTTTATGATTATGATAGTTACATTATAGAGGTTGCGGAAAGCATGGAGAGCGTCGCAAAACGTTTTTTGTCGCAGGGTTTAAGTGTTGAAGAAACCGCTGAACGCACTATGTTCCCTATGGATTATGTGAAGAGTCTTGCGAAGTAGCTACTGCGGGCAACGCCACGGTCAGTTCGAAAGGTAATTCCCGCAGAAATTGTTCCAAAATTGCCCTTTTGTTTGGAAACTTCACCCGCGCCGCCTTTCAGCTTGTCCGTCCGTGCTTCGTGCGAACAGCACTGCCTGTTATCGGCGTACTGTTCACCCTTGCCCGCGAAAAACCTCAATGTGGCGTGTAGCCACATTGAGGTTTTTCAGCGTGCCTACTTCTGGACCTTCCGTCCACAAGACGAGCGATAAGAACGGCAATAAGAACGGGGCGATAAGAACGGCGATAAGAACGACGATAAGAACGATAAGAACAGCGAGGACTGGTGCGAAATTCCTTATTGTGGAATCGTTGATACATTGGTATAATATCGACATAAAGTTGTTCCGGGCTTCGGGTTAACTTGACCCTAAATAGCTGTAATCTTGGGGAGCAGATATTTCGCATTTCGTATAGAAAATCGGGTTTCTTGATTTCGCATACTAACATAGAAGAACTACGCAAATGGCGGTGTTCCAATGCTTGCGGATGTTTTGACAGTTTAGTACTTATTTCGTATATTTTTGTGTTATCGGCAATTCACCATACTGCGGTGCGATTTATTTACAATGTTTTCAAAGATGCTTAGATTGAAATAAAAGCAGATTATTTTGGTTAGCGAGGGAACTATCATGAAAAAATCAATCACATATGCCTTGATACTATCGCTTGTGTTATCAATTATCGCCTGTAGTGATGATAATTCGGGTATAACGGAAATGACGGATATGAGGGATACAACGGAAATGACGGAAATGACGGATACAACGGATACAACGGATACAACGGATATGACGGATACAACGGATATGACGGATACAACGAAAATGACGGAAATGACGGATATTACATCACATTCGTCTTACGTAGGCGGCGATGTGACAAGCGTCAACCCGCCTGTGCCATTGCCCGATTATCCAATTATCGACGGCAGTTCATCCACCATGATAATGCACGCTGCGATACGGGCATATCTGACTGATGCGCATTTTGTTGACCAACATAGCCAGACTTACGCTGCGCTTGAACGCCTGATACCCGGCAACGAAGATTCTGCTGATGTAGTGCTTGCTGTAAAATACTACGACGACATACTAAATGACGCAAAAGAGCGGGGTGCAGATTTAGTGATAACCCCTATAGCAAAAGAAGGTTTTGTTTTTCTTTTGCACAAAGACAACCCCATCGACAGCCTGACACAGGGGCAACTGAGGGATATATTCTCAGGAAAAATAAAGAATTGGCAAGAACTAGGCGGATTAGATGAGGAGATTGTTCCTGTCCAACGTAACTGGGATTCCGGCAGTCAAACTGCAATTATTGATTTTATGGGCAATGTGCCGCTTACTAACATGGCAGAAGACGATTCGTTAAAAATCGCATTATCAATGGGCGATATGATTGAAACTGTTTGGACGACCGGCAGTGGAGCCATTGGGTATAACATATACAGTTGGTCTTTGGGTTATGGCATGATATTTGGTATGGAGAACCTGAAACTTCTGGCTGTTGACGGAATCGAGCCGTCCATAGAGAACCTTTCAGATAACAGCTACCCGCTAATGGTGTACACGTACAGCTACTACAATAGCGGCAATTCCAAAGGCAAGGCGTTGACGGATTGGCTTTTAACTTCCGAAGGACAGGCTGTAATAACAAGCGCGGGTTATGTGGGGATATACGGGGATTACTTCCACGGTGAAATACCAGATTTCTACAAAGATGAGTATGAGTCTACAGAAAGTGTTGAAGGGTACTATATTGAAAACGGTATGTTCGACATAAACACGATGTTTTTTAATGTCGAACGGATAATGGATAGGGAGCAGACCGATGCTTTCGCCATGAGCAAGAGTAAGGCCGTAACTGTGTTATATTTGGTACATTTCAATGAATATCTTACGTGGCGCGAACATACCCGCTATATCGTTTTGACAAGGGAAAGAGGGGGCAAGTTCGAGATTATAAACGAGGGTGAAGTATTATCGTATGAAAATGGGGTCATAACACCAGTCAGCAATTGATGTCACAATACCCCATCATACAGCAGAACATAAAAATAAGCGGAATCAGCCCGGGTAAACTGCCGATAACAAGCGGTTTGGCGAAATGTCGGTCATGGGAGGCAGTTATGACAGAGCATGAGTGTTATAACGTTTTACTGGCAAAAAAGCTGATAACGGAGTTTGAGAAGCGTGGCTTTGAATATATCCAACGAGCATTATAAGCAGAATGCCGTAGACGGTAGAGAAGCGAACCACTTCTTGATTATTATACTTTTCTGATATGCTATGTTGGTGTGGATTTATTAAGCGACTATACGGCGAAGGTGATTATGGGAAAGATGATACAGTGTTCTACGTTAAGCGGTTTGTTTAGAGATTGCCGGGAGGGAGAGCGATGGCTAACGCTGGAGAAAGTATAAATGACGAACGAAAAGAGAAGAGATCTCTTTGTGATGTTTTTAGGATGATCAGGAAGGACACTTGTCTATATTTGTGTACTGAAACAATGGCAGTCAACACAATTGGTTACTTTTACAAAAAAGAACAGGAAGGCAGCGAAATAGATTTCAATGAGGAAATTGATATGGGCTTTTTCGAGAAATTGATCCGATTGCCGTCCTATGAGGAGATCAATCATAAAGACATCATGACTTTTTATGTGAAGGAGTGTGTTGAAGAAAAAAAGTATCGACAAAAACTATTCTATATCTTAAGAAATCATGATTACATGGATAGGTTTATAGATGCCATAAAGGAACTGAATCTATATGACGAGTACATAATGGTAACGGATGATATATATAACCAGATTGCTGAAGAATGGGTAAAGGAGAATTGCCCCTCTGCGTTTTTAAGTTAACTGTAGTTTGTTGCATAGTACCCCATTTCAAGTAGCGAACCCCCTGTTATAAGCATTTTCTAAGTAATGGCATAAACGTGCCATCCTTGATAACCAGAACTATATAACGTCACGGATTTATCGGCAGGGAAGGAAAGACCATACCCTGCCGATATCCCCCGCTGTAGCCATTACAGTGCTCGTGCTACAACAAGTTGACTATCACAACTTTGTTGTTGACATTTATCTACGTATAACTTACAATTTACAATCAAAAGCAAACGGGGTTTTGTTTGGATAGTGAAACTCAAAAGCAAATAAAGAAATGAAACCCAATAAGGAACTAAAAGTGGTTAAACCCAACAAGGAACTAAAAATGGTTAAACCCAAAAGAAAACAAAGAAGTGAAGAAAAAAAGAAACAAGGAAGCGAACCCTGGGATAAACAGAAAAGCAACAACTTGGAATAAAAGAAAACGAGAAAGACTAGAGCAACAAAAATAAATCTTGGGAAATGGGATTGGATGAAGCCTATGATAGTTGGATGTGTTAAGGAGTTAAAAAAGTTGGAAGCCCGCGTCGGAATGACGCCGGAAAACACTAGAGAATACGTAAAACACGGGCATACGGTGCTTATTGAGAAAGGTGCGGGGGTAGAATCTTCCTTTGCCGACTCGGAATATGTCGGCGCAGGGGCTCAAGTTGTTGATTCCGCATCAGAGGTATGGGAAAAAAGCGGTATGATTGTGAAAGTGAAAGAACCCCTGCCTGAGGAATACCAATACTTGCGTGAGGGGCAGATGATATACGCGTATTTGCACCTGGCAGCCGACCGCCGATTGACAGAGGAGCTTCTCAAGCGCAAAGTTACGGTAATAGCATATGAAACCATGCGCGATAAAAATGGAGGGCTCCCCCTTTTAAAACCTATGAGCGAAGTCGCGGGAAGGCTAAGCGTTCAAGAGGGTGCGAAATACCTGGAAAAGCCCATGGGGGGTATGGGGCTGCTTATAAGCGGCGTACCCGGGGTTCGAAGGGCGAACGTTGTTATTCTCGGCGGCGGTGTAGTCGGAATGAACGCATGCAAAGTTGCCTCCGGCATTGGTGCGCGGGTGATAATTTTCGATAACAACATTGACCGGCTGGCGTACCTTGACGATATATTTGGCAAGGAAATACAGACACAATACAGCACTGACACGGCCATTGAAAAGGCAATGAGATCAGCGGATCTTGTCATTGGCGCGGTTCTTATTCCGGGTGGCGCGGCGCCCAAACTGATTAAAAAAGAATACCTCCCTAAAATGAAAAACGGGAGCGTGATCGTTGACGTCGCCGTTGACCAGGGGGGGTGCTGTGAAACGTCGAGGCCCACATACCACGACGAACCTACATTCGTGCAGGACGGCGTAGTTCACTATTGTGTCGGAAATATGCCAGGGGCTGTGCCGCTTACTTCCACAATTGCCTTAACAAACGCCACGTTAAGCCGCGGATTGCTGATTGCCGAGAACGGGCTTGAAGAAGCGGTCAGGAAAGATCCCCTAATCGCAACGGGCGTAAATTGCTACAAAGGGCATGTCACATGCCAGGGAGTGGCTGACGCATTTGATTTGGAATACACGGATTTTGCGTCTATAGGCTAAGTGATAGGTTAAGTAATAGGTTAAGTAAGAGGTTAAGGAAGACTGGTAAAGTAAGAGGTTAAGTAAGACTTGACAATTACGTTTTGCGGCAAAAAGATAAACGATATCGACTGTGAAATCCTTTTCGTTCTACGGTATTGTACATAGGGGTGCAACATAGGGGAGGCGAGGTTTTTTGCCGCTTCAAATAAAAAGAGCCCCAGCTGGCTGCCCTCAGAATCAGCTTTTCGCTGATACTGGGCAGGTTGCTGGGTGTTCTCGTTGCGCCTTATATACGGGGCTGTGACGGCTGTGACAGTGTTAGCCGCATATCTCCACTTTTTCACAAGGGAGAGTTCCTTGTGCCAGCCGCAAGGGACGCACCCGTATCATATAAAGCAGTGAGCGCCGTAGGTATTTCCCATGGCGCCTTGTATATTGAAGCGACAGCGCAAGCGCTGTTGCTGAGGAAAGCGGTTGGGCCGGTTGCGGGTATACTGTGTTTGTTTGCCAAGGCCCTCATGTTCGTCTTCTGGCCTTACCAGGAGATGATATGAAAAACGAGTCTTACTACCAGTCTACAATATGGCGCTCGTATACCACTCTTTTTTAGCACTTATATTATTCTTATTTTATAATTCCTGTGAAAAACTCAAAAACAAAAAAACATTCAATTGAGCATCTGAGATTATTCGAGAATTCAACTCAAGGACCATACAAATAATTTACATAGGAAATTACAAAAGAATTTATACAAAGAATAACAAAAAATATTCTACAAAGAGTAATCAAACACATTTTGCAGGCTTCATTGCCTTGTGAAAACGCAAGAAATTTGCTATAATCTGGCATATGATTTACCTCTGCCTACGTTAAACAATCAAACAACCAGTTTGCAGTTTGGGGGCGCCGTTGCATCAGGGGCGGGGGTGGGCTTTTATGGAGCTTATTTGCCGAAGAACAAGATGGGGGAAACGGATGCCGATCATTTGCAGGGGCCTGAGAGTGTTGATTATGGATGCCTTTTTTTCGGGAGGGTGGCTGAGACAAACGTTCGCCTTCCGGGATGTGCCAATGCAATCACACCTTCCTTGGCTGATTGTGGCGGTGGAATTGTTTTTGTGCTTACTTGTATTGCTTTTTTTTATTCTGCGTCGTACGAGGCATGAGGGTAGGCAGCTTGAAAAGATTGTGTTAAACCGTACAGCGGAGCTTGACAGGCAACGCGTTCTTCTGTCTATTGTAAACAATGCAGCGGCGCTGTTGCTTGCTTCGGACGTAGACGAGTATCTGGATGCAATGGCCAAGGGCATGGAGATGATAGGAAAATGTGTGGAAGTGGACCGAGTCAGCATTTGGAAGAATCTCAGAAAAGAAGATGGGCGGCTGTTCTATAGGCTGGTGTGTCAATGGGCAAACGAAGGCCTGCCTGAATTAGACGGGGAAACGGAGTTTGCATACCAAGAAATCATGCCAAACTGGGAGAGCTTGTTTAGCCGGGGGGAATGCGAAAACGGCCCAATTGACAGCCTCCTTGAAGAGGAGCGGACGCAACTTGAAGAGTTTTCTGTCAAGTCGATCCTGGCCATCCCAATTTTTTTAAAGGAGGGGCTGTGGGGGTTTGCGAGTTTTGACGACTATCACCGTAAACGCCGTTTCCCAGAAGTAGAAATGTATGTGCTCCGCTCTTGGGGCCTGCTCGCTGTTGGAGTTATTCAGCGTAGCGAGAGTGCGAATAGCCTGAAGCGGGCGTTGACCAATATTGAAGCCGCTGTTGAAGCGGCGCAGGCGGCTAACAACGCGAAGACTACTTTTTTAGCAAACATGAGCCACGAGATACGAACGCCAATGAATGCGATCATTGGAATGATTACAATTGGAAAAGCTGCTGCGGACGTGGAAAGAAAGGATTATTGCTTTACTAAAATCGAGGACGCTTCGAAGCACCTGCTCGGCGTAATAAATGATATACTGGACATGTCAAAAATTGAAGCAAATAAGTTTGAGCTTTCTCAAGCAGAGTTTAACTTTGAAAAAATGCTTCAGCGGGCTGTAAATGTCGTTAACTTCCGTGTTGACGAAAAACGGCAGAACCTTACGGTTCACATTGACAAGGGCATACCAAGGGTGCTTGTGGGAGACGACCAACGCCTGGCCCAGGTAGTTACAAACCTGTTGGGGAATGCGGTAAAGTTTACCCCTGAAGAAGGGTGCATCAGCCTAGATACGTGCTTTATGGGCGAGGAAAATGGTGTTTGTACGATTATGGTTGCTGTGACAGATTCGGGAATAGGCATTAGCGTGGAGCAACAGTCCCGCTTATTTAGCGCTTTTCAGCAGGCAGAAACCAGCACCACCCGCAAGTTTGGCGGCACAGGGCTCGGGCTTTCAATTTCAAAGAGCATTGTGGAAATGATGGGTGGGGAAATTTGGGTAAAGTCCGAGCTTGGTATAGGCGCAGAATTTTGCTTTACTCTGAAGGCTAAGCGGGGCAAAGACGGGGGCAGGGGGCCTTCCAGCATTGACATTGATTGGGGCGGCGTACGGGCCCTTGTGGTGGATGACGACCCTGACGCGCTTGTCCAGTTATGCGAAATCATACAGGGGCTTGGGGCGTCCTGCACCGTAGCGGAAACATGCGAAAAGGCACTAGGCCTCGTAAAAGTAAATGGCGCGTATGACGTATATTTTGTGGACTGGAAGATGCCGGGCAAAGATGGCATTGAGTTTACAAAACTGTTAAAAACAGGGGAAGGGTATGATAAAGACGCCTATGTAGCGCTTGTGTCTGCTGCGGATTGGAGCGACATTGAAGATGCGGCGAAGGCGGTAGGCATAGCCAAATTCTTATCAAAACCGCTGTTTCCTTCAGTTATTGAAGAAATTATAATCGACAGCATTGCCAAAGGCAGGGAGCGTGTGCGGCGCGGAGAAAAGCCCCGCAACCAGGGGATGGGCAAACCATACAACAACGGGATTGAAGAACTGCACAACCAGGGGGTGGGCGGGCTATACGGCAATGGGAAAAGCGAACCGCACAGCCAGAGGGCGGGCGGGCAATACGGCAATGGTATTGAGGAGCCGCACGGACATGGTATAGACGGGATATACAACGTAGGAGAAGGCTTGCCGCACAGCCAAAGCGAAGGCCAGCCGCACAGCCAAAGCGAAAGCCAGCCGCACAGCCAAAGCGAAGGCCACCCGTACGGCAACAGGGAAGGCGAACTGCGCGGCCAGGGGATAGGCGGGCAATACGGCAATGGGAAAGGCGAACCGCACGGTCAGGGCATAGACGGGATGTACAGTGTAGGCGAAGGCTTGCCGTATAGCCAAGGCGAGGGCCAGCCATACAGCCAAGGCGAGGGCCAGCCATACAGCCAAGGCGAAAGCCAGCCATACAGCCAAGGCGAAAGCCAGCCAAACAGCCAAGGCGAAAGCCAGCCAAACAGCCAAGGCGAAAGCCAGCCAAACAGCCAAGGCGAGGGCCAACCATACAGCCAAGGTGCAGAGGATACGGCACAGGGCTCAGGCGGGCGAGGTGAAAGCCATGATGGAATAACGGGCATTTTTGCTGGGCGCAAGATCCTCCTGGCAGAAGATGTGGAAATCAATCGCGAGATTGTCCTTGCATTGCTGGAACCAACGCGTTTGGAGGTGGACTGTGCCGAAAATGGCGCGGAAGCCGTACGCAAGTTCACTGGCTCGCCAGGAAAGTACGGGGCAATACTTATGGATGTGCAAATGCCGGAAATGGATGGCCATGAGGCGACGCGGAGGATTAGGGCGCTTGGAAGCCAGTACGCTAAAAACATCCCAATTATTGCCATGACGGCCAATGTTTTCCAGGAAGACGTCAGAAAATGTATCGAAGCCGGAATGAACAGCCATATAGGCAAGCCATTGGATTTTGACGAAGTCCTGGAAAAATTAAAGGAGTATTTAGGATGATTGGAAAAACTAAAGGAGTTTTTAGGGAGAGAAGTATATAGCAAAAAAGTTTATAGAGCTTGAAAAACATATAAATTGCAAGAGAGACAGGATGCAGATGGGGGTTAGCGCAAATGACAGATACTAATGACAATAATCAAAGAGTTGTTCCGGTTGACATTGAAGTGGAGATGAAAAAATCGTTCATTGACTATGCGATGAGCGTAATAGCCGACAGGGCGCTTCCAGACATACGCGACGGGCTAAAGCCGGTTCACAGGCGTATACTTTATGGTATGGCGGGCCTTGGGTTTACCCCGGACAAAGCATATAGGAAATGTGCAACGACGACAGGCGAGGTGATGGGGAAATACCACCCGCATGGGGACGCTGCAATTTATGACAGCCTTGTTCGCATGGCCCAGGATTTTTCGCTTAGGTACCCGTTGGTCGACGGGCACGGAAACTTCGGCTCAAGGGACGGGGACCCTCCTGCCGCACAACGGTACACTGAAGCAAGGCTTTCGAAAATTTCGATGGAGATGCTTGCTGATATAAACAAGAACACCGTTGACTTCAAGCCTAACTATGACGCCCACGAGACGGAGCCGGTTGTGCTCCCGGCAAGGTTTCCAAACCTTCTGGTAAATGGCTCGTCTGGGATAGCGGTCGGCATGGCTACGAATATACCGCCCCACAACCTAGGGGAGGTAATTGACGGCGTGCTGAAAGTTATTGACGACCCGGACGTATCCATTTTCGAGCTTAATAAAATTATCAAGGGGCCGGATTTTCCGACATATGGAATGATAGTCGGAAGGCAGGGCATAAGGGATGCGTACATGACCGGGAAAGGGCGGATTGTGATGCGAGCGCACACCGAAATAGAAACCTTGCCAAACAATCACCAGAGGATTATTGTCACAGACCTCCCCTATCAAGTCAACAAAGCGAGGCTGATTGAAAAAATCGCCGAGCTGGTAAAAGAAAAAAGGGTAGAAGGGATATCCGACATTAACGACGAGTCCGACAGAAACGACGATGTGAGGATATCAATACCCTTAAAGAGGGACGCAAACGCAAATGTGGTTCTCAACCTGCTTTATAAAAACACACAGTTGCAGGATGTTTTCAGCGTCAATATGCTAGCCCTTATTCAGAACGACGACGGAAAATACCTGCCGATGGTGGTTAACCTCAAACAGGTCCTCGAACAGTACGTCAAACATCAAAAAGATGTCGTGACAAGGCGAATACAGTTTGACCTGGAAAAGGCGGAAGCCCATGCCCACATTCTTGAAGGGCTAAACAAAGCGATAGATTTTATTGACGAGGTAATTGCGATAATACGCGCATCAAAGAATATCCCGGCATCGAAAGAAGCCCTGAAGAATAGGTTCGAATTTAGCGAAAAACAGGCCCAGGCAATTGTCGACATGCGGCTTGGCAGGCTATCGGGCCTTGAAAGGGAAAAGCTTGAGGAAGAGCTTGAAGAGTATAGGAAAAGGATAGCGTATTTCTTGGAAGTGCTTGGGGATGTCAATTTGCTTATGGGCATTATCAAGGGCGAACTCGCCGATGTAAAGAAAAAATACGCCGACGAGCGAAGGTCCGAGATCATTGACGACGAAGACGATTTTGTTATGGAAGACCTAATAGCCGAGGAGGAGACGGTTATAACCCTTACTCACTTTGGCTATATCAAGAGACAGCCTACCTCAGTCTACAAAAGCCAAAGAAGGGGCGGAAAAGGCGTTATAGGGCTTCAGACGCGTGAAGAAGATTTTGTTGAAACACTGTTTACTACCTCTACGCATAATTTCCTGCTTTTCTTTACAAACAAAGGAAGGGTCTACAGGTTGAAGGGGTACCAAATACCCGAAGCCGGCAGGCAGGCGAAAGGGACCGCGATTGTAAACCTGTTGGAGCTGGAGCCTGGGGAGAAGGTGGAAACAGTAATATCGGTCGAGGATTACGCGGAAGGCAAATACCTTATACTGGCGACCAAAAACGGCATTGTCAAAAAGACAGGTTTGATGGAGTACGGCAACATCAGGCGGGGCGGGCTAAATGCTGTCACCCTCAGGGACAATGACGAGCTTATAGGCGTCCGCCTTACAGACGGCACGAATGATGTGATGCTTGTTACAAAAAAGGGCATGTGCATCAGGTTTTGCGAGTCCGACGTTCGCTCTATGGGGAGGGCGTCTATGGGCGTAATCGGGATACGGCTGTCCGAAGGGGACAGTGTTGTGGGCATGGCGGCGTCACTTGAAGACACGAGCCTCTTGGTCGTGACCGAGAACGGGTTTGGAAAGAGGACGGAGCTGTCCGAGTACCGGGTTCAGAGCAGGGGCGGCAAGGGGATTCTAACGTACAGGATTACAGAAAAAACGGGGCTGATTACCGGCATGAAGCTGGTAAACGACAATGATGACGCGATTCTGATCAGTAATGACGGGACAATAATCAGAATGTCAGTAAATGGAATCAGCATGCTGTCAAGGGCTACGCAGGGCGTTACATTGATGCGCACTGGCGAAGGCAATAAAGTTGTCGGGCTGGCTCGTATTATAAAGGACGAAGACGACATTGACGCTGAATTGGAAGACGGCTTGGATGGGGGCACGGGCTCAGGAGATGACCCCGGCCTGGAAGAGGAAGACTGCATGTGCTCTTCCGACTTGGATGCAGATGAAAGAATGGGCATAGAACAGCTCCAGGAAGAGAGCGGCGGGGAGGGCGTCAAACTAAGCGACTAAGGACAGCAGTATTGAAAATACCAGCAGTACCAAAAACACTAGCAGTACCGGAAACACCCGCAGTACCAAAAACACTAGCAGAACCGGAAACACCAGCTAGTAACGAAAACATAGGCAACGCTTAGCAGGGAGCTTCAATCCACTATGTGTTGCCGTTTTTGTTTAGGCGTTTGCCAAAATTGCGACCGAGTGAAATCCCGTAGCTAGTGTAATACAATTGTAATATTAGAACTGCGAAGATGTGGGTAATTATAATCGAAACACAATGAATACACAATACGGGCTGAAAAGCATTTGTAAAAGAA
>Ga0099364_10009613_pt1 | contig 13402 bp, 7 predicted proteins | sample TergutTh196P3_FD_73070 | JGI IMG/M metagenome (GOLD analysis project Ga0099364, IMG submission 73070) | Microcerotermes parvus P3 segment gut microbial communities from Pointe-Noire, Republic of the Congo - Th196 P3 | ecosystem: Host-associated > Arthropoda: Insects > Digestive system > Gut ...
TCGGCCTGGTTGGGGGGCAGTGCTTCCTGCTCTATTCCCAGTACCTGACCCTCAAACGCGCCCGTCCCCCGCCTGCGCATCGGCCCCGTCGTTCCATAGGAAATACGTGCACGCGTTCGCCGCCAGCGCAAGCACGCAGAACGTGGGTACGACCCAGGCGCGCAGCTTGTGCTTAAAAAGCGCCAGAATGCCCCAGGCCGCGAAGACCGCCGCAATGACGCCAACTGACCAAAAGTCCATAAGCCTGAAGGCCCTGCCTCCTTCTCCGTATCCCCCGCCCCCCGGCTCATTGCTTCCGGGCCCCGGGATTTGCGTCCTTATTTCATAATCGCCGCCCGGGGGTTCATTTGCGGTTTCCTGATGGCGGCTCACTATCGTCAGGCTGCCGCCGTGCTGTATGTCCCCCCTGTTCAGCGTCACATGGGCGAAATCCGTCTCGATCGTCACTTTGTCGAACCATACGCCGGAAACGTTGTCCGGGAATGCGATGTGCAAGCTTGCCTCCGCGTCCGATTTTATCGTTACATTGGTGCGCAGCTCGCGGAGCAGCGCAACGTTTTCCTGCTCAAGCGTGTCATGTGCGCTAGTGTTGATGTCGCGGGCGGAAGCCGCAAGTTCGCGCAGCACCGCCGCGCTCAGTTCCGCGTCGCCGGATATGGCCTTCCATGCCCCCAGGCGCGAGGCTGTCTCAATAAAGAGCGCCAGCTCGTCAAGGCCGTCCCCCGACTGCTGCTGCCCTGCGGGGAGCGAGGTTATGGCGTCGAAGATTGCCAGCATTGCCGACGGGGCGTCGGCAATGCGGCCCAGCATGCCGGACGGCGCATTTAGCCCGCTGCCTTGCTCGGGCTGGTCGTAGATGTAGGGGGAGTCGGGGGTGGGGACAAATGCACGCATAACAGCGTCAACATCGACCATCATTTGCCACGAGCCGGCGATTTGAAGCGCGTATTCACGATGGTTTAATGGATTATCCCCATAGGGATGATATATACACAAAGTATAGTAATATGTTTGTCCTTGCTCAACGGTCGTGTCGCTAATTTCACCATATAAATGCATAGCCTCGATCCAGTCCGCCCAAGAGTCCTCCCAAGAGTCACCTTGATTAAATTCTCTAATAACCTCACCTAACTCGCCTTGCACTGTAGAGCGGAATATTCTGATATCAGAATAGAACTTAGGTAGTCCCCAACGCCCTGCAAAAAACCGTATCTTTATGCCGCCATCTATTGCTTCAACTGAATAACGACTGGCATCCCGGGTTTCATCGTAACGTATTAAATTGATTGCCTCATTGCCGATATAATATGTGATTTCATTAATTGTGGACTGGTTTGCATCTAGAACAATCCTATGATTGGTAAACTCCTGCGTCAAGGTGCTGTCATATACATAGCTTTCTCCATAAGAACCTATAAGCGCTCCTGTCCAATCGTCAGCTAAAACAGGCGCTGTCTGATCATATGTCAGCTCAATATTGCCATCCGGGAGTGTACGCATGGACAATGGGAATATCATTATGCCAGGAGATCCGGTGCCACCTGTTACATATCCCCGGATAGTTCCGTGTATATGGGGGTCGGCGATTCCATATGAGTGAAACACTTTTTGAAAAGGGAGCATAACCCGCTCATCAATAATCCGGCTGTCATAAAATGCTCTATCTACCCAGTGACCGCTCAGTTTTTCAAGCAAAGATGCAACATCAGGTGTCTGCGTTGGCGTTGGAGATGCTGGAGGTGCTGTTCCGCTGCTTGGGAGCTTTACGTCATCCATGATTTTTATTGGGGTATGGCGGTCTGCAGTCGTGCCGTCGCCGAGTTGGCCTTCCTTATTAGCTCCCCACGCCCATAAGCTGCCGTCTGCTTTTATTGCCATGCTAAGACCGCCGCCCGCTGAAACAGAGACAACTGAATCCATGATTTTTACCGGAGTAAGACGGCCTATTGTCGTACCGTCGCCGAGCTGGCCTTCCATATTATTCCCCCACGCCCACAAACTGCCGTCTGTTTTTATTGCCATGCTATGATTGGCACTCACTGAAACAGAGGCGACTGAATCCATTACTTTTACCGGAGTATGGTGGGTTGTTGTCGTGCCGTCACCAAGCTGTCCAGCAAAACTTGACCCCCACGCCCATAAGCTGCCATCTGTCTTTATTGCCATGCTATGCTGCCCCCCCGCCGAAATTGAGGCGACTGAATCCATTACTTTTACCGGAGTATATCGGTCTGTTGTCGTGCCATCGCCAAGCTGTCCATCGGCATTACGCCCCCACGCCCACAAACTGCCATCTGTTTTTATTGCCATGCTATGCACCGTACCCGCTGAAACAGAGACAACTGAATCCATGATTTTTACAGGAGTATGACGGTCTATTGTCGTACCGTCACCAAGCTCTCCAACATAATTTCCCCCCCACGCCCACAAACTGCCGTCTGTTTTTATTGCCATGCTATGATAGCCGCCCGCTGAAACAGAGACAACTGAATCCATGATTTTTACAGGAGTATGGTGGGATGTTGACGTGCCGTCACCAAGTCGTGGTACATCATTAGCTCCCCAGGCCCATAAGCTGCCATCTGTTTTTATTGCCATGTTATGATAGTCGCCCGCCGAAACAGAGGCGACTGATTCCATTACTTTTACTGGTGCATTGCGGTCTGTTGTCGTACCATCGCCAAGCTGCCCGTAACCGTTATTCCCCCACGCCCATAAGCTGCCGTCTGTTTTTATTGCCATGGTATGCATGTCGCCCGCTGATATCGTCGCAGCTTCGCCTGTAAGCGCTTCTACTGTTGGTGAGGTAAGCCATGGCAAAGCCACTAGCACAAGCGCCAGCACAAGTATTCCACATATAACCCGCTTTTTCATGATGCGATCTCCTTATTGGTTTCCGTATCCCTGGTTTGTAGGGGATGATGGCAATCAGCCCGGGACAGTCCGGCAATGAATTATCAAAAGGGCATTGTCGTAGGGCGGGGGCTCTGCTCCTGCCGTTTTTCGGTAACGGCGGCAGAAACGGCGGGAGCAGAGCCCCCGCCCTACACAGATGTTCATAAAATTACGGTATGTATTCATTTATCTGAAGGTCTGCCCCGGGAATACCGGCAGGCGCGGGGCGATTGCCATTATCTGAAGGTCTGCCCCGAGAATACCGGCAGGCACGGGGCGATTGCCATCGCCCCCTACGATTTTCATGGACTTTTTTACATTTATCCGATCTGCCAAACAACGCCGCGTTTTGGGTCGGTCAGCAGTATTCCGCCGCTTGTAAGCGCAAAATCCATCTGTTTGCCGTGCGGCAATACCACGTCTTCGGCAGGATAGATCGTTTCGCTTAGCGCCAGTTCATAGTCGGGGCTTGCCATGCCGGCCAGCGTTATGCATTCGCCTGCGATGCCGTTTTGCACATCGAGCCTCCGCAGAGTGTTGAAATCCCACACATACAAATAGCCGCTGCTGTGCTCAAGCCTCTGCGGCGAGTAAAACCTCGGGGATGCCCCGTCTATAAACGCGCGCTCACCGTCAAGCCCCGCAAAATATTCGAGATTGCCGTCGCGGTAGACATATATTGCCCCCGCATCGGCGTTTCCGATATAAACAGATCCGTCGCCGGCGACTGTGAGCGACGCCGAGCCGGGAGGCAGATGGCACAGCGTCCTGACATCATCGGCGTCAGATAGGTCGAGCGTCCGCAGAAAGACGCCGCCAAGCCCCTCGTTGCGGTCAATAAAGTACAGCAGGCCGTCGCTGCCGAAATTGAAATCTTCCACCGCCGTGTACAGGGCTTCGGCTATGTACAAAACCTCTACCCCGGCGCGCAGCCTCGCCAACGCATAATAGTATTTACCGCCGTCCTGCCACGGGTCGGTCAGCATGTACAATTCATTGTCGTAAGACCGCACAACGGCGGCACTCATATAGCCAATGGCAATCGGGACAGTTTCTAATACTCCGTCCGATAATTTGCGTATGCTGCCTACGTCGGTCATAAAAACCGTACCGTTTTCTGTAACCGTTATGCTTTCGGGAGATATGAAATTTGCAGCGGCAAGCGCGCCATCGGTTATTGCGCGATCTGCGGAACCGGCAAAAACCGATATCTTACGCCCCTGCTCGTATATCTGCGAAATATCGACCATGCCATCCATAGGCCGTACCACGCGGACAGTCAGCTCAATGCTGTTGTTGCGATATGTGCCGCGAATAGTGGTTTTTCCTTCGTTGATGCCTGATATGCGCCCACCGTCAATGCGCGCTATATTGTCTCTTGAAAACTCCCATTTTATTTGTGAGTTTTCAAGAACTGCTGTACGGCCATCAGCCATATATTTTTCTACCGTGAACCCGCGTGATTGTTGAAGGCTGACCGTGATTATTTCGGGGCGTGTGGCAAGAACCGCAGCGTTTTCGGCACTATATAAATAATATCCGCCTGCAAATGCGCAGCACGAAACAATCAGGGAGAGCAAAGCGATTAGCGTAATTATGCGCCGCACCGGAAGTGAACGCGTTTTGGCATTGGCGCTGACTCTGCTGCGTTTTCGTGAAGCTAAAAGATATGCAATGAAAAACAGGGCCAGCGCCGCAAAAACTGCGCACAAAACAAACAGTACCGTGTCAAAATACATTGTTTATCCTCTCTGTGTTACACGATTGGCGCTTCGCAGCGTGTTGTGGTGTTCATTGTGTGAGTTTGGCATAACATCGGTTGTAAATGCATTGCTGTGGGATTCATTCAGGCTGCAAATCACGGGAGATTGCATGTTAATCCCATTTATAGAGGTTTTGACGTAGATAAAGTCGTGATTCCTTCCTTTTATCCCCGGCGGGCGGGGAAGTCATCGGAACCCGCCCGCCGGTCTTTAGGAAGGCCATAATAAAAAGCGCGCAGGGGGCATTCATGCCTCGCCTACGCGCTTGAAATCTCGTTTTAAGCGGTTTCACACAAGAACCGCATCCGCCACAGCTTCAAAGACAGCTTGAAAATATCTGAAAAAACAGATATACTTACACCGTCGTAGCGGCGGGTTTCCCGTGTTTGTAGGCTCTGGGTAAACGATCCCTACATTCGCCGTGCGGTGCTGCTAACACCTCACGGTCGCTGCGGCCTTTCTTATGGCCTTTCACGTTGCCTATAGTAACATAGAATTTTAGCAGTTTCAAGGGTTTTTTGATATATTGTGTTTTTTTGAAAAAGGCAAGTTACAGCGCTTTGCGTCGAGTTGCAGGATCGTCCCACGTCTTAAAACAATCCTTTGTTGATTTACTCTACAGGCTTACTGTTGTAGTACAGTTCATCAGGACACATATCAATTCCACCCACCCATTCAACGGTAATGGGGTTTATTCTTGCAGTTCTGAAAATCGTCGGATTGCGAAGCGGCGCAAAAAAGCTGTCAATAAGATAGGGCTCAACGTCGAATATTCTCTGCTCTTTATTATCAAAAGTTATGAGAAGCCTGTATTGTTCAAGCGGCTTGACTTCAATCGGATAATAGCTGTTCATTTATCCCTCCAAGCCTTTTATTTTTAACACTTCACTGTTTTATTTTTTAGTATAACACAGTTTTTTCCTATTTCAATCCGTTTTTTCACCCTTCGCGCGGAGTTCCGAAGGCTTGCTTTATAAATGCCCGTACCAGCTGGTTCAAATAGATGAGAATAGTTGGAGGAGTACAAATGAGCATAGTAGAAGTATCCCCATTGAAATTATGACTAACATCATGCTCTCTAATTAAAATCCATCAGCAAAAAAATCAAGCCCGACAAACTGAATTGTATGTCTATGTCGGGCTTTTTTATGCCCGTAAATGCGACTATATCAAAAACTGTGTCCATATAACAAAAATAACAGTATAGGTTTACAAAAGTGAAGCTTACATCGTCGGGTACATATCCATCGACGGCAATTGCCGACCAGAATGAAGTCAGCGTTGAAGCTGCCGGGCTGCGGATTGTCGCGGGTGGCGGATATCCGATAGATAAGCTTGCATACTTTTGCGGGAGGTTATGTCATGGGGACGGTTCTTTTGATATAAAATGCAGCTATGTCTCAAGTTTACAGAAAAATTGTCAAGAGAACCATCCCCCTGACAATCTTGCACCCGATCTTAACCTTGAGTTTTCTATTGTTTTACAGTATAATTGCGCATCATGGGTTTGGAGGAAACTCATTTCTTGACGCAGCAGTTCCATCTGCTATGCTTGAGAACATTCGGAAAGAAGGTGTGATCGTATATGGCGCTGATGCGGATTTATCACGGCAACCCCCTCCCTGACTTCATGCCGTTTTATGGCGGCGGTAAGGATTACCACGATTATGGAAAAGGGCTGTATTGCACAGAAGACTTTGCCGCAGCGAAAGAATGGGCGTGTCAGCATGTAGACATAACCGCCTCATACGTGTACATATATGATCTGAACTTGGTTGGTCTTGGTCCTTTATTGGATCTAAATGAGCATGAGCCCATATATTGGCTGTCGGCGCTTGCACAGTACAGATACGGGCAAAATGAAAGCAATGCGCGTCGTGAGCGCAGGCTGAGGTTTATTGAGCTTTTTCCGGTAAACTGTGAAGATTTTGAGGTAATTATTGGGTGGCGCGCAGATGATAGGTACTTTGCGTACTTGAATGCGTTTCTTGGCTTGGATATTTCATACGAAGCGGTTACTCAAGCTATGAAGCTCGGCGACTTAGGGCAGCAAGTTGTGCTAAAGGGCAAAACTGCGTTCAGCAACTATACGCAAGTTGATAAAATAATGATAAGCGGTGCAGATTATGCGAAATTCAATGCACAAAGCATCGAAAGGGAACGTAAGGCAAGTATAAGGCTGCAAGAGGTGCGCGACATCCCGGGCAGGATGCTCAGCGATATCATTGCGAAGGGAGAGCTTTAGGTGGCGGCAAAGAATTTGGATTGGCTGGAATTAAGCGTGAAGCGGAGCAATCTTGCGGATGCCATGGGCTTTTCGCGTACAGGGTTGGGTGATGATGCGATTGTTTTTTTTGATAAGTTCCAGCGCTCAGGCTTTATGACGCGTTTTGAGCGGGGTGATGGGCGCGCAACACTGGGTTGTTCCGGCTGTGAACTTGTTTTGATGATTCATGATAGGCTCGGAATTCATTACCAATCGGCGGATTTCAAAGAAAAGTGCACCTTCAGCACTATTACAGAGCCTGTTGAATACTGGATCGGGCATGCGCTCGGATACATCCAAGGCAGGTCGGGCATGGCGTTCAACGAAATCTTTGAGCATTTCCCTCTTGAAAGCTGGTATAGAATGTACAGTTTGCACGAGGTAAGCGACGAAGCGTTATGGGACAAGACCATTGGCCGGTACGCCGTGTGCGGCGTCCCGACAGAAGGCGAATATAAATTTGGCGGCCGCGATCATCCTTTCAGCAACTTTTACCCTGCACAGGCAGCTTTCGAGGGCATGGTATTCACAACAGGCGAGGGTGCTTTCCAGGCTGCCAAAACTCTTGACATGGACAAGCGCCGCATATTTGCCGACATTGACCCGGGCAACGCAAAAGGGCTAGGGCGCAAGTTGGAGCTCAGGGACGATTGGGAGGCAGTAAAGTACGGCGTTATGCTTGATATACTGCGTTCAAAATTTGAAGACCCGGTGCTTAGGCAGATGCTCCTCGATACCGGCGACCGAAAGGTCATTGAAGACACGACGGGCTGGCACGATAATATCTGGGGAAACTGTGATTGCCCAAATTGCGCGCATATTGTGGGCAGTAATTTGCTCGGCAAGGCGTTAATGCAGCTTCGCGCGGAGTTCCGAAGACGTTGTCAGGGGGACGGTTCTCCCGACATAAAATGCACAGAAAATATATCAAGAGAACCGTCCCGCTGACAACGCGTCAATCATTTCCTGAAGCGAATAGCACTTGACTATGCCCTGTTCGCGGTCGAGTTTCAGAAGCTCCGAAGATGGGGGTGTTTTCGTTAAGATATAATAATGATTTTCATTGAATGAAAACATGCTGCTTTTCCGTTTTAAGTCATTATATGCTTCAGTGCCTATTGCCGTGTTTTTCCATTTGCATTCCGCAAACAATGCTGCGGAGCTCCGCGAGGACATAATATCGATTTCCTCTTGCTTGCGGGTTTCGGGGTTAGTTCCCCACCAGCGCCCTAAGCTGCCTGTGAAAAACGGCAGGGCATTCTTTTTTGCCATTTCAAAAAACCATTGCCGGCAAATATCCTCAAACACAAGGCCCATGTATGCGTTTAGCTGCGGCGCTACCTCGTTTGCATAAATGCCTTCTCCCAACCCCGCCGTTACTGCGCTTATATTTGGGAAAACAAAGCGGTACCAGAATCTGAACATAAAATCGTCGAGCTTGTAAATGCTTCGCTTGCCTGCCGCCTCTCCGTAGGGGTGTTCTTTGCTTACTAGCCCAAGCGTGATAAGCGATTTTAGATATTTGGCGCATTTGTTGCTATCCATGCCGCATTTTGTGGAGATTTCGTTCAATCGTGAAGCGCCTGCGGCGATTGCTTCAATGATGACATTGTAGGTTGCCGGTTCCCGCAGTTCCTGTTTTAGCAGGTTTGCGGGTTCTTCAAAAAAGTGTCCCGCCGGGGTCAGGAATAAGTCAATTATGTTTCCGCGCACGTTTTTTTTGCTGTTTATTTTTCGCAAATACTCCGGCACTCCGCCTGTTATGCCATATAGTACTGCCTTGTCTTCGGTTTTGCTTCCCGCGAAAAATGGCAGGGATTCATAAAAGGTGAATGGCAGTATTTTGAACTGTGCCGTGCGGCGGCCATAAAGCGGGCTTTGGTATCCGAGAATCTGGTTTTCCATGAAGCTCATGCTTGAGCCGCATAGTATGAGCATGAGCCGGGATGTGTCTTTTTTATGGTCGATCATTTTTTGCAGAAGCGATGATATGCCGCGATATGCCCCGGCAAGGTATGGGTATTCGTCTATGACAAAAACGAGGCGCTCCTTTTCGGCCTGCTCGAATATCTCCAATAATGCGCTTTCATAGTCACTAAAGACAGGGGCGGTTCTTTTGCCGCCTATTGTGCGGCTTAGCGATATTAGGTTGTCTGCGGCGGTGCTTTCGTTTGCGACGAAAAAGAGGTTCTTTTTGTCTTTGATGAATTCGCGGATGAGCGTGGTTTTTCCTACGCGCCGCCTACCGTATATGACGGCAAATTCAAAATTGCCGCTTTCGTGCATTTCGTTGAGCTTGCCGAGCTCCGTGGTGCGTCCGTAAAACATTTGCAGCCTCCCTCTCTTAAGGAGCTTTGGACAAAAGTCCATAACAAACTCGTGAGTTTGCAACTCCTGATTCTTATTATAGTGCGAGGAGGCGGGGATGTCAATATTTGGTTTAGGGAACACGTCTTTTCCAGATGAGGCTGACCTGTAACTACATTATTATCGGAACAAAAAATACTTTGCGATTTATTGCTGAACTGACAACTACGCTTTTCCCAATGCCCTGAGCACTTTGTCGGGCGTTGCGGGGAGGTCTACCCAGACGCCTATCGCGTTGTGGATGGCGATAATGAACATGTGCGTGTTTGCAAGGGAGTGGCTTATACCTGATGCGCCGTATGCCGCGTTGCCGGCGCGGGTCTCGAGAAACATCCTGTCTACCTCCGGCACGTCAAGCATTGTCGGCTTTTTGTAATCTATCATGTTGTTGTTGAGCTTAACGCCTGTCCTTTCGTCGAAGACGTACTCCTCAAGCATCTGGCATCCTTGGCTGAAGTACATCACTTGGTCTATTTGGCTTTCCAGGGAGGTCAGCCGCAGGACTTTTCCGGGGTCGGCGACGACGCCTAAGCGCAATATCTCAACTTCGCCGGTTTCCGTATCGACGGCGACTTCGCAGTAGGCGGTGTTCATCGTGTCGAGCTTTTTGCCGAAGCCGACGCTCCATAGTGCGGGCGGTGGGCGGCCGGTGTATGTGGCTATGACGTACTGTGTCACCGCATGTTCCATGGGCAGCCCGACTGTTGGGTCTTTTTTTACAAAGACGCGCCCGCCGTCAAGCTCAAGCTCCTCGGCTTTGTGGCCTTTGAGGGGGTTGTCGCCTTGCCAGGACTGTGGTCCTTTCATCGCGGGGGGGAACGGGTTTTCCGCTTCCCCGGCTGCTGCTTCGAGAATCTGTTTTTTCAGCTTGTGTGCGCATTCTTTCATTGCCCAGGCTGATGCCGTGCTGCCGTCGGAGCCGCCGCCGACGGGTGTGAACGCTTCTTTGTAGTTGAACTCGACGATAACGTCTTCATATTCAAGCCCCAGTTCCTCGGCGACTACCATCGCGTTGCATTCAACGGCGAATATGCCCGTGACGGGGCCTTGCGTCGGCATGTAGACTTTTCCTTTGCGCAGCTCAAGCTTGCATTCGTAGCCTGAAAATGCGTGGCGCGGGCATATTTGATAACGGAACGATGCGCCGTGGTAGCGCCCGTCCGGCAGCTTTTTCGCACCGCTTGGATGCCAGTCCCAGTTCATCAGCTTTTTGCCTGCTTCGAGGCATTCGTCAAAGCTCGGCACCGGCCGCGTGTCTTCCTGCGAGTCCGGGCCGTGAAGGTTCAACTTAGCTATTTCTATCGGGTCGCGGCCGAGTTTTTCGGCTATCAGGTATATCGCCATCGTGCCAGAGTCCCAGTTGAACGGGCAGTGTTGGCCGCTCAGGAACATCTTGCCGCGGTTGGAGTCCACTATGTCCATCCTCTGCCGTATGTCAAGGCATTTCATCGTATAGTACGGCCCGTAGTTGTGGTCGCCGGATGTTGCAAAAACCACAGTGCCGTGGATCCCGCCGTCCGCTACGGAGTAGTCGTCAATTGCTGTTATAAGCCCGTCGTTCGTGAAGCCGACTTTCATGTACATGTAGCGTTGGTTCATCAGAAAGTCAAAGGTTTCCTCGCGCGTTTCGGCACATCTTACGGGGCGGCCAGTGCGCCTAGCCAGCAACGGGGTTATTTCCTGCGATCTGCGCATTCCCCAGTCGCAGTATTTGCCGCCTTGAAAGAGCCCTTCTTGCACTGTTTTTTCAATCGGGATTTTGTACATTGGTAGAAAGTTAGCAAGCCGCTGGACTGCACCTTCTATGTAGAGTAGTTCCTCATCGCGGTATGGGTCGGCGGAAGACCACCATGCGACGGAGGCGACAGGGTTCGGCATGTGCGATGCGAAGCTCGGGAGCATGAGGCTGTATTCTATTATATTCTCCGCCTCGCTGAGCGCTTTGTCAACGTCGCCTTGTATTTTCTCGGCATAGGTGACGTTGCCTTTTTTCTGCACGGGCGGCGCGCCGGGAAATGCCGGCCCGGCTGTGCCGATTTCCGGCGGGCGGATGACCGGGGCGTCTGGTTCTATGCCTTTTAGAATGTCAACAATATGCGGCAGCACTTCCCACTCAACGTCTAGCAGGCTTAGTGCTTCCATGCATATGTCTTCTGTTTCCGCGACGACGATCACCGCGACTTCGATCCCTTCTTTGTCGGCGTAGTTGTCAAGCCACGGGCGGCCTTGCGGTTTTAGGTTTTTTATGTCTTCATCTTCCCATGTTACTATGTCAGCAACTCCGGGAAGCGCCATCGCCCTTGAGGTATCCACGCTTAGTACGCGCGCGTTTGCATATGGGCTTCTCAGGAATTTTGCGTGGAGCATGTTCGGTATGACGTAGTCTATGCCGAATTTCGCGCTCCCCGTCGCGAGCGCGTGCGACACTACGCCGGGCAGATTGGGTTTTCCGACTACCCTGAAATCCTCTCTCTGGCCGTTTGCGCCGGCTATATCGGGCATTTATGGCATCCTCCTTTGTGCAATGCATTTGTTGTGCTGATATTGTACATCATTGCGCGGGGTTTTTCTATGTTTTTTTGTTATTTGTTTTGAAGCGATTGCCATGCTTTTGCATGACATACTAACCGTCACCCACGCCCCGCTACCCGAAATCATGAGGCACGGTAATGACGCAGCACTCCGCCTTGTAGCACCCGACGCCAACCTTGTATAAGGGCATGTTTGCGGGGAACTTGGCGTAATACTTCCTGCTGTCGATTTGTCCAATGGCCGCGTTTGCCAGTTTCTCCAAGTCGTCGGTTTCTTTATTTGTTTTTTTGAACTCAATGATAACATTGAAATCCGGGCCCTCCAGCCACAGGTCATATCGCCCTTGTCCGCTTTCCCTGTTGGAGCTGCATTTGAACCCTGCGCCCAATATAAGCCCGAAAACCAAAACATGGTATGTCTTTTCAAGTTCTTTGCCCAGATCGAAAGAAGACAGCTGGAAGCTGACAAACTCCTGAAAGTTGTGACTGAAGTCTTCCGTGTCCGAGATGTACCGGAAGATGTCCCGGAGGTTTTTGTGCATGCTTTTCAGCACATCCTCCAGAATAAAATCTTCCCAAACTTCGTGCAGCTCCTTGTTTGGGAGAAATATCCTATGGTTTCTGCTGCCTTCCACGTTGTCATAAGTCAAATACCCCGCCTGCACCGCAAAGGAGTAAAACGAGCCGTCGTCGACTGTTCCGCTGCGGAGCTGCTGCAGGGACATCCGCCGCTTGATTCTGGTTTCGATCTCCTTGCCTGTAGACAGGAGGTCCGTGATGGCGTCAGCCCTCTGCGAGCTCAAAGCGTCTATAAGCATGTCCATCGTCCCGCTCATGCCCCAGTAGTTGTCCAGCACGCCGTTCTTCGCATATGACAGGACGGAGTACATGGTGAACAGCTTTTCGTTTCCGACCCGGTAATTGTTGTACCACTCCCTGGCCGCTTCCAGCTGCTCACCGCCTAGAAGCTCATTTACCTCCTCCTCGGTCAACGAAAAATCGCCGTCAAACACGCTTGGCCTGAACACGTCATAGACATCGAGGTTATTAAGCCCGCTGAGCAGGCTTTCTTGAGAAACCCTGGTGACCCCTACCATGATGCCTTTTTCAATGTGGTGGTTGTCTTTCAGCGAGGATTCGAACACGTCTTTGAGCCAACCCCTGATCGTCTCGTATTCCGAAGCGCTGAGGTTGTCCATCAGGAGCTTGTCGTATTCGTCTATCAGGACATACGGCCTTATGCCGTACACGCCATGAATATTTTTGGTCAGGGTCCGCAACATTGCCGTATCGTCCACATCCATGTCGCTAAGATATTTGCCGATCTCCGGGTCAATTTGCCCGTCGCTCAGATACATCAACGCGGCATCCCGCAGCATTATCCTTAAGCTTTTCTTATAGTTGGAGGCGCGTATTTCTTTGAAGTTCAGATATATCACAGGGCTGCTGTTTATTTGCCCGAACACGGGGCTTCCTTCGATATATAGCCCTTTGAACAGACCTTTCGTGTCCAGTTTGCAGTCCAGAAACGTCCGCAGCATGTCCAGGTTCAGGCTTTTGCCGGTCCTTCTTGGCCTGGT
>Ga0099364_10009614_pt1 | contig 13402 bp, 11 predicted proteins | sample TergutTh196P3_FD_73070 | JGI IMG/M metagenome (GOLD analysis project Ga0099364, IMG submission 73070) | Microcerotermes parvus P3 segment gut microbial communities from Pointe-Noire, Republic of the Congo - Th196 P3 | ecosystem: Host-associated > Arthropoda: Insects > Digestive system > Gut ...
AAATCGTACCCCATAGAGCAAAATGATAATGTTAAATCATTGTGTTACAGTGTGTTTTAGAAAATATAATTTGTCCCGCTAGGGACGGCGCAGAGCGAGTTGTTCCGCCTTTTCTACCGATATTTTGTCCCTAAAGGGACATCGCTTCAAATATTTACGCCATTTTATCATTAACTTGACACTATTTTTGCGAAAATTTTAAACAGAATGAGTTGTAATTAATAATCAATGAATAAAGATGAACAAGAAGAAAAGATTGACGGAATATCATTACGAGAGGCAAATGAAAGGAGTAGAAGAAGTGAAAATATTCGCAAAATCGTGCTCCATACCATTAGAAGAAGTGGCGAGAATGTCAAAAATTCAGAACAACAAGCAATAGTTAGCGATGATTAATTTTTTCGTTTGCAAAACCCAGATAAGAGACCCTTGATTGCGGCGTACTGTGTTCTATACGATTTTTCTTGCCCTTCAATGAAAACAGATTTACTTTAGAAACGCCTAAAGCGCGAACATTCTGATTTTCTGCCCACCCGGTCAATTTTATGTTTCCCGTTCCCAAAACTTCAATATCCACTGATTGAACGTCTAAAGACAAATTTCCTTGACTTGCGCCATGTAATTCGATAAACATGTGCGATGCCGATATTGTTCTACCATACAAAGATGTAGCGCCTTTTCCGTAAATGCTCATGTTTCCTTCAATATTCATGGGTGTTTCAAAAGTGATATGGCTGGCTAATCCGGAACGTATTTCCGTCAATTCCGGCATGGTAATATACAGGTAAACTTCAGGGTCTTTATAGTTATTGGCTTTAATGTCAGCTTTCAACTCCCCGTTGGAAACCGAAATTTCAACAAAGTTAATCAAATCATTATCCGTTTTTACAACAACGGACGTCTGCTCGGATTGGCTTATAAAAACTCTATAAATTCTTCCTTCCAAAACGATTTTTTGAAATGTTGCTACCTCAAATTCTTTAAACGTCATTATGCCACTTCCGTTTATGACATTTTCCGTCATACCATGATAAACTTGAGAACTGTCTTGTGCCGTCAAATATGCTATATTTGCCAGCAATACTAAAATAAAAACAAACTTCTTCATAGTAAATTATTGTATATTATTATTAACTATTAACTACTAACTCCTTAACTCCTTAATTCCTTAACTCCTAACTACTCGCTCTTCAACGCCTTTACAGGATTTTCAGTTGCCGCCTTCCACGCCAGCGCGCAGACCGTAAGCATTGCAATTAGCGTTACCAGCAGGCACGCGGCTGCAAATACAGTCCAACTAATATCCATGCGGTAGGCAAAACCGTCTAACCATTTTTGAACTAACAGGCTCGCTAAAGGTATAGCAACGCCAAAGGAAATAAATATCAGCAACATGAAATTGCGTCCCAGCAGTTGGATTATTGACCACACCGAAGCTCCAAGAACTTTTCGCACACCTATTTCGCGTGTGCGCTGCTCTACCGAAAAGGCAGTTAAGCCAAAAAGCCCAAGACACGAAATGAATATTGCCAGAGCGGCAAACAATAACGCTAACTTGCCAGTAAACAGTTCTTTATGGAAAAGAAGGTTGAATTGCTCGTCCATGAACTGGTATTCGAAGGGACTATTGGGATTAAACTCGTTCATCACCACGCCTATCCTGTTCACCGCCGCTCGTGTGTCAGGCGCCTGTATCCTGATTAATAAGTTATTTGTTCTTTCGGGATTATACCATAAAATCACCGGTTCGTTACTGACGCTGTACATATCGTTAAATACAAAATCTTTAACTACGCCTATGATTTCGGCATACGGCATACTTCCTCCTTGTCGAAGTCGTCCGCCAACGCGCCCTTCTTCGCCCATCATTTCGGCAAGTGTTTCATTGATAATCATATATCCATATGCGTGCATGCTATCGTCAAAATCTCGATTGCCTTCGACGAGTTCAAGACCCAACGTAGAAATTATTCCGGAAGTAACCATTGATACTTTCATCATTTGGTGGAAATCATCGGGTTTCCCGGGCCAATTCATATTACCCCATCCGCCGGATATTTGAAGTAACGAAAATTCGCTAAGCGCAACGCTGCCTACCACTCCCGTAGACAACAAACTATTCTTCATCGGTTCAAAATTCCTTTTAATTTCATCGGATGCATCTAAAATCATCACCTGGTCGATATCCAGCCCCAAAGGACGATTTTTGGCGTGTCGTATCTGCAAGTAAATAAACATGGTACATATTATCAATACTAATGAAGCAGAAAACTGAAATACTACCAATCCCTTGCGAAACCACACTTCGGCGCTATGCTTTGTTTTCAAGCGTCTTATCATGTCAATTGATGGAAACGACGACAGATAAAATGCCGGATAACTGCCTGCAAGCAGGCAACATATCAGCCCAACGCCAAATAGCCCGCCCCAATGCACAATTTTTCCAAAATTTAGTGCAAGTTGCTTGTCAATTAGCGTGTTATAAAACGGCAATGACACGGCAATGACAAGAATTGCCAACGTCAGCGCCAAAAATGTTATCAACGCCGATTCTGCCAAAAATTGCGAAATCAATCTCAATCGACTTCCGCCAAAAGTTTTGCGAACACCCACTTCTAATGCTCGCTTTTGCGAACGGGCAGTTGCCAAGTTCATAAAATTGATGCAGGCAATCAGAAGGATAATAAAAGCAATACCCGCAAACGTCCGTATAGTGGTAATATAACCCTTACCTGTTTCCACTCCGTCAACAAAATCGCCATACAGGTACATACGGTTCAATGGGTACAAAAGCAGCTTGCGATTTGGGTTGTTTAGTCTTTGTGCCATCAGATTTGACATCTGTTCATTTACGGCAACCGTATTGACATTATTATTTTCCAATTCTACAACGGTAATCAAATGACTGTTTTGCCACTGAAATGGATTCATAAACGCGCCTATCTCCCTCGTAAAAACTTCCACCGGAACCATCCATTCAAAACTAATAGACGAATTTTTCTTGATGTCGGAATAAACGCCGGTAACTTGATAGTCCCGTTCGTTCATTTTCAGAGTTTGCCCCATGGGATTGTCATTACCGAATATTTTTGCCGCCATTGACTGACTGAGTACGACTGATTGTTCGGTATTGAACGCCACGTCTTTATTGCCGAGAATAAAACGCACGTCGAACATGGAAAAAAACATTGAATCAACAAAACCACCGTTGCCGGATATGGCATTTTCATCGATTCCCCAATATCGCGTAGCTTGCAGCACCCGCGAAGCCCGTTTCACTCCCGCAATGTCGTCTCTCAACGCAGCAGCCAATACTGTTGGAGTGTTATTCCACGTGTTTTCCGTAACGTTTTGAAGGACATAATAAAGATTTTCCGACTTTGGAAATTTATCGAAAGTCGCTTCATCTTCCACCCAAAGCAGAATAAGCGCGGCGCAAGCTATACCTACTCCCAGACCTGCGATATTGAGCAGGCTGTATGTTTTGTTTCGGAAAATAATCCGAATTGATTGTTTGATTATTGTCATCTTTAACAAATTTTTATTAAAAATCATTTTTTTGCAAAAATAGTTAAAAAGTTTAGAAAAAAAAATAAAAAATATTTTTTTTTATAGTTAATAATTGTTAAAGTTTATTATGTTATAAACATAATGTTATACCTTTGCGCCGTTAATATTTTTTGATATGAAGAAATCTACGTTCTATATATTGATAATCATTGCGGGAGTTGCGCTTGTCGGGCTTATTGTTGTGCAAGCCAATTGGATAAATCATGCCTATACGCTTCAAAAACAGCAGTTTTCCCAGTTGGTCAGTACAACTATGAACTTTATTGCCGAAGATGTTCAAACATACGAAGTGGTTCAAGTTATTCACGAGATGGATATACCTTACCCGTTTCAATGCAATATCAAGTCTCCGGTTATTTCAAAATCGCTGCTTGATACTATCATTACTTCCCGGAAGCAGTTAGAATTTCCATACATATCGAACGTTGAGCGGAAAATCTCTGACGACGACAAGAACGCCTTTTGGAACAATACAATCCGCAACTACTGGCAACCAGATGTTTTTATGCAACAAGGTTTTATGCAAATCAACGCCCAGTTCGACGAAAGTATATCTAACCTGCAAATTAGCGCCAGCTCTTCCCTGTCGTTAATGCTGCCACCTATTTCGCACGAAGAGCGGAGGATACGCCGTAGGATTTTGAACGAAACAATAGACGCAAGGCTACAGAAAACAAATTTACGGCTACAAGACCGAATAGACGGCGAAACATTAGACTATTTCATACGTTCGGAAATGGCTAAATCAAACATCAATTTGCCATTAGAGTATGCCGTTTTTGGAAAAGATAAAAGCGAGATAATATATAGTTCGGCTAACTATAATCCCAAAAATGAAGACAAGGTGTTCAGCACTTCGCTTTTCCCGTTCGACTGGATTGAACTAAATCCTTATTACCTGAAAATTTATTTTCCAACCCAGAGCAATTACCTGTTCAAGACCATCGGGATGATGAGCATACCGTCTTTTGTGTTCACTCTGATTGTGATTTTGACCTTCGCCGTTACCATATATCAAATGCAACGGCAAAAGAAAATCACCAGCATACGCACCGACTTTGTCAATAATGTAACTCATGAGCTCAAAACGCCTATTTCGACCATCTCCCTTGCATCGCAGATGCTCAACGATAAAAGTATTCCCAACGAATCGAAAAACTACGACCATATTTCGACCGTAATTGCCGGCGAAAGCAAGCGATTGAGCCAACAAGTAGAAAAAATATTGCAGATGGCAATATTCGATAGCGGAAAACTGATGATTAAGATAAAAGAATTGGACGTGAATGAATTAGCAAATGTAGTGGTGCGAAACATGTTGATTCATGTTAAAAATAAAAATGGACAAATTGTAAAGAACCTGGATGCTATAAATTCCGTTGTAGAAATAGATGAAGTGCATTTTACAAATGTATTGTTCAACCTGATTGACAATGCCATTAAGTATAGCAACGGACGTCCGCACATTACCGTATCAACAGCCGATACTCCCAGCGGCTTGTCGATTTCTATTCAAGATAAGGGCGTGGGCATAAGCAAAGCAGACCAAAAAAGAATATTCGACCAATTTTTTCGCGTATCAACGGGTAATGTGCACAATGTGAAGGGTTTCGGATTGGGGCTTGCCTACGTGAAAAATGTTGTAAAAGCGCACAACGGAAAAATAGAAATAGAAAGCGAATTAGGACATGGGACGCGCTTCACTATATTTTTATTCAAAGATTCAAAGATTTAATAATTCAAAAATTCAATAAAGAAATATGGTAAAGATTTTGTTGGCTGAAGATGAGGAGAATTTGGGCGAAATGCTAAAAAATTACCTGAACGCCAAATCGTATAAAACAGATTTATATGAAGACGGCGAGAAAGCGTTCATCGGGTTTTGTAATAACCAATACGATCTGTGTATACTTGATGTTATGATGCCTTTGAAGGACGGCTTCACGCTTGCTAAAGAAATACGTACGGTCAATAAGACTGTTCCGATTATTTTTCTGACAGCCCGCTCTATGAAGGATGATGTGCTGGAAGGGTTCAAAATAGGCGCCGACGATTATATCACAAAGCCCTTCAACATGGACGAGCTGCTGTTTCGCATAGAAGCGATATTGCGCAGAGTAAAGACCGATGCGCCTTTCGTTCCGCAGGTTTATACGCTCGGCAAATACTCGTTCGATACGCAAAAACAGGTTCTGCAATCCGAAGATACGATGCACAAATTGACAACAAAAGAATCGGAACTGCTGTCGTTGCTCTGCGATAACGCTAATCAGGTGCTTGAACGAAACTACGCGCTGAAAACAATCTGGGAAGATGATAACTACTTCAATGCGCGAAGCATGGACGTGTATATCACAAAGTTGAGGAAATATTTCAAAGACGAGCCGGAAGTGGAAATATTAAACGTGCATGGAAGAGGGTTTAAGTTAGTTATCTGAAACCCTCAAAATACCAATGCGTAAGCCTACTGTTTTCCTATCGTTCCTCACGATGGCGCTTTTAATCTGCATGTTGTTTTTTACAATAAGCATTTTCAAAGACGAAGCCTTAGATGGCGCTATGCAGATAACGTTGTTGGCTGCTGCTGCTATTGCATCGGTTATTGCAGTTTTTTATTGTCGCATTACGTGGAAAACGCTCGAACGCCGTGTTGCTCAAAACATGTTCGATATCGCTCCCGCTATTATAATCCTTTTGTTAATTGGCGCATTAGCGGGTAGCTGGATGATTAGCGGCGTTATCCCAACGCTGATATATTATGGGCTGCACATAATGCACTCCAATTTTTTCTTAATTTCAACCTGCGTGATATGTTGCATAGTATCAGTTATAACGGGCAGCTCGTGGACAACCATTGCAACAATAGGCGTTGCGTTGATAGGCATCGGACAAGTACAGGGATTCAGCACGGGATGGGTAGCGGGCGCTATTATTTCAGGCGCTTACTTTGGCGATAAAATGTCGCCACTGTCAGACACCACCGTTTTAGCATCAACAGTAACAGATACGCCGCTTTTTACCCACATACGCTACATGCTCTACACAACGGTTCCTTCAATAACCATTGCGCTGATAGTTTACGGCATAGCCGGATTTTCACGCGAATTGCCCGATACTGACCAAATAACAAGTTTTGCGCAAGCAATAAAAAATAACTTCAACGTAACGCCATGGTTGATGATTGTGCCGGCAATAACGGGGGTGATGATTGCAAAAAGGTTTCCGCCTATTGTTGTTCTGTTCGCCTCGTCGCTGATGGCATGTATTTTTTCGATTATTTTTCAGCCGCATCTCTTGCAGGCAATTGCCGAAAGTGCAGACGCCGGAGCTATAGCCTGTGCGAAAGGTGCGCTGGTTTCTCTTTTTGGAAACACGCAGATTGAAACAGGCAACGAAACACTCAACGATTTAGTGTCTACAAGGGGAATGGGCGGCATGATGAGTACTATATGGCTAATTATTTGCGCCGTATGTTTTGGCGGAGCCATGTCGGCAAGCGGCATGTTAAGCGTTGTTACCGGAGTATTCCAGCTAATGATGAAAGGCAGCGTCGGAACGGTAGCAGCCACCGTAGCATCGGGCTTAACGCTTAACGTTTGCACTGCCGACCAGTATATATCAATAGTACTTAACGGCGATATGTTCAAAGACATTTACAAAAAGAACGGCTACGAAAACCGCCTGCTCAGCCGCACTACCGAAGATTCGGTAACTGTAACTTCTGTTCTTATTCCATGGTCAAGCTGTGGAATGACGCAGGCTACAGTGCTTGGAGTGGCAACGCTGACATACCTGCCGTATTGTATTTTCAACATAGTCAGCCCTTTTATGAGTATTTTGATAGCCGGCATTGGATACAAGATTTATAGAAAAAGTTGAACAAAAAAAAATTTTATTCAAAATATTAAAAATAAATTGTGTATCTTTGTCGATTAAAATTTTCTAAAAATTATAATCATTATGTACAATAACACACGGTTTATTACATTAGGCGCAGTTGTTAGTTCTATGTCGATAGTAACGGGTTTTGCCAGTTCGAAGGCAGCCAATCCCGAGAGGCAGCAGATGAACGTATTGTTCATTGCCACCGACGATATGCGCGCTGATTTAGGAGTTTATGGTCACGATATTGCGCGTACTCCTAACCTTGACAAGCTTGCTTCGGAAGGCGTACGTTTCGAGCGGGCATACTGTCAGTACCCTTTAAGTTGTCCCTCGCGCACTTCGATGCTTACCGGACGCTATCCTACCACCAGCGGTATTTATTCGAATCGCGAATGGTTTGGAGCTACGTATCCCGATTGGCTTAGTTTGCCGAAATATTTCAAACAACATGGATACGCTTCCCTGCGTTCGGGAAAAATATTTCATGGCGGAGCTGACGATACCGACGCTTGGACGGAAGGTGGCGAAGTTCGGCAGTTTAACAATCCGGTTAATACATCGCCTCCGAGTTATATGTCGCCGGCAGATTTTTATGCACGTTCGCGCCGCCTTCCTAAATTAACGCCCGGAGCCGACCCTAATGCAAATCCTTCGTCAGATAGATGGGAAGCAATAGAGGGCGAGGCGGTAAAGACGCTTGGCGATACCCGCGTGGGCGACAGAGCAATAGAATATATCAGGCGCAGCGGACACAGCGGACAACCATTTTTTATAGCTTGCGGTTTTTCCAAACCACATACGCCTTTTGTTGCGCCAAAAGAATTTTTCGACCTCTATAACATCGACGACATCAAGCTCCCGCCCGATTTTGCTTCGTTGCCGATGATTCCTCCCGGATTTCCGGCAGCATCAATCAGACCAAACAATGCTGATATGTTCATAGGAAGAACGGCTTCTTACGACGAAGCGCGTGAAATGATTCTTGCATATCTGGCGTGTATCAGCTATGTAGACTGGAACGTGGGCAGATTGATTGCAGAACTTGAAGCGCAGGGGCTCCGCGATAACACAATAATAGTTTTCTGGAGCGACCATGGGTTTCAGCTCGGCGAAAAAGGGAAATGGTCTAAAGCCGGTTCATTGTGGGAACAAGGCACGCGCGTGCCGTTCATCATACACGACCCGCGTGCAAAAGGCAACGGAACATCGTCGCCGCGAATAGTTGAATTGGTGGATATTTACCGCACATTAGCCGATTTGTGCGGGCTTCCGGTACCACAAGAACTTGACGGAACAAGCCTTGCACCTCTCTTAGAAAATCCGCTCATGGAGTGGAATCGTCCGGCATATACGGTCTGGAACGAAAACTCAAGAGGAGTAACAGGCGTAAGCGTCCGCACCGAACGCTGGCGCTATGCCGAATTTTTTGGCGTAGGAGCAGGAGCTTTTCTTACAGACCCGATAAATGACCCGCACGAATTGAAAAATTTGATTTACGACCCGCAATACAGCGCCGTCGTCGCTGAATTGCACAAATTGGCGATGGAGCATGTAGCGGGACAAGCTGAACTTTCATCGCCGCAATGATTATAGTTTTCAGTTTTCAGTTTTCAAAATTATTATAGGAACAATGAATAGAATTCTGGTGACCGGCGGCTCCGGTTTTATTGGTTCGCATTTGTGCGAAAGGTTGTTGAGGGAAGGAAACGAAGTGATTTGTTTAGACAATTTTTTCACCGGCTCAAAGGACAATATCCTTCATCTTATTGGTAATCCGTATTTTGAGTTGGTTCGCCACGATGTTGTCGCCCCTTTTTATGCAGAGGTAGACCTGATATACAATCTTGCGTGTCCGGCGTCGCCCGTGCATTATCAGTACAACGGCATCAAGACCATCAAAACGTCGGTCATGGGCGCTATAAATATGCTTGGTTTAGCCAAGCGCACCCGCTCGAAAATTCTGCAAGCCTCTACCAGCGAGGTCTATGGCGACCCATTGGAGCATCCCCAGCCGGAATCATATTGGGGACATGTAAATCCGATTGGAGCCCGCTCGTGCTACGACGAAGGAAAACGATGTGCAGAATCGCTGTTTATGAACTATCACCAACAAAACGGCGTACGCATTAAGATAGTCCGTATATTCAATACCTACGGACCCAATATGCACCCAAACGACGGGCGGGTAGTTTCAAATTTCATAGTGCAGGCGCTGCAAAACAAAGACATCACCATTTACGGCGACGGAAGCCAGACGCGCAGCTTCCAATACGTAGACGATTTAGTGGAAGGAATTATCAGGATGATGAACAGTGCCGACGATTTTACAGGTCCGGTCAATCTGGGCAATCCGAGCGAATTTACCATCAAACAGCTGGCTGAAATGGTAATAAAAAAAACAGGCTCAAAATCGAAATTGACCTACATGCCTTTGCCGGAAGACGACCCCATGCAACGCCAACCCAACATAAAACTCGCAAATGAAAAACTCGGTTGGAAACCGCTTGTTGCGCTTGATGACGGATTGGATAGAACAATTGAATATTTTAGAAAAATAATAGCATGATTTTTTCTCTTTTTTTTACATTTATTTGGAAATGTCATAGAACCGGTTTAATTTTGCGAAAAATTAAATTTTGTAAATTGTTTTTTTATGATGAATGTTATGTGGCATCGCATTTTTTTTAGTCGGTACATGTTTTTGTACCTCTTTATTGTATTGTTGTTTCATCCCGATACGATTCATTCTCAGGACAATGGCTCTGCATTGAAAACAGTTGTAATCGACCCCGGACACGGAGGTCGTGACCCCGGAGCAGTTGGTGCAAGGTCAAAAGAAAAGGATATCGTACTTGATGTTTCTTTGCGTTTGGGTAAGATGATTAGTGATAATTATCCCGACGTAGAAGTTATCTACACCCGCAAAACCGATGTTTTGATAGAGCATCACCGGCGCGCCGACATTGCTAATAATGCCAAGGCAAATCTTTTTATTTCCATTCACACCAATGCCGCTGAAGGCAGATGTCCATCGGGAACTGAAACTTTTGTTATGGGAAACACCCACATAGCCGCCAATATGGAAGTTGCCAAACGCGAAAATTCAGTTATCCTTTTCGAAGACGACCACTCAACGCGCTATGCAAATTTTGACCCTAACCGTCCGGAATCATACATTATTTTTGATATTTATCAAAATGCCTATTTTGAACAAAGCGTCAATTTTGCGGGCGAAATACAGAATCAGTTCAAAAATTTTGCGAAAAGAGTAGATCGTAGCGTAAAGCAAGGACCTTTTATTGTTCTTTGGAGAACAGCCATGCCCAGCGTATTGGTCGAATTAGGTTTCATTTGCAATGCCGAAGAAGAAAGATATATGAACTCCGAAGCAGGCAAACAGCAGCTAGCAACTGCTATTTTTCGCGCGTTCAGCTCCTACAAGTCGAAAATTGAAGAACGCAACGGATTCCATACAACCAGCCAAATACCGGAAGTAGAACAATCCAATCCGATAGCATCGAACGAAGTAGAATTTTGCATCCAGATATTATCGGCTTCCAGAGTTTTGAATAGCAATTCTTCTGAATTTAAAAGTTATACCAACGTAGAACGGTTTCAGGCATCGCCAAATATGTACAGATACATTGTGGGGCGCACAACCGATTACGCCGCAGCACAAGAAAATCTGAAAAAAGTACGCTCCGACTTCGCCGACGCCTTTATTGTTTGTATAGTAGACGGAAAGATAGTGCCGTTAGCTGAGGGTTTGAAGCTAATAATTGAGTAATTGAATAACTGAGTAATTGAATAACTGAATAATTGAATAACTGAATAATTGAGTAATTGAATAATGGAAGAGTTTCAATATAGAGAGAATTTGAAGCAACGGACAAAGCAATTTGCTTTGCGGGTTATAAAGCTCTATCAATCATTGCCTAAAACGATAGAATCTCAAGTTATTGGGAGGCAGATATTGGACTCCTCATCCTCAGTAGCAGCCAACTATAGGGCTGCTTGTCGTGCACGGTCTAATGCGGAATTTTACAGCAAAATATGTATCGTTGTTGAAGAAACTGACGAAACAATGTTTTGGCTTGAGATGTTATTGGAAGCGGGCATTGTTGATAAAGACTTGTTGCAAAACCTATATCAAGAAAATGAAGAGATATTGAAAATCATGGTCGTAGCCCGAAAAAATTCCCAAAAAAAGAAAATAGATGAAAAAGAGCAAAAGAAAAAAGCCAAAGAACTAATGAGAAAATAATATTCAAAAATTCAAAAATTATTCAGTTATTCAATTATTCAATTATTCAGTTATTCAATTATTCAATCATGAAAGCCCTCATTATCACCTATTACTGGTCTCCTTCCGGTGGTCCCGGCGTTCAGCGCTGGTTGAAGTTCGTTAAGTATCTTCCTGATTTTGACGTTCAGCCTGTTGTTCTCACGGTTGACCCGACACGCGCCGAGTATCCTGTCCTCGACCCCTCGCTCGAAGCGGACGTAGCTCCTGATTTGAAAGTGTATCGCACCGACTGCAAGGGCGTGTACGAATGGTATAAGAAATTTACGAACACAAAAACAGCGCCCTATAGCGGTTTTGCTAATGAGGGCGAGCCGAGCATATTGCAAAAGATAGCGCGATTCATACGCGGAAACTTTTTCCTGCCCGATGCACGACGCGGATGGATAAAATACGCCTTCGCAGAAGCGTGCCGAATAATCGAAAAATACGAAATAGACACGATTATAACAACCGGACCGCCACATTCAACTCATCTTACCGGACTAAAAATCAAAAAAAAATATGGCTTGAGGTGGATTGTTGATTTTCGCGACCCATGGACAACAATTTTCTACAATGATTCCCTATTCCAGACCGGATGGGCTAAACGCATCAACCGGCGACAAGAGCAGTCAGTACTCGACGCCTGCGACCACCTATTGTTAGTTGCCGACGAGCGCGAAAAATTGAACATCGCTCCCTCAAAAGTTACATTTCTCCCTAACGGCTTCGATACAGTCGATTTTTGCGACAAACAATCGCTTGAACCTGAAATTTTTACTATATCATACACGGGTACTATTGCTGCAAGTTATCCGACCGAAAATCTTTTGGAAGCATTTGCGGCGCTTCAGAAAGAAATGAACTTCAAACTACGTTTTGCGGGCAAACTAACCGAAAGCATAAAAAGAAATTTTTCAGAAAAATTAGGCGATTCGGTTGAATTTTCCGATTTTGTTCCGCATAGCGACGCCATCAACATCATGATGTCGTCTTCCGTCCTCTTATTAATCATCTCTAAAACAACGGGTAACGAATTTTATCCTTCGGGTAAACTATTCGAGTACGTCGCCACAGGCAAACCGATATTAGTTGTTGGACCTCCCAATGGCATCGCCGCTCAAATCGTAGAACAAACAAAAACGGGAGCAGCATTTGACTACAATGATACGGAAGGCATAAAAAAATTTCTATTGCGTCAATATCAAAATAGTCAAAAAGGTATACAGCCTTTGCCCGATTGGGAAGTTATTCGTCTATTCAGTCGTAAAAGTTTGGCTCAACAATTATCAAAAATTTTTTAAAGAAAAGGATTTACAACCCCTTTATATACGCCCTTCTACGCTTGTGCAACGTATGTTCGAAATACTCCCAATTTGCCTGATTTTTTACATTGCCTGACTTCGTCAATGCGTCACCCTAAAGCCCCTTCCAGAAGTCCCTCTCACACAACATACTGATACTCTTATGTTTAGTTGTTATAAGCATCGTTTTAGTCAATGTTTCTGCGCTTAATGGCAATTTTATTTTCAGGGTTGTTACAGTTTTGGCAATATCCAAAACTTTGTCTACACTTAAATTGATGCCCTTTAACTTTATAACACGCTCCAATTCCTTATAAACCTTGTATGCCACGAAACATATACAGACATGCGCTTCAAT
>Ga0099364_10009615_pt1 | contig 13402 bp, 7 predicted proteins | sample TergutTh196P3_FD_73070 | JGI IMG/M metagenome (GOLD analysis project Ga0099364, IMG submission 73070) | Microcerotermes parvus P3 segment gut microbial communities from Pointe-Noire, Republic of the Congo - Th196 P3 | ecosystem: Host-associated > Arthropoda: Insects > Digestive system > Gut ...
TGCCATATCCTTATCCTTTCGTCAAATTATCCATTATCAGCAGCACCGAACCGCAAACATCCTCAAACGCGATGTCTTTTGCGTAATTGAAATCCTTGCGGTATTTTTCCCAAAACCCGCGCATCTGCTGATTGTTCAGTATGTTTTCGATAATCCCGCCGTATTGCTCCATAATATTCCGGCTGCCCCGGCTTTGCGTTGTTTCCTCAAGCGCCTGCCACAGCGTCGCCGTATCGCACTCCACGCCGCGCAGGGCGTACAGGATATGCACATCATAAAAATCCACATTCCTTTCGCTACACTCAAGGCACAAATAGGCATGAAAGAAGTGCCGAGACGTATATTTTATTGTAGAATTTAGTTGAAGGGAGAAGATACACTACAAAGCACGGTGGAGGGAGTCGTAGGAATCTTCCCGATTGAAACAGTATAAAAATCAGTGTAGGAAACGCCGTCCAAGCACAAATAAGTGGGCCTACGAGACCGAACACTAACAATTGATTTAACCTTTTGTTGAATGCTGGCGTTTCAGTCAATGTCCTTTCCCTTCGTTAAATTTAGCGTGAAGGGAGTTTTTGCAATGAAGGTTGTGTACCCCATCTGCTGTGGCGTTGATGTTCACAAATCGTTTTTCGTTGCCACAATTATTAAAACCGAAGGCATCACACCCAAGTATTCCAAGAAGCGGTTTTCAACATTTAACAATGAGATTTTACGCTTCAAACAATGGTTGATTGACAACGATTGCTACGATGTCTGCATGGAGTCAACGGGCAAGTATTGGGTTCCGGTGTTTAATCTTTTGGAGGACAAAATCAATGTCACTATTGCCTCGCCTAAGTGGGTAAGGGCTGTTAAGGGCAATAAGGACGACTCCAAGGACTCTAAATGGATTGGAGATTTGTTTCGTCTCGGTTTAGTGCCGGGCAGCTTTATTCCACCAAAGTCTATTCGTGTTTTACGAGAGTACACCCGTTATCGCTATAAACTTGTTTCCTGCAAGTCTAGCGAGAAAAACCGTTTTCAAAACAGCTTTACCGTTTGCAACGTAGCCCTTGATTCTGTCGTTAGCGACATGTTTGGAGTTTCGGCCTCCGCAATCACGGACTACTTGATTAAAACGGATAACTTTGACCCAGAGCATTGTAAATCCTTATTGAAACGCTCTTTGAAGAAAAAAGCGGATTTAGTTATTGATGCTATTAGCGGCTATCAGATAGCCCCCGCTCAAAAAGAGCGTATGCTTATGGTTAGGTCTCACTTAGACTACATTGAAAAAGCCATTGATACCGTTGATAGGGGGATTGATGCAATCGCTGCTCCCTATGAAAGCTACATTTCTTTGCTTTGTTCAATCCCCGGCGTTGACAGACGCTCTGCTATCACCATCATCTCCGAAATTGGCACTGATATCAGCCAATTTTCCAACTCAAAACGGCTTTGCCGTTGGGCTGGATTAACACCGGGTAACAATGAATCTGCCGGTAAGAAGAAATCTGTTCGCATTACACGTGCTGGAGTTTACCTAAAACCAGCGTTGGTGCAAGTCGCTCACGCTGCCGTGAAGTCGAGCAAATCTCCTTACTACAAAAATAAATACGAACGCATCTCCAAAAGGAGGGGTAAAAAGCGCGCTATTATCGCCATTGCCAGAATGATTCTTACTGCTGTTTTCCAAATGTTCAAAACTGGTGAAATTTGGAATCCAACAGATTTATTTAAGGTTGATTTGCCGCCTGTTCTTCAGGAAAAGCAGAAGCAGAAAGCAATCCAGAACGCTATCAAACTTCTCGCTGCTCAAGGATTTACTGTTTCTGAAAATCCTAACCCTGCGGTTTAATTTTTCTGTTCCTCAATTTTTTTGCCGCTTCTTATGGGCTTTATTTGTATGTCCTCCTCTGCCTTCCGTGCGGGAATCTTTCACACTAATCCCTCGGCCTCGTATTCGCAATGTTGCGCGACAACACGGTTTCCAGTTTCTCTGCGATTATCGTTTCCAAATTGTATGCTAAGACGGATATGCTCCGGTCGTCAAACATGAGCCGGAAAGAGTATTCGATTTCACGGGGCGTTATTTTATCGCCCGTCGTAACGTCAACCGTCAACGGCACGGCAAGCGGCGGGTAGTTCGCGGTCAGATGTACGCGCAAGCCGGGATAAAGGCCGCCCTCCCTGATGTCGGAGATGCGCGACACGGTAAAAGCAACATCGTCATCCACGGCTACGGCGCATACCTCATTGAATATGTCTCCGATGGATTCGTGGGTAAGCTGAAAACCTTTTATCGTAGTGTCCAAATCCATCGTGGCGCGGGTGTCAAGCCCGACGATGGCGGCGATCAGGAACCCGCCTTTCAAGATGAAGTTGTTTTTGTATTTTGAGAGTGATATGCGTTCAAGCAGACGCTCCATAACATAGTTCTGCATGACAAGCTGCGCGGAGATATTGCTTTCCTCCGCTTTTTTCTTGATGAACGCTTTTAGCTGCATAGGGTTTTTCGTAATCACAGCAGAACCTCCATGTATCTCAGTATCTTCGGCTTCACCCTCAGACGCTCCGCATACGCTATGAGTTTTGCCATGTCCTTGCCCAAAGAGCCTGCGTAGGCTTTCATCGCTTGATTGACAAGCTGGATGTCGCATGAGTTGTTGCCCTTCACAATATCGCAAAGCGTCCGCTCTTTGTCGTAGACGCGGATGGCGTTTCCGCAGGGAGACGGAGTTTCCGTTATGCCTAAACCGTATATCTCCGGCATGACGAATTTTACTCTCGCGTTATGTTTCTTTAGTCCCGACGCATTGTAACCCTGCGGAAATGTTAATGTATATGCTTGCGGCGTCCGATCTGACAGCCCATGCAGATACAAGGCGGTTTCGTTTGAGAAAACGCCTTTCGCAAACCGGTATTGCAGGAAGTACATCTCATCTTCCCACACATCGGGCAGCGCGTATATGCCGCGCCCCACACGGTAGATCGCGTTCGCCTCCGCAAGCTCACCAAGCATCCGCCTTTGCAACCCGGCTTCCGTTACTTGCGCGGATGTAATGAACCCGTTGTTTTCTTCGAGCATTTTGTAAATCGCGTCATGTCCGTTCGTAGCCATCACCGCCTTATGAACATTTACGCTTTATATCATAGCATACTACAGCGTGTTTGTTCAAGCGTTTTTTTCTGCGGCGAGTTTTTTGCATGCTTGCGAATGTCGGTTATATATATCTCCCGTCATGCCCTAGACGCCCGTTCTTTTTTCTTATGCGCGTCGTGCTGCCCCTGCTGCACCGCTTTCTGCTTTCCGGCTGCAAGGCGCTCCATCAGCGTCGGTTTGCCCCCCGGCGCGCTGGTGCGCCCTTTGTTTTGTTTGCTTTTTTCTTTCAATGTTTTTGTGAGGGCAAGCGGGGATATGGGCTTGCTGAGTTTTGTGTCGGCTTCCGGTTCCGCCACGGACGCGCCCGTGCGCTTTTCCTGCCTTGCCCCGATTCGGGACAAGGCATCGTTTTTGTCGGTTTCCCTTTCAGGCGGCGACGCTTCGGGAAGCTGCGCTATCTGCGTTTCCTCGCTGAAGAAATCATAATTGTCCAGTTCCACGAATCCCGCGCTGTCAACGAAATAGGAGTATATGCCGCCGTTGCAGTTCAATACAATGACGTCGCTGACGGAGACGGAGCGGGAAGTGTACCCGGCGGGTATGTCCACATTGAAATCCCTATGTATTTTGTTCAGCAGCGGGTAGCGGTCGGAGAGGGGATCGATCCGTTCAGGGAAAGGCGCGGTGTATACAAGCTCATAGTTTCCGTTGTCCACGGAGAGCCCGATGGATTCCAGTTCCCGCAGTGGCGCGAAGCGGAAATTATGCGACGGGTCTTTTCCGTCCTTGATCTGGTAAATCCCGAACATGCTCACATCGCCGTATATGAGTTCCGCTTCCATGTTTGCCCCGGCGTTATCGGCTGCCGCGGTCTGCGACGCGTGTGTCTGCGATTTTTCCATTTATGTCATTCCTCCCGTTACTTTTTTTTGCTTGTCGCCGCGCCCGTCTTTTAACAGCGCGGCGTATTTATCGGAAGCCGTATGATATGCAGGCCGGGTTTCGGGAATCCGGGGATTTTTGCGATATTATCCCAGCCATCGTCCATGCCGCCGTCCGGCAACGTGCTGTAAACCGTTGAGCCAGTGAAAAATTCGCCCAATATGCCAACGCTGTCCGCGCTGTTTTGGCCTGCCCTGTCGCTGAAATGCCACCATTCGGACGCTATGTTGTTAAACCCGTTGCCGATAAAATAGCCTTGCAGTAGAACTGCCCCTTCCGTGAGCGTTTTGGGCTTGCCGTTCGGGGAAGTATAGATTGCGGCTGCGGGACTAAGCTCATGTATGTCCGAGGGCATTTCATACAGCTTATGCGCCGTTACTCGGATGCACTCGTAACCACCGATGCTCACCGTTTTGCTTGCGACGATTCTCGCGAGGCTCACATCGAAAGCGGAACCCCTTTGATGGGAAGAACGCGACTGCGCGATAAACCAGCCTATGCCCCAACCATCGGAGTTAATGCCGCTGCGCACGGCTTGATTGGAATTTATCAACCCCCTGAGATTCTCGCCGACGCTCATCTGCGTACCGTGCGGACGGAAAGCCTCATAAAGAACGATTGTGTTACCGTCCGCAAGCGCCGCCCGCTGCGCCAGCGCGAGTTTCTTGCTTGACGCATACAGCGCGGGCATGACGTATTCAATCGTCCCCAAGCGGTAGTTCATCGACCGCGCATCGTAGAGCGCCAGACCTGTGATGTTGGGTATGTCATGCCCGGAGGATTTGAAAACAGATCCGTCTGCGTTTGTGTTCATATAGACGATGGACGGGATCACGTCAGGGAGGTTGATAAAGCACCCTATGTGCCGAACCCACCCTATCGCGCTGTCCGCTGTTTTCACTTTCCACCAATCGCCCTGTTCGTTAAGGATAACAAACCCATCGCCGTGTTTTAATGTTGTTAGGACATCGCTTTTTATCTGTGGCTCGCTGTACATTTTCTGATACTGAGCATACGTTGACGCCATCCACCCGGTCGCGCCGATAACAGGCAGCTCAAAAGGGGACGTTTCCGCAGTCTTGGCGTATGCGGGCGGGGCGAACGGGATAATGCCAATCAGCAATACCGCCGCGATGACCGCCGTGATTATTTTCCTTGTTTTCATAATGCCCTCCATATTATTGATAAAATTGCGCGGCGACGGAAATCAATCCGCCGCCGCCGTTTATGCGCTAAAAATCGAGTTTCGTGTCTAATAGCCAGTCCTCGGCAATTTTTGGTTGCTGTATATCGTGGTGATTGCGGTGGAATTGCCTATGATCCACTCGTTTCCGTATTTGCCGCCAACGTCAACCCTGTTGCCGAACTGGTATCCGTTGTTAAGGTTGTTCAGCACGTCAACGAATATCTGCGGCTGCTCCACATGGGTAAAGCCTGCCTTGACCGTACCGAACACGAGGGTAAAGCCCGTCACGAACTCGTCGTTCCTCAGCCCCAAAGCTGCGGGGCGGCAGTCGATGACGTTGTTCCTCGTGGTGGAGAGGTTGTCCGCTATGATGATCGTGTCGCCTTTGTTGGTCGTCGCCAGTATCTTGTACCTCAACGACTGGTTGTAAGTGCCGGTGACGATCCTGTTCAGCCTCACCGCGTCCACGGGCAGCACGTCGCGCCAGAAGAAGTCGGTGAGCGGCACGGTGGAATCGTTGCGAACCAGCCTGATGTCGTAGCGTATGGTATCGCCGGGCATTGCCTCCACGTTTCCGGTTTTCCTGATGGTTACGCCTGTGTTCGCGCTGTAGTTGAGGAACTCATGGCGTATGATCTGCGTGGCGAACTCAATGGTAATATCAAGCTCCTTGTCGGACAGCTTGTACCACTGCGGCGCTTGGACTTCCTTTACGATATAGCGCCCAAGCGGGAGCGGGGAAGATACAGCCCTGCCGTCGCTGCCGGACACGAAGCGGTCAACGAGGTTGCCAGTCCTCTGGTTGTAGACCTCAAACACCGCGCCTTCAAGCGGCGCGCCCGAAGGCAGGCCGTTGACCTCGTTGTCGTCGCCGGAACGCTTCATGATCTGAATCTGACCCATCTGCGGTACGTTCTCCCACACGATCTCGGTCACTCTGCCCGGCGCGAACTCCACCGTTTTCGGCATATCGTCAAGGTAATAGCCGTCTGCCGCCCGCGTCTCGCGGATGGTGTAGCGCCCTGCCGGGATATTGGCGGGGAAGTCGATGCGCCCGTTGTTGTCGGTGTAGTAAACGCCGACGACATGGTTGTTCATATCGAAAAGCATAAACTCCACGTTATAGATCGGGCGTTTTGATACGCTGTCTATCTTCGTGAGCCTAATGCCGCCGAGCGGCGCGTTCTGCAACTGCAATGTCGCCAGCTTGCCCGGCGTGACGGTGATTGAGTGTACGGTTTCGTCAAGCTGATAGCCGTCAGGCGCTTTGCGCTCGATGACATGGTACTGCCCCGCGTCAAGCCCGTTTATCTGTATGCGCCCATTGGCGTCTGTGGTGTAGGAGCCTGTGACGTCGCCGTTTGGCGAGGTCGTCCTGTTCTGGCTGTTGTTCGCCGTGCCGGGCTGGTTGCCGTCAAGGATATAGCCCGCGACAAACTGGCCGTCCGCGCGCCTTACGTCGAACACCGCGCCGGGAACCGGCCTGCCCGTGACGGAATCGGTCTTGACGATGAGTAAGCCGGACATGGGGGCGTTGAACACTTCAAGCACGGTCGTCCTGCCGGACTGCACATGGACGGTCTGCGGCGAGCCGTCGAGGATGTAGCCGTCGGCGGCGCGTGTTTCAGTGACGATATAGTGGCCGTCAGGCAGTCCGGGGATAAGGATTTGCCCCGTACTGTCCGTCCTGAACGCGCTGCCCCTGAACTCGTTCTCAACGCGCCCGCCGTCCATGCGCGTGATCTGGAACTCCACGCCCTCAATCGGGTTGCGCGTCGCGCTGTCGAGCTTTATGATCCGCAAGCCCGCAAGCGGCTTGTTGAGGAACTCAACCGTCGTGATGACGCCGCTCCTTACGTTTACCGTTTTCGGCGCTTCGTCAAGGATATAGCCGTCAGGCGCGGCGGTTTCGCTGATGATGTACGTCCCCTCGGTCAAGTCAGGCACGATTATTTTGCCTGTTGAATCCGTCCGGTACGTCCCGACACGTTCGCCACTCGCGCGTTCCACGACAAACGTAGCGCCGGGCAGCGGGGCGCGGCTCTGCGCGTCCAGTTTGATGATCTGTATGCCGGAGTGCGGCTTGTTCGTGAACTCAACCGTGGCAATCCTACCGGAAGTGACGTTTACGTTCTTTGGCGTTTCGTCAAGCTGATAGCCGTCCGGGGCGATGGTTTCGCTGACCACATACGTCCCTTCGGCAAGGTCAGGGACTAAGATTTGCCCCGCCGCGTCGGTTCTGTATGTGCCTATGACCTCGCCGTTCGCGCGGGCTACGCGGAACGTCGCGCCGGGGAGCGGCGCGTTTGTCACGGCGTCAGTCTTTATAATCTGTATACCGGAAAACGCCCTGTTCGTGAATGTTATAGTCGTGGGCGCATGGGACTGGACTTCGATTGTCCGCGCCGCGCTGTCAAGGTGGTAGCCATTCGGCGCTCTCGTTTCGCTTACGACGTACCAGCCCGGCTTGAGGTTCGGCACGGCTATCGAGCCGTCGTTGCCGGTGGTGAACTCGCCGACCGCCGCACCGCCTTGATGCTGCACGGTGAATACAGCGCCCGCAAGCGGCCTGCCGTCAAGTTCGTCGGTCTTTCTGATGACAAGGCTGCCGTAAGGCGCGTTTACAAACTCCACCGCAGCAAGCCTGCCCGATACCACGTTGACTGTCTTGGGCGTATTGTCAAGCACATAGCCGTTTGGCGCGGCGGTTTCGCTGACGGTATACGCGCCTTCGTCAAGTCCGGGTATGACCGCCATGCCGTCCGCGCCCGTGCGGAACGTGCCGATATTCTCGCCGTTCGCCCTTGTCACGGAGAACGACGCGCCCTGCAAAGGCTCGCCGGTCGCGGCGTCCAGTTTGGTTATCTGTATGCCGGACAGCGGTTTGTTGAGAAACATGACGGAAACGAGCCTGCCGCCGCTCAGGTTTATGGACTGCGGGATTTCGTCAAGGATATAGCCGTTGGGCGCGGAGATTTCCGCGATGATGTACGTCCCCTCGGTCAAGCCCGTCAGCAGTATGCCGCCGCTCGCGTCCGTCCTGAATGAGCCGATGTTCTCGCCGTTTGATTTGTTGATGGAGAACACCGCGCCGTCAAGCGGGTTGTTCGTAATGGAATCCAGCTTTACGATTTCGACGGCGTTGAGCGGCCTGTTGGCGAAGTTGGCGGTATTGCCGGGAACCGCGCCGCCCACGCCGGAGAAGATCGTGCTGCCGTCAGCGCGGACTTCTACTGTCTGCACGTTATCATGGAGTTCAAAACCTGCGGGGGCTTTGGTTTCCGTGACGGTGTACACGCCGGGCGCGACTTTGATCGACACAGGGCCGGTTGCCTGCGAAACCATGCGGGCGATGACCTCGCCCCTCGCGTTGGTGACGGTGAACTCAGCGCCTGAAAGCATCTGCCCTGTTGAGGCGTCGGTCTTTACGATGTGGAGGTAGGGGTATGGCTTGTTGACGAACTCGGCAACTGTAAGCCTGCCGGATTTCACCTCAACCGTCTGCGGCTGCGCGTCAAGGACATATTCTGGCGGCGCTTCGACCTCGGAAACGATGTATACGCCTTCCTCCAAATCGGGAACGATGATCTTCCCGGCTACGTCGGTGGTGTATCTGCCGATGCGCTCACCGTTGACGCGATCCAAGGTAAAGACCGCGCCTTGCAACGGCGCTTTGGTGTCCGCGTCTGTTTTGAGAATCTGTATGCCTGAGAGCGGCCTGTTCAGAAACTCTACTACGTGAACCTTGCCGCCCTCTATCAAGACGTTCTGCGGCTGCGCGTCGAGGATATAGCCGTCCGGAGCTTTGATCTCGGAAATGACGTACACGCCCTCATTGAGATTGCCGACAAGAATTTTGCCCGCGCTGTCGGTGTTGTAAGTCCCGACGTTAGCGCCGTTGGCGTGTTGCACCCTGAACGTAGCTCCCGCAAGCGGAGCGCGGGTGAAGAAGTCCAGTTTAACGATCTGGAGGTTGCTCTCCGCCCTGTTCGTAATGGTCACGACTGTTGGCACGGCAGCCTTTACTTCTACCGTCCTTGCCGCCTCGGTGATTAGGTAGCCGCTCGGCGCTCTCGTTTCGGAGATAACATACCATCCCGGCGTGAGCGCGGGGACGGTGGCCTTGCCGCTCCCGTCCGTGGTGACGTCGGCGACAAATTGGCCGTTTTGCGTGGTTATGCGGAACGCCGCGCCCGCGAGGGGAGCGCCGTTGTACTCGTCGGTCTTGACGATTTGCAGGCTTGCGAGTTTGCTGTTCTCGAACTCAAGCCGGTGCAAGGTTTCCGCAGTCACCTGAACGCTTTTGGGCGTGTCGTCAAGGATATAGCCCTGCGGCGCGGCGGTTTCGACCACGGTGTACCAGCCGGGGTCAAGGTTGGCGATGATAAACACGCCGTCCGCGTTGGTGGTGTACGAGCCGATGAGCGTGTTGTCCTGATAGACGTTGAACTTCGCGTCCCTGAGCGGCGCTTTGGTTTCGGCGTCGTATTTCGTGACGTGCAGGCCGCTTCTTGGCTGGTTCTCAAAATCCACGGTGTAGGTATTGACGTAGTTGACGTACTGCGATTTCGTTCCGGTGGCGGCGAGGTAGCCGGCAGGGGCGGAAACTTGCGATACAATGTACGTCCCCCGCGCAATCCGGGGCAAAGAGAAAGAGCCGTTCGCGCCAGTGGTGTAGTTGCCCAAATCCGCGCCGCCGCTGAGACGGACGTTGAACACCGCGCCGGAAATAGGCTCTTTGGTCACGCTGTCGCGCAGGTTGACCAGTAGCGTGCCGAGCGGCGAGTTGGAATACTCGACCAAGAACACGCTCTGATCCGCGTTGGTGTGCTGCAAGCGCACGGTACGCACGTTTGGCACGTTGTCCATCGCGTAGCCCTGCGCGGCGGTAAGCTGCGTTACGCGGTAATCCCCCGCAGCGAGGTTTTCAAGATAAAACTGCCCCCTTGCGTCGGTGGTGTATATGCCGTCCGCGTGGTTGCCGACCGCTTTGCCCTCAACGTCGGTGACGCCGAACGTCGCGCCCTGCACCGGCAGCCCGGTATCCTTGTCGGACAGGGAAACGAGCAGGCCGCCGTAGCGGTAGTTGGAGAAAACGAGTTCCTCGATGCTCGTCCCGTCAGCCTTGATAAAAGCGTGCTGCTCATTGTTGATGGAAAGCTGATAGTTGTTGGGCGGCACGGTCTGCCGGACGATGTAATACCCGCTTGGCAAGCCGGATATGACGATGACGCCGCTTGAATCCGAATCGACCGTGGCGATCAGCGTACCGAGGCCGCCCGTGACGGCTTGGTTGCTGAAATAGATTTCAAACCGCGCGCCGCCGAGCATACGGTGGGTCACTGCGTCCTCAATCTTGATGACGATGGAGTTGAGCGGGTAGTTCTCCGCGCCCCCCGAAGCGTAGGCGGGGACGGTGAACATCCCCAAAGCCAGTACCGCGAAAAGCAGTACGGATAATATTCTTTTCATGTAAAAAAATCCCCTTTCGTTATTCACTGGTTGCCGAATGTGATGGTGATCCCCGGAAAGTCGGGGTTCAGGTATACGACCGTGCCGCCCGTTATGACCATGTTGCCAAAATCGGGAAGCGGCTCGGACGGTTCAGGCGAGGACGCCTGCGCCTGCGCCGAAAACGCGGGTATGGCTATTTTGAGCGCCGCGCTCACGTTGCCATTCTCGTCCTTGACCTTGATGTAGAGGTCTTTCGCGCCCGCAGTCATATAGATGGTGACGGTGTTGACGCCCGCAGCGCAGACCGTACCCAAGCCGCCCGTCCCGATTACCGGCTCGCTTACGCCGCTGTTCACGACGGAATAGTAGTACCGCCCCGCCGCGCTTGACGTGAACTGCACGGACGCGGTCAGATCGCTGTTGCGCGTTGCCGTTCCCGCAGTGAGGGTAGGCGTTGCCGTGTTCGGCGGGTTCGTGCCGGGATTGCTTGGATTGGACGGGTTGGACGGCATCGCGCCAAGCGGGTCGCCGTTGCCGTTGGTGATGGTCATGTTCCCGAACGCGCCGCCGTTGCCGCCCGCCATATTGCCGTCGCCCGGATTACCGCAGTTTCCGGCGCACAGGCGGCTGCACAGATAGCCGCAGCAGTCGCCGCACATACCGGCTGCTCCGCTGTTGGGGTTCGTGCGCGGGTCAACGTATAGGTCAGTCCGCGTCTGGCCGTATGTGTAGCTGTTCTGCCCCGGCGCGAGGTACATACGCTGAACCGGGTTGCTTGGTAGCTGGAATCCCGGCGCGGGCATTGTTTCGGTCAGGATGTACCATCCGGGCATGACATGGGGGAGGACGATAAGGCCGCACTTGGTCTTGTACGTCCCCAAATTGACTACGCCGCCGTTCGGCGCTTCGTACTCCACCCTATAGGTGGCGTCGCTGATGCCGCGCCCGGTCAGCCCGTTGCTCTTGATAAAGATGAGCGTTGGTTTCAAGAGGTTTTCAAAGATAAGCTCGGTCGGCTCATGCCATTTGAGCAGCGCGTCCCTGACGTTGTTCGCGTCAAGCAGATACTCGGCAGGCGGCGTCAGCTCCGTCACGCGATAGACTTGCTCATTAAGCAAATAGCCCGTGCGCGGCGATAGTTCTATCATGCCATTTTCGTCGGTCAGGAACTCGCCCACAGTCCCGCCTTCAAGCTGCTGCACACGAAACCGGACGCCCTCTATGGGTTCGCCCGTCACGGCGTCGCGTTTGAAAATGGTCAGCACGGGGCGCGGCCTGTTGAAGAAAGTAAGTTCCTTGTTGTCGCCGCCCTCCAAGATAACCTCTTTGCGGGCAGGGTCGCGGAAGTAGCCGTAAGGCTCGTCAATCTCCTGCACGGAGTAAACTCCGGGGTCTAAGTCCGTCCATGTGATCGCGCCGTCTTCATCGGTGATCTGATTTTCGCTCCACGTTTCGCCCTCAGTGCGCCATAAGCGGAACGTCGCGCCCGCAAGCGGCTCGTTGGTCAGTTCGTCATACTTTATAATAGTGAGCGTGGGCTTTCTCAGGTTTTCAAACGTAACCACATTGTCCTCGCCGTGGCGCATGGTCACGCTCTGCCAGTTCGGGTCGGACAGGACGTAGCCGGGCGGTGGTTCGACCTCCGTGACGATAACCGTCCGTTCGCTGTCGTTTTCAAACAACGTCCACGGCAGGAAGATTTGCCCGTTTTCGTCGGTCGTGAACGGCGAGCCTGAAACTCTCTGCCCGTTTTCGTATGCAACGGAAAACACAGCGCCCGCGAGGGGCTGCCCTGTTTCTCTGTCGCGTTTGACGATGGCAAGCGAGGGGTTGCGGAAGTTTCGGACGGTGATGGTGTTTTGCTGATTGTCCGCAGCCACGACGACCTCTATGGGCGAAGTGTCAAGCACATAGCCGTTTGGGGCTTGGATTTCGGTGAGGATATACAGCTTGCCCTCGATAAGCTGATTGCCGAAAGAGCCGCTGCCCTCGCCAAGCCTTACACGCCCGCCGTTTGTCACGCCCTCCCATATCTCGCCGGATGTCGGGTCGGACAGACGGAACCTCGCGCCGTCAAGCAAGAGGGTCGTGTCGTTGCCGTCCACCTTAATAACTTCCACGAAAACTTTTGGTTTGTTATAAAACGTGGTGCTTGCGGTCTGCCCCCACGTTATGGGGATGGAGCGGAACTCCGCGCTGTCAAACTGGTAGCCGGGCGGGGCTTCCACCTCGCTGATGGTGTACTGCCCTGCGGGTAGGTTCTCGAACACAGTCCGGCCATTGCTGCCCGTAACTTGTACGCGGTCTATCGGCATACCGTTGGTATTACCTTCCGCAAAGAAACCTTGTATGCGGAAATGTGTGCCTGACAACGGCGCGCCCGTCACTTCGTCGTATTTGGTGACTTCAATCCGCCCAAAGGGGTAGTTCTCAAAAGTGACCAAGACCGACGTGGGGTTCGGCGAAAAGTGTATTTCGTACTCGATGTCGATATGCTCCACGCGCTCGATATAGACGGAAGAGTAGTAGCCGGGGCTGCTCGTGATGATGCTCTCCGTCGATATGACCGGCGTTCCCTCGGCGGTGATGGTGACGTCAGGCGGCACTACCCAAAAGCCGTATGCCGTATGCTGCGGCAGGAGCGAATAGTTCTCCGGCGCTCTTTCTTCCTCAACCATATAAAAGCCGAACGGCAGGTTCTCTATCGTCCAAACGCCGTCGGTTACGGTGGAGAT
>Ga0099364_10009616_pt1 | contig 13402 bp, 10 predicted proteins | sample TergutTh196P3_FD_73070 | JGI IMG/M metagenome (GOLD analysis project Ga0099364, IMG submission 73070) | Microcerotermes parvus P3 segment gut microbial communities from Pointe-Noire, Republic of the Congo - Th196 P3 | ecosystem: Host-associated > Arthropoda: Insects > Digestive system > Gut ...
CGTAGAAAGAGCGGTCCTACGCTTGAGAGAGTTATTGCCCAGAAAGGAAGAATGTTGTATGGAGCATGAATATGTTGTCGAATGGTTTAAGTTTGCAGATATAGATTTGGCATCTGCTGAGTATTTGTGCGGTATGCACCCGCAACCATTGGAGATTATCTGCTATCACTGTCAGCAATCGGCAGAAAAATACCTTAAAGGATTTCTGATATATAGCGGAGTTATGGAGCCTCCGAAAACTCACAGCCTAGATGACTTATGTGAGTTGTGTTCTGGATTTGATGAACTTTTCCGTGAGATTAGTAAAGCCTGCAATATTCTGACAGCTTATGGAGTACAGCCGCGCTATCCAAATGAAATGCTAATATCCGAAAGTGATATGCATAAAGCTATAGAATATGCTCACCAGATTTGTGATTTTGAATTGTTAAGTAAAGTGCGCAACGAAATTACGCAATCAAATGCGATACTGGATAGTAGCGCTATTACACCTGATAATGATGGTGCGGAAGAAGAATCCCCGCCAAACGTCACATAACAAGCGGTTTGGCGAAATGGTGGGAGTAGTGGAAACCATAATTCTGCTGCTCCCTTTGACCACTGGTGACAGGTTGGGTCAATGCGCACCCCATCCGCCACGTTCGCCAAGCCGCCAGCCCGTTATGCGCAATATGCCCTACTGCGGTGCTACCCTATTGAAAAATAAAACAAAAAACGAGATTTTAGCATAAGGCGTGTTCCTGTTCCCTGATTTTGACACTGCTCTTGACAACTGCGCTCAACCTCAGGTTGCGGACGCAGTTTGCCGTATGGTATAATGATTTATATTATTGCGAAATATTAGCAATGATTACATTGAGGAAGGGGGTTATTCGAATGGGAGTAACAGATGAAATAAAGATGATACAAGATATAATCATAGGTTCTGTGCCAGTTGTGAAATTGTACTTGTTTGGCTCTTATGCAAATGGTGTGCCTAACGAGGACAGCGATTATGATTTTTATGTTGTAATCCCAGATGAAGGATTGCGGCCAGTGGAAGCTGTGCAGAGCATATATCGCTCCTTTCGTGGCATGAAACGTAAGCCCATGGACATCTTAGCCGGAACGGTTGAGACTTTTGAGCGTCGATCAAAGCAAATTACACTGGAACGCACAATAGCTAACGAGGGGGTGTTACTATATGAAAAATCCAGAAGCGCTTGATTGGTATAGATTCGCCAGGATGGATTTTCAATCAGCAATTACCCTTGATGAACACTCTCGACCTAAACCGCTGGAGGTAATTTGCTATCTTTCCGAGCAATGTGTTGAGAAAATGCTGAAAGGATTTTTAGTTGCACATTCGCAGAGTCCACCAAAAACGCATGACTTACCATTACTGTGTGATATGTGTATTGAACTTGACAAGCGATTTAGCGAATTAAGCGATATCAGCGAGTTTCTTACCCTCTATGGGATTCAGCCGCGATACCCTAACGAAATAGAGATTATTGATGAAGATGCAAATAGAGCGCTAAGATATATTCAAGATGTTATAGGTTTTTTTGATAAATATGAGTTCACAACACAGGAGTTTGAGATAGTAGTTGCTCCAATAGATACTGATTGCTTTCTGGATTTCGTCGTTGCCGCACATCGCGAAACATTTAGAATCACGTTTAGAAGCGATATTACCGATGAGTTCCTCGATAAAGAGCTTGCTAGAATGAGAGAAAACTACTCAAACGATGAAAACTCCGTAGTTGGTGCTTTTGCTGGTAGCGAAATTGTTGGCCTTGCTGTGCTTGAGACACGTAGCCGCCCTGATAATTCACAGTTTGGCTGGATTCATTTTTATTATGTATCGCCGCAGTTTCGAAGACATGGGGTAGGCTTACGGCTTGTCAGGTATTCTGAGGAATACTTCTCGGCTCTTGGGCTGACTGAGTTTTTTCTCCGCACGGGTGAACATAATGGGGAAGCGCAAGCGTTTTATCATAGTGCCGGCTTTTTGCGCATTCCCGAAGGGGATAAAACTGGTTTTAATGGCGTAAATGAGCTTATGATGAAGTTTGATATCGTCAACAGCAATTAAAAACGTAAAGAGAGCAACATCTACATCCGGACATACGTCACATAACAAGCGGTTTGGCGAAATGGCGGGAGTAGTGGAAACCATAATTCTGCTGATCCCTTTGACCACTGTTGACAGGTTGGGTCAATCGCCCCCGTCCGCCACGTTCGCCAAGCCGCCAGCACGTTATCGGCAATTCACCCTACTGCGGTGCATTTTTATTGACAATCCTACTAAAGATGCTTAGAATTACAAAATGGGGGTAATGTTGGATGATTTCGGAAATAATAATAATTAAAGATTTGATTGTTAATGCTTTCGCTGTGGAAAAGATTATTTTACTCGGCTCACACGCATATGGAACACCGAATGACGATAGCGATTACGACATATATATGGTGATTCCAAATGACGGTCTGCGCCCGATTGATGCGATAGGCAAAGCGCATCTTGCCATGCGCGGGACAGGTGTAAAGCCTGTGGATTTTCTGGCGGGAACGGTTGAGGTGTTCGAGCGCCGTTCTAAGCAGTCAACGATTGAGCGAAAAATCGCACAGGAAGGAGTGGTTTTGTATGAGCGAAGACAGCAATCTGTTTTACTCAGAGATAGAGGAATTTGGAGAGCTTCCCGAATCTGAGATAGAAACCATAGGTTTCTATAGCGACTTACCTAATGACCTGTCATTTCCACGATTTCACCCAAAACATTTCACTAAGGTAAAAGACACTTTACATACATTGTTGGCAGAATCTGAAAATAACTAGAGATAACCGATTTTTTCTCCCGTACACCCGCCGAGGAACCGATAACAGCAGCTGATAGAAAAAGAGTGATGGATAGAATAATGGGCGGAAACTAAACATTATCTAACAAAATTATTTCATTGAACGTCGAATAAAGCAGGGAGGTGATTCAGATGGGAAAAAAGACAACGGCGATAGTCCTTGTTTGCTTGGTTATTGCCCTCTTTGGGTGCGATATGATGCGCAGACCCGATAATCCCGGGGCTGCGATCCCAGAGAATGCATACGCGACAGAGGATGACGGTACATCAAAACTGCCGCTTGTAAATACCGAAAATACAAACATCCCCAACTTACCTGACATCAAATTGGAGGAAACGCAGCTTTCATACCCCGAACGCACATTGTCATGGAACGGTTTTGAGCTTGTCCATGAGAATTATTATGGACGCAGTGAGGAAGTAAGAGTACCCGAAAATGTACTGATGAGGGGAGATAAGACCCTTACCATGTTTTTCAGCAATAGTAACGGGAGCGATGCCGCGGAATACGGAATAACAGAAATTGTGCAGGTAAAAATAGATGGAGCTTGGTATTCGATTCCAATCAATTTATCGCAACGGGAATCACCGCTCATACTCGAACCATTTATTAACGAGACGCAAAACTACATTAACCCATACAGCGATGAAGCAAGAACAGAATATACAGTCGATCTTTCCATATTAGGTGAGCTTCCGCTGGGGCAGTATCGGTTTGTTGAACGGTTTTTCATAAAGCGGTTGCAACGTGAATACACCATGCTTGCCTATTTCTGGGTAATCGAACCGGGCGACGAACGTCCGCCGGAATCCGAAATCTCGGGTTTGCCGCGTTTGGAAGATATAGCGTTCCGTGTGGAATCGATCTATGAAATACGGGGAACTGTCACCGATAAGGATACTGCCGTCTCAATGTTCATAGAAAATCTATCCGGAAAAGACTACGTCGCAACAGAGGCTATATTGGAAATGATACAGAACGATCAGTGGACAAATGTACATAAAACCCACTCGAATTTAGGATTGTTACAAGGATGGCAGAGCAGCAGCAACAGATTTTATCTTGATGAACCTTTAGAAGTCGGGCGCTATAGAATCAGATTGTCGATGATTGTAATTAACACAACGAGTTCCATTGAGCCAGTGTATGAATTTACTGTTATACCGTTCGACAGTGCGCCGGAGCCTGCGTGGGAAATATCTCGCCTGCACTTGTCCAAGTACGATGCGACGCGGCAAAGCGACGGGGTGAGAGTGGTACTTGCAAACTCTGTTCTGAATAAAAGAAATACTGGTCTTGAGTTCGCAGTGATTTCAGATTCGTATTATTCATTCGGCGAATATTACGAGGTAGAGGTTTTTCTTGACGACGCATGGTATGGTATTCCGTTTGTTAATGGTTTTTTCTATGATATCGGGTATAATACGCATCCCGGAGCGAGTCTATCATATTCGTGCTTCCCGGTTTTTTCATATGGAATACTGCCTGCTGGACAGTATCGGCTGATAAAAGAATTCAATCTGATTGATCCTAATGCAGATTGGGATATGCTGACGATTTATCTTGCAAAAGAATTTGCGATTGCAGAGTTTACAGTCGAGGAAACACTGGACTCGCGGATAATCGATTAAGTGTATACGTGGAAATTAAGAGCATTGCCTACATCCGTGCAAACTGCCGATAACAAGCGGTCTGGCGAAATGGCACAGCGCATGCTAAAGTTGCAGAAGGCTTTGAAATCGGTATTGGAGCAGGAGGGTATCGACGTATGAACAGAGAGAGAGTATATGACGCGCTGACAGATGTGCGCGATGAAATTATCGAGGAGGCAACGGAGCGAAAACTGATAAAGAACCCGCGCCGAAATTTGCTTGTCCGTTGGTGTGCAGTCGCGGCTTCGCTCATGATTGTCGTGGGGATAGGCAGCTATATATTCATGAGCATCGGCGGGAACTCCGGCGAGGCGAATGAACCAGCGCAATACCAAAAAATCACGCCCGAGGCGGCGAAGGCTATGATGGACGCCGGGGGCGTGATTATACTCGATGTCCGCACCGAGGCGGAGTTCGCGGAAGCGCACATTGAAAATGCGATCCTAATTCCCGACACCGACATTATTAAGAGAGCGCCGAATATGCTGACTGACAAAAAACAGGCAATTCTTGTCTATTGCAGGGCAGGCGTCCGCAGCGAACGAGCGTCCAACACGCTAATCGAACTCGGTTACACAAACGTATATGATTTCGGCGGCATAATCGACTGGCCATATCCGATAGTCACAGGCGCAGTTGCTTAAACCCCCAACCAATCTTTGCCTTTTTGGTGTAGGGCTTCAAGGGACTTTCCGCCGCTTAGTTTGGGGCAGTCTTTGTTGACTGTGTAGCCGGCTTTCGTTTGCAGGTATGCCAAGTGACAGTATTCGATTGGGAATTGGTCGAGTATCGATTGATCGAGGGTGATGCTCTCGTTGCTGTTTACGGGATCGATTCGGTCTTTGTCGGCAATGGTCGCGCGATAGACGAGACCCCAGTTTCCATCGCGCTTCTCCCATAGGTCATAATGCCTTGCATAGCATGTGACATCACATAATATACCATCGACTACCGAGCGCTGTAAAATTATGAATTTCGTCATTGACACCGCGCGATCGCCTTTGACATCGACAGCGCTGCCGCCGAGGATATGAAGGATGTTCAGCCCGTGCTTAACGCCTTCCTCGGTGATTTTTATGAATTCCTCGAACGGCCCCTCGGTCCAAGTCGCCGTCATAATGCCTTCAGGATGCCATATCGTGCGGAACTCATCCCACAACAAGGCGTCCCTATATACAACCCACCGCTCAATCAAATCCTTGATTTTCAGTACATCAACAAATCTATCGTCCATATATAACTCCTAACCCTAAACGGCGTGGGCGCCGTTCCATACTATGTTTTTGTAGCTTTCGGGGTCGGTGTCGCCTTCGGTGCTGAACAGCAGGACTCGGGAGTTGCGGTCGATGCCAGCTTTCTTGCGAAGTTCCGCCAAGTCGCTGTTTGTAAGCAGTTCCAACAAGAAACCCATCCCGGAAGCCCCCGACTCGCCGGAAATGACCCTTGGATCTCCGCGCATCGGAGCTCCCAGAACCCTCATGCCGCGCGCGGCGGAGCTGTCCTCTATCGTTACAAAGTAATCGCTCTTGTTTTTGATTATATCCCAAGATATGGCGCCGGGTTCGCCGCAGGCAAGCCCCGCCATAATCGTTTTCATATCTCCACCGACATAGACCGCTTCCCCGTCGCCCCTCATAGCAGAACGGTAGTAGCAATCGGCTACGGACGGTTCCACCACAAAGGAGACGGGAGCATCCTCGCCGTAGAGGTTCGAGACAAAGCCTTGTGCCGCGCCGGCGAACGCACCAACCCCCGCCTGTATCATCATATGCGTCGGCTTTACGCCCAGTTCGCGCATTTGTTCGCAGGCTTCCAAGACCATAACGCCATATCCCTGCATGATCCATCCGGGGATATCTTCATACCCTTCCCAAGCGGTGTCCTGAACAATTACGCTGTTTGGGGTCTTCGCTGTGAGCGCGTTAACATAGCGTATCGTGTCGTCATAGTTCAACTCGGAAATAGATGCTTCCGCGCCCTCTCGCAGTATGTGATCCAAGCGCACTTGCGGGCAGCCTTTATTCATATAGATAATCGCTTTTTGCCCAAGCTCTCTTGCCGCCCAAGCTACCGCTCTGCCGTGGTTTCCGTCCGTCGCGGCAAAAAAAGTAAATTCTCCCAACCGACGCGCCGCCTCGGGCAGCGTGCTGTAGTCGAGCTCCCAAACAGACGTTCCCAATGCCTGTGCGATATATGAGGCTAAAGCGAATGTACAGCCCAATGCCTTAAACGAGCCTAGCCCAAACCTTGGCGACTCGTCTTTAACATATATCCCGCCAACCCCCAACTCGCCAGCAAGATTATCCAGCGCCGCCAGAGGGGTCACATCATACTGCGGGAAACTCCTATGAAACCCCCGAATTCTCTCAACAATCCCCACATCCATAAGCCCCAAACTCTTCGAGCAATCAGACTTAATAATCCTATTCGCAACCCAATTAACCACAAACCCACCACCTTACGCAATGTACAATGTACAAATAACGATGAACAAATCAAGTAACAGATAACAAGTAACAAGTAACAAGTAACAAGTAACAGGGGACAGGGGACAGGGGACAGGGGTCAGGGGACAGAAAATATTGTTTGTAATTGCAATAAGTAGCCAGTAGGGTAACTCCTAACTCCTAACTCCTAACTCCTAACTCCTAACTCTCACCCCCCGACTCCTGTCACCGCCTTGTTGAACTCCTCTATCAGCCCATCCACTTCATCCGTTTGGTTCTGAACCGCCTCGAACGTTTTGTCTTGACGATACCACTGGTCGTCCAGTTCCTCGGATTGTCTGCCCTGCTGTTCCACCCATGTGTAATATTTTAGATTATGCACCCTCTTGCGCTCCGCATAGGTCAGCTCTATCAGATTGTCGGTTTTTGCCGCGCACAGGCTGACCGCGTAGTCAACTGCCGCGTTTACCGATGTATACTCTCCCTTTTCCTCGCGCATTTCCTCAAGGCGCGAAATGTACATTTCAATAGAGTCGGTGAGTATCGTTGCAACGATGTCGCGCTCGGTCAGCTCGTAGTATTTCGCGAACTTTATGGCGCAGAGCATGTTTGATATGCCGGAAATACCCATCAAGGCCAAATTATCGACATCCTCATTGCTAAGTCCCACATCGCTTATCAAAAACGCCTTGCCCGCGGGCTCGTTAAACAGGCGCAGCAAAGCCATGGAATCATTGTCGTCTATTGCGATAGCCATGTCGGTGTTTCTGATGTTATGCACCCATGGGATATGCTTGTCCCCTATGCCCTCGATGCGGTGGTCGCCAAAGCCGTTATTCAGGATTGTGGGGCATTGCAGAGCCTCGCCCACCGCAATCTTGCTGTATGTGTATTTTTGCTTTAGATAATCCCCGCTTGCCATCGACCCTGCCGAACCCGAAGTCAGGCAAATCCCCGCAAAATTGCCGCCATCGCCTTTTACCAGTTCAAAAGCTTCTTCCACGGCGCTTCCTGTGACATTATAATGCCACATGTAGTTGCCCATTTCCTCGAACTGATTGAAAATCAGCACATCGTCCCGCGTGTTCCTAAGCTCGTTAGTCTTGTCGAAAATTTCCTTGACATTGCTCTCGGTCCCCGGGGTGGCGATGACTTCTCCCGCGATTTGGGAAAGCCACTCAAAACGCTCGCGGCTCATTCCGGCGGGCAAAATAGCGACAGAATCACATGCAAGCAGCTTCGAGTTAAAAGCGCCGCCACGGCAATAGTTGCCTGTCGAAGGCCACACCGCCTTTTGCTTTGCGGAGTTAAACTGTCCCGTAACAAGCCTTGGCGCTAGGCATCCAAAAGACGCTCCAACCTTGTGGCATCCTGTCGGGAAGAACTTCCCAACCATACAGATGATTCGGGCATCGACTCCGGTCAGCTTTGACGGCAATTCGATGAAATTCGGTTTTCCAAACAGCCCGCCGCTCATTTTCCGTTCGTTTTTCCATGTGACCCTGAACAAGTTGAGCGGGCTCAGGTCCCACAGCCCCACATTGAGCAGCTTTTCTTTAATTTCACTCGGAACATATCTGTCAGGGTCACGCATTTGCTTGAAAGTCGGTATTATGACATTGTTCTCGCGCGCCTTTTGTATATTCGCCTCCAAGCCTGCTTTATTAATTGTCAAATCAATCAGCACAACCACTCCTTTACATTTTGCTCAATATAGTGTACCATATATGTTATGAACTGTGAAGCAGTAAAACAATCTCAGGAGGGATTTTCATGATTTTAGTAGGTAACGGAAGGCTCATTACGCGCGGAGAAAACAATCGGCTTATTGAAAGCGGCTGCGTGGCTATCGATAACCGCCTTATAGTTGAGGTGGGAGACGATGCTGAACTTCGCGCAAAATATCCCGATGGCGAATTCATCGACGCACGCGGCGGCGTAATCATGCCGGGACTGATCAACGCGCATAACCATATTTACAGCGCTTTTGCAAGAGGACTTTCGATAAAGGGCTATAATCCAAAGAACTTTCTTGAAATTCTCGATGGGCTCTGGTGGAGCTTGGATCGCTGTCTCACAAAGGAGGACTCCTATTGGAGCGCGATGGCAACGTATATAGACTGCGTTAAAAACGGCTGTACGACCGTGTTCGACCATCACGCGGGATACGGCGGCGTTAAGGGCAGCTTGTTTGCCATTGCAGACGCGGCTAAGGAACTTGGGGTGAGGACCTGCCTGTGCTATGAGGTTTCCGACCGTGACGGCGAGGAAAAAATGCGCGAAGCAATTGCCGAAAACGCCGAGTTCATACGCTTCGGTTCGGCAGATAACTCGGGCATGGTGAAAGGAATGATGGGGCTGCATGCCTCGTTCACGCTTTCGGATAATACGCTCGCGCTCTGCCGCGAAAACACGCCTGAAGGGGTCGGTTTCCACATCCATGTGGCGGAGGGGATGGACGATGTATATGACAGCCTGAAAAAATACGGCAAGCGCGTTATAAACCGTTTGCATGATAATGGAATCTTGGGCGAAAACAGCATTGCGGGACACTGTATCCACGTCGATGGCTTGGAAATGGATATCATCAAGCAGACAGATACAATGGTAGTCCACAATCCCGAATCCAATATGGGCAATGCCGTGGGCATACCTCCCTGCATGGAAATGATGCGGCGCGGCATTATGCTGGGGCTTGGCACGGACGGCTACACAAACGATATGTTTGAATCCGAAAAAGTGGCGAATGCCATACATAAGCATGTGCTATGCGATCCAAACGCGGCTTGGTCCGAAGTCCCGAAAATGCTCTTCGAGAACAACGCCGCCATGGTTAAGCGCTGCTTCGGCGTTAGGACAGGCGTGCTTGAACAGGGCGCCGCCGCAGATGTCATAGTCGTTGATTATGACCCACACACACCCATGACCGCAGACAATTGCAACAGCCACATCGTTTTCGGCATGAGCGGCCGCGCCGTAGTTACGACAATTATTGACGGCGCCGTGATAATGAAGGACCGCGAGCTTACCCAAATAGACGAAGCCGCGATTATGGCAAAATGCCGCGAACAAGCAGCAGCGCTAGGAGCACGGATTAATAGTTAAAAATTTAGAGTTGAGAGTTGAAAGTTAGGAGTTAGGGGTTGAGAGTTAGGAGTTAGGAGTTACGAGTTAGGAGTTAGGAGTTAGGAGTTAGGAGTTACCTGTTACTTGTTACTTGTTACTTGTTACTTGTTACTTGTTACCTGCCCCCTGTCCCCTGACCCCTGTTACTTGTTCTACTCTATTTATACATTGTACATTGTAATTTGTAATTTGCGTTAGGGGGAGATTTGTATGAGCGATATTATGAGGCGGATTCCGTTTGGGGCGTTGATGGATTGGGCTATGGCGGAGTTTGAGGAATCGGGGTCGATTTTTGGGGTTGGCAAGCTCTATTTTGGGCGGCAAGGTGTTCCGAATTATGAACTGTTCGGGGAGACATTGGAGCTTCCTTTCGGGCCTGCCGCAGGGCCGCATACGCAGCTTGCGCAGAACATTGTGGTGGGATATGCTGCGGGAGGGCGGTTTTTCGAGCTGAAGACCGTGCAGGTGCTCGATGGCGAGGACCTTCCCGTGTCAAAGCCCTGTATCCTTGCCGAAGACGAGGGCTATAATGTGGAGTGGTCCACCGAACTATATGTTCCCGAAGCGATGGATGAATATATAAAGGGCTGGTTCGCCCTCAAGCTGCTCAGTCGGGAATATGGTTTTGGAGGTCACGACGGATTCATTTTCAACATGAGCGTCGGCTACGACCTTGAGGGCATAAAGACCGAGAAAATAAACAGCTTCATCGAGGGGCTGAAAAACGCCGAAAACACGGATGAGTGGAAGAATTGCATAGCATGGGCCATCGAAAATCTGCCGCGTTTCAAGCATGTAGACAGAGAATTTATTGACGGCATCAGCCCAAAAATCTGTCGCTCTGTCACGCTTTCAACACTGCATGGATGTCCGCCCGACGAAATAGAACGCATCGCAGCATATCTGCTCACCGAGAAGAAGCTCAACACATTCATCAAATGCAATCCGACGCTGCTCGGATATGATTACGCCCGCAAAACACTGGATAGTTTGGGATTTGATTATGTCACGTTTGACGACCGTCATTTCAACGGCGACCTGAAGTTTGGGGATGCCGTTCCAATGCTCCGCAGGCTTATTGCTCTTGCCGACAGTCTGTCCCTGACTTTCGGCGTGAAGCTGACTAACACTTTTCCCGTTCAAATAACGGCGAATGAGCTTCCCGGCGAGGAGATGTATATGTCGGGGAGGGCGCTTTTCCCGTTGTCAATCGAAGTTGCAAACCGCCTCTCGAAAGCGTTTGAAGGAAAACTGCGAATTAGTTACTCAGGGGGCGCGGACATTAACAACATCAGCGATATAATAGATGCGGGCATTTGGCCCGTCACCCTAGCGACGACGCTGCTCAAGCCCGGCGGATATGCGCGAATGGCACAAATCGCCGGCGCTCTGCAAAACACCGAGCACGGACAAAACGTTGCTCCCCCCACGCAAATAGACCAAACAAAAAGCGCGGCCTCTTCGCCCGATATTACGAAATCAAATCCCGCCGTAGACCTTGGCAAACTTCAAGACTTAGTCGATTCGGCAGTCAATGGCCCGCTCTACCGCAAACCTTTTGGGAGGACACCCGAGCGCAAACTGGCGACGAATCTTCCTATGCTCGACTGCTATATCGCGCCTTGCCGCGGCGGATGTCCGATAGGGCAGGACATTCCCGCCTATCTGCGGCTCGTGGACGAGGGGAAGCATCTCGAAGCTTTGAAAGTCATAACCGAGCGCAATCCTCTCCCGTTCATAACAGGCACGCTCTGCCCGCAGTTTTGCGGGGATAAATGCACCCGCGCTTTCTATGAATGCGCGGTGGGGATACGCGATGTCAAACTGGAAGCGGCTTCAATCGCATATGAGCAGCTTTTGAATGAAACCGATAACATCCCCATATCCACTAAGAAAATCGCCGTCGTCGGCGGCGGCCCCGCAGGTCTCTCGGTTGCGTATTTTCTGGCGCGGTCGGGGCGTGAAGTTACGATTTTTGAAAAACGGGACAGGCTCGGCGGACTTGTGCGCTATGTGATACCTGAGTTCCGTATCAGCGACGCCGCCATTGACAAAGATATTGAGCTTATCAAGGCGATGGGTGTTGAAATCGAACTAAACTGCGAGATAGATAACATAGACGATTTGCGCGAAAAAGGGTTTGACACAGTTATTGCCGCAATCGGCGCGTGGAAGCCGGGCAGGCTCGAATTGGAGCAGGGTGCGGCAATCGATGCAATTGAGTTTCTTGAAAGATTCAAGGAAGACCCGCTGTCGATGACGCTTGGCGAAACCGTTGCGGTTATCGGAGGCGGAAATACGGCGATGGATGCCGCGCGCGCCGCAAAGCGCGTCGGGGGGGTTGATCGCGTCGCCCTCGTCTACCGACGAACGAAGCGCTTCATGCCTGCCGATGCGGAGGAACTGGAAATGGCACTCGAAGATGGTGTTGAGCTATACGAGCTGGCGGCGCCCGTCAGACTATTGGGCGGCGTGCTGGTCTGCACGCAAATGGAACTCGGCCAGCCCGATTCATCGGGTCGCCGCAGTCCCGTTCCAACGGAAAGAACCGTGCTGATACCTGCCACAACAGTAATTTCAGCCATCGGCAACTCAAGCGACGCTATCGCCGCCGATTACGTAATCGGGGACGCCGCAAACGGACCCGCAACGATAGTCGAAGCCATAGCGGATGCTATAAGATGCGCGGAAGCTATTACAGGGATGAGCTTGGAAAAATACGCAGAGTTAAATGTCAATCCAAACACTGGGCTCGCTTGTGATAAAAAAGGCGTATTGTATCGCGACTGCAGTTCGGTGCATGAATCGGAGCGATGCTTGGAGTGTGCAACAGTATGCGAGGTCTGTGTCGATGTGTGCCCCAATCGGGCGAATATCGCGGTTTTTGCGCAAGAGCGCCGCCAAGTGGTCCACATCGACTACATGTGCAACGAATGCGGCAACTGCGAGGTATTTTGCCCGCATTCCGGCGCTCCGTATAAGGAGAAATTCTCGTTGTTCGCATGTTCGGAAGATTTTGAAAACAGCGAAAACCCCGGTGTCCTCCCATTAGACGACGGGAGCTTCCGCATTCGCATCGACGGTATCACCGAGGTCTACAGCGACACCGCACAGCTTCCAGACGGTGTCAGAGATATTATTCTCACCGCAACAGCCACAGGGTAGCGTTAAATACTCTACGGTACTTCGTAGAAGCAAAAATTAACCGTCAGATAATTATGCATTATGAATGTAACTGTTCGCACCCCCTCCCGTCTTTGCGAGCCGCAGCGAAGCAATCCAGTCCTTTTGCGCCGATTGTCATATTTCTTTCTGGATTGCCGCGTCGCTTCGCT
>Ga0099364_10009617_pt1 | contig 13401 bp, 10 predicted proteins | sample TergutTh196P3_FD_73070 | JGI IMG/M metagenome (GOLD analysis project Ga0099364, IMG submission 73070) | Microcerotermes parvus P3 segment gut microbial communities from Pointe-Noire, Republic of the Congo - Th196 P3 | ecosystem: Host-associated > Arthropoda: Insects > Digestive system > Gut ...
TTCCGCTGGGGGCGGGGCGGGAATGGAGTGCGGCGCGGCGCCCGGCCGGCCGCGCCGGGTCGGCGGGTTTGATATTCCGGCAAGCCGGTACGGAGTACAGGCGCAAGGCGCCGATGAGCTCGCGCTGACCAAGATGGACGTGCTTTCGTATCTTGACAGGATACCCGTTTGCACCGCGTATGAGATCGACGGAGTAAAAACCGGCCGTTTCCCGTCGGGCGACGCTCTGATGAGAGCCAAGCCGGTTTACGAATATCTGGACGGCTTCAAAGCCGATATATCAAAATGCCGCATCGCGGAAGATCTGCCGGACGCCGCAGTCAAATACATCCGGTTTGTCGAGGACGCCGTTGGCTGTCCCATTAAATACGTATCCGTCGGACCCGGCCGCGACGATTATCTGACGATGAGGTAGAGCTTGCGGAAAGCCAGAGAGGAGTTGGGACTTGATGATGAAGTCGCATATAACCGACATAAATTATGAAACGGCGGTAAGGAAATATTAAGGAAGAAATGTTTTTGCTTAGAAAATCGCTTGACAAAAACGGAATTACGGGCATAATCCCGCGGGCGACGGGCGACGGGCGACGGGCGACGGGCGACGGGCGACGGATTAAAATCCGCCCCTACGGGGGCTTGCCTGGTCTCTCGAATGTAAATTCAACTCTCGGTACGGTAAAATTTTTTTATCCGAACAATTATTCGGCGGATTTCCTGTATGGAAGTCCGCCGGTTTTTGTGTGCTCGCGGGATCCGCCCCGTAACGGCGGGACGAGCGCGGCAGGATTGCTATGGCCGGAGGATACCCGGTCATCGTGATAGAGAATCAAAATTTTGCAATATCAAGTTTTTAAAAGATAAAGATTCAGAAGGAGTAATCCCCAGCCTACTCGCAAACGCCACATACTCCGACTGTGGTCGTTTCGTTTCAAGTGTCGTTTATTTTGGTTCCACAGTTTGGACATATTATAGGCGTTTTTTCTTTTTTGGTGTCGTCTTGTTTGATATTCTGTTTAGCGGTAGTGTTGGCTAATAAGGCTGCCTCATGATATCGTTTTGTGCCGCTGCGAATATCTGTGCGTCGCAAAACTACCGGACGGCTACCGTCAATATCTACTACGATAGGCTCGGCATCGCCCAAAACCTCGCAAAAATTCTCTTGACGTGCATTGCCGGTGATTATCTTGTCATCGCTCGAAACCGTTACCGCTTCTATAACGCCTACCGTTTCGATGGACTTCTTTAATAACTCCATTCCGGCTTCGGTATGACGGTTGAAGTTGCGGTCATCCTGCACAAAGTCTGATATTTTTATTTGTTTACTCATTGTTTTATGCTACTTTTCTACATAAGTTGTACATTTCTTCTACCAGTTCCTTCACGTCGTTTTCAAACAGTTTTGCCGCTAATTCGTACAGTTCCGGGACTTTGCCCATAACAATGTCGATGTAGTCAAGTTTGTTTTTTAATTTCGGTTTGTTTTCCTGGTTATATCTGTCAAACCTTGATTTCAGGCTGATGTGATACTTATTCTCAAACTCCCGATAAAGTATTTTCCACCTTTCTTGAAAATCTGCTCCTTGATGTTTGACAACGCGGTTTATTATTTGTCGTTTGTCAGAAAGAGAGATGTCGTCCACCAAGCCGATTATAACACTTTCCTTGTATTCTATTTCTTTTCGCTGTCGGGCGATAAGTTCATTTTGCTTTCTGACGGTGGCGAGGGACGCTCGAAACATTTCTTTTGTAGCGTCGTCTGCGTATGGCAAATAAATATCTACAAAAAGGGCTTCGTTGGCTACGTATCCGCCTGTTTTACGAATTGTGGGGAGGACTTCATCGAAAATCCACGCTTCGAACTCTTCTGCTCCGGGCAGTTGTGATTTGGCAATAAGGCGATAAATATCACCTTCTGGGACAACGAGGTAATCTCGTGGAATGCCTTGATTATCAGATATACGGTATTTTGCCGTATGTCTACAATGTGCTGATATTGCGTCATTTGGGCGTACATAACCTAACGCCTTTGCAACATCGCTACCTACAAAGTAGGTTTTTCCTTCTATTTCGGTTACTCTTAATTCGCCAAAACGGTCATTCTTAAATATCTGAATATCTGTCATCTTTAACGTTTTAATAAAAGGTCTGCGCCGCTTCCGGCATACGAACGACGCCGACCAAAAACAATGGAAAATCAAATAATGAAAGTCAAAAACAAAATACAAAGGTACGACGTTAATATAACAATTTTGAATATTTAGCCAAAAAGTTATTAGCATTTTGGAAAAAGTTTTCATCATTGAGTGGGTAGATTAGCAAATTTTGTAAAAAGCTGAAAAAATGAAAAAAATCTGAATTTACCTATAGTTTACCGAATGGAAAATGGAGTCAATGTAAATATCTGTATAATAATACGTTAATAATAATAAATTCCTGACTGTTAATCAGGGGGGGTTCAAGTCCTAGCTGGGGAGCAAAGAAAATCAGAGCCTTACAAGTGAAGTTGTGAGGCTCTGATTTTTTATTTGCCCACAATTTGCATACAACTTTTGGGATTTTCCTGACTTCGACAATGCGTCACCAAAATGCGTAAAAAAATCATATTTTAAGAATTTCCAACATAGTTGCGTCACCCAAAAAAGGTGACGCAAATTCTGTAATCCGCTAATATCAAGGGTTTTAAAAAGTCGCCTTTTTAGAGTGTCGAAGTCAGGACGGATTTGGCGGATTGAGCAGATTTGCACAGATTTTATTGCGTTTTTTTGCAAAAACAAAACAAACCCTTATCTCCCACCTCAAAAAAATCCGTGCAAATCCGCTTAATCCGTCCAATCCGTGTATCCACCAAAACCTGATTATCCGCCCTATCACCACATCAAATCCAGCTCCAACTGTCTGGGTTCGTTTGGGTTGTAGTCGCTCAGGTTTGACACGCCTATTCCCAGCAGTCTGATACCTTTTCCTTCAAGGGGCGCTTCGTTAATCAGGCTTCTTGACACCTGTTTCAGAGTGTCGTAGCTGTCAATTGGTTTTCCTACTGTTCGGCTTCTTGTGAGTGTTTGGAAGTCGTCGAAGCGAATTTTCAGGGTCACTGTTTTTGCTGTCTTGTCGAGTTCCTGCATCTCTGTGAATACGCGTTTTTCTAAGTGATAGAGCTCTGTTATTATTGCAAATCTTGTTTTCAGGTCTGTTTCGAATGTGTTTTCGGCGCTAATTGATTTTCGGATGCGCTCGGGCTCTACTTTTCGGCGGTCGGCTCCGCGCACTATATCGTAAAAAAAAACTCCGCGCTTGCCGAATATTTTTATCATCGCGTCTAAATTAAGCTCATACAGGTCGGCTCCCTTTCTAATGTTCATTTTTCGGAGCTTGTCAGCCGTTACCGTTCCTATTCCGTAGAACTTGCCTATATCCAATGTTTTCAGGAAATCTACTGCCTGGTGGGGCTCTATCACAAATATTCCGTCGGGTTTCTTCACGTCCGAAGCTATCTTTGCCAAGAACTTGTTGTATGACACTCCGGCAGATGCCGTCAGTTGGGTAACTTCTTTTATGCGGCTCTTAATTTCGAGGGCAATGTTAGTTGCCGATTGCATCTTTTTTTTGTTTTCGGTAACGTCCAGGAACGCCTCGTCTAACGACAGCGGCTCTACGAGGTCTGTATAGTCGCGGAAGATAGCATGTATCTGGTGCGAAACCGTTTCGTATACCTTGAAGCGGTGTGGCTGAAAAATCAGGTCGGGACATTTTCTGAGCGCCACCATTGATGGCATTGCCGAGTGTATTCCAAACTTTCGCGCCTCGTAGCTTGCCGCCGCCACCACTCCGCGTGTGGCTGCTCGCCCTACAACTACGGGTTTGCCGCGCAATTCGGGGAAATCACGCTGTTCTATCGACGCATAAAAGGCGTCCATATCAACGTGTATGATTTTATGTGTCTCCATCAGGCAGCAATTCTAACAAAGAACTATCACCATAACTCAAAAAACGAAAATCATGCTCTAAGGCATATTGATAAATATCGCGCCAGCGGTCGCCCACAAAAGCAGCAACTAACAGAAGCAGAGAGCTTTGCGGCTGATGAAAATTTGTTATTAGCCGGCGGCAAATTTTAAACTTGTAGCCCGGCACAATCATGATTTTTGTGGAAGCCCCAAGTGCATTTATTTTTCTTGCCTCAAGGGTTTCGAATAATTTGTTAAATGACTGTTCGATACTTACGTCTTGCGGCAGTTCGTAACATTCCCACTGGTCTAAATGCAGCTGTTCTGTTTTTGGTTTTTTTTGCAACAATTTGACGCCCAGCCAGTATACGCTTTCCAAGGCTCTCAACGATGTTGTTCCAACAGCCGTCATAACTCCCTTGTTTGCAAGCAGATTGCGCAGCATCTTCACCGTAATTGAAAAATGTTCTGTGTGCATATCGTGTTCGGCGGCGTTGCTGTGCTTCACCGGTTTAAAAGTGCCTGCTCCCACGTGCAGAGTTATTTCGCATTGCTTCACGCGTTTTTCAGCCAATCTTTGCAACAATTGCGGCGTAAAGTGTAGCCCTGCGGTGGGGGCTGCCACCGAGCCCTTATGCAACGAATAGATTGTTTGATAGCGTGTGTCGTCTATTTCTTCGGGTTTACGTTTCAGATATGGCGGTATCGGTACGTTTCCGCAGGCATCCAAGAGTGTTCCGAAGTTTACCCCTATGTCCCATTCAAAACGTACAATATGGTATTTTTCTGATGTTCCTGCCCATCGGGCTTGGAGTTCTACCGGAAAACCATCGCACATTACCTGTTTTTTCAAAATTGTTTCTGCATCCCATTTTCTGAAATTGCCCACTATGCACTTCCACTGGCACGTTTGGCTCTGTGCGAACGACTGTTGATAATCTGCCGGCTTAAATGGCTCTAAACAAAATATTTCTATGCGTGCACCCGTATCTTTTTTCATTTCGAGGCGGGCGCGTATCACACGGGAATTATTGAAGGTCATCGTATCTTTCCGGTCCATATAACAGGACAGATTTTCAAAGACGTCCGTTGTGATTTGTCCGTTGCGGTATACCAACAATTTAGACTTGTCGCGCTCCTCTAACGGGAATTTTGCGATACGGTCGTCGGGCAAAGTATATTTATAATCGTCGATGTTTAGACGGTTTGCCGAAGGAAGCATAATTTCAAAAGTTTAATTGCATTTCTGAAAACTGAAAACTGAAAACTGAGAACTGAAAACTGAGAACTGAAAACTGAGAACTACCTCCCGGGTTTTTGCATTTTGCCGGCGATGCCTACTACTGTTTGTCTTGACAAAAACCGCGACATGAACAGTAAGAAACGGAACTTGCAACCGGCGTGTATTGCAACGGTTTTACCCTTCGTCATGCTTTTCCATCCATATCGAGCTACTTCAGCTGCTGAGGGCAATTTTCCCGCTTTTTTGAACGCTTTTATACCTTTGCCCGTTGATGCTCGATTTTCGAAATTTGTATTTGTGGGACCCGGACACAATGCCGTCACCGTAATGCCTTTGCCTTTAGCCTCGTATGCCAGCGCCTGTGAGAACGACAGCACATAAGCTTTCGTAGCGTGATATGCCGCCATCCATGGACCGGGTATAAATCCGGCTATTGACGACACGTTGAGTATTTTGCCTTTGCCTTTTTTGAGCATCTGACGGTAAATAATCTTTGTCAATTCGGTAAGCGATGTAACGTTCAACTGTATCATTTTCATTTCGTTACTTGCACCCAGATGTTCGAAAGGTCCGTATATACCAAATCCCGCGTTGTTGATAAGTACATCGGGAACTATGTTGCGCTTGTGCAGCAAGGCTGTAATTTTTTCTACTGCGTCGGGCTCGGTGAGGTCGCAGCCTACTGCTAAAACTTTTATTGCGTGAAGCTCCTCTAATTCGGTACGCAACTGTATCATTTTCTCCGAGTTGCGCGCCAAAAGTATTAAGTTCATTTTTTTGGAGGCGGCAATGCGCGCAAATTCCATTCCTATACCGCTTGATGCTCCTGTTATTAATGCATATTCTGCCATGATGTGAATAATTGAATAATTGATTTTTGATTTTTGATTTTTGATTTTTCTGAAAACTGAAAACTGAAAACTGAAAACTACTTTAACTTTCTTTCTAATTCGTCTACTTTCTTTTTTAAATCGGGTAGTCTACGGACGAGGACGTAGGATTTCATACAGTCCTGATAGTCCGTCGCCGGCGTGCCCATTATTGTTTTTCCGGGCTCTTTGATGCTTGAGTTTAGCCCTGATTGTGCTCCTATTTTTACTCCGTCGGCGATTGTTAAGTGTCCTGCCAGCCCTACCTGTCCGCCAAGCATACAGTTTTTGCCTGTCCTGCTTGAGCCTGAAATGCCCACTTGGGCTGCTATAACGGTGTTTTCACCTATTTCTACATTGTGTGCTATTTGTATCAGGTTGTCTAATTTAACTCCGCTGCGAATTATCGTAGAGCCCATTGTAGCGCGGTCTATGCAGGTATTTGCTCCTATTTCCACGCGGTCTTCTATTATTACGTTGCCTATCTGTGGCACTTTTTTGAAATCTGTATCTGCCTGTGGCGCAAAACCAAAGCCGTCGGCGCCTATGACCGCGCCGGCATGAATAACGCAGTGGTTGCCTATTTTGCAGTCGCGTTCTATTTTTACGCCCGGATGTATGACCGTATTGTCGCCTATTGTGACGTTCTCGCCAATGAACACCTGCTGGTGTATCTTAGTGTTGGAGCCTATTTTTGCATTTGCGGCGATGTAGGTGAAGGCGCCTATGAAGACATTCTCGCCAATGTCCGCCGTCTCAGCCACCACTACCGGCTCTTCGCGCCCTGATTTTGCCTGTCCCGACATCGTTGAAGCATATACCTCAAGCAACTGCGCAAATGATTGATATGCGTCATCGACCCTGATAAGGGTGCATTTTACCGGACGCTCTACAGCTAATGTCTTGCTGATGATTACAATGCTCGCATCTGTTTCGTAAAGATACTTTTCGTATTTCGGGTTTGCCAAAAAACTTAGCGCTCCTGCGTGTCCTTCTTCTATTTTGGCAAATGTAGACACACTAACAGAGGGGTCGCCGTCAACCGTACCTTTCAGAATTTCTGCAATCATGCTTGCTTTAAATTCCATACCAATAAATTTTTAGTCTGCCCTGTTGTAGAGATATGCGTTATTATCTCTCAACCGGACGGTGTTTTCCTTGTCCGAACTTAGAGTATATTTGGACACTTCTTTTTCCGTTGCCGGCACATTATTACCTAATTTAACATTTCTACGCTTGTAAGCCGGTACGCCTTCTATTTCGTCTATGCTCAATTTTTTATTGACAATAACCGGAACTTCTTGGGTTTGAGGCTCTTCTTCGTCAAGAACATCCACATCTGTTTCCGTATCAGCGAAGGTGGAAACAGACGGCTTATACCATGTCGTTTCCGGCTTTACCGGAGTAACCGCAGGTCGTTCGCGAATAATAAAGCCTCCCGACTTTGAGCCATTGCCCTCGGCGCTGAATGTGTCGCCAGCCGGCTCACCTCCGTCTCCTAACGATATTTTTATGGGCGTCGTCTGCTTTTTAGTATCCGAATATGTCGGGTGAATGCAATTGGCGGAAAAATCGGTAGCAACTACAGTTACCTGTACTGCATCTCCGAGTACTTCGTCGTTTCCGGTGCCCCATATCATTGATGCGTTCTTTGCCACTCTTGTAACGAAATCCGTTATTTCGCCCAATTCGCTTGTTTTCAGGTCGTATTCACCTCCGCCGGTGGTAATGTTCAACAAGATGCGTCGGGCGCCTGTGATGTCGTTGTCATTGAGCAGTGGCGATGTCAGCGCTGCTTCTACTGCCTGTCGCGCACGCTCGGCGCCACTTGCTGTTGCTGAGCCTATTACGGTGATACCTCCGCCCTTCATTACGGTGCTTACATCGGCAAAGTCTAAATTTATTTTTCCCGTGCGCGTAATGAGTTCGGCAATGCCTTTTGCTGCCATAGTAAGAACATTGTCAGCCTTTTCGAAGGCATCTGTGAGGGTGAGCTCGCCATAAATTTCTATCAGTCTGTCGTTATTTATGACCAACAGCGCGTCTACGTGGTTTTTGAGTTCGTTTACGCCTTCTATCGCCTGTTTGAAGCGTTTTTCGCCCTCGTGACGAAACGGAATAGTGACGATTGCAACGGTCAGTATGCCCAACTCTTTTGCTATTCGCGCTATTACGGGAGTAGCTCCTGTTCCGGTGCCTCCGCCCATTCCTGCTGTTACGAATACCATCTTTGTTCCGTCTTCGAGCAGTTCGCGTATCTTGTCCAAATGGTCCATTGCCGCCTGACGTCCCACTTCGGGTATGCCGCCAGCGCCTAATTTACCTATCTGCACCTTCACCTGCACCGGACTTTTTTTGAGGTCCTGCTCGTCGGTGTTGCATACCACAAAATCGACGTTGTGAATACCTTGCCGAAACATGTAGTTGACCGCGTTTCCACCGCCTCCGCCTACGCCAATAATCTTTATTATAGAGGTCTTGTTTTCAACCCAGTCTATTGGCGGCATTAAATCTACTTCTTCCATCGCTCAAAAACTTAGGCTTTGCCTGCACTGCCCAAAACATTTGTGAGCTTGTGCATATACAGATTTTTCAATGCGTCGCGCGCGGGACCCAAATATTTGCGCGGGTCAAACTCTGCCGGATTTTTGGCAAACATTTCGCGTACGGCAGCCGTCATAGCCAATCTGCCGTCGCTGTCGATGTTTATCTTGCACACTGCCGATGCAGCCGCTCTGCGCAGTTGCTCCTCGGAAATACCTATGGCATCCTTTAAGGCGCCGCCATGCTTGTTGATAACGTCTACCAAGTCCTGAGGCACAGACGAGGCGCCATGCAGAACGATAGAAAATCCGGGGATACGCTTTTCTATTTCCTCAAGAATATCAAAACGCAGCGGCGGCGGCACAAGTATACCGTCGGCATTGCGGGTGCACTGCTCGGGCTTGAACTTGTTGGCGCCGTGCGAAGTGCCGATAGAAATAGCTAAGGAATCAACTCCTGTTTTCTTAACGAAATCCTCAACCTGGTCGGGCTCGGTGTAGGTGTGGTGCTCGGCTACTACGTCGTCTTCTATTCCGGCTAACACGCCTAACTCGCCCTCGACGGTAACATCGTATTTGTGAGCATATTCCACTACTTGTGCAGTCAGCTCGACATTTTTTTCGTAGGGGTGGTGCGAACCGTCAATCATGACCGACGAAAACCCCGTATCGATGCACGACTTGCACAGGTCGAGGGTGTCGCCATGGTCTAAATGCAGAGCGATAGGTATAGCACAACCTAACTCCTTCGCATATTCGACCGCTCCCTGCGCCATGAACCTCAGCAAAGTTTGATTTGCATATTTTCTGGCGCCACTCGAGACCTGAAGTATGACGGGCGACCTCTGCTCCACGCACGCCGAAATAATAGCCTGCAACTGCTCCAAGTTGTTGAAGTTGAACGCCGGAATGGCATACTTCCCCTGAAACGCTTTGGCGAACATATCCTTGGTGTTCACCAATCCTAATTCCTTGTATGAAATCATAAATTACAATTTTAAAATTTTTACAAAGGTAATGCAAAAAAATTAAAATACAAAAAAAAGTTTTTTTTTTTTGAAGCATTCTTCATTCTTAATTCTTCATTCTTATTTCTTATTCGGCTTTATTTTCGTAAAAATGTTTGCCGTATATTTTTCGTAAAGTCCGAACAGAAATTCCATTCTGTTTGCTTCGTTTGGAAACGGCTGCGAACGATATGCCAAATCAACGGCTTTGTCGAGTTCGTTGTGCGCTTTTGTCAATTTGGGCGGCATTGCTGTGGGGTCGTAGAGAACGGCAAGCGAACTGTTGGGGAATTGTTTACGCGCATCCAAAACTTTTTGCGCGGCTTTTTCTATTGCTAACGCTTGCTTTTCTGTAGGATTTTCGGGAAAAGGAAAATTGTTGTAAACGATCTCATTAGAATAACGGTAATCACTTTTTAATCTACCGCAAACAGTTTGAACCCACGCTATATGCATTTTCGACATCAAAACCCCAAAATGATAAAACGTTGCATTGGGAATTGCAAGGCAGGTATCACTAACAATATGATTGTGAGTAAAAAATGCAAATGGTATATATTTTCTGTTTTCAGACGAAACGCGAGGAATTAAAATATAATCGCTTTCGGGCTGCCTTATTTCGCCAAACAAAGTTGGAAAATCGGCAAGTTTTCGTGTGGCTTCCCTATCGCTTGCAGCTCGTAACTTTTTGACACTTTCAATTCGTTCCATTACTGCTTTTGTTTCCTTAATTTCGGTCGGATTTGCATCTTTCAACCAAAGGCACCATCGTTTTTTTCCGTTCAGAAATTCGTGCGCCGAGATGAGTGGCAAAATAAATTTTTCTGCATTGGGTTCTTGTTTTACAAAATCATTTTTTTCTTCGTCGGTAAACAAAAAATTTCCTCCATCATTGGGCATATTTCCAAACACGATTTCAGGGACATTGCAAAGTGGTTTTCTTCGTTTTTTTATAAAAATATCTTTTGCGTCCACCAAGTAGGGATTAATGTTTTTCGCCTTTATTTCGTGGGCTTCGCCTCTAATATCTTCGTAATCGAAAATACTTTTGTTTGTCGCATCGTAGTTTGCGAAACCAACTATAATACAGTAAACGGCAGCCTTCCCTCTTGCCTCGTTGCTCCATTTAAAAGTTCGGTGTGCGAAATGAATTTTTATGCCGTATTTGTCGAGCATTTGACCCCATAAAACAGCAGTCTGTTCGCCTTGCACAATGGAATTGGTGCTTACGAACGCCACTTTGGTCTTTTCGCCTTGAATGTATTTTGCGGCTTTTATGTACCAACCTGTTACGTAGTCCAACTCGCCTGTGTTTTTTACGTTTTCAAAGACTTTTCTCAAACTTTCTTTCTGCTCTTTGTTCATCAATCGCGAGCCGACAAATGGCGGATTTCCAATAATGTAGTCAAATTTTTTTCTGTCGACGGTTTCAGCAGGTATTTCAGTATGAACAGAATAAGATTTTGTTTCTACCTTCACTTTTCCATACGGCGCTTCGGGCTCTTTTAGCAAGTAAATATCAGCGTGTTCGGCACGAATAGTATAAGTGTTAAGCGGGTTCAGAAGCGATTGCCAATTCGTTTCCAGAGCGTCGCCGTGAAGAATAGTAGCTGCTTTTTTCAGCGGCAAACGTACAAAATACTGTCCAAATTCGTTGCTTACCTTCATATTTATTTGGTGGTCGATAAGCCACATTGCCACCTCTGCAATGCGCGCGGGAAACTCCTCGTACTCTATCCCGTAAAACTGGTCAACGTCAATCAAAAGAATATTGCTAACATCAATCACTCGTTGTCCCCTGTGCAACGCCCTCAAAACGTCCAACTCAAGCAAACGTAATTCGCGATAAGCGATTACCAAAAAATTTCCGCAACCGCAGGCAGGGTCTAAAAAACGGAGTTCGCTAATTTTTTTGTGAAATTCGCGAAGTTTGTTTTTGTTGTTTTTTATGTTTTCAAATTCTCGCCAAAGTTCGTCCAAAAAAAGAGGCTCTATAAGTTTCAAAATATTTTTTTCGCTCGTGTAGTGTGCGCCAAGATTTCTGCGCTCTTTCGGGTTCATAACTGATTGAAACATAGAGCCGAAAATAGCGGGCGAGATTTCACTCCAATTGAGATATGTACAATTTAAAAGCGCCTGTCGCATATTGCGGTCGAAACTTGCCACAGGCAAATTTTCATCGAACAACTTTCCGTCTACATACGGGAATGCGTTTAGGTCTTCGTCCAAATTTTTGAAACGATTTTCTTTGGGCGTGTTCAGCGTTTGAAACAGTTCTTGCAGTTTGGGGGCAAGGTCGCTTCCGTCTTCGTTAGTGCGGCGTTCGATAAAATCTTGAAACTGTTGTTTTTCAAAAATGGTAGTGTCTTCGGCAAAAAGCAAAAACAAAATGCGCACGAGGTACACTTCCAACGGGTGTCCTGTGTAGCCGATATCTTTTAAGCGGTCGTGGAGTTTTCCCATAAGTTCGGCTGCTTGTATGTTGGCGGGGTCTTGCTCTTGATATTTCTTTTTTTCGTAGCCCAACAAATAACCGAAATGTTGTACATTGTTTACGAGTTCGTTCAGGTGAAATTCGTGTATTGTTTCCTCTTCGAGGTCTGTCAGACGAAAAGTTTCGAAGTCGGAAACCAAGATGTATTGGGGCAGTTCGTGCTGTTTTAGTCCGTAGGTGTATTCTTTTGCCTGTTCAAATGCTTTGTCAAGGTTTTTACCCCGACTTTTCATTTCCACGAGAATAGTTCCCTTCCAAAGCAAGTCAATGTAACCGTCTGTTTCCGAAAGTTTTTTAACCCGATGCTCAAAAGTCCCGATCTTCTTTCGGCTAATTCCGAACACATTGAAAAAAGCGTCCAAGAACGGTTTCGCGTTGGCGTCTTCATTTGAAGTGTCCGCCCATTCTTGTGAAAACTTTAACGCTCTGTCTTTTATTTCGTTCCAGCTTAATGCCATACCAATATATTTACAACATTTTCCATGCTGCAAAGGTAATTCTTTTTTTTTGAACAGCAAAAAAAATCAGGTACTAATTTTCAACATTATTTTATGAACAAAACAACCTCAGTAGCAGATGATTAACGCTTCAAAATCAACCTAATTACCTAATTATAAACACAATGAGGCAATTAGGTTGAAACAGGTCGGCTAATATCGTGCTACTGCGGTCGTTTTGTTTTGAGAATTAGGTAAAAATTAGGTTTCTTGCGCTAAAAAATTATCGTGATTTTTCAAGGAAAGTCGCTGCGCGACTTTCCTTGAAAAATCAGGTTGAAAATTCAAATTAATTTTTGTTGTCATTTTTATCGTCATCAAACGGTATATTAAAATAAAACATCGTTCCTTCGCCTTCCGTAGACGTCACCCACATTTTGCCTCCCATTAATTCTACTAAGCTTCGCGAGATACTTAAACCCAATCCGAAGCCCTCGTATTTGCGGTTGTTGCCTGTTTCTGCCTGACGGAAACTCTCGAAGATAACTTCTAACTGATCGGCAGGCAAACCTATGCCGGTGTCTTCAACAACAAACTCAAGAACATCGGGAGCTGATTTGCGATAACCAAAACGAATATAGCCCTTATTGGTATACTTGATGGCATCGGAAATCAAATTGTTCAAAACCTGACGAAACCGCAAAGAATCGATACTGACAATGCAAGTGTCTATAAACTGGCTGTCGTCAAGTATCAGCGATATGTTTTTCTTGTTTTGTACGCGAAGGTATGATTGAAAATACTCATGCACTTCGGTCATCAGTTCGTTAAGATTGGCAGGAGACGTGCTGATTGTCATCTGTT
>Ga0099364_10009618_pt1 | contig 13400 bp, 9 predicted proteins | sample TergutTh196P3_FD_73070 | JGI IMG/M metagenome (GOLD analysis project Ga0099364, IMG submission 73070) | Microcerotermes parvus P3 segment gut microbial communities from Pointe-Noire, Republic of the Congo - Th196 P3 | ecosystem: Host-associated > Arthropoda: Insects > Digestive system > Gut ...
TGACAGTGATTGTGTCCGCTAACGCGGACTGGTTTAAGATAAAACGCCCTTCTCACCACCCCACCCGAAGATTTTCGCAAGACATTCCAACAAAATAACACCGCCCAACACAAAAATGCACAATGTCCGCATTATTTTTTTTGTCCCTTGACAAAAGAAGCTGAATGTAATATAATTAGAACTATACTGAATTGTCAATTGTTCATTGTCAATTGTCAATTGTCACGGGGGGCGATGTTAATGCAGAAAATGATTTTTGTGGTGGATGATAATGCCACTAATCTTGCGGCGGCGGCGGCAGAGTTAGAAAACGATTATCGCATATTGACTATACCATCGGCGGACAAAATGTTTCGGCTTTTGGGCAAAAAACGCCCCGACTTGATTTTGCTTGACATAGAAATGCCGGAAATGGACGGCTTTGAAGCAATCGTTCGCTTGAAAGAAAGCGATGAATTTAAAGACATTCCGGTTGTGTTTCTTACCGGACATAAAGGTGTCGACATTGCAAATCGCGCGCTTGAACTCGGGGGGCTGAGTGTCGTGGAAAAACCTTTCGCGGCGGGCAGTCTTCTTAAGTGCGCGGCAAAATATATAATTTAAAGGGGGGCAGGTATGGAAAACAAGCAAAAAAACAGCGTCCTTATAGCGGGCGCTCAAAATACCGAGAGCATAAATCTCGCCGATGTTTTATCCGACGAATACGCTGTGCACTCTGCCGACAGGGGCGGTAAAGTTATTGAGACGGCTTCAAGGCTCTTGCCTGACATTATTTTGCTTGACACCGTTATGCCCGACATTGACAGCTTCGTTTTGCTTGAGCAGCTTAAAAAATCAGAAAAGACTAAACATATTCCCGTTATTCTTATAAACGGGCTTAACAGCGATGACGATGTTCAAAAGGGTTTTGAGCTTGGTGTCTGCGATAGCATTGAGCCGCCATTTTCGCTGTCTGTTGTGAAAAGGCGACTCAAAACGCGCATGGAAATCATCGAACATCTTAAGACAATCGAAAGATTGAGCATGATGGACATTCTCACCGAACTGCCTAATCGGCATAGCTTTGAACTCCGCTTAGACACTGAATGGAGAAGGGCGTTAAGAGACCAGTCGCCCATTAGCATTATGATGGTGGACGTTGACAGGTTCAGCAAATATAACGAAGCTTACGGTTTTCAACAGGGTGACGAGGCCTTGCGTGAGGTGGCTAAAATCTTTACGCAAAAGCTCAAACGCGCCGGCGACTTTATCGCCCGTTGGGGAGGTGAGGAGTTCGTTTTGTTGCTCCCGAGCACTAACGCTAACGGGGCAAAAGCGGTTGCCGAACAGATTCGCCGTAGCATTGAGCAAATGGACATTCCTCAATTTAATTCGCATGAAATTCACCCGGCAAAATTAACCGTGAGCATAGGGGTTAACACCCGGCGGCATGAAAACGATGTCACTATGGCGGAGTTCGTTTTGGGGGCAGACATGGCTCTCTTTTCCGCAAAGAACGGAGGGCGCAATCGTGCCGGACACTATAACGATTACGACCCCACTAAGTCTGACACGAGCCAAAAAATTGTCTTTGCGGTAGATGACAACACAACAAATCTCACCATGGCGGAAGAGGCTTTGAAGGGGCATTATAGGGTTATTTCTTTGTCATCGGCGCAGCAAATGTTTAAAGCTTTGAGCAAATTTATGCCCGACTTGATTTTATTGGACGTTGAAATGCCCGAGATGAGCGGCTATGAAGCCATAAAAAGGCTTAAAACCAGCCATCTTCACTCTGAAATTCCGGTTATATTTTTGACCGCTTTGTCTGACGACAAAAACGAAGCTCAGGGGATAGAATTAGGCGCGGTTGATTTTATAACCAAACCGTTTTCAAAATCAGTTCTATTAAACCGCATTAAGAATCATCTTCAAATAGACGAGCTTATACGCGAACGCACAGAACAATTGGCAGAGCGGCGCGAACAACTTTATGATAAAACGCAACAATTAGAGCGGCTTCAAAACAGCATGGTTCACACCTTAGCCGACATTATTGAGAACCGCGACTATGAAACAGGTGGGCATGTTGACCGCACGTCTGTTTATATGCAGTTGCTCATTAACGGAATGTTGGCGAATGATGTTTACATAGAAGAATTGAAGGAATGGGATTTAGCCTCTATTATTTCGGCGGCGCGAATGCATGACATTGGTAAGATTTGCATTCCTGATTCAATATTAAACAAGCCGGGGCGACTGACCGATGAAGAGTTTGACGTGATGAAATCTCACGCCCTCAAAGGGGCAGACATTATTGACAAGATGATGCTTCGTTGCGGTGACGTTGACTTTTTAAACAACGCGAAACTAATCGCCTTAAACCACCACGAAAAATGGGACGGCGCGGGCTACCCTAACGGTTTAGTCGGGGTTGAAATTCCGCTTCACGGGCGAATTATGGCGGTCATAGACGTATACGATGCGTTGGTTTCAGAGAGACCGTATAAAAAGCCGTTCACTCACGAGGATGCTGTTTGCATAATCATGAAGGACTCCGGCAGACATTTCGACCCCGTCATTGCCGATGTTTTCTTTAAAATCAGAGATGAATTCTACGCTTCGTCGGTTAAGTTTTCGGGGGAGAAGTAAATTTCACGCGAAGAAACTATAAATTGTAGGGGGCGAGCTTGCTCGCCCCGAATTGTGCAGTATTAATTGCGGTACAGGCAAGCCTGTCCCCTACAATGCACAACAAAAAGCCCGGTTTTAAAACCGGGCTTTTTTTAGTTTGTTAAATTTTGTTATCTTTTAATGTTTCCGTCTGTGGTGAGGACATAAACCGCGCCTCTGTTAACTGTGAAGTGAACGAAGCCGTTTTTGTCTACTCTCGGGTTAGCGTCTGCATTGAGAGTTGTTCTGTTGGTTGCAGGGTTGAAGGCCATTACTCTGATATCGCTGCCTTTAACGCCTCTGCCAACTCTTACTACTACTGTGACGTCTTGGTCAAAGCTACCGGTTTCGCCCATGTTTACTACTACAAAGTTATTAGAGAAGAATTTAGAGAAGTGAGCTTTGATTGCTGTTGCTCTTGCATCTAATGTAGAAGCATAAACATTGAGGTTTCTGGTGACTTTAGTAACGTCTAAGATAATTCTTGCATCGAACGCGCCGGTTGCAGTTCTGGTGTCGTTAAATACGCGGGTTGAGATGTTTGAGTTAGAAGCATTAGCCGCAACGATTTGACGAGCCGCATCTGCTGTGAATGTGCCGGCGTTAACGAATGTGATGTTTTGTCTTGTGCCTGATGCTAAAGCTCTTGCAGTTGCACTTGCAATTGCGTTTTGAGCAGAGCGTGAGGTAACAGTCGCGCCTTGAGTGGTTCTCGCAGCTGCAGTTGAAGAGCCAATCGCTCCACCGCCGCCACCGCCGCCGCCTCTACCGCCGCTGCCGCCAGGGCCTGAACCGCCGCCGCCTTCACCGGGGTCGTCTTCTTCAGTTGAAGGAGCAGTAGCGATAACCGCGCCGGTACCGTTGGTAAGGTTAACGTTATAGTTTCTGTCTGCTGTGCTCACTGTGATGTTATATCTTCCCGGACGTGCGCCACGTGTGTAGTTGGTTTCAAATTGCATTTGAGGAGGAGCGAATCCTGAAACCAATTCTCCCATCGGAATGCTTGCTGTGAATTTAGAAATAACATCAGCCGGTGATTCTGTGTTCACAACTTCAACTGTTGCAGGGTTTAAGGTAGCATTAACAGTTTTCTTAGCAACTTCAAATTGTGCGGTGATGTCAGCTGAAGTGCCTGATAAAGTAGTGTAGGTGAGCTCAATCGGATGAGTGCCACCACCGGGAGTGCCTACAGGAGCAATGCCAAGAGCGAAATCCCATGTGCCGCCTGCCGGTGTAACAGAGCCGGATTTAAGGCCGCCTGCCAAGATAGCAGCGTATGAATCGCCTAAGTTACCTGAGAACACGAGGGGTTGGGTAAATACGATTTCTTCAGCGATGGTGATTTTGCCTAAATCTGTGAAGTCGAGGACCATAAATTCGAAGTTGTCGCCACGGATAAATTCGGTTCCGTTAGGAGCCATTCCGATAACAAACTCATCGCCTATTGACGCGCCCGGGTCAACGTCAAAAACGAGAGTGAGCAAATCAGTGCCGCTATAAGGAACGGCAGGAATCATCATAGCCAACCTTGTGGCTACATTATGGCTTGCATCATCGCCATTGCCAGGGGCATTTCTGAATCCTTTTAGAGTCAAACCGTCGGGAATAACAAATCTAAGACCGCCATTAAACAAGCCACCATTTGCCGCGAGATTTGTCGCTGTAACTTTCACCTCAACGTCTGTTGCGTTAGCAGGAGCGTTCACTTCTTCAATAGAAATGACGACTGTTTCGTTCGCTGAAATCGCGAAAGTTGCTATGCCAATGGAAACAGCTGCGGCTGTCACCAACGCCATAATTCTTTTAAACCATGATTTTTTCAATTTGAATAACCTCCATATTTTATTTTTTTATCTTGAATTTAGGAGCCACGCCGTCACGCTCAACGCCTAACGGCGCGAACCCACAAATTCCGAAAAATTATAATTTTGTCTCACTTAAACGTTTTGCTGTTTTAGCTTACTCCCAAATAGTGGGGTCACAACCTGCGTGTGAGCATATAGGCATAACAGCTTTTGCTACTGCATTTAATTCGGCACATCTTTCAGCAACATAGAGTCTAATCATTGCTAAATCTTGTTGGCCGGGGTTGTTCGAGCCGTTGTCTGTGCTTGTGATAAATGAGTTTGCTTTAGAAGCGGTTGCGGGAACTTCAACTCCTCTTTCAGCAACGAAGAGTCTCATGAACGCAAGGTCTTGTTGACCAATTATTCCGCTGATTATGCTTCCTGCTGAAATCAGACCTTTAACCCTTGTCGGTGCTGAGCCTTCTTCATAAGTCGCCACCAAGAAAATGTCGAATGACGGCATTGTGAAGGTGAGCGGGTTTGCTTTGTTGCCCGGGTTTTCGCCAAGAACGATTAAGGTTACATCGTCTAAGTTATCGTCGTAAACTTTCCATTCTTTGAAGACATAGCCTGATGATGCAGCGGGTACGCTAATCGGGCCAACTGATGAGCCTTCAAGTGCTGTACCTTCATCGGCGATGCCGGGTTCTGCTGCGCCTTCATCTGCAATGAGTGTCCATTCATATTCTTGTGCCGGTGAGAACACTGCGTAGAGTGTGAAGTCGGTTTTGCTTGCTAAACGGTCGCCCGGTTCGTAAGCAACTGGGCCGCCTTCAACTGTTGCCCAACCTCTGAAGATGCCTTCGTGTGTGAGGTCTTCGCCGTCAATGAGGTCAAATGTTCTTACAGCGAAGTCGAAGAGTGTCGGGAATTCTGTGCTTGTTACCAATTTTTTGGTTACCGGAAGAATAACGCCTGCTGCTGTTCCGACATCATAGGTGAGAGTAACTTCGGTGAATTCTTCGGGTTCGTCTTCATCAGCAGAGTCTGGAGTGATGAGAGATTCCCAAGGTTCATGTTTTGCGTATGCTAATTGAACTGAACCTCTGGCTGTCCCTCTAAGACCGATTAAGATATAAGTTTCTGTTTCAGCTGTTTCGGGAACTTCATATCCACGAAGTTCAACGTTGCTTGAGCTAACGCCTTCATAGTATTTAACGCTGTATTCGTCTTCGTCCATCATTGCTTCAGCGGCTGCGATCGACAAGCCACCAGGGCCTGCTGATTCGTCAGTGCTTAAGAGGCCGTCTGCACGAAGTTTAGCGTATTGCGTTTCGGTGAGCAGAACTTGAGCGTTATCATCAGCGTTTCCGCCAACTGCTATGAACGAGATTCTGTCGCCTGGTTCAACATCTCTGAAGTAAATTGCGCGTGAGATGCCGTCAGGATTTTGGAAGTTAGCTGTGCCATCGGTGTTAAATCTGTAATAACCTGTATCACCGATCGCCGCAACAGAGTGGTTTCTTCCACCTTCAAGACGTACGCCGATATTACCGTTTAATTGATAGTAAGTGGTGGTAGCGGGATTTTCCCAACCTGCCGGTAATTCAGCCCATGTGGTGAATTCTGAAGGTTCGCGTACATACGCGCCTGTTGCCGGTTCTCTTTCCCATGCGGCGTATAATGTGATGTTGCCACTAACTTCAAATGTGCTTGCCGGAGCAAAAACTTGACCGCCATCGGGGTTGCCCATCCAGCCCATGAACTCAAACGGGCCTCTGTCGCCGGTGGTGTTGGTAACTGCGCCTATGGGTCTTAATGCAACTGTTCCAACGCCGTTTTCGTCCGGTTCAACTTCTTGCGAAGCTATTGTGCCTGTTCCACCGTTTACATCATAAGTAACTGTGTAAATCGGGGTGATTGTGATGTTAAAGTCTTCAGTGAAGTCTTCAAAGACATCTGCGCCGCTTGAACTCATAACGCCATCGATTACTCTTGCTGTTATTACGACAACGCCTTCGTCAGTTGCTGAGAGAATGTTGCCTGAGCTGAGTGTCGCGCCTGTTGCGCCGGCTTCTTTGATTTCCCAGGTGATTTCTTCGTTGTAAGCTTTACCTACGGGTTCAACATAGCCATCAAGTGCTAAGTTGCGACCAACGGCAACAAAAGTATTAGATGTGAGAACAACGCTAGTAACATCTTCTCTTTCAACGTCATCTTCGAGCCACTCGGGGTTGGTTCTGGTTACTCTGTGGAGATTGGGTCTGAATCCGTTGCCGGCATAAATGCCATCGCCCGAAGTAAATTCAAAGGTATAAACCCCATCTTCGGGAATTATAAACTCAAATTTATCGCCAGGTTCTGTGCCATTGGTTCCGGGCCCAATTTTTGTGGTGGTTTCTGTTTGAATCACATCGCCATTGCTATTTGTCATTGTAAATGTCGGAAGTTCTCCGGCACGCAATGCAGCTGATGCGAAGTTGCTGAGGTAAACAGTTACTATGTCGTCTTCTGTGGCTTCGAGTGTGAAGCCTATGTTGTTATAGTTTTCGTTGGAGAAATTAATGAAATTCGTTGCGCTGGGATAAGAAACATCTCCTTCGAAGGTCCATGCTTTGCCTTGACCAACCCAACCGCCGTTTGCAAATTTAATGCGGATATTACCTCTCATGATGTTGAGGGTCAATTCATCAAATTCAACATCTAAGTTAACGCCTGTGGGTGGTGTTAATGCGGATTCCCAGTTCCAACCGGGTTCATAGCCAACGCTGCCTGTGCCTACTAATTTGCCTTCTGCGAGCAACTTAGTCCAAGCACCAGTTGCGATTTTGTTTTCAAAGCGGTTTATAGAGGTGTCTCTTGCTTGAACTTCACCGAAGTCCCATATTTGAACCATTTGTCTTTGGCCAATCGGGATATCGCTGTAAATCCAGTGAGCGTAGAGTGTTTCGTCTTCTAAGACGACATCGCCAACGTCAAAGGTCGGTGCAACAAAGCCTGATGAGCTTAAAGACCAACCGCCGAAGTAGTGGCTTTCAGGAGCTGCCCAGTTGCCGATATCATCTCTTGCTTCAACTTCGGCTATGCTTAAAATTACGAAGCTGCTATTAGAAATGCCACCTGAGTTAATAAACTTACTACCTGTTCCACCATCAACATTATTTGCAATGTAAGTATGTTCATAGATTATGTCGTCATAGGTTGCTGTGATTTTAATGTTGAATGCGGGCATTAAGAATGTCGCGCCTGCTGAATTTGCATCGCCTTCTGTGAAAGTGGGCGTAAACTCAACATCGCCGCTTGATGTGAATTTCCATTCAACAAATTTAAGATGTTCGCCTGCTCTTGCATCTGCTAAAATATCAACTTCATCGCCTGCGACAAATCTATTGCGACCGCCGCCAATCAAGCCGCGTTCGATTTCAGCATCGAATAATTCTTCGTCAGTGACTTCGATAATTGCTTCAAAGCCTTCTAAATCTTCGTTGCCGCCAACTAAGATTTCGGCTTCATAAGATTGACGGCCTGCGCCCGAGCTAAGTGTTGTGTTCGGCCAAAGAATAAATGATGCCGCGCCGTCAACAATGTCACCGCTTGATAAGGTGAGCCCACTGCTTGAGCCTGAAGAAGTCGCGCCTGAAGACGTCACAAAGAAAACATTATCAGCAGGGTCATCATTGTCAGAAATAGCCACGATGGTAAATTCGGTGTTAAAGTCACTTCTCGGTGATGGTACAATGTCAAACTTCACGCCGAGTCTGTCTTCTGCGTTATCAAAGTTGCGTAAACCGAAATCAAATTCCCCATCATTCATATGTTTTTCTTCTTGGAAGATTTCAAAAGAATAATTAGGTGCAATTGCAGCCGGCACACGATTTACACGTGAGATAAACGGTCTGAATTGAGTGAGTGTTGTGCTTGGGTCAAATTTTGCTTCATAAGTTCCTGCTTCTTCAGCGATAATTTCAAATAAATAGCCTTCACCGGTTTGGCCATCATTGGTGGTAGTTGCTAAAAAGTCGCCTGAACTTGTGACAAAGTCATTCGGACCTGTGACGACCATTCTACCCGGGGTAGTATATTGAGAGTCGTGTCCCCATTGTCCTGTGTAAATTTGAAGTTTGTCTCCTGCTTCTAACGAAACAGAGATTACAGACGTATTCACATTGTTGTTGCTTCTAAATCCGGCTGAGTTAACATAACCATCATCGAAAACAAAGGTTTTGTTGTTCCAACCTGCGGAATTCGCTCTGCCGCTCGAGGTATCGAAAACGAATCTGAAAGCATTGGCAGGTGTTTTAAATGTAAGACCCCCACCCATGTCAACTTCGCTATTCAGAGCCCATGCAGGAGAAGTGGCTTGGTAGTCCCACGTTGTCCCTGTTTGGTTTGTTTGTTGTTGCCATTCGTCCCAGAAACCTAAAGGAACATAATTGTGATATTTAGTAGTGTCTGCTTCTTGAACTGCGCCGAAGTCCCAAACGTTTATTTTGTCGTTGATGGGTTCACCCGGGTCAGGCCCACCGCCTTCCTCCGCCCAAACCCCATAAAGTGTAATGTCACCGCCATCAGGGGCGAACTCTGTTAAGTCTATTTGGGCGCCTAAGGCAATGTCTTGATCGTCGTCATAAGCAGGGTCGCCAGCAGAACCACTTGAGTTCCACGCGACTAACTCATGGTTAAGCATAAACAACCCTTCGCCGCTTGATGTAACAAAAGCGCCAGCAGAAGTGGCATCAAGGTCAGTTACGCTATGTTCAACGTCCCAATTAGTAGAAACACCACTTGAGTAGGTGACGTTCCAGGTGAGGGATGTTTCTTCTTTTTCTGTTACAACAATAGCAGCATAACTGAAACGTTGTCCTTGACCGATAGCGTAGTAACCCGCTTCGTCAAGCTCAAACGTTACTTTTCCGGAGAAATTATTTGCGGTCGCTTGTTCATATTTATAATTATTAACATTAAAAGTCCAATTGTTGTTGTCGTCAAGTGATTGATATGAAACGCCTATAGTATTTTCTGCAGCAGCAGAACGTAAATGATGAAAATATATGTCAAGGGTTGCAGGAAACTCCGTCTTAAAGAATATATGTCTTTCTGTAGTAGGATTTGTTCCTCCTGTCGCAATTTCCATTGAAGTTGTGGGTGTTGTGCCTAATTCCAAAGCGACAAGGTCCCGAACAGTATTGAAATTGTTTCGTGTAGAGCCAGCTCTAAGGGTTGTCGCCGTTACATCGGCATTTGATTGAATTTTGAAGAAATTGTTGGTTCCTACACTATTTGCGACTGTTATACTCGCCATCCTTGTTGCCATCGAACCGGTTGTGGTGTTAGCAGTTAGTCCAACGTTTGCAAACGGTTCTTCAGTCGACATGGCTATAAAGGTGTATGTTTCGGGGGTTTTCGGTCCTTTTTCCTCCTCCAACGTTGTCAAGTTAACGTCAATTAGAACATTCTCAAAGCGTCCGTCCGTTCCGTCGGTGATGGTAATAGCGAGGTCGTAGTCTTCATCATCGGCTAAGTCGCTTTTTGGTCTAATGATGAGGACAGCTGTTTCGCCGTCTCCGAGTTTAGCTTCGCCTGAGAAATCTAACTTAACAGTCGCGTTATTGGGGTCAGCGGAGTCAAGAACAAAGCCGTTAGTGCCGCCAGTTTGGGATAAGTCAAAGTTAAAGTCGGAAATGCTGTCTACTGAAATTCTGAGGTGTTCAAAGTCAGCATCGCCTGAAGACGTGTTTTTGATTTCTATTTGTATGAAAACATCGTCTTCTAAGTCTTCAACTTTAACTTCGCCCAAGTCGAGGTCGAATTTAAAGCCGTTTGTCGCATCGCCACTGCTTGTGACCCCGGCACCTGTGCTTGTCGAGCCCCCACCGACTGTGAGTTCGATTTCGGGACTTGGTGTGGTGTCGCCATCGTCAATAAGTACGACTGTCGCGCCGGGGTCTAAATCTTCAAGAATCCCTGATGCGCTTGATGTAAAGGGGTTAAACGAAAAAATTGATAAGCCAACCGCTAAAGCGGTGATTGTTGCTATGAGCCTTTTTCTTAAGCTCTGTTTCATAGTTTTTACCTCCTATAAAGTAAAATATTTTGTTGTTTTTAAGTCGATTTTGTGCTCGGCTTGGTTTTTCTTGTGTAAGTCTTGTGTAGGTCTTGTGTAACTTTCTATTGTCGGTTTTTGGTTTTTAGCCAAAGAACACCTCCTTTAAATTAGATGAGCTTTATTGTCTTTTGTCGCGTTTTTTTGTCTTTATATTTAAAAGCGTTTTGGGCTTTTAAAAAGCGATATGTAACCTGCCAACATTCATATGCTCAGTGTTGGCTCGATTTTTTTGTGGCTTTTTCAAAAAAAGCTATTGACTTTTTTCGCTGAGTGTATTATAATAGTCATAGAGCATACGTCTTTGACGGTCAGCCGCTCGATTGTTCTTTAAAAAAACAACCACTCGGTCTTAAGGGCGGTTGTTTTTTATGTAGTCTATTATTTCAAAAACCAATTTTACTATGGTTAAGATTAAAACAATATCTTTCATTTCAAACATGCTCACTCACCTCCTCCCACAAGAGATTCTTGCAAAAGGGAAACGAGCGGCTGACCGCCACGGTACCGTTGTACAAAAGTACCAAACGTAGCATCTCAAGCAGGCTTTCCGGTCGCTTGAGCTTTTTTTGTTTTCTTTTTTCAAAGTGCAGTTTTTGCCTCATCGAGCCAACACTCAACATATGATGATAGTTGACAGTTGAGAGTTGACAATTGACAGTTGTGGTGTCGCGTTCGCGACGTTTTTTATATATTGTAGGGGACGGGCTTGCCCGTACCGATTGGGGTTGTTAGTCATAATCTAAAAGTTTTTCTAAGTCACGAGAGCCGTGAAATATGAAACGAACATACATTACATTAGCGACTACCTTATAGAAAACAATGTATTTTTGAACAATAATGTGTCGATATGGGTCATTGGGCGGTGAAGCCCTATGTATAGGATAGCCCAACGGATTAGACAATCGCTCACGAATTGCACTGTGTACGCGCACCGCAAGCCTTTCAGCCGCCACCGGGTTTCCGTATGTCTCCCGAATATAGCGCATGGCATTTGATAATAACCGCTCAAACGCAGGGTCAATGATTAAGCGATATTTAACGTCCATACTTTTTTTGCCACCAATCATATTTGCCGAAAACATCTTCTTCTGATAGTCCGACATACCTGCCATCGGCTAATTCTCTATTGAACCTTTCGCTGTCCGCTTTCAACACTCGTGCAAGTGCCTTGTCATATTCAGAAAGAACTCGCGAGCCGACAAAATGTCGAGCAACAGAATCGCCTTCGCTTAAAACGCGCTCTTCTCTCATGTTAACACCCCACGTTCAATCATTATTTCTCAACCGTCATAACCATTTCATTAACATAGGCAACATCTTCAACTTCCATGGCCGCCTTGGTTCGGGCAATAGTCTGTTCAAGCTGAAACAGTGAAACCCCTGCCCTATCGGCTTCCCTCTTGATAATCAACAAATCAAACAAAGAATTTTTTTGATTAACTCTAATTTCGTTATTAGCCGACATAAAATCACCTTCCGATATTCCGCTACGCTTCTATATCCGTCTTAGCCTTTGATATGCACTTCTCGATTTTTTTGATGAGTTCTTTGTCGGCGTTCGTTTTTATTGCAATTTCGAGCAGACCTTCAAATTCTTCAAGCTCTAATTTGCGAAAGGCGATAAATTGCCTGTCTGTCATGCCCACTATCGTTTCCCCCTTATACTATTATAATACTATGCCATGTCACAAAAATACAACGCCATTAATGCCCACTACTTTATAATAGCACATTTTTCATAATTTGTAAAGTAAATTATGCTAAATAATTTTAAACAAATTTTGTCATAAAAATTGGGGATTTTTGTAAGAAGTTCTAAATTTTACCCCAAAACGCGACTAACCAAAGACATATTCGCCTTCCAATCCGCTCGATGGGGGAAACGCACCGACTATATTGTGGTTCACACGATTTTCAGCCATAAAAACAGCACCGCCATCTAATCGCTGTTCGCTGAAATATGTTTTTACCACTCGATAGTTTTCATCGACCTGCCCATAGAACCAACCTTTTTTATCGGCATCTCTCGCGGCAACACGCAAGCGTTCGTATAATGTTCGACATACATCGGTTAGTGGAACAGGTGGTTTTTTAGGATAGACCAACCCCACAAAATCGGGAGAGTAGCTTATTTCATAGCCCTGCATACTCCACGCACCGCCGGGGAAGGTGACCACCTCTACCTCTATATAGTAGTTCCTGTCGAAGCCGCCCAATGGTGAGGGTGGGGGAAGCGTGCCTGACAGGTTTGAGTCTAATTCTAATTTATATTGTGTCATGACTCTTTGCAGTCCAAAATAAAACGAACGCGCTTTCGCATTCGCCTCAAGAGCGACATCGTTGTTGCTTGACAATGGAACAATCATCAGCGACATAGCCGCGATAATAGCCAAAACAACCAACAATTCAATAAGAGTAAAGCCTTTTCGGTTTCTCACAGGGAACCTCCGAAAGATATGGGTTTGCCAACCGGTGCCGCAAGTAGTAATACTCAAACACGGCGCAATTACAATAGGGTGGGTGGGCGGGAATTGCCCGCCGGGGTACCCGGATGCCGCTGATCGGACTTGAACCGATACGAGTTATACACTCGAGGGATTTTAAGTCCCTTGCGTCTGCCTATTCCGCCACAGCGGCTCTTTGTATATGAGCTGTTACAATACATTATACACATTTTCATTCGTGTTGTCAATAGTTATTGTAAAATTTTTATAAGGACTAAAAAAGAGGTGAATTGCAAAAGTAAATTCCAGAGTAGAAACCGCGTAACGGAAGTTAGTTTTGCAGTAAAATCCGGTTATAGGGTTGCAATAATTAATTCCATAGTTCATAATGAAAAAGTATCGCAGGGCAAA
>Ga0099364_10009619_pt1 | contig 13399 bp, 13 predicted proteins | sample TergutTh196P3_FD_73070 | JGI IMG/M metagenome (GOLD analysis project Ga0099364, IMG submission 73070) | Microcerotermes parvus P3 segment gut microbial communities from Pointe-Noire, Republic of the Congo - Th196 P3 | ecosystem: Host-associated > Arthropoda: Insects > Digestive system > Gut ...
TGGCGGAAGTTCTAAAAGAGGAATATTCATGCCTTAAAAACTAAGAAAAATGCTTGGCGATGCGAACGCACCGTCCGCTGTCGCTTTGAGAGAAATAATCGACACTCAAAGCAAGGATACCATCCGCAAATGGTGCCTGGATTACGCTAAAACGAAAATTTTGCCGATTTTTGAGAAGCATTGCCCTGGCGACGAGCGTCCGCGTAATGCCGTGACCGCCGCACATGATTATCTGGACGGCAAGGTAAAATTCCCCGTCGTAAAAGACATCATACTAAACCAATGCCACCAAGCCGCCCGTGAACTGGACTCCAACCCGACCGCGCAAGCAGCGGCGAGGGCAGTCGGGCAGGGTTCGGCGGTCGTGCATACACTGACGCACTCGCTCGGCTTATTTTTCTACGCTGCTGCGGCTGTGGCTTATGACCGTGTCGGGCTTGACGCAAGCGAGGAAGTATACGCCGCAATCGCCGAGGAAGTATGCCTTGATTACACCGCCGCGCTTCGCGCCGTCGCCGTGGAAAACGAGCCTAAGCCGGTGAATTTGAATTGGAACTGCTGATCATGGAAAACAAAAACTCAAATTGCTAAAAAGTGCGCGGCAGTCTATGGACAGAGCTGGCGTGATATAGTTTGCGGGCCAGTCTTGCCTATGCTATCATGGAACAGTCATATTAACCCCTGCACCCACGGAGAAGCCAGCCCATGATTAAATATTATTTGTCTGCCACGGGAATAAGAGGTAAGGGGATGGGGAGGGTGAGTAGTGAAGAATCCATTTTGGATTATTGTTGGGGCAATATCGATTATTTTGTTTGTTGCTAATTATGAGGAAATGTCCTTTGACCAATGGGTAGGCTTGATACCGGAACCATTACCAGTTGATATAGATACCTACGATGAATATGATGGAAGCGAAGATGATTTTGCGGAACGTTTACTGCTGGATTATGATGACCTCGATGAATTTGATGAATGGCTGGAATTTGGTGACGATATTGGATGGGATTTGTGAATCCCGCAAACGAGTATTCCACCACCGTCCTGTTTTTTCCTTTGACGAGCAGTAAGCCGATTGTCGGTTTGTCGTCGTTCAGCTTGTCCATTAAAACGATATTTGTGCGCCACGGAATTTTTGCAACGGTGCGTTGCACAAATGAAAAGTCATACCAACGCTCTGCGAACTTTCTCAAATATTTCAAATTGCGCGGCGAGAAGCCGCTCATAGTGTCGGGTGGCTTATCTTGCGGGGCGGCCCTGCTTATGTTATCATGGAAAAGTCAATCGAGGACGGAGAACCCACCCATGACCAAAATCCTATTTGTCTGCCACGGGAATAAAGGTTGGTAAAATGGGGCAATGCTGGGAACAAAGGGGTATACATGGCTAATATTGATAATAAAGCAAATGTTGAACTGCACCAGACCCTCATTGGGCTCATAAGTAATTGGGAACACGAGGTCATTGAATTTAAGCAGGCATCGAAAGATTATAGACAAAACGACATCGGGAAGTATTTTTCGGCCATCAGCAATGAAGCGAACATGAAGGGGCTTCAACATGGTTGGCTCATATTTGGTGTTCACGACAAAATACGGGGGATTGTCGGCACAGACTACCGAGACACACAGGGCCTGGAAACATTGAAATATGAAATTTCCCAAAACACCACGGGAGGCATGACGTTTTCCGATATTTACGAAGTGTTTGACGGTGATAAACGAGTAATCATGTTCAAGATTCCCGCCGCCGTGACATCGACACCGACCGCGTGGAAGGGCCATTGGTATGGGCGTAGTGGCGAATCATTGGGGCCGCTTTCGCAGGATGAGATTGACCGCATACGCGGGCGGGCGCGTTACGACTGGTCGGGGCAGTTGATTGTGGATTCGGACATAAAGCATTTAGATACCGCCGCCATCCTCATTGCGCGTGACAGCTACAAGAAGAAGCAAAATCGTGAGCATATCAGTGCTGAAATCGACAAAATGAGCGATGAGGATTTTTTAGCGAAGATGAAGCTTATGGTGGATGGAAAACTGACGAATGCTGCGATGGTGCTTCTTGGTAATCCTAGTCACGACAGGCTTTTAGACGTGCCAGCGCGTGTAATGTGGCGGCTTTATGGCTCGGACGACATGGTTAAGGATTACATGGAGTTCAACATACCATTTATCACGGTGGTGGACAGGGTTTACAAAAAAGTACGCAATCTGACTTACCGCTACATCCCCAACAGACATTCGCTCAACACGACCGACATTCCCAAATACGATGCCAACATGCAGAGGGAGTTATTGTTCAACAGCATTGCCCATATGTCGTGGACGGAGGGCGGGCGCATTTACGTGGATGAATACGAGGATTACTTCTTAATCCAAAATCCCGGTACATTTCTGCCCGGTGATGTGCTGAGTGTACTCAAGCCGTGGTATACCGCCCCGTATTACCGTAACCAGTTGTTGGCCGAGGCAATGACCGACTTAAACATGATAGACACGGTGGCGATGGGGATACGAAAGGTTTTCAAGATACAACAGGAGAGATTGTTCCCCATGCCCGACTATTTCTCCATGAAGCCGGACAAGGTGGTGGTCAGGGTTTTTGGTAAAACCTTAGATGAAAACTATATGCGTCTGCTGTACGACCACCCGGAATACGACATTGAAACGGTCTATCTGCTCGACTGCGTCCAGAAAAATCAAGCGCTTTCAACCGAGCAATATAAGTATCTTCGTTCGCTGGGCGTCATAGAAGGCAGGGGGGCAAATGTGTATATTTCTTCGATGGCTGCCGAGGTAATCGACGAAAAAGCACAGTACATAAAAAATAAAGGGCAAAGCGACCAGTATTACCGCCAGATGATGATTGATTATCTCCAGACATGGGGGAAGGGAACGAAGCAAGATTTTCGGGAACTGCTTTTTGATAAGCTGCCGGATGTGCTGAGTGAGAAGCAGAAGGATGATAAGATAAGGAATATGTTGGCTTTTTTACGTCGCAAGGGAGTAATTAGAGCCGACTCAGTGGGTAGGCGAAATATGGAATGGGAACTGGTTGATCCAGAAAGAGTAGTTGAGTTTACTGGGAATAGCTTAAATAGTAAAAGCTAGCTAAAAACTAGCTAGAACTAGCTAGTAACTATCTGCAAATAAGCATGAAGATTAAACGGAAAAAGGCTAGAAATGGCGAAAGTAGCCAAAGATGAGTTTAAAAGTAGCTAGAAAGTAGATAAAAAGTAGCTAAAACTAAGCCGGAAATTAAGCCGAAACTATGCCGGAAAATAAAGAGCCAAACGAAATAGATATCTATATCGCGAGCCAACCCGCTGATTTACGCGAGTTGCTTTTATCTGTCCGCGCGGTAATCAAACAGGCGTTGCCGGACGCGACGGAGAAAATCTCATGGCAAATGCCGACGTATTGGCGAGGGTATAACCTCATCCATTTTGCGGCGCAGAAAAACCACCTCGGCCTTTATCCGGGCGCGGATGCCGTGGCGCATTTTGCCCCGCGTCTTGGTGCTTACAAGACGAGCAAGGGCGCGATACAGTTTCCGTATAAAACATTCGGTGCGGAGCAACTGGGGATCATTGCAGAGATTGCCGCATGGTGCGGGACGGAGAGCAAAAAAACATGAAGCGGTTTGAGTATATCGGTGAAAACGACGATAACGACAGGCAACACGAACTCCGCGAAGCCTTGCGTTCAATAAACTCAACCATTTGGAGAAAATAAAATTGATAGTAAGTGAATTATTAAGAGCAGCACTTCAAATTTTAGCACTGTCAGCAATACCATTTATTTTTTGGCTTATTGCCGCAAGAAAAGAATCATTTTTTACATGGATTGGCTTGAAAAAGCCTAAAATTAAAGAAATAAGAAAGTTTATAGTTTTTGTTTTCATGGCGTTAATAATAGCCTTTTCGATGTCACTTGTTTTAGACCCGATTTTGCCTAATGACATTCAATTAGCAAACGAACGATTTTCCGGACAAGGAGCAAAAGCGTTAATTCCAGCTATTATATTTGCATTTTTCGCAACAGCACTCGGCGAAGAAATATTATTTCGGGGGTTCATTGGTAAGCGCTTATGCGGAAAAATAGGCTTTTGGGGTGGCAATACAATACAGGCAATTTTATTCGGATTGCTCCACGGCGCAACCATGTTTCCGACACTCAGCATAGCGATACCGTTACTTGTCATCGCATTTACGGCAACTCTCGGTTGGTTAATGGGTTACATTAACGAAAAAGCAAGCGGCTCCATAATTCCAAGTTGGTTTTTACACGGAATTTCAAATTTATATGCGGCAATAATTATAATGTTTGATTTGCTATAAATATATTTTCGCATTATGGGTGGCGAAGATTTACAACCGTGGATTGCTACAATAATACGTTTAAGATTGGTTATATGACCTATAACGGGCTAATGCGTGGAAGCGATGCTCTTTTCAGGCAGAGGGTGTTGAATGATGTCAAATGGCTCTATGTGGCAAATTAAGGACAAAGGGATGGAATAACCCTACGACACGAATAATAGTATAGACTAAGATTCTATTCATCTACCATGGGAATGATAGCCGGGGAAATGGAGTTGTTGACATTGGTAACGTACACGAAACAAGAACTGGAAGAAGCAAAGATATCGCTTGCATCGACTCTACGCAAGTGCGAAAAAATGCAAGAGGGTGGTAAATTGCAATCTTCCCAAAAGACCCTGAACGATAAGCGGGTTAAGGCATTAAGACTTGCGCTTGAATTGATAAATAAGGAGATTGACGAAAATGCCGATTGATTTCCAAAAGAGTAAAAACCTAAGCTTGATAACAATTATCTTTTTGGGTGGTTAAGGTGGTCGCATCGACTTTTGTACCGGATGCAAAACTCGTCAGAGTGGGTGCATTTGCAAAATGGCTGGGTGTAAACAGCATTATGGGTGAGGAAATGGACAAAAAAGAAAAAATGATTATTCTGCCGTGCGATTGCAAATGCTGCATGTTTGTCGTTGAAAAGACAAAATGGGCAGACGGCGATACCAGTTACAACATCACAATCCAAGACTCCAGATACGACCACAACTACAATACCGTCTGGGGCAGAATAAAGCGGGCAGCAAAGGCTCTCTTCGGAAAACCCGTTTATTTCAGCGACGTTCATCTGGAGGGTGAGGAGCGGTATAAAAAACTCGTCTCCGATATGATAGATTTATTAAACTCGAATCTTGATGAGTAAATCCACGGTAGCGTTGAAACCGTAACCGTGGGAGGCTATCTTAAATGGGGACGGTTCTTTTTGCACAATCCACCAGATTGGGGAGCTTATCGGATTGAGCAGAGGAGTAATCCAGCGTATCTGATGCAAAAAGTGAAAAAAGAACCGTCCCCATTTCACCCATGTCGCCTGCGCTCCGTTGCTTGGAGCGATTGATTTGTCGGAAATAGTTATGATTTGATAAAACCGAAAGGAGAATAAAAAATGCCGATGCTATTTAATGTTTTGACCGTTGCCGCTTTATGTCTTTTCTACGGAATGTTTGTATTTGCGATAGCCATTGGTAAAATGGTAATGTGCGGTTTTGAGCGCATTAGGACTTATTTTCTGTTTGCGCTTACAATATATATTTATCTGTCAAACATCTTTAACCTGCCGATTATTAGCTTCTTGAATACGCCGTTCTGGAACGCTCCAGTTTTGCGATGGATAGGAGTAGTCATATTGTACATCGGTATTGTACTTTACTACATTGATGTTATTCAGTTTGGCAGGAATTTAGCAATCGGCGTGGATAAAAACAGCAAGGGCTTAACAACAAACGGATTCTATGCACTCAGCCGGAATCCCATGTACATCAGTTTCATAATTTATTGGCTTGGTGCGTTTTTGGCCTTTCCCAACTTAGGTATGTTGTTGATACTGCTCGGCGAAGCAGTATTTTATCATTTGCAAGTCGTTTATAAAGAAGAACCGTTTTTAAGACAGCACTATGGTGCCCCATATGAAGAGTATTGCAAAAAGGTGAGAAGATGGCTATAACACACAGCATGAAAAGCAAACTGCCGAACGCACAGGCCGCAGAGTTTTATGATTTCATGGTCGCGCCGCCGCCGGAAATATACGCTCATTGGCTGCCCGCCGAACATCACGAATTTCACGTTGTAAAGCGCGGCAAGGAAACGCCCGTGGGCGATTTGATCTATTTTGACCAGCACATAAGCCCGAAGCACAGGTTTAAATTTCACGCAATCACGAGAATTGCGAATAGGCCTAAGCGTATCGTGTTTCAAATGCGTAAATTCGGCGTGAACTTGCCGGGGTATTTGGAATTGAATTTCACCGATACGCCGGAAGGGTTATTGCTTACAGAAACAATCCGAATCGGTTTTAAGGGTTTTGGAAAAATCCTTGACCCGTTTATAAGAGTGGTGTTTAACAAGTCGTTTTTTAAGGAAATGAACGCGCACCATAAGAGAGAGTGGGCGAATTTGGCGGAAATTCTAAAAGAGGAATATTCATGCCTAAAAAACTAAGAAAAATGCTTGGCGATGCGAACGCACCGTCCGCTGTCGCTTTGAGAGAAATAATCGACACTCAAAGCAAGGATACCATCCGCAAATGGTGCCTGGATTACGCCGAAACGAAAATTCTGCCGATATTTGAGAAGCATTGCCCCGGCGACGAGCGTCCGCGTAATGCTGTAGCCGCCGCTCATGATTATCTTGACGGCAAGGTAAAATTCCCCGTTGTCAAAGACATCATACTAAACCAATGCCACCAAGCCGCCCATGAACTGGACTCCAACCCGACCGCACAAGCAGCGGCGAGGGCAGTCGGGCAGGGTTCGGCGGTTGTGCATACACTGACGCACTCACTTGGCTTACTTTTCTATGCCGCTGCGGCCGTGGCTTATGACCGTGTCGGGCTTGACGCAAGCGAGGAAGTATACGCTGCAATCGCCGAGGAAGTATGCCTTGATTACACCGCTTCGCTTCGCGCCGTCGCCGTGGAAAACGAGCCCAAGCCGGTGAAATTGAAGTGGAACTGCTGAACATGGAAAAAATCTGAATTGGTGAAATGGGAACGGTTCTTTTTTCACAATCCACCAGATTGGGGAGCTTACTGGATTGAGCAGAGGAGTAATCCAGCGTATCTGATGCAAAAAGTGAAAAAAGAACCGTCCCCATTTCACTCATTTCACTTGAGTCGGAAATAAGACGAAACTATGCCGAAAGATAAAGAACCGAACGGAATAGATGCCTATATTGCAAACCAGCCCGCCGATTTGCGCGAGTTGCTTTTATCTGTCCGTGCGGCAATCAAACAGGCGTTGCCGGATGCGACGGAAAAAATCTCATGGCAAATGCCGACGTATTGGCGGGGGCATAACCTCATCCATTTTGCGGCGCAGAAAAAGCACCTCGGCCTTTATCCGGGAGCGGATGCCGTGACGCATTTCGCCCCTCGTCTGGGCGCTTACAAGACGAGCAAGGGCGCGATACAGTTTCCATATAAAACATTCGGCGCGGAGCAACTGGGGATTATTGCGGAGATTGCCGCATGGTGCGGGACGGAGTGAGAGCGGATGATACGTCTATTTACCGCACGTTACCCTTAGGCGTGAAGTCGTAATCGACGCTACGCCGTGGGAGATAAAGCCATCCGGGAAAGTAGTTATGACTTAATAAAACTGAAGGAGAGAAAGCGGAAATGATAACGCACAGCATGAAAAGCAAGCTTCCGAACGCACAGGCCGCAGCGTTTTATGATTTCATGGTCGCGCCGCCGCCTAAAGTATACGCTCATTGGCTGCCTGCCGAACATCACGAATTTCACGTTGTAAAGCGCGGCAAGGAAACACCCGTGGGCGATTTAATCTACTTTGACCAGCACATAGGCCCGAAGCACAGGCTTAAGTTTCACGCAATCACGAGAATCGCGAATGAGCCTAGGCGCATCGTGTTTCAAATGCGTAAATTCGGCGTGAACTTGCCGGGGTATTTAAAATTGAATTTTGGTGATACAGCGGAAGGGTTATTGCTCACAGAAACAATCCGAATCGGGTTTAAGGGTTTTGGAAAAATCCTTGACCCGTTTATAAAATTGGCGTTTAACAAGTCGTTTTTTAGGGAAATGAACGCGCACCACAAGAGAGAATGGGCGAATTTGGCGGAAGTTTTAAAAATGAGGTAGCGCCGGAGAAGGTTTTTCAGTAGTGCGTCCGTCCCACTTTTACAGCATTTATTCTTCCCTATCGGTATTCCCCTCGTCAGTTACATCGCCGTCGATAAGTTCTTGCTCGATTTCCTCAATGGTCGGCAGGCTTGACTTCAAATCTTCCGGCAACTCTTTTGTTAAATGTTCTTGCCAGTCGGCGACACCGATGGGATTTGTGAATCCCGCAAGCGAGTATTCCACCACCGTCCTGTTTTTTCCTTTGACGAGCAGTAAGCCGATTGTCGGTTTGTCATCGGGGTGGCGCAGCACATCATTCACTACATTTTGGTAGAGGTTGAGTTTTGAAACAAACTCCGGCTCGAAGTCGCGGGCTTTCAATTCGATGACAATGTAGCACCGCAGTTTCAAGTGGTAAAATAAGAGGTCAATTACAAATTCATCTCCAGCAAGTTCAAGCCGTACTTGACGTCCGACAAACGCGAAGCCCTGTCCAAGTTCAAGTAAAAACTTTTCGATGTGGCGCGTCAGGGCAATTTCAACGTCGTGTTCGCGCAGAGTAGCATCCGCGCCTATGTAGTCGAAAAGATACGGGTCTTTGAAAATTTCGCGCGCCATATCGGAATCGGGTGGCGGCAGAGCGCCCGCAAAATTATTGACGGTGTTGCCCTGTCGTTCAATTAAATTGGAGCTAATCATAAGGTCGAGGGTTTCCTTGCTCCAACCATTTTCAAGTGTCCTCTGCGCGTACCATAACCGCGTTTGCTCGTCGCCCAGCTTGTCCATTAAAACGATATTTGTGCGCCACGGAATTTGTGCAACGGTGCGTTGCACAAATGAAAAGTCAGACCAACGCTCCGCGAATTTTCTCATATATTTCAAATTGCGCGGCGAGAAGCCGCTCATATCGGGATAGCTTTCTTTAAGGTCTTTTGAAAGACGATCAATTACTCTCGCTCCCCATCCCTCGTTTTTTTGGCGGCGTAAAATTTCGTTGCCTATGCTCCAATAGAGTTCCATCATGCCGCTATTGACTTGCGCGACGACACGCACGCGACTCTCTTTGATTTTTGCGATAATCGTATCGCGCATATCAACGTAACCGTCGGGCATTTCTATATGACTCGGCGCGACGGGTATCAGCACATTATCTTTCGGCGTTCCCATAGATTTCCGTTTGTCCATTATCCGGTCAAACTCCCTCTTGAAAATTTCCGCTATATGAAATATAATACAATATAGAAATCAAGAAGTCAAGGCGGTGTCTGTATGCAATTTTCTGATTTCATCACTACAAAAGAAGCGTCGGAAAAATGGGGCGTGGGTACACGGGCGATTATTTACAGTATTGTCGCTGGGCGCATACCCGGCTCATTCAAAAAAGGCAACCTTTGGCTCATACCTGCGTCCGCTGAAAAGCCGGAGGATTTGCGCAAGCACAATTACCGTCGGCCGAAAACAGCAGGACCATGACCGAGCGTCACCTATTAAGGGAGGGTAAAAATGCAGACTATCAATGCACTTTGCAAGCCGCGTGACAGCGTGTTCGCCGACACGGCGCGGGATGACGTACTCAATCTGAGCGACCTCATCGAAGGTATGATTGACCCGGACAAGTTCTTTGACGAGAACTTCAAAACCAAGGGTATGGAACTCCTCTTTGAAACGGCGTTCAAGCGGTTTGCCGGAAAGTCTGAGACGGGCGTTATCAAGCTCACACAGGCAATGGGCGGCGGCAAGACCCACAATATGCTTGCCTTGGCTCTGCTCGCCCAATACCCGGATTGGCGCAGGAAGTTTGTCGGCAAAGACTTTGACAACATCGGCGACATCAAGGTGGTGGCGTTTTCCGGACGCGAAAGCGATGCCGAGTTCGGCATCTGGGGCAGTATTGCAGAGCAGCTTGGGCGCAAAGAGTTCTTTGCCGACCACTACGCCCCGTTGAAAGCCCCCGGTGAAACCGCTTGGGTGAACCTGCTGAAAGACCAGCGCATACTCATTCTCTTGGACGAACTGCCGCCGTACTTGGTAAACGCCAAGTCCATTGATATAGGCAAATCCGACCTCTGCACCGTGACGATAACCGCTCTTTCCAATCTGTTTACGGCTATCGGCAAAGGGCAACTTGCCAATGTCTGCCTTGTGTTCTCAGACCTGAAAGCCACTTATGAAGTGGGCAGCCAGCTTCTGTCCACCAGCTTCAACGAACTGGAGAACGAAGCGAACCGCACGGCGCTGAACTTGGAACCTGTGGCGCTTAACACCGATGAAGTTTACGACATTCTGCGCAAGCGGTTGTTTACGGAATACCCCGCTGCCACTTCCTCAGTGGTCAATGAAATCGCCATCGCCTATAAAGAAGCCCTTATGAGCGCGGGCAAATCCGGTTTGACGGGTTACACAGGGGATGCCGTTTTCCTTGGCATCAAGGATTCCTATCCGTTCCACCCGTCTATAAAAGAGCTTTATGCCCGTTTTAAAGAAAACCTCGGCTTCCAGCAGACCCGTGGGCTTATCAAGCTCATGCGTCAGGTCGTGCGCGGCTTCTATGAAAGCGGACAAGCAGAAAACAAGAACCTTATCAACGTTTTTGACATAGACCTCAACGAGCGGGGTATGCTCTCGCTCATCAAGCAGATAAAACCCTCTCTTGAAGCAGCCATCAGCCATGACATCGCCCAGGGCGGCAAGGCCGTCGCTGAGGTCATTGATGAGCAGAACGGCGAGAAGAAAGAGAAATACGCCCAGAACGTGGCGAAACTGCTCTTGATGTCTTCCCTCAACGACACGCCCAACGGTGTCTTGGGGCTTTTGGAATCCGATATCCTCGGCTTCCTGTGCGAGCCGGGTATCGACCTCAACAGCTTCAAGAAAGCGTTGGATGAAATCGTCGCCCAATGCTGGTATTTGAAAACCGACAACCGCGGACGTTTCTACTACCAGAACACGAAAAACATGGTAGCCGAGATGAACACCCTCGTGGACTCCTACTCCAACGAGAGCGCCAAGAAGGAACTCCGCAAATTCCTAGAGGGCAACTTCGAGCCGAAGCTGAAAAAGTGCTACGAATCCCTGTATGTCCTACCAGCCGTAGATGAAATTGCCGTTGAGCAAAACAAGGTGTCTCTCGTCATATTTGAGCCTTTCGCCGGAGGCGGTACGGGGCTTCACCCCGACTTGCAGAAGTTCTTCGACAACTGCCCCTATCCGAACCGTGTCCTGTTCCTGTCCGGGCAGCGTAACGTCATGGAGAAGCTCTACCAGAACTCCAAGCGGCTGGCGGCTATCCGTCAGATTATCGCCAATATGAAACAGGAACACGTCCCGGAAACCGACCAGCAGTATGTGGAGGCTGAGAGCCAGAGGGACAAGGCGACCACAGCCCTTTTGCAGACTATCAGGGAGACATTTATCACCCTGTACTATCCGCTGAAAAGCGGGCTGTCCCGCACAGACTTCAAGCTGGAGTTCAAAGAAAACAAATTCAACGGCGAGGAACAAATCATCGACGCTCTCAAAGAAGCCATGAAGTTTGAGGATTTCAGCGCCGAGGACGCATTCATTGAAGCGTTGCGCAAGAAATGCGAAGCCCGCATATTCACCCAAGCCGAAATGCCTTGGACGCAGATACTGGAACGCGCCGCCACAGAAACGGCGTGGCAGTGGTATCATCCCAAGCAGATGGATGAACTAAAAAAGAAATGTGTCAGCGCTGATGTGTGGCGCGAAGTAGGCGGCTACTTGAAGAAAGGGCCGTTTGAAAAAGACCCGACAGATGTGACCATAGAGCAGACTGATTACAACGAGCAGACCGGAGTGTTTACGCTCCGGGTGAAGCCTGTGCGCGGCGACAAAGTGTATTACGATATCGGCGCTGAGCCGTCTACCGCATCAAAAGAAGTTCAGCAGCAGATGTGCGTCATGGAATCCCCGGCGGCGTACTTCGTCTGCGTAGACAGCGAGGACGGCGGCAACCCGCACCCCACCGGGAAAGCCAAGAAGTGGTTGGGCGAAGTGCCGCTGAAACGCGAGCAGCGGCAAAACGCCGACGGTCAGAACGTACTGGAACTCAAAACCCACAAGGATTTTGAAATCCGCTATACCACAGACGGTTCCAACCCCAAGGAGAACGGCGGCTCTTACAGCGGTGATATAGTCCTGCCCGCCGACTGCCGATTTGTATTGACAGCGGTCTACTACAAAGGCGAACTCGTAGGCGAGGAAACCATCTCTGTTTCCGCAGCGCCCAAGGGCAAGAAGCAACTGGTTATCGACGACGCCAGAGCTTTGGAGTATACGCTGAACTCTCAGAAGAAGTGCGGCGACACGGAGATTACCTACGCCGAGTTCGCGAAGCTGAAACAGCTTGATGGGACTTACATCCGGCACTTCACCGTCACGATCAGCGACAAGAAGAACCCGGAAGTATATATGGAAATCACCACGACAAGAGTGCCGTGGGACACAGGCAGTTTACAAGCCACCGTTGACATCATCAGGGATTCGGCGTTCGCGAGGCGCGATGTGGAAGTGGAGTTTGAGTACAAGACGATTCTGTTCACCACAGGCGCGGCGTTCAAGCAGTGGGTGGAGCAGAACAAGATGGATTGGAGCGACATACAGAACAAGGGAGCAATCAATCAATGAAGAAGCAGACCTTCGGCTTCGGTGTAGACCCTGTGCAAACGAAGAACCACTTCTTTGTGCTATGTCCGCCGAAAACTACAAATTCGACTCCCCCACCCATCCAAGTCTATGAGCGCTATTCTTGGACGGAGGGCGACGAGCAGACCCTTGACCCCGCAGACAAACTGCGGATAGAAATATCGAAACACAAATGGGGCGAGGTCAAAACCGCCCTGACTACTGAGTTCAACGCCCGCCTGAAGAAAGAGGGCTTGAAGATTGGCAAGTTTCCGCAGTACGGCGGTATGCCCGTGGAGCGGCTATTCGGCAAAGAGATGATGGTGCTGCTCTGGGCTATAGAGGACTGCGACCCCTCCGTCATCTCCACAGCCGTCCGCAACTGGAAAGGGCTGATGCCGGAGGAGCGCTGGTGGCTCTATACCATGACCAACGCCGCTACAGGGGAGCTAACCGAACGCAAAGGCTGGCGCAAAGCGCTCCGCTTTGCCCTGTGCGAGAACCCCGTTGTGGAGAGATCGCAGATGTCCCTGTTTGATGAGTTGGGAGGATAAGGCGAATGGGTTTGTCGTTGACAGAAA
>Ga0099364_10009620_pt1 | contig 13399 bp, 9 predicted proteins | sample TergutTh196P3_FD_73070 | JGI IMG/M metagenome (GOLD analysis project Ga0099364, IMG submission 73070) | Microcerotermes parvus P3 segment gut microbial communities from Pointe-Noire, Republic of the Congo - Th196 P3 | ecosystem: Host-associated > Arthropoda: Insects > Digestive system > Gut ...
GTTTCGGTAACGTTGGTGCACTCGCACTTGCCAACGTGCTTGTTGCACCAACGTTACCGAAACGGATATCATACCCGCACTTGGTCACGATTGGAGCGAATGGGTAGTAACCCCTGCCACCACTGACGCAGACGGCGACAGCACCCGCACCTGTCAACGCATAGGTTGCGACAGCATCGAGGTCATTGTCATACCGATGATACCAACGAATATACAGGATGTAGAGACGTGGCATGCCGCGGCTATACAGGCATGGATTTCCCACGGCATCCTACACATCAAAGGCTTGCCTATAGGCAAAACCTACCGCATCTACACCCTTTCCGGAACGTTGATACATCAGGCAATTGCGACAACGGACGTAGAGACGTGGCATGCCGCGTCTCCACAATCCGGAACCTATATTATCCATTCGGATATTGGCGTTGCGAAAATTGTGTGGTAATACCGTAGGGGCGTATTGCATACGCCCCTGCCAACGGTTGTGACGAATGCCAACGGGGGCGTATGCAATACGCCCCTACAAATCATAAATCAAAACCCATAAATCATAAATCAATGACGTGTTGTTGGTTTTGGGAGCGGGGCGTGTTGTGGTTACACGTCCCGCTATGGTTTTATTCGTCGTCATGTCGACCGGAGCACGCGAAGCGTGCGGAGTGGAGACATCCCATCGCTAAAAAAAAACAAAATGCGGAGCATTTTGTTTTTTTTTCGTATCTTTGCAAAAAATTTAGAAAAAAAATGAGTGTTTTTATAGATATTTTGTTGATCGTTGGGGGGTTGGCAATGCTTGTGAAAGGTGCGGATGTCTTTGTTGACGGAAGTTCGCAAATCGCAAAAAGATTGAATGTTAGCGAGCGTGTCATTGGCTTGACCTTAGTGGCTTTCGGAACAAGTTTTCCGGAACTTTCGATTTCGGTTATCGCTGCTATCAACGGTTCGGCGGGAATTGCCATCGGAAATGTGGTTGGCAGCAATATCTTTAATATCTGCGTAGTTCTCGGCATTTTAGCCGTCATTCGACCGGTTGCCGTTTCAAAATCCATGGTCTACAAAGATATTCCAATGGGAATTTTAACGGCAATTGTTCTGTTTGTTTTGCTTTTTGATACGATTTTTACAGGCGATTCCGTTAATCTGTTAACGCGTTCGGATGCGTTGATTTTGCTGTTGTTTTTTGTGATATTTCTGTATTATACGTTTTATGATGTGAAAAAAACGGAATCTATTAGCTTGGAAACTTCCGCCGTTTCGACAGACTCAACGGTCGTTGCCATGCCAACCAAACCACACAGTTTGACCAAAAATATCGTCCTGATTATTTTGGGATTGGGCGGTGTTTTGTTGGGTGGAGAATTTGTGGTTAACGGCGGCACAGGACTGGCTGAAACATTCGGTATGAGCCACACTTTGATAGGTCTTAGCATTGTTGCGATTGGCACATCTTTACCTGAAATAACAACAGGAATCGTAGCCCTTCTCAAAGGAAAAGATGATATTGCCATTGGAAATATCGTGGGAAGCAGTGTGTTCAACGTGCTGTTTGTTTTGGGTGCAACGGCTTTGATTGCACCGATAACACTAACGGTAAACATTTTATTGGATGTCGTCGTGATGACGGTTGTTACCGTATTTTTATTTTTTACTTCTCGAAGTAAAGGTCAGGTCAGTCGCGGCGAAGGAATCTTTTTCTTAATGGTGTACATCGTATACTTCATTTATATTGTTCATCGAGGGTAAAGCCCAGATTTTCAGTTTTTTTCGATTTTGCAAAATAATTTTTCAAAAACCTTTGCAAATTCAAAAATAATGTGTAACTTTGCGAATGATATTTCAACGAAAAAAACAAAAAAAATCAAAATAAATTATTAACAAAAAAAAACAAACAACATCATGGATGTAAAAAAACTCTTAGCCGATGTTGAGGCTAAAAATCCCGGACAACCGCTGTATTTGCAGGCGGTTACAGAGGTATTGGAAACCCTCGAAGAAGTAGTAAAAGCAAATCCAAAGTACGACAAGTACAAAATTATTGAGCGTCTTTTGGAGCCGGATCGTATCATTCAATTCCGCGTGGAATGGGTTGACGACAAAGGCGAAGTGCAGGTCAATCGTGCTTGGCGTGTACAGTACAACAACGCCATCGGTCCTTACAAAGGCGGTATGCGTTTTCACCCGTCGGTTACGGCTGACTCGTTGAAATTTTTGGCGTTCGAACAAACTTTCAAAAACAGTTTGACCACTCTGCCAATGGGCGGTGGTAAAGGCGGTTCGGACTTCAACCCACAAGGAAAATCAGAGCAAGAAATGATGCGTTTCTGTCATGCTTTGATGACTGAGCTTTACAAATACTTAGGTCCGGACACCGATGTTCCTGCCGGTGATATCGGCGTTGGTGCTCGCGAAGTGGGTTTCATGTATGGCATGTACAAAAAATTGATGACCGAAAACACCGGTGTTTTCACAGGAAAAGGTCGCAATTGGGGAGGTTCAATCCTTCGTCCGGAGGCTACCGGTTTCGGTGGAATTTATTTTGTCGACAGCATGTTGAAACAAGCCGGAAAAGATCTTAAAGGTAAAACCGTAGCCGTTTCCGGTTTCGGGAATGTGGCTTGGGGTGCGGCTTTGAAAGCAACCGAACTTGGTGCAAAAGTCGTTTGTATCTCCGGTCCCGATGGCTATATCTACGATGAAGAAGGTATCGCAGGTGAGAAAATCGACTACATGACCGACTTGTTGGCAACCCGCAACAACGTGGTTGCACCGTTTGCCGACAAATATAAATCAGCGAAATTTTTTGCCGGAAAAAGACCATGGGAACAAAAAGTTGACATTGCTTGTCCTTGTGCTATTCAGAACGAATTGAACCTTGACGATGCCAAGCAGCTTATCGCAAACGGCGTAATCTGTGTTGGAGAATTTTCAAACATGGGTTGCACTGCGGATGCTATTCACGAGTTGCAAAAAGCCAAAGTGCTTTATGCACCGGGCAAAGCCGCTAATGCCGGTGGTGTAAGCGTTTCGGGTCTTGAAATGACGCAAAACTCTGCACATTTAGGCTGGACTGCCGAAGAAGTAGATGCCAAATTGAAACAAATTATGAAAGACATTCACGAAAGTTGCGTAAAATTCGGAAAGCGAGATGATGGTTACGTAGATTACGTGAAAGGTGCGAATGTCGCGGGTTTCATCAAAGTTGCCGATGCAATGATTGAATTGGGCGTTGTTTAATTTCAATGAAAAAAAAACGAAATGCTTAGCATTTCGTTTTTTTTATCTCTACAAATAAATCCCGTAAGGGCGATGTATGCATTGCCCCTACAAAAAAAATAAACACAACCATGAAAACCTTACTCAAAACCACAATCGCACTCTTACTGACAGGGTGTGTGATTTCGTCTGCACTTGCTCAGCGAGGGCAAACTACCGAACAGAGAATCCTTGCAGCAGTTAAACAAGCCACAACCTATATGCTCGACGAAGTGAGCTATAGAGGAGGATTTGTGTGGAGTTATCTGCCTGACCTCTCCCGTCAATGGGGCGAAATGGAGGCTTATCGCACGATGGCATGGACACAAGAGGGAACTCCGGAAGTCGGAGAACTGATGCTTGATTTGTATATCGCCACCGGTGATGAGTACTATTACCAAGCAGCAGAAAAAATTGCCGCTGCACTGATCTGGGGACAACACCCCAGTGGAGGATGGAGTTATATCATTGATTTTGCCGGAGATGCCTCGATTCGTCAATGGTACAACACCATCGGAAAAAACGGCATTCGATTGGAGGAGTTTCATCATTACTACGGAAATTGCACGTACGACGATGATGCCACTGCATTGCCTGCACGCTTTATCCTGCGATTGTACAGCATGAAACACGATCCGAAATATCGTGCTTCGGTGGAACAAACGTTAGACCATTTGTTGAAAAGTCAGTACCCGATTGGTGGCTGGCCTCAGCGTTATCCGCTCAATGACGAATTTTCTAAAAATGGTATTCCGTCTTACACGTCTTACATTACATTCAATGATGAGGTGCATAAAAACAATGTGGATTTGTTGATTCTTTACTATCGTGTTCTTGGAAAAAAAGAATTGCTTGAGCCGATTCTTCGTGCTATGAATTGTGTGATAGCCTTGCAACAAGGGGCTCCGAATCCGGGTTGGGGCGATCAGCACGATCATCGAGATTACAAACCGACTCATGCTCGCGGTTTTGAACCGCCTCATATCAATACGCGAAACACCTATTGGATGTGCGACAATTTGATGGATTTTTACCAACAAACCGGTGAATCCAAATTCTTGGTGAGAGTTCCGGAAGCCATGAATTGGCTTGAATCTCTCAAACTCCCGAATGATCATCCGTCTGTGGTCGGAAATGCAAGATCCACGCCGAATGTGAATACTACACCGATGTTTATCGAACCCGGAACCAATAAATATATTCGCTCTCATGTGGAAAATGGCAGATATATCATCAATTACGACCGTCCCGGAATGTTGGCTTATTTGAATATGAACCGACTTCGTGATCGCTACAATACGCTAATTGCCATGTCGGTGGACGAAGCCACAGCAGATTCAGACCTTTTAACCGACGAATCTTTCAAATTTCCGGATTGGGTTACCAGAAAAAGGTTCAGTGGTACGCCGACTTTGCAGGAAGTGAACGATTTGATAGCAAAATTAGTCAACGGAAAATACTGGCTTGTGCCGATTCCGCAAATTTCGCATCCGTTTGTTGAACAAAATACAGACCTCGTAACAAGAGCTCCTCGAAATGTAAACGATATGTCGCCTTACGCACCTGATCCGCCGGTGATGGGCATTACAACAAGGTCGTATATTCAAAACATTGCTCGATTAATGACGTTTTTGCAATCCAACTAAAATTCCAAATACATAACCAAAAAAAATCATCACAATTATGAAAACATTATTCAAAATCACACTTTCACTCCTCTTAGCAGGGTGTATCGTGTCATCTGTTTGGGCTCAACGCGGACAAACTACCGAACAAAGAATCCTTGCAGCAGTTAAACAAGCCACAGCCTATATGCTCGACGAAGTGAGCTATAAAGGAGGTTTTGTTCAGAGGTATCTGCCCGATTTTTCCCGTCAATGGGGCGAAATGGAGGCTTATCGCACGATGGCATGTGTACAGCCGGAAACGCCGATGATGGGCGAATTTTTTCTCGACTTGTACAACGCTACCGGTGACGAGTACTATTACCAAGCAGCGGAAAAAGTTGCTGCCGCATTGATCTGGGGACAACATCCCAAAGGCGGCTGGAACTACTGGATTGATTTTGCAGGCGAAACTTCGATGAAACAATGGTACAATACCATCGGCAAACACGGTTGGCGATTAGAGGAAATGCAGCATTACTACGGCAATTCGACCTTTGATGATGATGCTACTGCCGGACCTGCTCGCTTTATCTTACGCCTCTACACCATGAGACACGACCCGAAATATCTTGCCTCAATCGACAAAACCATCAATCTTTTGTTGGAAAGTCAATACCCGATTGGCGGCTGGCCTCAACGGTATCCGTTGATGTACGACTACACCAAAAACGGTCTTCCGGATTATTCGTCTTTCATCACGTTCAACGATGATGTGCATCAAAATAATATCGAATTGTTGATGTTGTATTATCGCGTTCTTGGGAAAAAAGAGTTGCTCGACCCGATTTTGAGAGCGATGCACACGGTGATTGCCTTGCAACAAGGGATGCCACAACCCGGCTGGGGCGACCAATACAGTTTGGACTACAAACCCGCACATGGCAGAACATACGAACCGCGTTCGTTGCACCCGAGAACCACAGGCTTTAACGTTAATCGCTTGATGGATTTTTACCAACTGACCGGTGAAACCAAGTATTTGGCAAGAATTCCGGAGGCTATTGATTGGCTCGAAACCCTTGGTATCTCCGACGAACACGCTAAATTCTATCGGGGGAACCAAAGAGGTGTACCGGGTGTGGTCGTTTCCTCATCGTATATCGAAATCGGCACCAACAAGCCGCTTTATGGGCAACGCAGAGGATCGAATCCTATAAACGGACGTTATGATACCTATTATGAACCTCCGGGAACATTTGCGGCTGTAAATACTCAACGACTTCGCGAACGCTACAATCATCTCATAACCTTGTCGGTAGAAGAAGCAACCAAAGATTCGGAACTTAAAAGCGACCAACCTTACGAATTTGCAACCTATGTTACGATGAGACGAATCAACAGTCGAAATCCGAATCAAAACCCACCAACTTTACAAGATGTCAATAATTTGATTGCAAGCATGAAAGACGGAAAGTATTGGTTAGTGCCGATGACCCATGATTCTCACCCGTATATCGGTCAAGAAGGTGCGATGGAAATTCCGGACGATTATGTGTTAGACCCGATCGGACAAGTTGGCGATAAATTTGATACGTCGCCATTTCCAATTCCGGCGGGAACCCCACAAACGATGGTGATTACAACGCGTTCATACATACAAAACGTATCACGATTAATGGCATTTTTGCAAAAATAATTAAATAAAAAATCATTATGAAAAAAATTCTTGTTATGCTTATTTTGAGTGTTGCATTTTTATCCGTAAACGCTCAAAATACGCAAATTCAAACAGACACGGTTATCGTTGCCAAAGACGGAACAGGCGATTTCACAAGTCTGCAAGAAGTCTTCGATATGATTCGAGGATTTCGTCCCGACCCTACGGTTGTGATTCTCAAAAAAGGCATCTACAAAGAAAAATTGCTTTTACATTCGTGGTTGGTTGATGTGAAAATTACCGGTGAATGTCGCGACAGCAGCATCATCACTTGGGACGATAACGCCCGCCTCAACAATATGGGAACATTCAAAACGTATACGTTGAAAATTGATGCCGATGACATCACGTTTGAAAATCTAACGTTTGAAAACAATGCTCAGCGTGGCGGACAAGCCGTTGCCGTGCATGCCGACGGCGACAGATTGATTTTTAGAAACTGCCGATTTCTCGGAAATCAAGACACCTATTTCGGCGGACGCAGAGGTTCTCGACACTATTTTGAAAATTGCTATATCGAGGGAACGGTAGATTTTATTTTCGGACCCTCAACATCTTGGTTCGAAAATTGCGTAATTCACAGCAAACGAAGTTCGTTTATTACGGCTGCCTCAACACCGGAAAGCGAAAAATATGGTTTTATTTTCAACAACTGTCAGATTACCGTTGCAGATGGTGTCGACAGTGTGTATCTCGGTCGTCCGTGGCGTGATTACGGCATGACTCTGTTTATGAATAGCGAATTGCCCAAAGCCATCAGACCGGAAGGCTGGCACAATTGGCAACTTCATCGCGAAAAAACAGCTCGTTATATGGAATACAACAATCGCGGAGAAGGTGCAGCCACCGCCAATCGCGTAAATTGGTCGAGGGTTCTCACTCGAAATGAAGCAGAGGAATTTACACTCGAAAATGTCATGGGAGGATGCGATGGATGGAACCCCAAAATAGTGAAATAAAGAATGTTAAAAATCTGTTAATAATTATTGATAATTTATTAAACAAAAGGTTTCTTTTTACTAAAAAGAAACCTTCTTTTTTCTTGGTCAATTAAGGTTTTTTTCGTATCTTTGTGGGGAATATCCAACACAAATTATACAAATACAAACAAAAAAACAACAACCATGAAAACATTAGTAAAAACAACACTTTCACTCCTTTTGGCGGGGTGTATGGTGTCGTCCGCATGGGCTCAACGAGCACCATCGAACGCAGACAAGACAAGAGTTCTTGCAGCAATCAAAAAGTCAACCCAATTTATGATGGATGAAGTGGGTTACAAAGGAGCCTTTGTATGGAGTTATCTTCCGGATCTTTCTCGTCAATGGGGAGAAATGGAGGCTTTCCGCACGATGGGCTGGACACAATGGGAAGGAAGTCCCGAAGTTGGCGACTTTCTCCTCGACTTGTACAAAGCCACCGGCGACGAGTACTATTACGATGCAGCGGAAATCGTAGCATCAGCATTGATTTGGGGACAACACCCAAGCGGCGGTTGGAATTATCATTTCGACTTAGCCGGCGAGGCATCGGTCAGACATTGGTACAACACCATCGGAAAAAACGGTCGCAGATTGGAAGAATTTCGTCACTACCGTGCAGACTGTACGTTTGACGATGATGCCACAGCGTCTCCGGCTCGTTTCATCTTGCGACTCTATCGCACAAAAAACGATCCCAAATACATTCCTTCGATAGAAAAAACCGTACAATTCCTGTTGGAAAGCCAATACCCGATTGGTGGCTGGCCTCAACGTTATCCGAACACCGGCAGTTGGTCGGTAGGTGGAATGCAAGATTATTCTCATTACATTACGTTTAATGATGGTGTAATGGAAAACAACACCGAATTATTGTTGATGTATTACAGAGCTCTCGGTGATAAATCTCTGCTTGAGCCGATTCGCCGTGCGATGAACTGCTTATTGCTTTTGCAACAAGGACAACCTAATCCGGGTTGGGGTGATCAGTTTGATTTGGAATTGAAACCGACCCATGCTCGCGGTTTTGAACCGCCACATATCAATTCAAGAATGACCTACGATATGTTGGAAGTGATGATGACATGGTACAAACACACCGGAGAAACCAAATTTTTGGCAAGAATTCCGGAAGCTATCGCTTGGCTCGAATCTATTTTGGTGCCGGATTCTGTTGCTGCTGCATCTCGAAATCGCAGATACCAACCGGGTTTGGATGCTGCTCCTATGTTTCTCGAACCGGAAACAAATCGTCCGATAAGTTCAAGAGTAGAAAACGGACGTTATATCATTAACTACGACAACTACGGTCTTGCGATTTTTGATATGGCTGCTCTCAAAACGCTTTATCAAGAAACGATTAAAATTACACCGGACGAGGCAAGAGCGACATCTCCTCTCTACACCACAGAACCATTTGCATTTCCGGATTATGTTGCCATGAAATGGCCTGAACTCGAAAGAGTTGGTTCGATTGTTTACAGAAATCCGCTTTTTGGCGAAGTGATTCACGCCGGAAAACCAACCTTAAAAGAAATCAATGATTTGATAGCTGCAATGGTTGATGGAAAGTATTGGCTCGTTGACCTTCAAGAAATTTCACATCCGTTTGTTCGCGATCCGGAAACACCGGAAGAACTTACCGGAAGAGCACCCGGCAACACATTCGATATGTCGCCATTCCGTCCGGATCCGGCAGTTAAAGGAATTACAACCCGATCGTGGATGATCAACATTTCGCGAATGGCAAGATTCGTGTTGGATTATTAACAAAACTTTTTCAAACTAACTAACCAAAAAAATATCTTATTATGAAAACTAAACTTTTAACGTTAGCCTTTTTGGCTTTCACACCGCTCATTTCGGTCGTAGCCTCAGATTATCCGTGGTACACACAGGGTAATTGGTCGCCCATCAAACGGATCGAATACAAAATCACCAATCCGTTAGACAGACCGGTTACCAACGCATCGGTTATTATCTCACGAGATAATTTTCCAATGCCCGACCTGTATGAAATGTGGGTTACGATCGTAGACCCTAATGGAGATCCTCGTCCTGAACCTTCCGATTCTGTAAGGAGAGTACAAGGCGGACACCAATTGCGTGAGGAAAAAGACGGACGAATGATCTATCATCAAATGGACGACTTGGATAAAGACGGCATTTGGGACGAACTGTTTTTTCAAGTGGATTTGGGTCCAAAAGAAACCAGAACCATTCACATCTATATTGGCAACAATCAGAGAGGATGGAACGAACATTACACACACGCCAATATCGGCAGTTACTGTCGTCATATTGTGCCATTTTGGGAAACCGAAGAAGTCGGCTGGAAAATTTGGTTTACCAACAGTGTAGATGCATACGGCAAACGTAAACCCGGTTTAGTATCTCCGATACTTTATATGCAAAACATTGATGGTTACGGCATTGCGAATCTTAATGATGATTATGGTTCGGACATTCAGACAGTAGGTTCGTCGTTTGGTGCGTCTGCTATTTGTTTGTTTGAATTTCCCGACAAGCCCGATTCTGCTACGGTTCCACGTCAGCAACAAACGCCGGCTTGGGCTGAGGCAAGACAAAGCGGTGCTACGATCGGACAAATTTCCGATACCCGTTTTGCATACGATGTTGTGGTTAATGGTCCGGTTCGTTCGACCATTCGGATTAAAGGCATGAATTGGAATTCCGGCAGCGGTTTTTACGAATACGAACAATTCTATACGGCGTATGCTCATCACAACTATGCGATTTCCAAAGTTCATTACACCACATTTCAACCTAAAAAAGCGGATGTGATGTTGGGAGCCGGCATGCGTAAAAAACCGGAAGAAGATTATTTTCTGCAAAAAGGCGGTATCATAATTTCTGCAGGTCCGGAAGAGATTCGCGACCCGAACTGGACACCTTCCGAAGAGGGCGGTGATCGTCAGAATCCGGTTGTTGATTTTATCGGAGGTGCAGTGGTTGTGCAGGATAAATACAATCCTCAGTACAGATATATCCCGTCGTTAGGGCGAAACCACGCTTTTGCCGTAACACCGGATATCAACAATACGTTTGAATATATGATTTGTACGGCTTGGAGCGAAGGCACCAAACTGAACAATAAAGAGGATTTTACCCAATATGTTGAAATGATGGCAGAAGAATTTAACAATCCGATTCAAACCTCTTTTGTTAAAATTGAAGATCATCCGAATCCTCCGCCTCCACCGGCACCATTCGGCGGACGTAGCAGCAGATTTGAATAATATCTGTATGGGCGAGGCATGCCTCGCCCATACACACACATTGGTAAATAAAAAAAACGAAATGCATAGCATTTCGTTTTTTTTATTTACTATTTTTTCGCCGTCATGTCGACCGGAGCACGCAAAGCGTGCGTAGTGGAGACATCTCCTTGCTATCATTAGTCTATTTTTTTATTACTTTTTTCTTCAATACTTTTTTTGAGAGCAAAAAAAGTATTCAAAAAAACTCTTGCAGGAAAAAATGTTGCACCCGTGCAACGTTTTCCTGCGGTTTGGTATTCGCTTCGCTCATGTTTTTTTACGCTTCGCCTTTTCTATTCACTATTCACTAATCACTATTCACTAAATTGCGTGGGTTATTAACAATTTGCGAAAGTTTTCAACATTTTAACACTTTTTAACAAAAAAAATATACGAAAATCGGGGGGTCGAGCGTTATATAGATGTGAACTGTGAAACGTGAACTGTGAATAACCTAAAAAAAATCAAAAATCATGAAAACAAACAAAACAATCTCTGTGCAAGGCACAAAGATATCCGTTGTACGGATGAACAATGAAGATTATATCTGCATATCAGATATGATTAAGGCTAAAGATGGCGAATTCTTTATCTCGAATTGGCTACGTAATCGAAACACGCTGGAATACATCGGCATTTGGGAGCAGGTGTATAATCCTATTTTTAATTATGGCGAATTCGACATAATTAAAAATCAATCGGGGCTTAATAGTTTCAGAGTCAGCGTTAAAGAACTTGTGCAAAAAACCAATCTCATGAGTTTGCGTGCTACAACAGGGCGTTATGGCGGCACGTATGCTCACCGTGATATAGCCTTTGAGTTTGCTATGTGGATAAGTCCGGAATTCAAGATATACATTGTCAAAGAATTCCAACGCCTGAAAGAGCAAGAACAAAAAGCCCTGGGTTGGTCTGCCAAACGAGAATTGGCTAAAATCAACTACCATATTCATACTTCTGCTATCAAGCAAAACCTTATCCCTGATGAACTTACATCTCAACAAACTTCAATTATCTATGCCAATGAGGCTGATGTGCTGAATGTTGCTTTGTTTGGAATTACTGCCAAACAATGGCGAGATAGAAACCCCGAAAAAGGCGGAAATATGCGGGATTATGCCTCAATCAACGAACTGATTTGTCTTTCGAATATGGAAAATCTGAATGCTGTTTTTATCAACGAGGGCTTGTCGCAAAAAGAACGTTTAATCAAATTAAACCAAATTGCCATTCAACAAATGCAAATTTTGTTGGGTGTGGAGAATCGGAGGTTGTTGAATTAACCAAAAATCCGTTGTGGCAAATGTCCGTATGGGTCGAAAATTTTCGACCCATACAATTCACTAATCACTAATCACTATGAGACGGGGCACGCCCCGTCTCTACACGGTTTCGGCACGGACTGCAAGTTGACGCCAGCAGGAAAAAAAATGAGATTTACAAATTATCTTTTAACCCCGCTTCAATTTCCTCAATACTCGGCAAGGCAGACCTATAGTTTTCGGGCAATAGATTGGATAGTTCGTATTCCGAAATACCTATCGGGAGACTACTGCCTTCGAGAGCATATTGTGCCATAACATTATCTTTGGTTTTGCAGATGATTAGTCCGATTGTGGGATTGTCGGTGTCCTTTTTTCTTTGGTGGTTGATAGCCGCCACGTATGTTCCCAACTTACCCGTATGTTCAGGTTCGAATTTGTTTGCTTTTAGTTCTACCACCACGTAACAGCGGAGTTCTGTGTGATAAAAAAGCAAGTCTATAAACCGCTCTGTTTCGCCCATTTTCACAAGCACCTGTCTGCCGATGAAGGCAAATCCTTGTCCTAACTCCAACAGAAATTTGGTGATGTTATCAACGAGTGCATCCTCCAATTCCCTTTCTTTGTAGCCTTCGGTGAGGGTTAGGAAATCGAAGTTATACGGATCTTTCAAAAGTTGGTTTGCCAAATCGCTTTGCACTTCGGGCAGAAGTCGTGAGAAATTGGTCAATGCTTTCCCTTGTTTCGAATACAAGCCCGCATCCATGAAATGGTCTAACACGGCTCTGCTCCATCCGTTCTCAATGGTTTTGTGAACGTAGAAAAGGGCTTCTTGAACGGATTTGCATTTGGTGATAATCTCTACGTGATGTCGCCATGGAATTTGGAAAATGGGGTGGGGTCCTGATTCTGCAACAACTTGTTGCAAAATTATATTTCCCTGATTTTCCGCCCGTTGTGTTTTCGTCCCAAGTTGGGACGGAATTTCCGCACCAACTTGGTGCGGAATTGCATTACCTTGACTATAGAAGGTATAAAACCGTTTAATATAAAGCAAATTTCGAGGAGAGAATCCTTTCAAATAAGGAAACTCCGAACGCAAATCCTTACTCAATTTTTCAAAGAAACCACTTCCCCAAGCTGCTTCCATTTGGCGAGCAACAATATCTTGTCCCATATCCCAATAGAGACGAAGCATTTCCTCATTCACCCGCACCGCAGCCTTAATCTGACTTTGTTTAATTTTCGTTTTTAAGTCAATCAGCCATTGCCGATATTCGCTGTCTGTTTTTTCGATTTT
>Ga0099364_10009621_pt1 | contig 13398 bp, 16 predicted proteins | sample TergutTh196P3_FD_73070 | JGI IMG/M metagenome (GOLD analysis project Ga0099364, IMG submission 73070) | Microcerotermes parvus P3 segment gut microbial communities from Pointe-Noire, Republic of the Congo - Th196 P3 | ecosystem: Host-associated > Arthropoda: Insects > Digestive system > Gut ...
CAATGAACATCCTTGGATTTATGCAATATCCTTCCTCTATTGCCTCATATAATCGTTCGTCAAACTCTACCCACAGGGGTTGGGTAACGAGTTCATGTGATAGAATAAAAGAAGTGGTTGTTTCCGATGAACCATCTGATGTTGTAGGAGGCTTCACATGGGAAGTTGACCTTTTTGCCTCAAATGATGTTAACGCATGGTGTATGCCCGGAGCACGAATGGCATTCTACGATGGTATAATGCGGATGTGCGACAATCCGAACGGCGTTGCAATGGTAATGGGACACGAAGTAGCCCATGCCGTTCGCAATCACGCCGGTCAGAGATTGGGGTTGCAGCTGGGACTTACATTAGGTTTACAGGCAATAGATATGGTAGCAAATATGACTTTAGGCGAAGTGCTTGACCCGGCAATAATAGGTGTTGCCATGCAAGTTTTTTCATTAGGAGGACAGGTGGGACTGCTTGCATACAGCCGCAAGCATAAATATGAAGCCGATAGACTGGGAATGATTTATGCAGCCAAAGCCGGATACAACCCGAGTGAGGCGCCGGAATTTTGGAGGAGGATGATGACTGCGTTTCCCAGTGGGGGGTCAGATTTTCTTTCAACTCACCCGTCGAACCAAAATCGTATAAATGAACTAAACAAAGTGCTGCCCGAAGCCGATAATATTTACCAACAAGGTATTGCAGCGCTTCCCGAATCGACTTATATTGAAGAGCGTATTGCTGCAATGAATGCAGCGATGCCCGAAGCAATGTCATACTATAAACCGGCGAAGCGTCAAGAGCATTTTTTTATGTCATAGAACGTGCGTTATATATTTTTTTCTTCTACCAAACTGTTCAAATAAACTTCCAGATTTGTATATCCTTTTTCGCACAATGATACGGCATTGCCATCTGCTCTATTGTTTGGGTTCAGGTTATGCTTAATTTCCCAGTAATCTGGAATTCCGTCGCCGTCGGAATCTATTAGAAGGCTTGGGTCTATTCCGCCGTCGCATAGATGGGGCCAGGGGCTTTCTGCTCCTTCGGGCTTCACGTCTTCGGGCAGGTCAATCAGCCCGGGTTTGCTTTGTGCATCAGGCGTTATGCTGCCGAAATATGTAGACGTTCCGTTTATTGTTTCTTTTATGATACGTTCGTCAATAATGTCGCGTTGTTTGGAACATCCGGCGTATTTTAGCACTAAATGATATGCCTGTTCGGCAGTGCGTGTGGTGACCATGCCGGTTTCCAGGGGGGTGTCGAGACGCATCTCTTTTTTTACCTGTTCGGTAAAAGTACCGTCCCATTTAGTAGGGTCAATTTGCTCGTACATTCCTTTGGTCCAGTTATCTTTCGTCACTTCATCGCTTCCTTCCATAAAGTTTCCGTCAACGTAGAACTTGCCCCAGACGTGCTCCATGGGTTTCCATCCGTTTGGCATCCCGTTGCGTCCTGTAACATATTCGGTTGTACGAACTCCTATACCGGCTATGCGGTATCTCACGCGACTGTCTTTCGGCGTTGCGGGACCTGGCTTGTAATAATTGTTTACAATGTTCACGTGCATACCCTCGCCTCCGTAGCATCCTTCGCCTGCCCAATTGTAGAAAACGTTGTTGCGCATGTCTACATATTCGCGCTCCTGCGTGATAGTATGGGGACCCAGACGCGGAACGCGGCTTTCGTGATGTGCCAGCAGATTATTGAGGAACGACGATTTGTGTCCCCCGACAATGGCTCCATAGCCATGTTTCCCCTTACTGTGTCCGGCAGTACGGAGGCTTTCAGAAACTAAACACCACTGCACCGTAACGTTTTCGCCGCCATAGAAAGTAACGCCTTCGTCAACCGACCAGCTGATAGTGCAATGGTCAATGATGACGTTCCGGTGTCTTGTACCGCCCAATCCATCGGGCTCACCACCGCCTTCGTTGCCAACGCGAAAACGCATGTAGCGAATAATTACATTACTTGCGTTCACCGTCACCGGATAGCGGGCAATGCAAATACCTTGTCCGGGAGCGGTTTGTCCTGCAATGGTCAGGTCGTCGTTTTCTATGTTCAAATTACTGTTGAGAAAAATTGTGCCGGCAACATTGAAAACGACCGTTCGTGGTCCATTTTGCGTAACGGCATGGCGGAAAGTACCCGGAAAGTCGCCATCTTCCAAACTGGTTACATGGTACACTGAGCCGCCGCGTCCGCCCGTAGCGTAGCGCCCAAAACCTTCGGCGCCGGGAAAAGCGGGAAGATTATTCTGTGCAAATCCTGATATAGACAGGAAAACAGATGTTAATAAAAAAATTATTCTTTTCATTTCTACATTATATATATATATATATTATCGTTTCTCGTTCAACTAATCTGATAACTCTTTTATACGTCGTGTGCGTATTTGTTGTAATTACCAAATAATTGCTCTACGTGGATAACCTCCGGACATTTGTCCCACGTTACCCCGCCTGCTGTTAAATACCATTTATGGCGTTGTTTAACAGGCACTTTTTTTATGCTTGGAAATGCCGATAGCGGACTTATCAATCGCCGTCCATCTTCAAAATCAATCTGTATTTTTCCGCGTACGGGAAAATCTATTTTTTTTATTTTTGGCTCTACGTTCCAATATCCTTCTACTTTGTACATATTGTTATTTTTTTATGGTAATCATTTTTATTGTTTTGCCGTCAGAAAAATTTTTCCACTGTTCCGTCAGCTGTGCATGATATTCGGCTGTTATTATTAGAACTTCGTTTATTTCGGCGGTGGAAAGCGAGCCGTTTTTAGCGATTGATATTTCTGGCTCCAACCAAATTTTACAATATCGCTCTGTCGCTTTTTTGCCTACGTGAACGTGCGCTCTGTTTTCGTACACGTCTGTTCCGAAAAACAAGAATATCCACGTTGTTTTTGGTGTGATATAAAGTAATACTTTTGGCATCTTAATTTAATTTTTTATCGATTTAAAAATTTTTGCAAAGATACAATTATTTTTTTGAATATATCGTATATTTCGTTTTCTGATTGTACTTTTTTTCATTGTGGAGGTCTCTCTACTACGCTTGTCGCCCCGCATTGCCTACAACGTCAGAGCGGCGCAGCGGCGGCTTCCACTACCGTTCATGCGGGCAACAAACGTTCATTTACGCACTGCCTTTTCTGCGGGGCTACTGCCGCCAGTTGTTATCTGCTGGCAAATCAGGCGATTATCAAGTTGACCTTTTTCCCAAGTCCAAACTCGAAAACTCTATAAAGAGCAGAAAGGTGTATGTACATTGTCCGTCTTCAAGTTGGGAAATAAAACTTCTCTTTGTGCCAATTTTTTCTGCAAGTTGCGCTTGTGTCATTTTCGCCTCTTTCCGAGTCTCTTTCAGAACCTCACTGATTACATAATATTGTGCATGCTCTTCAAAATCATCTCGTTTGCTTGTGCCAATTTTTCCGTACTTGATATCTAACAACTTGTCAAAGTTTTTAGCATTTCTGATATCTTCATTTTTCATCTTCTTGATTTTTTGAGGTAAAATATTCTTCTTTTAGTTTCAATGCCATATCAATTTCGTTTTTTGGCGTCTTCTGTGTCTTTTTCTGAAACCCATTGAACAACACCACTAAATTACCTGCATCGAAACAACAAAAAACACGATAAATATTGCTTTCAAACTCTATTCGTATTTCATACAGCCCATCGGTTTCAGTTATGGGTCAAAAAACTTTTTAGGAATATTCTGAACAGTACGTATAATTTTAAAAACGTACTCTATTTTTTCCTGTACTTTTTCAGGCTGTGCCAAATAAAAGTCTAAAAAATAGCGCTTGTAAAAGACAATATTTCTTTGTTCATTCATGCCGCAAAATTAATCAAAATTTTTCAATTTGCAATTTTTTTGATATTTTTTATTTTTTCTGATTTCAGCGGTAACAATTTTCAAATTTTTTACGCTTTTAGCACGCAAACTCTTGCTTGCAGCACAACGTCAGAGCGGCCAGTTGTAAGCAGTGTATTTTTATTATTTGTCGAATTTTATAATTCCATGATTAAAACCTCTACTCTCATGTTCATGGACTGCTCATATTCGTTTTCTTCAAGAGGATATCTTTTGCGAGTACCTCCAAAACCTCTATAAGTCATTCGGGCGGGGTCAATGCCATTATTAACAAGGTATTCGTATACTGCTTCGGCACGTTTTAGGCTTACCGGATAATGCGCCAAATCATGATCTCGGCAACAAATATGTCCATGTATCTCTATCTTAAGTGTGCTACGTGTTTGCATGATTTTGAGTAATTCTTCTAAAACGCGGAAAGACCTGTATCCGCGGAATATATTAGTTCCACCGTAAAAATAGAGTGTTTCAAGCACAATCAGATTATTTACCACAAAGTCTTCTTCCGAGAGAATGTTTAGTCCAATATTTTCCTCTGACTGGTTCTCTTCACTTGCATTTTCCACAAATACATCTTCTTCGATAGTGATTTCTTGCGATTTTGATGTATATATGACTTGTACTATTCGATGGGCTTTAATTCCTTTATCCGAAAAATCTTGACGTATTTTTTCAGAACTATTAGGATATACGCCTTTTCCCTTGCTTATTACGAAATTTTCTCTGTTGAAACCTCTTTCGATGAGATAATTAAACACGTTTGTACTTCTTTTTTCTGATAATTGTTGATTGTATGACACGCTACCGAGAAAATCAGCATAACCGTAAATACTGATTGAAATAACGTTTTGGTTAGCAATAAGTTCATCTAACTGTGTGGCATGGTTGACATCAACAACCGATTTGTCGATGTCAAAAAATATTGTGAGCGTGTCCGTCTGCTGTTGAGCATTTGCAAAACTAAATGCTATCAGCAAAAATAATATGCTCAATATCAACCTATTTGTCTCGTTCAATGTTCTATTCATTCATTAAATTCATGTCCAATCTTTCTTAACGCTACCGTCCTTGTCAATTTTGTCAGGTTATTGTCGGTTTCTACTTCACTCTCACGACGCTCTCGCACATTGCTTACAACGTCAGAGCGGCTTGGCGCAGTGGCAGCTTACACTACCGTTCATGCGGGCTACAAACGTTCACGTCCGCACTGCCTTTTCTGCGGGGCTACTGCCGCCGTTGCGCCAAACCGCCAGTTGTAGGCAGGCTTCATTGTTATTTTTTCGAATTTCAAGGCATGTGAAAATAACTATACGCCTAAAAAATTAGCCAAACGTGTTGCTGTTTTTACCCCAAAAGTAAATAATCGGACCCACAATTGGTAACAAGATTACAATCAAAACCCAAATATACAGTGCATCAAACTCTATTTTTCTTTTGTACACTTGGAAAATCATATAACAAAGGGCTAAAATTTGCGTAATCAAAATTGTTGCTAATAATATCTCTTTCATATTGAACTATTTTTTGTTTCATTTACACTTTCCTATAATATTGCGCAGTATCGCTACTTTCTCGTGATATTGCTTCAATTCGCTACCTTGCATGCCTCCGGCGTGGTCAGTCACATCGGCTGTTCTGCCCGTAAAATCAACCGTTTCAGAAATGTCCATTTTTTCTATCTTTTTTATTTGAAAAAATTTTTACTCTATTACTTACTCTTACAAAACTGAAACTCTACGTTTCATATTTCGGTGCAAAGTTATAAAAACTTTGTTTGTTTTGCAAAATTCCCGCTAAAAAAATCGATTTTTTTTTATTTCGCTGAAATTATGCAATTTCAATTTGTCGTGCTTTTCCATTCGCATTGCTTTTCTGCAAACTCCCCCGATACTCTCTCGGCTTGAACGTACTCTCACTCGTTACGACTTTCTCGAAGCACTCGGGCTTGCCTACAACGTCAGAGTGGCTTGGCGCGGCGGCGGCTTTCACTACCATTTCTGCGGGCTACTATTTTTCATTTTCGCACTGCCTTTTCTGCGGAGTTACTGCCGCCGTTGCGCCAAACCGCCAGTTGTGTGCAGGCATCTTTCGAAACGTAGCACTGAAAATAAGCAACATAATATTATTTCACACCACGTCTTATCACCATTGGGCTTTTCCTGTTACTTTCTTACCGTCCTCTGCCGTAAAATCAAAAGTAAACAGAAGGTCATCATCGCCTTTTCTAGAAATCGTAAAACTACCCGCTTTGATTTCTAACTTCTCAATACCCTTAGATTTAATCCGAATGTACGCTTTCTGGAAACTAAAATCAACCTTGTCGCCCCAATAAGTATACTCGTCTTCTGAATAGGTATACGTTCCTGGCTCTGTATCGCTATTTGCGTGAAAAAAATCAAAATCAATTTCGTGATTATCATCAAAATCCTGCCCATAAAAACTACTATAATAACCTTGCCAAGAGGAACTTATGATATTCAGATGATAAGTAACGCCATCGTACACAAAATAAGCAATTGATGTATCGTTATCCTTGTCCTTATTACAAGAACTCAACGACATCGCAAACACCGCAATCAAACAGAAGAGGTGTCCCAAAAATTTTCTTCTACTCATAAGGCTTTTCGAACTCGCCCCGTGTTTTACATGGTTTTCGGCTTCCACTGCACTGTTTTTTGAATGGTTTGCTGCTTCCATTGCTCTACCTACTAAACTGCTAAACTGTAACATAAAATTTATTTATTAAAAATTTTCACGATGCAAAAATAGCGTTTTTTTGTTTAAAATACAAAAAAAAACTTTTTTTTTCATTTTGGCATAGATTTTGTAGTATTAACATTAAAAAGTAGTAATATGAATAGATTAAAAGGAATTGTACCAAAAATAGGGATACGTCCTACTATTGACGGGCGTCAGTTAGGCGTTAGAGAATCGCTCGAAGTTCAGACCATGAACTTGGCAAAAAGCGTGGCTAATATGCTTAGCGCTGAGTTGCGTCATGCTGACGGTTCTCCCGTAGACTGTGTTATTGCCGACGGAACAATCGGTCGTGTTGCAGAGGCTGCTGCCTGCGCAGAAAAATTTGAGCGCGAAGGCGTGCAGGTCACTATCACTGTGACTCCCTGCTGGTGCTACGGCGGCGAAACAATTGATATGAATCCTCATACTGTAAAAGCGATATGGGGATTCAACGGCACAGAGCGTCCGGGCGCAGTCTATCTCGCGGCGGCGCTGGCGGGTCACAGCCAAAAAGGACTGCCCGCGTTCGGAATATACGGACGCGACGTGCAGGACGCCGGCGACAGCAGTATACCCGCCGACGTGAAAGAAAAATTGCTGCGCTTTTCGCGTGCTGCATTGGCTGTGGCAACCATGCGCGGAAAATCGTACCTGTCGATAGGCTCTGTTTCGATGGGAATAGCAGGCTCGATGGTTAACCCCGACTTTTTTCAGGATTACCTCGGCATGCGATGCGAATATGTGGACATGGCAGAAATTATACGCCGCGTGAACGAAGGCGTTTACGACAAAAAAGAGTTCGCGAAAGCGCTTGCATGGACAAAAGCCAATTGCAACGAAGGCGCAGACGACAACAAGCCGGAAAACCGGAAAACACGCGCCGAAAAAGACGCCCTCTGGGAATACGTAGTGAAAATGACTATCATCATGCGCGATTTGATGATTGGCAATCCAACGTTAAAAGAACTTGGTTTTAAGGAAGAGGCGCTCGGACACAATGCCATTGCATCCGGCTTTCAGGGGCAACGCCAGTGGACAGACCATATGCCTAACGGCGATTTCGCGGAAGCGATACTCAATTCGTCGTTCGACTGGAACGGTATTCGTCAGGCGTTCACAGTGGCTACCGAAAACGACTGTCTCAACGGCGTGGCAATGCTTTTCGGACATCTGCTGACCAACACGGCGCAGGTCTTTGCCGACGTGCGCACCTACTGGAGCCCCGACGCAGTGAAACGGGTAACAGGGAAAAATTTGGAAGGACAGGCTGCCAACGGCGTCATACATTTGATTAATTCAGGCTCGGCGTCTCTTGACGGCAGCGGACAACAATCGAAAAACGGACAGCCCGCCATGAAGCCCTACTGGGAAATTGGTGACGACGAAGCGAAAAAATGTTTGGAAGCAACCTCTTGGGTGCCTGCCAATCAGGAATATTTTCGCGGCGGCGGTTATTCGTCAAAATTTCTTTCCAAAGGAGGTATGCCTGTTACCATGTTGCGCCTCAACCTCGTGAAAGGTTTGGGTCCGGTGTTGCAACTTGCCGAAGGATGGAGCGTTGACCTTCCCGAAGAAGTGCACGCCATCATCGACGAGCGCACCGACCCGGGTTGGCCCACAACCTGGTTTGCTCCGCGACTGACCGGCAAAGGCGCATTCAAAGACGTGTACTCGGTGATGAACAACTGGGGCGCAAACCACGGCTCGTTCAGCTACGGACATATCGGCGCCGACCTTATTACATTAGCATCTATGCTGCGTATACCCGTGTGTATGCACAATGTAGACGAAAATGATATTTTCCGCCCCAGCGCATGGGCTGCCTTTGGAATGGATGCCGAAGGAGCAGATTATAGAGCATGTCAAACGTATGGAGCGCTTTATAAATAATTGAAAATTGAAAATTAATAATTGAAAATGCTAAAACAAAAAATACCTGTAATCCCGAAGGGGTTTGTGTTTTCGTTTATTCTTGTAACAACGCTGTTTGCGCTTTGGGGTTTTGCTAATGACATCACTAATCCGATGGTGGCGGCGTTCAAGAATATTTTGTTGATTTCCAACTTTGAGAGTTCCTTAGTGCAATTTGCCTTCTATGGCGGATATTGCTTCATGGCTATTCCGGCGGCGATTTTCATCAAACGTTTCAATTACAAAAAAGGCATCCTTATGGGGCTTGCGCTGTATTCCATGGGTTGTTTTCTTTTCATACCCGCCGGCAATGCAACGGCTTTCTGGGCTTTTCTGATAGCCTATTTCGTGATGACCTGCGGATTGGCTTTCCTTGAAACAACTGCAAATCCATACATATTGTCGATGGGACCGGAAGAAACATCTACCCGACGGCTTAACTTTGCGCAAGCGTTCAATCCAATGGGCGCCTTGACGGGAATGTTTGTTGCCAAAACATTTATTCTTGCGCGCTTAAATCCAGCCACAGAAGATATGCGTAAAGCTCTGAAAATAAGCGACCCTGCAGCATTTGCAACGATACAGCAAAATGACCTTGATACGGTCAGTTTGCCTTATCTGATTCTGGGAGGAGTAGTACTTGTCTTTTTCGTTGTTTTCCTTATTTCGCGATTACCGCAAAGCAGTACCGAAGAAAAAACATCGTTGGACATAGTTCCTACGTTCAGACGATTATTAAAAAACGTCGTATATGTTCGTTCCGTTGTTGCGCAAGCATTCTATGTAGGCGCGCAAATCATGGTGTGGACCTTTATTATTCAATATGGCGAACATGAATTGGGCATGGCAAAATCTACTGCGCAAGGCTATAACATGATAGCTATGGGTACTTTTGTCACCAGCCGTTTTATTTGTACGTTCCTTTTGAAATACATCAAACCGAGCGTATTGCTGTTATTTTTGGCTCTTGGAGCCGCCACCTTCACGTTAGGCGCAATTTTTTTGCCGGGAATGCTCGGACTTTATAGCCTGATAGCCATTTCGGCGTGCATGTCGCTGATGTTCCCCACAATATACGGCATAGCGCTGAAAGGTCTTGACAATGACGCCAAGCTCGGCTCAGCCGGCTTGATACTTGCAATAGGCGGCGGATGCCTGATGCCTCCAATGCAGGGGCTTTTGATTGACATCGCAGAAGCAGGCTGGATTCCGATACTCTCATCGTTCAAGGTCAGGTTTTCGTTTGTGCTACCGTTGATTTGTTTTATCGTAATAGCGGCGTATAGCCGATGGATGAAAAAAAATTCCTAATACCGAAATTTTTCTTCAATCCTCTTCACTCTTCATTCTTGTATCCCAAAACTTTCAGTCCTGTTCCTGATTTGTGCTTTACGTTAACATCCCGCCAATTTAGCAGCAGGCACAACGGGAATGTTATCAAATAATAAAATGGCAAAATTATAAAAAATAATTTCGTTCTGTTGAGCATTAGCATTGGGAATTTCACTGACAGCAGCCAAGATAATTGTCCCGGCGTTCCGTATGTGTATCGCGCGTCTACTTTAGAAAAGCCTGCTTCTGTCAATTTGTCGCGTATTTCGTTGATACTGTAGCCGTCTCGCACGTGCTCGTCGATGAACGAATTGTGGCGTTTGTCGGTATCGGAGCCGCCCTTGTCGGAAGGCGTTGAAATAAGGAGGATGCCGCCGGGTTTAAGAGATGCGTAAATATTACGAAAGACAGATTCATCATTTGCAATATGTTCAATCACGTCGATAGAGATTGCCAGATGATATTTTTCAGGTTCGCAAAATGTGGTCAGGTCGGCTAATTCAAAAAGAACACGGGCGTTGCGTGATATTTGCGAAAAGAAGCGGTTGCAATCGTCCACTTGTTCGGCTTTCAAATCAACGGCTTTGATTTGCCAACCGCGCTCAAGTTTCGACATGAAGTATGCGTATTGTCCGAAGCCTGCTCCGGCATCCAATACACAAGCATCGGCGGGCAATGTATTCCTTATTCGGCGCAATTCTTTTTTGATATGCCACGTCCGCAGCAACAATAAATCAAGCATTGCGTAGAAACATTTTCGCAAAAACGTATTATGGTTGAAAACAACACCCAACGCTCGTTTAATGTTATCGTACTGCATCCGGCGGTTTCAAAAGTTCGTCGATATGCTCGGCATAATCTAAACTGTCGTCGATAAAGAACGCCAATTCGGGAACGGCGCGCAAATTATGCCTGACCTTTTTGCCAAGTTCTGCACGGATATATCTTGCATGATGCTGCTGCAGATTTTCAAGGAATCCGGTTGCATCGTTGGAGGGAAATACGCTCAAATATACCTTTGCAACGCTCAAATCGGGGCTCATACGCACCACAGTTACGGTTATCATCTTGTTTTGAGTGAAGTCGCGTTTCGTTTGAATGAATATTTCACTCAAATCTTTTTGTATTTGCCTTGCAACTTTTTGTTGTCGTGTGGTTTCCATTTTATTTTTTGGTATTTACTTTTTGACGTCTTGTTGCTTTCCATTTTTCTATTTTAGGTTCAAAATAGGCTGTTACCCACAATTTATTAATGTGGCACTGTCTACCAATCAGGATGCCCAGCAATGCTCCGCAAATTATGTCGAGCGGATAATGTACGCCTAAATATATACGGCTGTAGGCTACAATTGCAGCCCAGGAGAACAGGAATATTCCCCATTTTCTGCAATTGAACCAACAGGTAAGAAAAGAGGCTACTCCAAAACAGTTTGCGGCATGCGACGAAATGAATCCATATTGTCCGCCTCGGTAATTTTTGACAACGTGCACCAAGTCTGCAATCAAGGGGTCATGCGTTGGACGGGGACGTTCAACCAAATTTTTTATCAATACAGAAGTTTGGTCGCACAACAACACTGCAATACCCACGAAAAGCAGAGTAAAGATGAATTTGTAAGGGCGTTCCCAAAAAACTATAATAATCAAAAAGAAAATATACAATGGAATCCATGACAGTGCGCCTGAACACCAATACATTATATTATCCCACATGTGTGAGTTGAAGCCGTTCAAGAATAAAAACGCCTTCTTATCAAGTTCTAAAAGCCAATCTAACATTTTTTTTGAATTATGAATTATGAATTATGAATTTTTTTGAATTTATAAAGTTATTGTTTGCCAAATCCTGTCTTTCAGTTCGGTCAATCCTATTTGTGCTACTGCCGAAATAAAGACATGCTGCGGTAAATCTGCGAGTTCTGCTTTCATTTCGTCAATCAGTTCCTCGTCGAGCATATCGCATTTGCTTATTGCGATTAGTCTCTTTTTATCAAGCAGTTCGGGGTTGTACTCTTTCAATTCGTTGAGCAGCACACGGTATTCCTTTTCTATGTTCTTGCTGTCGGCAGGAATAATGAACAGTAGCATGGCGTTTCGTTCAATGTGTCGCAGAAAGCGTATTCCAAGCCCTTTACCCGTATGCGCGCCTTCTATTATTCCCGGGATATCGGCTACTACAAACGAGCGATTGTCGCGATACTGTACCATTCCCAGATTTGGCACTAATGTAGTAAACGGATAATCTGCTATTTCGGGCTTTGCTGCCGAGATAACCGACAGTAATGTTGATTTTCCGACATTTGGGAATCCCACTAATCCTACGTCAGCCAATATTTTGAGTTCAAGTATTTTCCAACCTTCTTCTGCGGCTTCTCCCGGTTGCGCATAGCGTGGCGCTTGATTGACGGGCGATTTGAAATGCTCGTTTCCTAACCCGCCGCGTCCGCCTTTGGCAAGGATACGCGATTCGTCGTTCGCTGTGATTTCGAAAAGTATTTCGCCTGTTTCGGCATCGCGCGCAACGGTTCCCAACGGTACCTCTATTATGGCGTCTTTTCCGTCGGCGCCGGTCTTTAGAGCGCTACCGCCATTTTCGCCATTGCTTGCAAAAACATGCCGCTGATATTTCAGATGTATCAACGTCCATAACTGGCTGTTGCCCTTGATTATAACATGCCCGCCACGTCCGCCGTCACCGCCATCGGGACCGCCCTTAGCAGTGAACCGGTCGCGGTGAAAATGCGCCGAACCCGCGCCGCCATGCCCCGAACGACAATATATTTTTACGTAATCAACAAAATTGGATTCTGCCATCGTTATATAATAAAAATTGCGCAAAAGTAGATGAAATTTTTTAAAATTCCAAGCGCGAAAAATAAAACTAAATAAAAATTGAGTTTTCAAACCTTTGTATCTTATCGACTTTCGGGCGCTCGAAAGTTTACCAAATAAAGTTTTTCCGAACTGCGCGTAACTGCCGTGTACATCCATCGCAGATATTCAATGTTCAGCATGTCTTCCTTTAGCCAACCCTGGTCAAGAAAAACGCATTGCCATTGTCCGCCTTGCGCTTTGTGGCAAGTAACTGCATAAGCATATTTTACCTGCAAAGCATTGAAATACGGGTCTTCTCTGATAGCTTTGTATCGTTCCGCCTTTGTTGATATATGCGCGTAATCTTCGGCAACCGACCGGTACAGACGCTGATTTTGTTCTTCGGTGATTGACGCCGCTTCGCTGCATAAAGCATCAAGCATGATGATAGCCGTGAACTCGTAATGATTGTAATCGGGAAGGCAAAGGTCTACCTTGGCAAAACGAAAATCGTAGCGCTCGGTATACTGCCTGATACGAATCACACGCACTATATCGCCGTTTGCAAGGAAACTGATATTTTCGACGTCCTTTATCCAATGGTAATTGTTGCGCACTATCATCAAAAAATCGCCCGAACTAAGTTCCTCCTCGCGGTAGAGTATCCTGTTGCGTATGCCTTGATTGTAGCGATTGACTTGCTTGTTGGACCGACAGATGACTA
>Ga0099364_10009622_pt1 | contig 13397 bp, 11 predicted proteins | sample TergutTh196P3_FD_73070 | JGI IMG/M metagenome (GOLD analysis project Ga0099364, IMG submission 73070) | Microcerotermes parvus P3 segment gut microbial communities from Pointe-Noire, Republic of the Congo - Th196 P3 | ecosystem: Host-associated > Arthropoda: Insects > Digestive system > Gut ...
TGACAGGGGCGGGGGGGGGGGGGGGGAGTATACTGTATTAAAACTCTGTTGTACAGATTTGTGTTACGGACGCTGGCGATCATTTATACTCCCATTAATAACAGTTTGGAGAACTAACATTTTTCAGTTTATCATCTTTTTGTATAACCTGTCCAGTCTTTTTTCATTCGTATCGGCGCCATCTGTTACCGTATTGACAAGACCGGTAAATTCGGGTATTAATAAGACTGTATACTTCAAAGGAAGAGGGGTGCCGCCTGACTACTTAATTTTTAGATGGTGTCTTGTAAAAGTAGAGAGCGTCTTTAGAAATTAAGTAGTCGGACGAAATCCCCCGCTAACCCGTAACTGTAACCGGGAGAATTCCGCCAAAAACGATCACTGGGAAACCGGGAAGGTCGGCGGGAGTGCGGTTTGATATCTTTCATTAAGCCGGCCCAAAGCCAGGAAACTTTGGTATACGAGTGTTTTCAGGCTTCGTGGATTGAGCCTTGAAAAAATGTCTTTTATTTAACTAGTATTTATTACTCTGTTTACATATATGGGGGGGATTTTGTTTACAACAATAATCAAACGCGATGGGATGCCGCAAGTCTTTCAGGAAAGCAAGATTACTGGTGCAATTTTCAAGGGCCTTGAGGCAGCCGGCGAAGCGGATCGTCAGCTTGCAATGGAACTGACCATTGAAGTCATTAAAAAGATCAAAGCGCAATATACGGAAGATAATTTTTCTGTGGAAAATGTTCAGGATTTAGTCGAAACTGTTTTGGTTGAACACGGGCATGCAAAAACAGCAAAGGCATATATTCTATATCGGGAAAACCGTTCGCGCCTAAGGGAAGCCCGCAGCGAATTAATGAATGCGGTCGAAGAAATACTGCAGGAAACAAACCGCGAGAATGCAAATATAGGAAATTCTCCTTCGGCAAAAGTTCTTCAAATATCCGAAGTTGCTTCAAAAAATTATTACCTAAAGCGTATGCTTCCAAAAAACGAAGCGCAGGCGCATATAGACGGCGATATTTACATCCATGATTTGTCATGGTACGGCAAAACACTCACCTGTCTCCAAATTCCCCTGGGGCGTATTTTGGGCAGCGGATTTAACAACGGACACGGCTATATACGTCCGCCAAAGAGCATCAAGACAGCGGCGGCGTTAGCCGCCATTGTCCTGCAGGGTAATCAGAACGATATGCACGGGGGACAGTCATTTGCATACTTCGATCGTGACATGGCTGTCTATGTTGATCTTGAAAAACAACGGCAGGAGAAAATTATCCGGGATAACCTGAAAGATTTGGGTTTGACTGCGGACGAAACAAAACTGGAAAAATTGGTTAATGAAAGAACCAAAGAAGAAACTTATCAGGCGATGGAAGGCTTTGTCTACAACCTGAACACAATGCACTCACGGGCGGGCGCTCAAGTGCCTTTTTCGAGCATCAATATCGGCACCGATACAAGTGAAGCGGGCAGAATGGTTACGGAATGTTTTTTGCTTGCCTATGAAAAAGGACTTGGACGGGGCGAAACTCCGCTGTTTCCAAATATTTGTTTTAAACTAAAAGAAGATGTTAATTTTGAAGAAGGGGATCCCAATTATGATTTGTTTCAGCTAAGTATGCGCGTTGCATGCAAAAGGCTGTTCCCAAATTTTTCATTTCAGGATTCCAGTTTTAACAAACCCTTCCGCGATGAAGAGGTTGCATACATGGGCTGCCGGACAAGGGTTATCGCAAATTGCAACGGCCCTGAAGTAACCGATTGCAGGGGGAACCTTTCGTTTTCTACCATTAATTTGCCCAGGCTTGGTATACGCGCAAACAAAGACATTGCCGTTTTTTGGAAATATCTTGACGAGGTTATTAATTTATGTGTTGAGCAGCTGCTTACACGGTACGATGTGCAAAAAAAATTAAAGGTTAAGGATTTTCCATTTATGATGGGGCAAAAGCTGTATCTTGACAGCGAAGATTTGGAACAAAATGATAAAATCGAAAAAGCAATCCGCCACGGAACCTTGAGTGTCGGTTTTATCGGCCTTGCAGAATGTCTTGTAGCGCTAACGGGAAAGCATCACGGGGAGAGCGCAGATTCGCAGGCTCTGGGTCTTGCAATTATCAGCCACATGCGCCGAAGGTGTGATGAGTTTACCGGTAAACATAAGTTAAATATCACGTTACTCGCAACTCCCGCCGAACAGTTAAGCGGTAAGTTTACAAAAATAGATGCCGGACAATACGGGGTAATCCCGGGAGTTACAGACAAGGAGTGGTATACAAATTCTTTTCATGTGCCGGTAGAATATAAAATTACCGCAATGGAAAAAATTTCAATAGAAGGCGCTTATCATAAATACTGTAATGCAGGCCACATATCGTATGTTGAATTGCCGTCTGCGCCCGGGGATAATCTTAAAGCATTTGAATCTTTAATACGCGCGATGGCGGAAGCCGATATGGGTTATGCGGCGGTTAATTTTCCAGTAGACATTTGTACCGACTGCGGACTAAACAAGGTTATAGCTGAAAATAACTGCCCGAATTGCGGAGGAAAAAATATCAGCAGGGTGCGGAGAATCACGGGTTATTTATCCACCCTTGATCGTTTTAATGACAGTAAACTTGCGGAAGTGCGCAACCGCGAAATTCACTTATAATATGAGATTATCCGGTATTACGCTTGAGAGTACTGTTGACGGTCCCGGGTTGCGGATTGTTCTTTTTACGCAAGGATGTCCGCGCCGATGCTTTAAATGCCATAATCCCGGGTCCTGGGATTATGACGCAGGCGAGGAATTTTCCGTTAAACAGATAATGCGCCTGCTAAAACAAAACAGGAAAGGCAAACAGGGTATCACTTTTTCCGGAGGAGAGCCTTTTCTTCATGCTGCAGAGCTTTCTGAAATTGCACAAAAGGTCAGAAGTATGGATTTGGATATTGTCACCTTTACCGGATTTACTTACGAAGAATTATTGGCAAATACAGAAACCGGAGTACAGGCTTTGCTGACAGGAAGCGATCTATTAATTGACGGTGAATACATCCACAAATTACGTGATATAGGACTTAAGTTTCGCGGTTCATCAAATCAGCGGATTATCGACATCGCAGCCTCTCAAAAAACAGGCTGCGTTGTATTGTGGGGAGAAAAAAATCCGGCAGGTAATTGATGCGCCAGCCACTGCCGAAATTATTTTTTCATGGTAGACTTTTTTGCGGGAAATGGGTAATAATCTAGTTGATGGAAGCAATGAAGACTCATATATTAACGACAAATAAACTAAAGATAATCGCTGTTATAACCATGTTTTTCAGCCATTTTGCAACTGTGTTTTTGCCCCACAATGAACTGCTCAGTTTGTTGTTTAGGCTTTCCGGCAGGATAGCGGCTCCTATTTTTTGTTTCTTCATTGCGAGTGGTTATCATTATACTTCAAATATAAAAAAATACATTCTCAGGCTGCTTATTTTCGCCATGGTCTCACATATTCCCTATATTCTCTGTATTGGTCATTCGTTTTTTCAGGCGACGAGCGTAATCTGGCCGCTTGCGATGGGCTTGATAGCTTTAACCGCTTTTAAGAGTGAAAAACTAAATATTGTATTAAAGCTGATCATTGTTGCGGCATGCTGCATTGTCTCGTACAGGGCGGACTGGAATTTTATCGCGGTACTATGGATACTTGTGTTTGGAATATTTCATGGAAAGTTCAAGTATCAAATTGCCGGTTTCTGCATAGTTGGTGTGTTCTATTTAATATCAACATTTATAAGAATTGGAACAGTTCCAAACAACTGGCTTATTTCGATTATGAATGATTTCCGCCTGATACCTGAATATATAAAACAAGGCTTTTTAAATACCTGGTCCCCACAGTGGTTTCAACTTGGGATTTTTCTTACTATACCATTGTTGGCAATGTACAGCGGAAAGCCCGGAAAAAAATCCAGATTTATGACATGGTTTTTCTATGTGTTCTATCCTGCACATTTACTTCTATTATTTTTCCTGAATAAATTTACACCATTAGCAGAAATAATAAGAGGATTATTATGAAGAAATTTTTTATAGTTTTAATAATTATCAGCCTTGTTAGCTGTAAACCGGAAGAAAAGCCGGTGAATAACGATTGGTATGCCCGGATATTGGAACAAATCTATTATGATGTGGAAGACGGAGCATCAGGCCGGCTTGCGGATGATTTTGAAATAGGAAGCAAAACATTCGACCAGCGGATGGAACAAATCTATCTTTATATGGAAGCCGGAGCGTTTAACCAGCAGATTAGAAGTACCGAATATGCCGCAGGGGGCGGAGCTTTTGAGCTTCCCATTGCCGGAGCAACTGGATATGCCGCTGTCGATCTTAAGGTCTATAGAACTGCAGGCGATTTAAGAAGTGAGATTTTTTCATTACAACCGGGACAAGGGTTTACCATTCTACGTGAAGAAAATGATTGGTGGAATATAGAAGTTGGTAATATTATAGGATGGGTAATGCACAGATATTGCCTCATCAATTTACCTGATATTATTCCTTCAATAGTATATGACAACACAAACACTTATAATTCTTTATTTAGATCATCCGGGTTTTCAGTGCCTTCCGTTACAGGAACGGCGTTATATGAAGGGAGGGATTTTAACGCGAGACTTGGAAGGTACGAATATATTTCTGCGGTTTTATACCGTATGGCTCCAAAAATATTTGCCGCACAGCAGGCCGCTCTTGCTCACGGCCATACCTTAATTATTTATGAGGCGTTCAGACCGGCTGAGGCTCATGATAGACTGCATGAGGAACTTTCATTTTTAGTTGAAACTAATCCAATTGTCATGGAAGGTGTTACAGCAAATATGTTCAGCCTGATATGGTTTCTTGCACCGTCTCCATACAATCATCAAAGGGGAACTGCAATTGATGTAACCCTTGGCAGAATTTACAGCTGGGAGACAAGAGTTACAGGCGATTACACTTATGTACATGTAAACGAATATTCGGAATTTATCATGCAGTCGCCTCTACACGAGCTTAGTGCGGTGTCTGCCATTTTTAGTCCTACTGTTAGCGCCCGTTCTCCCACTGTATGGAGGGACGCTTTTATTTCTGATAAAGCAACCGATGGGACAATTTTACTTATAAAATATTGTACAGACGCAGGACTAACTCCGTTAGCTTCCGAATGGTGGCATTTTAATGATCTTGAAAGTACAGATGTCGCCACAGAAATCAGAAGCATAGGCCGGTATAATATTATGAATACTTACAGCAGACCGCCGAGGCGGTTTTGATTCATTCGTATCTTAACGCATCAATAGGATAAAGACGCGCCGCTTTTAAAGCAGGGTAGTAGCCGAAGATCACTCCAACAAAAGCGGCAAACAAGGCTGATATCATCACAATTATTGGGTTGATGAATGTGGGAATTCCTGCCGCTGAAAGTATTCTGCATAAAACAAAAGCCATAACTATTCCAAGTATTCCGCCCATAAGGCTTAGGATTACCGCTTCGGAAAGAAATTGAAAAAGAATATCCCGCTTGCGTCCGCCGACCGCCATGCGTATGCCGATTTCCCTTGTGCGTTCAGTAACAGAAACAAGCATAATATTCATTATGCCAATCCCTCCAACGAATAAAGACACTCCTGCTATGGCGGCTAACAGAGTTGACAATGTTCTTGATGTTGCAGATGCCATGTCGATCATATCTACCTGATTCATGATTGCAAAATCCGATGCCACCCTGTCAGGAATTCCGCGGGATTCCCTGAGTATTAAATTTGTTTCTGTTATTGCAGCTTCCATGTACTCCTGGTTTATTACACTCATGACAATCATGTTAATGTCTCTTGAATTATTCAGACGGGTCATTGCAGTGTCCAAAGGAAGAAGAACAATGTCATCCTGATCATTTCCGTCAAGCCCTGCGCCTTTTTTTTCAAGAAGACCGATAACAGTATAATAATTGTTTCCGATTCGTATCTGCTCGGACAGGGCGTCTTCTGCTTCGCCAAAAAGACTCTCTGCCGTAGTTCGACCCAATACGGCTACTGTGTTACGTGAAATGAGATCGTGTTCATTAAAGAAATAGCCGTCGTCAACCCAGTAGTTTCTTGCAATACAGAAATCCGGCTCGACCCCTTGAACGCGAATTCGTACATTTCCCTCTCTTCCAAAAACTTCCTGAATACCCTGTACAATACCGGAAACCGCAAGGGCAAAACTGGATTCTTCTCTTAAGTGTTGAACATCTTCTTTTGTAAAGGAGGTTCTCCGGGTATATACAGCCTGAACACTTCGGGCAGAAGGCCGCCGGTATGTAATCTGAAGTACGTTAGTTCCCATGGAAGTAATTCTATCTTCGATTACTTTTTGCGATCCTTCACCCATTGCTACCATAACAATTACAGAGCCGACGCCTATTATCACTCCCATTGACGTTAACAGGCTCCTCATGCGGTTACGTGAAATGGAACGCAGACAATTTTGCATTAACTGTAGAATGTTCATTGTAAACGCTCTCTGGAAATAAACTGCCTGCCTTCGATATCTTCCAATGCAAAAATTTCTGTATTTGAGCCTGTAACAATACCGATTCTTACACGCATTACATTCAGAGTGCCGTCATCATTCATATACCAAAGATAACGTACTCCCTCTTGGTCGCCGACAGCCCTCGCCTGAGCCTGTACCGCTCTTGCTCTTGTATTGCTCCCGCCCCCTGTAAGTAAAGCGACAATGCCTGTTCTTTGATTTTGCGCAGAACTTGCAGCCTGTGCAGCGGCTGTTTGAGCTCTTGCTTCTATTGCCGTTATGCGCTGAGCTTCAGTCATATGATCAAGGTCGGCATAAAAAAGCAGCTCGTCGGTTTCTTCTGCAGTTAAACCCGTTGGCTGATAACGCAATGCAGAATTGGAAACCAGCAAAGTATTTTCGCTGCGGGCTACGATGAATTCCACTACGCAGGTCATCCCGGGAAGCAAAACACCGTCGGGATTTTCTGCTTTTATAATTACTGTGTAGGAAATAACATTGTTCACCACAGCCGGAACCAAACGGACATTTTCAACTATTCCGGTAAAGCGGCGTCCCGGCAGGCTTTCCAGAGTGAACCGCACAGCCTGCCCCCTATATATAGAAGAAACATCAAGTTCGCCGATATTTGCTTCGATCTGCATTTCGCTTAAATTTTCCGCAAGAGTTAGAATACTGCTGCCGGAAGAATCAGACACCGAGTCGCCTTCATTTACCATACGATCAAGGACTATGCCGTCGATAGGGGATGTGATATATGCATATTGGTTGATCTCGGTTTCTATCACACTTAAATTTGTCTCGGCTAATTCCAAATCCGCAGCAAGATTATCCAAATTGGTTCTGCTGATACGAAGATCGTATTCTGAAATAAGGTTTCTCTCCGCAAGAAGGAGCAGATTGTTATAATTGAGCAGTTGTAATTCATAGTTTGCTCTGGCTTTTATCACTGCAGCATTTTGCTGCTGCCGCCTTAAACGGAGCATATCGGTATTCAGTTGCACGAGGATGTCTCCCCTGCGGACTGTATCATTAAAATCAACAAAAACCCTTTCCACTTTGCCGCTCATTTGGGGCAGGATTCTGACTGTGGAAACAGGACGGATTGTTCCGCTGGAGGAAACAGTTCGTTCCAGCGTTCCCCGTCTGACGGATGTAAATTCGTATGTAACGCTTGAGACGCTGCCCGAACATGCGGTAGTTAAAAAGAAGAACAGTGCAAGGCATGTAAAAATAGCTGGAACGCAGTTTTTTTTCTTGTTTATCATAGTTTCCGCTCCTTACTTATACTAACAAGTTTACAGCCATTAAATAACATAAATTTTTTTATACAGGCGCTCACTGCCTTTTCCTGTATTTTTGTCTGCTTAACTCCTTTTTCGTACCAGATATTTTTTACGATGAGAGTTTTGGTTTTCCGGTCACAGACAGCTTCAACGCGCCCTATGAATTGTTCACCGTAAATAAGGGGAAGCACATACGCGCCGTATTTTCGTTTTTGCGGCGGAGTGTAAATTTCCCATGAATATTCAAATCCGAAAATTGCCCTGATTAACTTTCTGTCCCACATAAACGGATCCAGTGGAGCGATAAGTTCACAACGCGGCCTGGGATTTGGGTTTGTCAATACTTCTTTAACGAGCGGCATATCGCTGGTAAGAAAGTAAAACTTGGTTTTTAACCCTTCAATGGTGAACTCAGTTATTTCTTTTTTATCTATCAGCGCATCGAATATTTCTTTACGGACATCGTTGGATAAACCCCATATATGAAGCCAAGCGTCAGAAGGACGGTTCCACATAAACCCGACCGCCCCGATTCTGCGCATTACGCGCCATTTTAGGTGGGCAAAATCATCGGACAATGGATCCGAAACATTCAGTATTTCCGGGGGAATGTGCTTTGCGGCTAAATCATAATACCTTCGAGTTCCTTTTTTGTGATGGACAATTAAATCCCCGCTTGAATACATTTGCTCAAGCACAGAGCGTGAAAGCTTGCTGCCCGAACTCCAGTTTATCGCCGACCGCCACGATGAATCGCCTTCCAGCTTAAAATCGTCGGAATTAACAGCGCCGTTTTTATCTATAAATTTTCGTATTTTTTCTATATGTTTTTTTACCTCCGGGTGCTGTTTTAGATTGTCCCGCGCGGCTTTTCTGAACCGTTCAAAGTATGCCCAGTATTCTGTTGGTATTATTGCAAGCTGCTTGTCGGGATAATCGAAAAGTTTTCTGTCTGTGTAGAGCAGTTCGGCGAGCATTTCTTTCGTGAATCCCCCGACCCGTGATTGAAGCGTGATTTCAGAATTTTTGCCGCAAACATCAACAGGATCAAATTGAATGCATCCTGCCTGACGTATATAATCAAGCGCACCCTGTTTACCGATGAATTTATATTCACCTAACAAGCCCTGTTTTATCAGCATGAATTGCCGCGCCTGGCGTCCGGTTAAAGTGATCATTCTTGAGACTTTTTACTCCCTGCAGTTGCAAGTGCAAGCATTAAAAGGAGATCCCCCTGGCCTCCTACGGTGCTTTCCTGAATAGCAAAATCATCTTCATTGTCGTAAAAAACTCCGGCGGAAGTGTTGAATTCATCAAATGTATTGTTTTCCGGCGCTGAAGAAAATTTTTCATGCGTTCTTCTGCTGCATGGTCCTTCGGAAAGTGCGCCGATAGGAAAAGCTTTAGTCAAACGGTAGATGCCGTTGTAGATGTTGCGAATACTGTAAGGCAGGTCTGCAGAAGCAATCATGGCTATCCCCCAATTATTGCAGCCGAATGTATAATCCAATACTCCCAAAAAAGGGGCTGTTAATTCATGGTTTCCCTGCAAACTCCGGGAGCGCAAGTGGGCGTTTGCCATTCCTATCCAACGGTGCAAACTGCCCCATCCGTACCTTCCCGGAATTTTCCATACGTTATCAAGCGCGTAACGTGACGTTTCCGTAAGCAGGCGGTTTTTTGCTGCATCATCTCCCTGTTCTGCCAAAAGATAATTGGCAAAAGAATTCCAGCTTGCCCAGCTTACCTCGTCTGCTGCAGGCACAGTGTAATTTTTTCCTTCGTCTAAATAATTTTGATCTTTTGTAAGGCGGTAAAGTTCTGTTGCGGCTAAAGCCATGTTATCTGCATCTGTTCTGTCATAATAAAAATCGTTTGTTTCGTCGCGCTCAAATGCAGATGTTTGGGTGTCGTTTTGCCTTGCACGGGCATAAATTGCTTTTGCCTTGTCTTCATAAAGAGCGGCATCGTCTGTGTTAAAATTCTTAAACACCTGCGCCCCGAGAGCAAGAGCCGCGGCGCTGCTTCCCATGTGTACGCGGGACATGGCGCATAACGCAGGTCTTTCGCCGTCTAAGGTATCTTCTTCCGGTAAACGCCAGCCCTGATTGTGATCCCTTCCGTCTCCCACCTGTATTATAAAGGTATTTTCGTCGGGAAAAGTTTTTAGTAAATAATCCAGACTATACTTGGCTTCGTCTAAAATATCCGGCAAATTCGAACCGCCGTGATCTTTTGCAAAAAGTGAAGGATTTTCCTTATAAGCCGTCAGAAGATGCCAGGCTAAATAAGCTTCGTTTAACGTAAATTTTATGTAATCGCCGGCATCGTAATGTCCTCCCTGCATGTCTACTGTCCTGCGGGGAAATGCTTCCTGCCAGGCTCCATCTTCCCATCTGCCTTTTACATTGTAAACAATCGCGGCATTATCTTTTAGATGAGACGGTTTGTGCAGACGGGTCTCGCTTCCGCTTCGCATGGCGTGAAGATGCATGAGCGCCTGTGCGGCGAACGTTGAATATGGGTCTTCGCTGATTATTATTTGTTGAGTCTGTGCGCCGGCAAGTTCCAGAGAATAAGCGCCCTTCTCCTGTACTTCGCTAAAATCTATATAATAGAAATAAAACGTACCGGCGATATATATGTCGTCGCCGTTTTTGCCAGTGGAGAGAATTCCTGTCAATACTACATTATCACCTTTCTTTAAACTCCAGCTTTCACCTGCAATATCGTTACCCGATAAAACCACTGCGGTCTTATTGCGCCGGGGTGTATAACCCGCCTGATTTACCCTAATCCAAACTTTCATATAAAATCTCCTTTATATGAGGCGCCTGCAAAACTGACCCAAACTGTAAGTTCGGAGTTTTCGCAAACGGCTCTATAGCAAAATATTGACAAAAAATCATTTTCATTATACACTATTCTTAACTCATCTTACGAGTAGTACATTTCTAACTGAAGGAGGATAAATTATGCGTGTAAGGGTGTTTCTCTTCGGCTGAAGCCGCGTGCAGCGGATTCCTCCTGAATCTTTCAGGTTAAAGCACAAACAGCAAGGCATCTCACTAAGACTTTGTTAAAGTCGCGTACGCGGTTTCTCTTTTATAACCCGGTTTTACCGGATACGAACGGGCAAAGCCCGTTACAGGAGAATTGTGTGTACGATTTAACAGAATATGGTTTAACCCAGTCGGATATATTTTTTGCTGCGGAAGTTAAACATAACAGTAACTTAAATGATTTTATTCCCGGAAGAGTGACAGAAAGCCGCCGGGAGCGGTTTACCGTAATATGCGAACATGGGGAAGTCCCTGCAGAAATTAAGGGAAGCTTTTACAAAAACCTTGAAGAAGGCGATCTATTTCCGGTAATCGGCGATTTTGTTTTGATTAAGTATAACAACGCGGGGTCTTCGCTTATCGGCGCAGTTCTGCCGCGGCGTTCAATGTTTTCCCGCGCTGATTTTTCCGGTCATGCTGCGGGTTATGCAAAAAATATTAAAGAGCAGGTAGCGGCGGCTAATTTTGATTATATGTTTATTCTATCATCCTTGAACTTTGATTTTAATTTGAACCGCCTGACCCGCTATATCACCGCCGCCTGGCAGAGCGGAAGCTTCCCCGTTATTGTTTTAACCAAGGCCGATCTTTGCGATGATGTATCTGCAAAGGCAGCCGAAGTTCAAAAAACAGCACGGGAAATTCCGGTAATTGCCATCAGCAGTAAAACAGGTTTTGGGCTAAAAGAACTCGACCCTTTCCTTGTGCCGCAGAAAACTGTTATCTTTCTTGGCTCATCCGGCGTTGGAAAATCTTCTCTTCTTAACCGTCTTGCAGGTGAAGATTTAATGGAAGTAAAAACCATAAGGGAAGATGACAGCAAAGGCCGCCACACCACGACGCACCGCCAGTTGTTCCGCCTTTCGTCAGGGGCTTTGGTGATTGATACCCCCGGGATGCGGGAACTCGGCCTTTGGGATTCACGCGAAGGATTGAGTGTTACATTTTCTGACGTTGAAGATTTTATTTCGCAGTGCCGCTTTTCCAACTGCACCCATCAGACAGAGCCGGGCTGCGCTGTTCAGGCCGCACTTGAAAGCGGCGATCTTTCTCCCGAACAGTGGAAGAATTACCGGATTCAACTAAAGGAAACAGCTTTTGTAGAAAATCATTCGGCATATCTACGGCAGAAGCAGGCATGGCACAAATCATTGGCTCAATGGAACCGTGCAGGAAAAAGCAAAAGGGAGACTTAATGTGAAATAGTATGATAGTATAATTAGTGTCGTATATAAAGTCGGTTATTTTGTAGACGACACTAGCAAGGAGCAAATATGTTGTGGGAAGAATTAACTGCAAAGAATTTTCCAAAGGCTGTTGAAGAAAGCGGCGGGGTTTGTATTCTGCCTGTCGGGGTTTTGGAGAAACACGGGGATCATCTGCCGCTTGGAACGGATATGATCATAGGTCAGGCTGTCAGCAAGAGGACGGCGGAGATTGAAAGTGCGGTTGTTTTCCCGTATTATTTTCTTGGGCAGATAGCCGAGGCAAGGCACAGCCCCGGGTGCATCTCGGCTTCCCATCGTCTCATAATGGACGCGCTCCTTGAAATGTGCGATGAGATTAATCGTAACGGTTTTAAAAAGATTATCATTTATTCAAGCCACGGAGGGAATCTGTCTTTTCTGCCTTTCTTTCTTCAGGAAATGCCGAGACTGAACAGATCGTATAACGTGTATACATATTTTTGCGCGCATATTTCCAATGAACAGGAAAAGGCTATAAGTGAATTTGCCAAATCCGATTTACCGGATTATCATGCAGGTTATGGAGAAACCTCTGCAATAATGTACCTGCGTCCGGATTTGGTGAAAATGGAGGCGCAGGATCCCAAAGAGGGCATAAGCAAAGGACGGCTTTCAGAACTAAGAGCGAAAAGGGTTGTTACGGGATATAACTGGTATGCCGAATATCCCCATCACTTTGCAGGAGATGCAAGACCGGCAACTCCCGAACTGGGTAAAATAATTTTTGATACATACTGCGAAAATCTTGCAGAGATAATCCGGCTGGTAAAAGCCGATGACACGCTGGAAATGTTGATTAAAGAATGTAAATTGGCAGGTGAAAATCCAGTTAAAAAATGATATACTAAAGATGTATTTTAAAAAGGAGAGTTAAAATGCCGGGAGCAATAGCAGTATTTATACCTATAATCGCTTTATCTATACCGATTGTGGCAATAGTTTTAAGTCATTTAGGAAAGACTCAGAAAAACAAAATCAGAGAAATGGAATTGCAAAAGGAAATACTGGAACTTGAGTTAAAAAAACAAGACAGTACGATAAAACTATTAGAAGAAGAAAACAAAAAACTTGACATGATCATTAACAGATAAGAGAAATCACTCCTCGGGAGCTTCGGCAACTCGATGTGGATAGGAGCCTATCTTAAAAATTGTGTAAATGACCAAAACATGGTAGAAATACCAGAGGAGAGAAAATGGTCATGGCACGAAAGAAAGAGAAGAAGGAAAAAGATATTATCGACCAACTGCTTGATAATATC
>Ga0099364_10009623_pt1 | contig 13396 bp, 14 predicted proteins | sample TergutTh196P3_FD_73070 | JGI IMG/M metagenome (GOLD analysis project Ga0099364, IMG submission 73070) | Microcerotermes parvus P3 segment gut microbial communities from Pointe-Noire, Republic of the Congo - Th196 P3 | ecosystem: Host-associated > Arthropoda: Insects > Digestive system > Gut ...
AAAAGCCAGTGCTGCAGGATCCCGTGACAACAGTTTTGGCATGTCTTTTTCCATCCAGTCGAAAAACTCCGTATCCAGGATGGCTCCATGCTTGATGACTTCAGCTATCCCGGCGGAGAGTTCACGGTCGGGCAAGGTATTTAATGTCAGGGTATCAGCAATCACAGCTTCAGGCTGATAGAAAGCACCAATCATGTTTTTTCCAAGCGGGTGATTAATGCCTGTTTTTCCGCCTACGGATGAATCCACATCTGCCAGTAACGTTGTCGGCACCTGGACAAAAGGAACTCCCCGCATGAAACTGGCCGCAGCATAGCCGGTCAGGTCTCCGATTACGCCACCCCCAAGTGCTACCAGTGTCGTTTGTCTGTCGCAGCGGTTCTCAAGCAGAATATCAAAAACTTTCATCAGGCTTGACCAGTTCTTTTCCTGCTCGCCGTCGGGCAGAATGACCGGTATGACCTGCTTGCCGGCTGTCTCAAGTGACTGCGTCAGTGTATCAAGATATAACGGCGCGACTACCTCATTGGTGATTACTGCTACGCGAGCGCTTTTTATCAGCCGCGCCATCAGTTTGCTGTCATGCAGCAGCCCCTGGCCGATTTCTATGGGATAGCTGCGCTCTCCGAGATCGACTTTCAGACGAATGTTTTTGGCTTTTCTTGTCGTCATTTTTATTTTTTTCTGGCTTGAGTGTTTTTTTCGGTCTGCCTGTTGTGAACGGGTCTTTCTGCCTGTCGCTGTTTTTTTACCCCTGGCAGCAATCTTTTCCGTAATGATCTGCACTATGGCATGGACATTCTGGCGCCCGGTATAAACAACTATATCGGCAATCTCGCTATACAGAGGCTCACGCTGTCTGTAAAGCTCCTCTATTTTGCCACGCGGGTCCTCAGTTTGCAAAAGCGGCCTGCTCTTGTCATGCCTCGTCCGCTGAAGCACGTTATTTACCGAGGCACGCAGATAAATAACCGTCCCCCTCTCGGTAAGGTAACGCCGGTTTTCTGCACTGAGGACAGCACCACCTCCAGTAGCCAGGACAACTCCCTCTTTTGCCGTGAGATCGCGAATGACATCTGTCTCGCGCTTTCTGAAAGATTCTTCACCTTCAATTTCAAATATCCACGAAATGGATGCTCCCGTTCTGGATTCTATTTCCTGATCCGAATCGATAAAGCGCATGCCCAGCTGTTTAGCCAGTATTTTGCCAACTGTTGTTTTGCCTGAACCCATCAGGCCTACGAGGAATATGTTTTTTTTCATAAGCTTTTTTTAAATGCTGGCTGTTTTTTTGGCCCACCATAAACCACAATGGATTGTACCAGCGAAGTTGACATCTAAACACCCCGCAGAAAGTTTTCAGCAAAAAATAGGCAGGCCGTGAAAGACGCCAGCACGGACAGAGGGTCCCTTTTGTCCACATGACGTTGAGACAAGTTATGAAAGAAGCGGCACCACCACGACTTTCATCTTAAATCTTGCTCATTTTCAACTTGCTTCGCGTCGAATTTGGATTCTGGCGGTTAGTTCAATTTTATGCAAACCCACTCAAAATAGCGAAGAGCCAATTTAAATCTAAACCAGCCAGCACTGAAATTCAGAAATTTGGATTTTATTCAATAAAATCAGTGAAATAGTTGCACCACAGAAATATTTTCGATCGCAAGGCAAACTGAACAGGCGAATACTTGTTAAAGTAGAATGCCCAAAATATTTAATAGCACTTTGAAAAAAGCTGATATTTTAAATGAGACGGACAAACAAAAAGCTTCCTCAATGGAGTAGAATCCATCATGTTTTCAGGCAAAAAAAAGAGGGCACATTTTGACGCTCTCAGAAAAATTGTTGTATTTTTGTCGAGTGACACTATGCTCGCACATTTTGCGACAGGCCACTCAGTAATCGTAAACCCTCAAGCGAATGGAGCTGCAATAATCTCTGCTTTTGTAAAACAGCCTTGATATCATTGAAAAACAGGAGATTATGCAACCTTCAGCATTTAGGTGCATCAGGTGAAAAATAGCGGAAATACCGCACAAAACCCCCATGCGCTGAATGGAAAAGATACATATGTGCGCCCCAACTCAAAAAAACTGGCCCAAAATCGAATATTAAAATGCGAATAATCCCAGTTTCAGGAGATAATACCGGTTCACATTGTTTTACCGTTCTATCTTATGGCTTCGTGGAAAAACAGGATATTCCCAGGAAAAAACACTAAAGAGCGAATACTGCGTGCGCTCTTTAACGTGTTTGTTTTCTGCTTCGGTCTGTGCATAGCCGGCATGCTCACTGGTGTCTATACCATTCTCATGATCTACCCAAACCTGCCTGACCTTGACCAGCTCACGGACTATCAGCCAAAAATGCCTCTGCGCGTCTATACGGCAGACAATCTCCTAATCGGTGAATTTGGCGAAGAACGACGCAACCTGACCCGCTTTCACGAAGTCCCGGATATTGTAAAAAAAGCCATTCTGTCAATTGAAGACGACCGGTTCTACCAGCACGGCGGGATTGATTATGTCAGCATCATGCGCGCTGCCTTTCACAACATAACCAGCACAAGCAGACAGGGTGCTTCCACCATCACACAGCAGGTCGCCCGGAACTTCTATTTGACAACCGAACAGACGTTTACACGAAAAATTTACGAAGCCCTCCTGGCCTGGAAAATCGAAAGCGCACTTACCAAAGATGAAATTTTTGAAATCTACATGAACCAGATCTATCTGGGCCAGCGCGCCTTCGGTTTTGCATCAGCCGCCCAGATCTATTTTGGCAAGCAGCTGAAAGATGTAACTACCGCCGAAGCTGCCATGCTCGCGGGGCTGCCCAAAGCACCGTCAGCAAACAATCCGGTTGCAAACCCAGGCCGTGCAAAAGCCAGGCAGCAATATATTCTTCTGCGCATGCACCAGCTTGGCTATATCAATGATGAAGAATACGAAGAAGCCAGAAACGAAGTCATCGTCATCCGGAACCGGTCAAATGAATTCCCTGTTCGTGCCCCCTTTGTCGCAGAACTCGCACGTATCCTTGTCTATGAACAGTACGGCGAAGAAACCTATACAAGAGGCCTCAATGTCTATACGACCGTCGTGAGCACCGACCAGCAGGCTGCATACCTGGCGGTCAGACAGGGTATCAAGGACTACGAAAGACGACACCCCTATCGAGGTCCGGAAGGTTCTGTGGAAATCCCCGATTCAGCAGAATCAGCCTCCGAAGCAATCGAAAACGCACTCGCTGCTCACCCCGACAGTGATGATATTCTGTCTGCCGTTACGCTGGAAGCAACACCCAGACTCGTTCGCGCCATTTTATCCTCCGGTGAAGAAATCTCCATAACCGGCAGAGGACTCAATTTTGTTGCTTCCGCTCTCGCAGCAAACGCCAGACCGAACCGTCAGATCAGAAAAGGCTCCATTATCCGCGTATTTAAGGACAGCACCGATACCTGGGCTGTAACACAAATGCCCGATGTCGAAGCAGCATTTGTTGCCATTAACTCCAAAGACGGCGCCATCAAGGCCATGGTCGGCGGGTTTGACTTTAACCGCAGAAAATTCAACCGGGCCGTACAGGCATGGCGCCAGCCAGGATCTGCATTCAAACCGTTCATTTATTCTGCTTCACTGGAGAAGAAATTCGCACCAGCGAGCATTATCAATGATGCTCCTCTGCACTTCACCGCTGCCCAGACCGGCGGTCAGGCCTGGGAGCCTAAAAATTACGACTCCAAATATGACGGGCCCATGTCAATGCGGCGCGGGCTTGCACGGTCCAAAAATATTATCTCCATCCGCGTTCTCGACCAGATCGGCGCACATTTCGTGCAGGATTTTCTCGTTCGCTTTGGCTTTGATGCCAACAAACACCCCCCCTATCTCACGATCGCACTGGGAGCCGGTTCTGTCACGCCTCTGCAGATGGCGCAGGGCTATGCTGTTTTTGCCAATGGCGGGTTCAAAGTCAATCCCTACCTGATTTCCTATATGACAGACAATAAAGGCCAGACCATTGCAGAGGCCCATCCGGCTATGGCAGGCAATGAAGCCAACCGGGTACTGGACGTACGTAACGCCTGGATCATGGACAGCATGCTAAAAGACGTTGTCAGACACGGGACAGCCACTCGCGCCCGGGAACTGGGCAGGCCCGATCTTGCCGGTAAAACCGGAACGACCAATGACTCTATTGACGCCTGGTTTGCCGGGTACCAGCCGGAACTCGTTGCGGTTGCATGGGTCGGATATGACCGCCCACGCAATCTGGGATCCCGCGAAACAGGTGGCGGTGTTGCCCTGCCCATCTGGATCAATTACATGAAAACAGCCCTAAAAGATGTGCCTGTTGTGCAAAGATCGCTTCCAAGAGGCGTGCTTTTTGTCCATGGTGACTATTATTACACCGAAAGTCCCCCCGGCAGCATTATCAACAACCTGGGCGTTGATTCCGTCGAGCCGGGTCTGGATGACGACGACTTCGGCCTGGATGTTTTCTAGTTCGCGCAGGCACTGACGCCAGAAACAAAAAAATACGATCAAACGCCCGGAGCAAGGCATGAGACCATTCAGAAATATTTCGACAACTCGCGCAAGAATACTTGTATTTGCTGCTTTTATTGCCGCAATTCTGACAGCGTGCGGCCAGACCGGCGAACTTTACATGCCTGAACCCTATTTGCCCGCACCTCCTGCAAAAGACACACAAAAACCACAGCATGCTAAAATACCGGCACCGGAAAATACAACCCCGGACAATGATGAACCTGAAACAGACAGAAACTGATTATGCCAGCCTCTTATTTCTCATACAAAAACGATACCTTATTTGCTGAAGACGTTGCTCTCACAGATATCGCCAGGAAATACGGAACGCCTGTATACGTCTACTCCAAAGCAGCACTCGTGAAAAACTATCAGGCCTACGATGACGCATGCAGACAGCACCAGCATCCGGACGCACCCGCATTAATCTGCTTTGCCGTCAAATCCAATTCCAATCTGGCCGTTCTCAAAACACTGAGTGACCTGGGGGCCGGATTTGATATTGTCTCAGGTGGCGAATTCGCACGCGTACTCGCTGCTGGCGGGGATCCCGGCAAAGTTATTTTTTCAGGCGTTGGCAAGACAGCAGCCGAAATCCGCTTCGCCCTGGAAAACGATGTCTTCTGCTTTAATATTGAATCCGTCGCAGAACTGCATCGTATCAATGAAATCGCTGGTGAAATGGGCACCAGGGCCCGTATTGCCTTTCGCGTCAATCCAGATGTCGATCCCAAAACACATCCCTACATTTCAACCGGCCTCAAAGAAAGCAAATTTGGCGTTGCCTTTGAAGACGCCCTGAAATGCTATGAACTTGCAGCAGCCATGCCCCATATCGACATCACTGGCATTGCCTGCCATATCGGATCCCAGCTTCTGGATGATGCACCCCTGCTGGAAGCCTTCGACCGCCTGGCACATCTTTTTGACCAGCTGGCTGCAAAAGGCATCGAACCCGGCCACATCGATATCGGAGGCGGAATAGGCATTACCTATAACACCGAAACGCCTGTGTCTGTCGCCGGCTACATGACACGCCTGTACACCAGGATCAATGAATGGCGAAATACACGCTATGCCGGCAAACCCATCCGTCTTGCCCTGGAGCCCGGGCGCTCCATTTCCGGCAATGCCGGCATCCTGCTTACCGAGATCCAGTACCTAAAACCCGGTGCTGTCAAAAACTTTGTAGTCGTTGACGCTGCCATGAACGACCTGCTCAGGCCATCCATCTACAATGCCTGGCACACTGTACTGCCGGTAACAAAACGACAGACGGACGCCGTAACCTATGACATTGTCGGACCGATCTGCGAATCCGGCGACTGGCTTGCGCGCGAGAGGACACTTTCCGTCGAATCCGGCGACCTGCTGGCAATTCTGTCCGCTGGAGCCTATGGCATGGTCATGGCATCAAACTACAATACCCGCGGGCGCGCTGCCGAAGTGATTGTCGACAACGACAAATCCTGGCTGGTCCGCCGCCGTGAAACCGCCGAAGAACTCTTCGCACTGGAAAATACAATACCCTGAACATGTCCCGGCTCTGGCAAGCACGTTTTTATACTACGGTCAATCGCCTGGTCGATCTGCCCGCTATTGAAGTGCCCGAAATCGCCTTTGCCGGGCGCTCGAACGCGGGCAAATCAACAGCAATCAATGTGTTGTGCAACCAGAAGAACCTGGCACACGCATCGCGAACACCCGGGCGCACCCAGCATATCAATTTCTTCTCGGTTGGAGGCGCACACGTTGCCCAGCACCGCAAAGACCCCACAAAAACAGATGAAATCGAAGCCTTTCTGGTTGATCTGCCAGGCTATGGTTTTGCCCAGGTACCACACAGTGCAAAAGAGCACTGGCAAACCCTTTTGGCTGACTATCTCATGACCCGGCCCCAGCTGGCCGGGCTGGTTCTCGTCATGGATGCCCGCAGGCCGTTTCAGCCGCTTGACACACAGCTCCTGGAATGGTTTTCGCAGACAGGCCGACCCATACACTGTATTCTCACAAAAGCGGACAAGCTGAACAAAAGCGAATCCAGCAGGTCGCTCAGGCAGACACAAACGATTCTTGGGAGCTACGCTGACGAGCGCGGGCAGCCACTACCCTTTTCTGTGCAGCTTTTCTCAGCAACAAAGCGGGTAGGGCTTGATGAGGCAACGAAGTGGATAAAAGAAATTACCGGCCTGGAACAAAAAAGCATCCGGAATCCTGATACTGACAGCTGAGAATTTCACTGCTCAAAGCAGACCCGCCCTCTGCCGTCCGACGGTATGTCGCGAAGTGCTTTTTAACCGGAATCAGCAGAAGATGTCTCGTCTACTATCCACTGCAGATAGGTCGGCAAACCGCCAGTTATCGGTACAGCAATTATTTCCGGTACCGTGTAGGGATGAAGGGCAAGCAGATTCGCCTGAAGCTCTTCCAGACGGTCTGAAGTCGTCTTGATCATCAGACATATCTCGTTTGCCTGTTCAACCTTGCCCTCCCAGCGATAGACAGACTTGAGACCCGGTACCATGCTCACACAGGCAGCGAGCTTTTTGCCAACCAGTTCCTCGGCTATTTTCTGGGCTGTTTCCTCATTCGGAACCGTGTTGTATATCAGTATGGTATTGTCCATAACGAAACTCCTTTTTTACGTTCAAAATCAGTACGCGCAAAAAATCAAATACAAAACCGGGAAAGCCCCCCTGCAGACAACCGGTTTTTCGAACCACTGCCCGCTATAGAAAAAGGCCGTAAATCTACGGCCTCCCTCCTGTGTTTTCTGTTTTTCCTGCGGGAGCCTGTCAACTCTGAATAATCGTAGGCTCCGGACGATCCATTAACTCAACATAGACCATCGGCGCATTGTCGCCAACACGGTTTCCGATCTTTAAAATACGCAAATAACCACCAGGACGGCTGGCATAACGCGGACCCAGCTCATTAAACAGCTTCACAACTACCTGACGATCACGAAGACGGTTAAAAGCCAGACGCTTGTTGGCCAGCGTGTTGGTCTTGCCCAGCGTGATCAAGGGCTCGACAACCCGGCGTAATTCCTTCGCTTTGGGCAAGGTAGTCTTGATGGCCTCATGACGCAACAACGAAACGCTCATGTTACGCAGCATGGCAAGGCGATGAGAGGATGTGCGGTTGAGCTTCCTCAAACCGTGACGATGACGCATGATATGTCCTTTTATCTTGAATTCCGGCTCTTCTATCAGTTCAAATTCACTGCGGGCCGATTGTATTAATTGTAATTGTAAAAAACCAAAAAACAGACTGCAAATTATCTTTCCAGCCCGGGAGGAGGCCAGTTTTCAAGCTTCATGCCCAAAGTCAGGCCACGAGAAGCCAGTACCTCCTTGATTTCATTTAATGACTTGCGACCCAGATTGGGGGTCTTTAACAACTCGTTCTCCGTACGCTGGATCAAATCTCCAATGTAATTGATGTTCTCCGCCTTCAGACAGTTGGCCGAACGGGCCGTTAACTCCAGATCATCCACCGGACGCAGAAGAACCGGGTCAACCGGCGGCAGCTGCAACAGGGCTTCTGACGAAGTCTCCGTACCTTCAAGCGCAGCAAAAATACTTAACTGGTCCACTAGAATACGCGCAGACTGCCTGATCGCCTCTTCAGCAGTTATAACGCCATTCGTCTCAATGTTGATAATCAGCTTGTCCAGATCCGTGCGCTGCTCGACACGGGCAGACTCAACAGCATAGGAAACACGACGGACCGGGGAAAAGGAAGCATCCAGAATAATACGGCCAATCGTCTTGTTCACATCTTCCGACAGACGGCGCACATTGCCCGGTACATAACCGCGACCCATCTCAACCTTGATCTGCATGTCAAGCTTGCCACTTTCCGTCAGATGCGCAACAACATGGTCGGGATTGATGATTTCAACATCATGTGGCAACTCAATGTCAGCAGCAGTCACCACGCCTGCACCTTCTTTCACAAGCGCCAGATTGACCGCCTCCCTGCCGTGCAGCTTGAATACAACTCCCTTCAGATTCAGGAGCAGATCAACAACATCCTCCTGGACACCATCCAGGGTCGAATACTCATGAACAACACCACCTATCGTTACTTCAGTCGGCGCATAACCCGTCATGGAAGAAAGAAGAATACGACGCAAAGCATTGCCCAGCGTATGCCCGTAACCGCGCTCAAATGGCTCCATCTCTACCCTGGAATAACCCGGACCCAGTACTTCTACATCAATGATGCGTGGTTTTAGTAAGTTGTTTGGCATAAAATGTCCTTTTCAATACCCTCGGCTCGTTACACCGATAAGGCTGATGACTCTTATGATTTGCTGCATTCGCAAAACAGCTGCAACCCGTTCTGACAATCAGCGGGAATACAATTCGATGATCAATGATTCATTGATGTCGTTTGCAAACTCGGAACGATCCGGCGGACGCTTGAAAACACCTTCCATCTTTTTCGCATCAACCTGTACCCAGTCTGCCATGCCAATCTGCTCGGCCAGAGAGAGCGCCTCCATAATACGCACCTGCTTTTTGGCCTTTTCGCGTATTGCAATAACATCATTGGGCTTGACCAGATAGGATGGTATGTTGACAACCTTGCCATTGACCGTCAACAACTGGTGACTCACCAGCTGACGGCTCTCGGCTCGCGTTGAACCAAAACCCATACGATAGACAACATTGTCCAGACGGGATTCCAGAATCTGCATGAGATTGTCGCCCGTATTGCCCTTTCTGCGATCCGCTTCTGCAAAATAACGGCGAAACTGCCTCTCAAGCACGCCATACATGCGCTTGACCTTCTGCTTTTCACGAAGCTGGGTACCATAGTCCGACAGACGTGCACCCGAGCGCATTCCATGCTGGCCTGGCTTGACGTCCAGCTTGCACTTGGACTCCAGCGAACGGCGCGCGCTCTTCAAAAATAAATCCGTACCCTCACGGCGTGAAAGTTTGGCCTTAGGCCCTGTATATCTTGCCACTCTATTTCCTTTTCAAAAAATTTAATGACGCCCTAAAAACAGACTCAACTCCAGGCAGCAGCCAGGCCCACTTTCAAAGCCGGCTGCAAGCCTTTAAAAAATCAGATACGACGACGCTTCGGCGGACGACAGCCATTATGCGGGACCGGCGTAATATCCTGAATCTGCGTAATGCGAATGCCCAGATTGTTGAGCGCACGCACAGCCGACTCACGCCCGGGGCCGGGTCCCTTGATGCGCACCTCCAGATTCTTGATCCCATACTCAATCGCTACACGACCCGCAGATTCAGCTGCAACCTGAGCGGCAAAAGGCGTCGACTTGCGCGAACCCTTGAACCCCGCTCCACCCGATGTCGCCCACGTCAGGGTATTGCCCTGACGGTCGGTAATGGTAATGATGGTGTTGTTGAAAGAAGCATGAACATGGGCAATGCCCTCTGCAATGTTTCTCTTAATCTTTTTGCGCGCACGAGACGCTGCACTACTTGATCCTTTTGCCATATGAAATCCTAAAGTCCTGTATCCCTGACCAGCATGGCTGTCAGTTACGCTTGATTATTTCCTCAATGCCTGGGCTGCCTTGCGCGGACCCTTGCGTGTGCGCGCATTCGTGCGCGTACGCTGCCCCCTGACAGGCAGACCACGACGATGGCGCAGCCCGCGATAACAGCCAAGATCCATCAGGCGCTTGACACTCATGGATACTTCCCGGCGCAAATCACCCTCTACGATGTACTGGCCTATCGCATCACGCAATTTTTCCAGTTCACTATCGTCAAGATCCCTGACCTTCTTTGTTGGGTCAACTCCCGTCGCCTCGCAGATGTCCTGCGCACGCGGACGGCCAATACCATATATGGCTGTCAAGCCAATTACAATGTGCTGATGAACGGGTATGTTTACCCCTGCTATACGTGCCATTCGTTAAGTCCTAAAAAAATGCCTGATTTTAACCCTGACGCTGCTTGTGACGCAGCTCTTTGCAAATGACGCGAACTACACCCTTGCGCCTGATAATTTTGCAGTTGCGGCATATGCGTTTTACCGATGCCTGTACCTTCATTTTTCTTTCCTCATCAAATCTACAGTCGCACATGCGAACTATTTGGACCTGAAAACAATCCTGGCCCGCGTTAAGTCATATGGCGTCAATTCAACAGTCACCTTGTCACCCGGCAAAATACGAATATAGTTCATTCTCATCTTCCCGGAAATGTGACCTAAAACAGTATGCCCATTCTCCAGCTTCACCCGAAATGTTGCATTGGGCAAGTTGTCTATGATCTCGCCCTGCATCTGGATAACGTCATCTTTTGCCATATATATTGTTATTTATTCATTCAAAAATTAGCGAAACAGCCCTGAACCCGGACCAATTCCCGATCCCTGTGCTCCAGAACCCTTGAAACTCGACTTCTTCAACAGCGATTCATACTGCGTTGACATGATGTAGTTCTGGATCTGCGACATGAAATCCATTGTGACAACAACGATAATCAAAAGCGAGGTGCCACCAAAATAAAACGGTACATTCCACTTCGATACCAGAAACTCCGGCAACAGACAGACCGCCGTCACATACAGGGCTCCCGCCAGCGTCAGACGCATCAGAATCGTGTCAACATAACGCGCTGTCTGCTCACCCGGACGAATACCTGGAATAAAAGCACCACTTTTCTTTAAATTGTCAGCCGTCTCACGGCTGTTAAAGACCAAAGCAGTATAAAAGAAACAGAAAAATATGATCGCAGACGCATAAAACAGAGCATGCATCGGCTCACCCGGCGCCATTGATACCGACAGATCCTTTAAAAAACGGACAAAGAAATTGTCAGCATCCGTTCCCGTCGCAAACCAGCCCGCTATCGTGGCAGGAAACAATATGATCGACGACGCAAAAATCGGCGGGATCACACCGGCCATATTGAGCCTTAACGGCAAATGGATGCTGTGACCCGCATAAATCTTGTTGCCAATCTGGCGCTTTGCATAATTGACCAGGATACGCCTCTGCCCGCTTTCAATAAAGACAACCAGATAGGTCACCGCAACCACAATCACGCAGATCAGAATGGCAGCAAGCGTACTCATGCCACCTGTGCGAACCAGACCAAACAGGCCAATTACCGCACTCGGCAGACCCGAGACAATACCCGCGAAAATCAGGATGGAAATCCCGTTACCCAGACCCCGCTCGGTAATCTGCTCGCCCAGCCACATCAGAAACATCGTACCTGTTACCAGCGTAACCAGTGCAGTAAGACGAAAGGCCATGCCCGGCACCAGGACCAGCCCTGGCTGCGACTCAACTGCAAGAGCAATACCAAATCCCTGAAAGGTCGCCAGCAGTAGCGTGCCATAACGCGTGTACTTGGTTATCGTGCGCCGTCCTGCCTCACCTTCCTTTTTCAGAGCCTGAATCTTCGGAATCACCATGCCAACCATCTGCATGATAATGGAAGCGGAAATATAAGGCATAATGCCCAGGGCAAATATGGAAAACCTGGACAGCGCACCACCCGAGAACATGTTGAACATGCCCAGAATACCGCCCTCGTTTTGCCTGAACAGAAATGCCAGCTGCTCCGGATCAATCCCAGGCACCGGGATGTGCGCCCCTATGCGAAAGACAACCAGTGCGCAAAGCAGAAATATCAGCCGCTTCCAGGGAAAGACCTGCTTTCCTGAATCTTTTGATTTCGATTTTGATGACTTCGACAAGCCTCACCCCATCCGAACTATGTTTTTCCGATGCAAAATGTCTATGCTACCGTACCGCCACGGCTTTCAATAGCCGCACGCGCACCTTTGGTAACCGCAAGCCCCGAGACATTCACCTTCCTTGTGAGTTCCCCCGACAGTATGACCCTCGCCTCCTTCATGCGCTGCGCCACAACACCGGCCTGCTTTAACACCAGCAAATCAACATCGGTTACCGTTAACTTTTCCAGATCGGACAGACGTACCTCCGCACGAAGCAATGCCGCCTGGGACCTGAAGCCCCGCTTCGGAAGACGACGGTGCAATGGCATCTGGCCACCTTCAAACCCGACCTTGTGATAACCGCCCGAGCGCGCTTTCTGGCCCTTGTGACCGCGACCCGCCGTCTTTCCAAAGCCAGAACCAATTCCACGACCAACCCTGCGCTTTGGCTTTCTTGAGCCTGGTGCCGGCTGTATAGTGTTTAACCTCATAACCTATCCCGTTTGCAATCTTTTCCCACTACTAATCCGGAATGACCTTCACAAGGTAGGAAACCTTGTTAATCATTCCACGAACTGCTGGCGTATCTTCCAGCACTGATACCGAATTCAGACGCCGAAGGCCCAGACCACGCACCGTTGCGCGATGGGACGCTTTGGTTCCGATTATGCTTTTTACCAGCTTGACCTTAATCTGCCTGGACGTCATATTCACCACCTTCAGCCTGTAATCTCTTCAATCGTCTTGCCACGCTTGCTGGCAATATCAGCAGGCGTATTCATCGAAGCCAGTGCATTAATGGTCGCACGCACCATGTTGTACGGATTGCTTGAACCAAACGACTTGGCAACAACATTGGTAATACCCATCACGTCAAAGACCGCACGCATCGCACCACCCGCAATAACACCCGTTCCCTGCTTGGCAGGATTGAGCATCACCTTGGAAGCACCGTGCTTGCCCGTGATCGTGTGCTGCAGCGTACCATCTTTCAATGTTACCTTGATCATGTTGCGCCTGGCTTCTTCCATCGCCTTTTGCACGGCAATAGGCACTTCTTTCGACTTGCCCTTGCCCATGCCAATACGGCCATCTCCATCACCGACCACCGTCAACGCAGAAAAACTCATGATTCGACCACCCTTTACCACCTTGGT
>Ga0099364_10009624_pt1 | contig 13394 bp, 10 predicted proteins | sample TergutTh196P3_FD_73070 | JGI IMG/M metagenome (GOLD analysis project Ga0099364, IMG submission 73070) | Microcerotermes parvus P3 segment gut microbial communities from Pointe-Noire, Republic of the Congo - Th196 P3 | ecosystem: Host-associated > Arthropoda: Insects > Digestive system > Gut ...
TGGAAGAAAGGATTAACGATTTTGAAAAATGGAGCAATAATATTGATAAAGAAAAAATCAAAAATATATGCAATCTTATTGTAAATCTTTAAAAGAGATTATATAATATTGGTTTGATAGAATCAAGTAGTTTTAACTATGCGGGTGGAATATTTGGAAAAATTGAACATTATGGCATAGGGCAAACTACTATTTCATGGCATACTAACTCTGGCATAGTAGATGGTGCTATTGATTATGTTGGTGGTATTGCAGGTTATGTAGACAATAATGTAATAGTAAGTTATAGTATTAACACAAATTGGGTTACAGGTTCAGCATATACTTCAGGTGCAATAGTAGGCGAAAACAATGGTTCAGTGGAACACTGCTACAATGATGAGCAGATGTGTATTTTGGATGTTATAGGGGTTAATAATGGTATTGCTAATTCTGTATTAAGTTTACCTACAGCATTAATGATAGGGAATAATTTGCCAATTGCTCCATCTAATACTTCACCGCAATTATATCCTATATCGGGGGCATATCCGTCAGTATTTTGGCACCCTATATTGTTACTATCAGCAGCACCGATATACCTGCAGGATAATCCAATTACAGGCGATCCAGAAAGATTGGACAATGTAACGCAAGATTTTAAAGTTTCTAATAATTATTGGTATCCTGCGCCATCGCCACCAAATCCATATCCTTATCCGTATAGGTGGAATAGCATTAATGGATTTATTAATATTCCTGCAAATTCAGATGATGCGTTTATTAATCCACCATTTGGTGCTTTAAGGCAAGATACATTGCGAGTTATACTTATTGACGAACCACTTTATGAAAAACTTATTCCTATATGGATAAGATAAAGTTTTATATTTTTATAGCAAGGCATTTTTATAATGCCTTGTTATTGTAATAAGGAGTTTTTTATGAAAAAGTATTTTATATTTTTTTTGATATATTTTATATTTTCTAATAAATTGTTGTTTTCTCAAAGTTCATTTAAAGATATACCAGACACAGATGGTTTATCTAAAGTTACCGCTTATCAAATATGGAATAAAGAACATTTATCGGAATTAAGTGATTCCTTGTATGAAGATGCGTTTAGAACTGACTGTTGGCATTGGGAAAAACATTTTATTTTAATGCAAGATATAGATTTTATAACCCGAGAAGAATGTTTAGGTTTGTTTAATGGCTATTTTCACGGCAATGGGAAAAAAATAACATTGGTAGATACTGATGGTTGGGCATTTTTTAGTATGCTGTATGGCACTATAGATAGTTTGAACGTTGATGGCTATGTAAATGGCGGTGCAGGAATAGTTGCTTCCGTGATGGGTAGTAGTTATTATATAAAAAAATCTGGTGTTGTCATTAATTGTGTAAATAATGCAACGATTTATACTAATGGAGCAATTGATAATATTACAGGAAAACTGGTGGGATTATCAGCAGGTGTAGCATATTACAACTACTATGGAGGCACCATTTCCAATTGCATTAACAACGGCGATATAACGGGCGTGGATAGAATAGGCGGCATAACAGGAGAAAACGAAGGAACTATAATAAATTGCATCAACACAGGAAAAATAACTGCAACAAATTCGGGGTCACAACCAAACGGAGCAGGAGGAGTTGGTGGAATAGTTGCTTATGGTTCTGTTTCAAATTGCATTAATTTAGGGAGTGTTGTAGGTCAAAATAATGTTGGCGGAATAGTTGGCTTAGGCGTTCAATCAATAGTCAGTAACTGCATAAATTATGGTTTTATAAATGGAATAGGTAAAGTTGGGGGAATTTGTGGCTCTTCAAGTCATATAATTTTCTCTGGTGTCAGTATCAGCAACAGCGTCAATGTCGGCGTAGTAGAAGGCGAAGAAGATATAGGAAGTATCGTGGGAAAGGAGTAATGGGGAAAAATATAGAAAAAACATTATTTTAAAAACGAACTACCATACTCTTACAAATTAAAACAATGAATATTAGCAGAAATGATATTGAAATAATGGCACCAGTCGGTTCTTTTGAATCGCTAATTGCATCTGTGCAAGCAAAAACGGATGCAGTGTATTTTGGTATAGGTAATCTGAATATGCGTTCTGCATCAACAATTAATTTTAATATTAACGACCTAAAAAACATTTCAAATATATGCAAAGAACATAATATTAAGTCCTATCTAACACTAAATACTATTATCTACGATAATGATATAAATGCGATGAAAGATATTATTAGTGCTGCAATAGAAAATAAAATAGATTCTATTATTGCATCTGATTTTGCTGTTATAGAAGAAGCAATAAGGCAGGGCATATGTATTCATTGTTCTACTCAATTAAATATTAGTAATAGATATGCTGTTAAGTATTTTTCGCAATTTGCAGATGTAATTGTGTTGGCAAGAGAATTAAATCTTGAACAGGCCGCCGATATTCATAATTTTATTATTGAAAATGATATTAAGGGACCGAGTGGCAATTTTATAAAAATTGAGATGTTTATCCATGGTGCTTTATGTATGGCTATATCGGGTAAATGTTATTTAAGTTTGCATCATTATAATAAGTCTGCTAATAGAGGTGCTTGTTTGCAGGATTGTAGGCGAGAATATGATGTATATGTTGCTACCGAAAAAGAAGAAAATTATCAACTTAATATTGAAAATAAGCATATAATGTCGCCCAAAGATTTATGCACTTTACCTTTTTTAGATAGGATTATAAATGCGGGTGCAAGAGTTCTAAAAATAGAGGGACGAGGACGTTCACCTGAATATGTTAAACGAGTTGTTGAAACATATAACATTGCTTTGGAACATATTATAAATGATAGTTATACAGATGAAATTATAAATAAGTTGGTCGGTAAAGTGAGTGAGGTATTTAATAGAGGTTTTTGGGGAGGATATTATTTAGGAAAGACAATGGGAGAATGGACAGAAAAACATAGTTCATCAGCAACAAAACAAAAAGAATTTATAGGAGTAGGAACAAATTATTTTTCTAAATTGGGAGTCGGTGAGTTTTTAATTCAAACAGGCAAAGTTCAAGTCGGCGATGAAGTAATAATAGTAGGACCAACCACAGGAGTATTAGAATTAACTATTGGAGATATGCACAATGATAATGGTCATACCAATATAGCAACAAAAGGCAAACGTTTTGCTATTCCCGTCCCCCAAAAGATAAGAAAGAACGACAAAATATATAAATTAATAGCAAAAAGTAACTGATTAAGAAAATATGTAACCTATAAAAACAAATTGTTAATATCCTGTTATTCTGAACTTGTTTCGGAATCCCCTCATTATTAAAAGCATTCACCGATGCGATGGTGGATTAGTAGAATATTTATATGTGTAAAAATAAAAAAAACAGCAAAACGTTAGTCCTGCTGTTATGAGGCATTATATTTAGATATTATTTTAAAATATATTTACAAATATAACTTTTTTATTCCTAATTTTCTATAAACTCTAAAAAATTACATAACCAATTGCAATACGAAATACCAAATTGTTGTTGTAAATAAACTAACTATTATACCTACTCCAACAAACATACTGCATAAATCGGGTCTTATTCCGTATTGTGTAGCAAGCAAACTTGATGTAATATGGGCAGGCATACATGCCTCAAATATCGTTACATTTCCAAGCATATTTCGTTCATCCATTAAAAGCACTAATAGTAGTATTATAGCAGGTGCTATTAATAATTTATATAGCAAACCGACAGATAAATTCCTGATTTCATTTCTTATATTATCAAATTTTAATTGCAATCCAATAGAAAATAATGCTAATGGAGAAAGTGTAGCAAGTATTTTGTCAAAGAACGGATTTAATACAGAATAATCAACAAAAAAAGATAGCACCAATGCAATTAAAGTTCCTAAAAATGGTGGAAATTGAATCAATTTTTTTATTATAGTTTTAGGTGAAATTCGCTGTCCGCTATCTGTTTTTAGAACAACAGATACCACAAGCGTAGAAAATATTATAAAAGTTACTTGATCAAATACTATTGCGTGTTTTATATTTTCTTCGCCGAAGAATGCAGCAATCATTGGAAAACCAAGAAACGCACTATTACTTATTCCCATAGATATTAGTAATGCGGTTTTAGTGCGAGTATCTATTTTTACTATTTTTGTATATAGTGTGACAAATAAAAATGCCCCGCACCACATTATTATAGGTGATATAGTCGGTAATGTAGCAGAAATGTTCCATTGTATGTCAGGAATGTAACGCAATCCTAACGTAGGAAGTGCAGCATAAATTAGCCATATATTTATTGCTTTATAAGAACCCTCGGGAACAAGTTTGAAGCGTGATATCAGCACACCTAAAGATATGCAAAATAAAATTAAAGCAAAGTTTATCATATTTTTACAAAATTAATAATTTAATTCTTTTTTCTAACACTTCCAATATTCCGTGCCAAGCAAATAATGACGAAGTTTATTTTATTGTCATACCGAACTTGTTTCGGCATCTCCTTATTTTATGCGAGGGGATTCCGAAACAAGCACGGAATGACTAATTGTTTTAATATAATGTGTGTAAAAATATTAACACTTCAAAAAAACTTTTTTTTATTTTTTTTTAATATATTTGTTTTTTAATTATTTTTTGTATTTTTGTATAACGATAATGTATTGTAATGTGAAATTAAAAAATATTGCTGAAACATTTTTTTAATATATTTGTTTTTTAATTATTTTTTGTATTTTTGTATAACGATAATGTATTGTAATGTGAAATTAAAAAATACTATTAAAACATATTACTAAAACATTACAAATTGATATTGATATTTATTTAATTTAATATATAGGATTTATATGAAAAGATTAACTTTATCTATCTTTTTATTAGTAGCACTGGGGTTTGCATTTATGCCAACAGAAACAATTGCAGCAAACATAATTACAGTGACTACAGTCGCACACGGCAACGGCAGTATATCGCCAGCATGGATTAACCAAGAGGTACCTGCGGGGTATCCATTACAGATTACCGCTTATCCTGACCCAAGTTTTAAGGTAACTCACCTAATCGTAAATAACAATTTGGTGGACCCAAATACGGGACCATATTGTTTCGATAGCACAATTGAGATAAGTGTGGTAATTCACGTATACTTCGGAACAGATGTAGCAACTTATAGTATCAATGCTACCGCTGGACCAAATGGGAACATAGCACCTCCAGGAATTACCACTTATGCAGAAGGGGATACGGCTTGTTTCCAATTCTTTCCTGATCCAGGTTATGAAATTGACCAAATAATAGTTAACAGTCAACCTGTAACTCCAATAGTGAATCCGTATTGTTTTGATTCTGTCCATGCTAATCATAACATAGAAGTTACTTTCAAGGAGATTCCGCCGGAGTGGACAGTAACTATTAATTACTACTTCTTGGATAGTAACCAAGATGAAACTTCTCCAACAAACATTGTGTATACAACACCTGGAGAAGGAGTCCACATTTATGCTGATAAAGTTCCTGTGCCTCTAAATTTCACTAAATTAACATCACCATATAGCACGTGGGATATTTATGAAATTATTGTAAATAGTGTATCTGTTTACGCTAATTATGATGGAGAAGATGGATTTCCACCACAACCTTGGTATGTTACTAATGAAATAGACCAAGATTATTTTGTGGACATAATTTTTATGGATTTCGGAACAGGAATACCATATATAGAAGTTCCATCATTGGTGGTTAGCCCGAATCCGGTAAGCGGCGTAGCCACAATAACCAAAGATGCAGATGTCATATTCACTCATATCGAAGTATTAGATATTATGGGGAATGCTGCATTATATATAGCAAGTCCAGGTGATACAATAGATTTGTCATCGTTGGCAATAGGAAGTTATATAGTTCGCTTCCACACCGAAAAAGGATTTGCAGTTCGCACAATAATTAAAAAATAGCGAACATTACTAAAACACCTTAAAAGGTTAAAACAAAAAAAGGACATCCTGTGTGCGAGGTGTCCTTTATTTTTTTGTGTTGTTGAATGCCTTTAAATATATGCAATCCTATTGTAAATACTTAAAAGACATTATATAAATGAACTAAAAAAATGAAAAAAAGTGTATTTTTGTAATTATTAAAAAATTAGTTTTATGAAAAATTACTTATCAGTAAGTTATTTGTTGTTAAATAAAGTTTTATTCTTTATTGTTTTGGTTGTAATGCCTTTTATTTATAGTTGTTCTAAAGATAATCCTGTTGAACCTAATTATACGAATCCTGATTTTTTTGTTTATCAATGTGACAATAACAAATATGGATTTAAAGATAGAAAAACAGGCGAGCAAGTTATAGAATGTAAATATGATGATGCTGAAGAATTTACCGAAGGATTAGCCCTTGTTAGGGTGAATGGTAAATATGGCTTCATAGATTCTAAAGGAAAAGAAGTAATTTCTTTTAAATATGATAGATGCTATCCTTTTAGTGAAGGTATGGCTGCTGTAGCATCAGGTTATACTACTGAGCGTAAATGGGGCTTCATAGATAAAACAGGCAAGGAAGTAATTCCTTTAAAATATGAAGATTTTTACAAAGATATTCCCAACAAAATATTTGGTTTTAGAGAAGGATTAGTAGCAGTACAATCAGGTAAATGGGGTTTCGTAGATAAAAAAGAAAATGTTGTCCGCCCGTTTATTTATGATCGTGCATACTATTTCAAAGATGGTGCAGCAAAAGTAGTATTTGAAGGTTATACTATGTGTATCCTTAAAAATGGGGAACAAACACCTTGTGATTAGTGTAAAAATGATAATCTAATAAAAACGCAATGCTGAATTTATTTCACAATCTCCTTATTAAACAAGAGATGCTGAAATAAATTCAGTAGGACAGAATATAAAAATTTATCTAAATAAATACAAAAAACTTATAACATATATGCCAATTTACGAATATAAATGCGAACACACAGGAATTATATATGAAGTTTCGCAAAGTATAAAAGATGAAGCACTAACTAAATGTGCTAATCCTAATTGCGATTGTCAAGGTATGGCTAATACAAGCAGAATTATTAGCAAAAATATTGGAGTTATTTTCAATTGTAATGGTTTTTATGAGACCGACTATGTTAGAAAAAATAATTCTACACAAAACACGACTGAAAATACATCGCAACCTAAACCTTGTGGCTGTAACGAATGTCCACACGCAAAATAAATATATATACTTATTTTATACCTGTTATGCTGAACTCGTTTCGGCATCTATTAGTTAATGTGTATTTTATATTTAACACGTGGATAAATCCCCGTGTTAAAAAAATGAGATGCTGAAAATAAATTTAGCAGGATAGAGTAATGTGTTATCATTTTCAGTTATTTTTATTCTTTTTTTTGTTATTTTAATAATCAAAATTAAATATAATAATATGCTGAAAAATATTACGCCATTACATATTTTGCTTACATTACTTGTATTAACGCTTGTTTTTGCTATAAGTTTTATTATTTTTATTAGAGTAGTTACATCAAGTGGGATGCCATCGCTTATAGAATTAGAAAAGCCCGACCAAAAATACGCTACACAAATATTTAGTGTTGATGGCGAAATTTTAGATCATTTTTTTCAAGAAAAGCGTGTCCCACTCAAATATAATGAAATTCCTACCGATTTTATTAATGCACTGATTGCAACTGAAGATAGAAAATTTTGGAGTCATTGGGGAGTATATACTAATAGAGTAATAAGTAGTGTATTTAAAAATATAACAGGCGGCAGACGCGAAGGAGCAAGCACGATAACGATGCAATTAGCAGGTAATTTGTATTTGGATAGACGCGAAATGACTTTTGTCCGCAAAATAAGAGAAGCCGCTACAGCATTCCAAATTGAGCAAACTTATACTAAACAAGAAATTTTAGAATTATATACTAATACAGTTAATTTTGGCAGAGGTTCATATGGTTTAAGAATTGCTGCAAATCAGTATTTTGATAAAGAACCGAATGAACTTACTACTGCTGAATGTGCTTTTTTAGTGGGATTATTAAAGAAACCTGAATACTATAATAAACTTGAAAATTATAATGATGCAATAAAAAGACGCAACCTTATATTGAATTTAATGTTGGAGCAAAATTATGTTAGCAGCAAAAATTATGTAAGTAGCATAAAAGAAGAAATTAGTTTTATGCGAAAGGACTTAACAAGAGATAATTATCTTGCCGAAAGAAGAAGTAGGCATATAGGCATTGCTCCACATTTTATAGAAGCAATCAGGCAAAATCTATCCAAAGATAAAAAACTTTCAGAATATAATTTTTATAAAGATGGTCTAACTATTTATACTACACTTGATTCAAGGATACAAAAAGCAATCAATAAAGCAGTTGCTACTTATATGCCTGATGTTCAAAAGAATTTTAATGCTAATTATTCGTGGTCAAGAAATAAAGAACTATTAGATAAATTGCTTGAAAAAGAAATTAAACAGATGCAAGAATATAAAGATGGTAATACAGCAGAAAAGCAACTACTAATGTCAAAATATAAAAAAGATAATAATTTTATAGCAAAAATAAAAGACCAAGCAACTACTATCCAAATAGGAATAGTAGTTATAGATCAATCAACAGGTGCAGTAGTAGGTATGGTAGGAGCATCTCCGAAGTTTATGGCAGAGAATCCTGATGCAAAATACTCTTTAAATCACGCATATCAAATTTATAGACAGCCAGGTTCAGCATTCAAACCATTCATTTATGCATCAGCATTGCAAAAAGGGAAAGTCCCTGAAAGCACAATAGAATCAGGACCATTTTCATATACATTGCCAAGCGGCGATATATGGTCGCCTGCAGGTTCAGGGAAAGATAGTAGTGGTTTTATGTCTTTAACTCAAGCACTTATTGGTTCTGTAAATTCAGTATCAGCAAGATTAATAACAGAAACAACTAATCCTGGTGATGTTGTCGCATTAGCACAAAGAGCAGGTATAAGTTCCCGTTTAGATGCCGTTCCTGCTTTATCGCTTGGAGCAGGAGGTGATGTATCGCCTTTTGAATTAACTGCTGCATTTGGTATTTTTGGCAATAATGGAATATATGTTGCACCATATTTTTACGATAGAATAGAAAATATATACGGCGAAGTTATATCAGAGCGAAAACCACTTGCTAACTATACAGATGTTTTAGAACGAGAAATAGCAGGACAGATGACTTATATGATGCAACAAGTAGTTAATTATGGAACTGCCACAAGAGTCAAAAATTATCTAAAAGGTATAGATGCCGCAGGAAAAACAGGAACTACTAACGATGCCGCTGATGCTTGGTTTATTGGTTATACGCCGCAATTAGTGTGCGGAATATGGATGGGGTTTGACGACAAAAGAGTTAATTTTAATTGCCTCGGTGCCGTAGGATATGGTGGAAGAATTGCTGCACCTTTGTGGGGAGCAATTATGTCAGAGATTTATAGTATAGCATCTCTTCCATACAAGCAACATAATTTTGGTTCTTTAAAAGCAGACACTAATGATGTTTTTGGACTACCATATTCTTACACTACAAAGCAAAAAGAAAGTAATACAATATACATTCCCCACGAAAATCCTCCCGACACCGAACACGATGACATACACAGAAAAACATTTTTGCCCGATTAGTTTAGAAAAAAACGCAAAAATAAAATGTCATACCGAACTTACTTCGGTATGGCATTTTTCATTCTCTTTCTAACTCTTTTTTAACTAATTCTGTGACTATTTTAGGATTTGCTTTGCCGCTTGATTCTTTCATTACTTGCCCCACAAAAAAACCTAACACATTTGTTCTACCTGCTTTATATTTTGCTACACTTTCGGGATTGCTTGCTATAATTCGTTTAACTATATCTTCTATTGCTGATGTATCGGAAAGTTGTGCTAATCCTTCGCGAGCAACGATTACTTTTGGTGGAGTTCCTTTTTCTAAAACTTCGGGAAATATATCTTTTGCGATGCGACTTGAAATAACATCTTTGCTAAATAATTCTACTAATTCGCTAACTAATTTTGCACTTAATCCTAAATCTTTTATGCCTATATTTCTATCAGAAAGCACACGCAAAACCTCTGTCATCAGCCAATTACTTACAAGTTTATAATTCTTTTCATTTTTATCTTCCAAATAAAAACAAACTTCCTCATAATAATCCGCAACATCTTTATCATCAACTAACACGCCCGCATCGTAAATCGGCAACTTATATTCTGCAACAAATCTATCTTTGCGAGCAAGCGGCAACTCCACCATTGATGCTTTTATTTCCGCCAACCAATCATTATTTACAACCAAAGGAAGCAAATCCGGCTCCGTAAAATATCTATATCCTGCGGCTGTTTCTTTACTTCGCATTGATTTAGTAATTTGTTTTTGTCCGTCCCACATTCTTGTTTCTTGTTGCACTGCATTACCGCTTTCTAAAACATCAATTTGCCGACTTATTTCAAACTCAATCGCCTTTTCAACATTGCGAAAACTATTCATATTTTTCACTTCTGTTTTAGTCCCAAACTCTTTTGCACCTTTAATTCGCACAGAAACATTTGCATCACAACGCAACGCTCCTTCTTCCATTTGCCCTGTGCAAATACCAAGATAAACCAGTATTTTTTTTAATTCTGTCAGATATTTATATGCTTCATTTGGTGTGCGAATATCGGGTTCGCTAACAATTTCTATAAGCCCCACGCCGCTCCGATTATAATCCAGCAAAGTATCAACATCTAAATCATGTATTGCTTTACCTGTATCTTCTTCAATATGGATGCGGGTTATTCCAACTCTTTTTCTGTTATAATTTTCTTTGTTATGCTGTAAAAAATCTTTGTCATTCCGAACTTGTTTCGGAATCTCCGTATTAATATCAGGAGATGCTGAAGCAAGTTTAGCATAATGAATAGAAGAAGTAATATTATTCGTATTTCTGACATTATTTTCTGTTATATTTTCTCCGAAATTCAGAAGATTTTCTCCAGAATTCAGAGAAATTTCATTGGATTTTAATGAATTTTCATTGAATTTTAATGAATTTTCATTGGATTTTAATGAATTTTCATTAACTTTTAATGAATTTTCATTGAATTTTAATGAATTTTCATTGGATTTTAATGAATTTTCATTAACTTTTAATGAAGTATTTACGCAATTTAGTGTATTATTACTGCCATTTTCTATTATATTTGCGTCATTCCGAACTTGTTTCGGAATCTCCTTATTAATATCAGGAGATGCTAAAACAAGTTCAGCATGATAAGTAGCATTTTCATTATCAGGTGCATCAATTTCAATATAACCATAATAACAAATTGGGTCTTTATGTTGTGTAATTTGATAACCTTTAACTAAATCTGCATAAAAATAATTCTTGCGAGCAAAAGTTGATCGCTCTCTTACCTTACAATTAGTAGCAATTCCCATCTTAATAGCACATTCAACGACTGCTTTATTAAGTGCAGGCAAAGTTCCAGGATGTCCGAGACATATCGGACAAGTATTAGTATTAGGTGCTGCTCCAAATATGGTAGAGCAAGAACAAAACGCTTTAGATTTAGTTAATAATTGAGCATGGACTTCCAATCCAATAACCGCTTCGTATGTATTCTTCATATTAATTGCTATGTTTTACATTGTTAATTTAGCATATATTTTAGAATTTTTAGTTAAATACCATTATGAGCATCCATTCGAATGCGATTACATAACCTTTAATTAAGATATTTAATATAGTTTTTTGTGTTTTTTGTTGGAAATAGAAAGATTGTAAGTTAAAAAACTGTATAGTGAAATATTTAAATAAAAAATATTATATTGTAGATGAAATAAAAATGTTGTGTTAAATAAATTACACACTTTTAATTTCTAATAGATATTTTATAAATAATTAAGAGGTAAAAATGCTTGAAAAAATTAACAAGCAAAAACTACTATCAATACTAAATAATATATCCATCGTTGCTTTAATAGCGTGTCTATTTATAGTGGGGGCTGACGATTTAATTGCCGCAAATAAAAAAGCTAAGCCCAAACCCAAGCCAAGAAAAAAAGCCAGAGTGTATAATCCAGCTCAAACAAAAGCAAAAGCAATAACAAGATTGCAAACTTCGAATGAACTCTCGGAATTAGCAAGAATAGAACCGAATGCCCTTGCAAATGGCGAAAGTCAAGCGTATCAAAAAGCAGAAATTGTTCCTGTAGATGCGGGACAAATGTTGAGCGATGTGGATATACTTAAAACTTTCCTGTCTGACGAAGAACTTGTAGATATGGAAAATGAACACGGCGATGAAGGCGAAGATCTTGTAGAACTTGCAGCCGAAGATGACATTAAAGTTAAACTTGATGATTTTCGTTCTATTTGGTTGCTGGCTATCGGCGGCAGCGACAACTCTAAAACTTCATTTGGCGTAGAAAAAGAAGTTATGATGGATTTGATTGTGCAATGGCTTGGAACTCCATATAGATTTGGTGGTTCGTCTCGAAGAGCAATAGATTGTTCGGCATGGACAAGAGCCATATTTTTTCAAGCCGATTCGGTTGTTCTGCCAAGAACCGCAAGAGAACAGATTAATGTAGGCAGAAGTATCACAAGAAGCAATTTAGAATTTGGAGATTTGGTTTTTTTCCATACATATTCTCGCAAATTTGCTTCTCATGTAGGCATATATCTTGGCGATGATTTGTTTGCTCATGCTTCTTCTGCGGAAGGAGTTACAATTTCTTCGCTAAATTCTACATTTTATAATACCCGATATATTGGCGCAAGACGACTTAGCGATTCGGATTTATACGCATATAAAATGCAACGAGGCAGCGTAAATAATATATTAGATTAAATAAATTCATTCGAACGAATAGAATAAAAATTAGTAGGAACATTAATAAGTGTGTTATTGTTCCTATTTTTTTATTTGTCATTGCTATAAAAGTTACGTAATTAGTTTACAGTTTTTGTTCTTTCTAATTTTTTTTGATGTTAATTCTTGTAATGATGAATGAGAACGATGGTCATTATAATAAATCCAAAAATCCAATAATTCATTCTTCCAATCATCTATTTCTTAATAAAAAGAACTCTGTCAAAAGTCCTCCAAAACGGCCCAGATTGCCCTTTGTATGCGGCTTTTATATATTTAGTTCTTGTTTTATTTCTAATTACCCCGTATTCATAAATGCGAAATAATATCTTTTTTGCCAATGCTTTGGAAATTATTTTTTATTGCCTATTTATTTTAATTTTATAATTAATCAAAATTAGGTGGAGTTTTACAAAGTATGATGGTGTCACCCCTTGATATTTATGGATATACGGCATAAATACTGTTTTGTTATAAATAACT
>Ga0099364_10009625_pt1 | contig 13391 bp, 13 predicted proteins | sample TergutTh196P3_FD_73070 | JGI IMG/M metagenome (GOLD analysis project Ga0099364, IMG submission 73070) | Microcerotermes parvus P3 segment gut microbial communities from Pointe-Noire, Republic of the Congo - Th196 P3 | ecosystem: Host-associated > Arthropoda: Insects > Digestive system > Gut ...
ACCTACCTGTCTGGCGCCGTAAATAACCAAAGGCGAGGCACTCTCAAGCTTCCATTTTAGCAGTTGCAAAGCGGCTTTTCTTTTCATATTGGTGATTATATCCGCTTACCCGCAAGTGTCAAGAAATAATGACCAAATTCTAGGGGGACTTTTTAGAAATAATGACCAAATTCTAGGGGGACTTTTTAGAAATAATGACAAATTTTCAGGGGGACTCATACCAAATTGCAATTGTAGGGGCGACCGCCCCCGGTCGCCCGTTTACCGAGGCGCGGGCGTTTACTTTATTTATTTTTTATACACATCACCGCGCGGAACAATTGTCACCACGTCTATCGTCGAATCATCGACATAATCGAACAATACATTGCCCTCTGGTAAATCGTCGATTGCATCCATAATTCGTTCTCGCATCGCATTTGTCTGGCTATCGAGATATTTTTCGGCGGCTCTGTGATATTTAATGTCATATCCCATATTTTGTTCTCAAATCATTAGAGGAAATGCGATAGCCGTCGTCGGTCTCCTTTGCCTCATCGTAAAGAGCGACATCGCCTTCGTTTTCGGCAGCTAAAAACTCCGCGAATTTAAGAACCGATATTTGCGACGTTTCATCCAATCTTTCAAATACATCCATTGTTCGTTCCGCGATTGAACTCATTATAAGCACACTCCTTTCCCACTAGACGGAAACTTTATCTATGTTGCGAGCGGCAATCAACGAACGGGCGACCGGGGACGGTCGCCCCTACTATAATAAGCGTTCCCGCGTAAATCTTTCGATCAGCCCGGACGCTTCATCGTATTCTCCCATCAAAACGCTGCTGGAGACTGTCCTGACAAATGCGTTGGCGTCCGTGCCTTTCGTCATATCCATCAAGTCATTGATAAGCCTGTTCATAGCGCCGGCATCAAAAGCGCCAAGGGCCGCATTCAATTCGGCGAGAGCGGCTTTCAACGCGTCGTGATCCAAATACGTATCCATGACCGTATCATTCAGAAAATAATCTATTTTGCCCAGGAGAGTTTTCAGCCCACTCAAAAATTCACCGTTATGCGTGTCAATAAAATCCATGTCTTTCCTGCTTCCCGCCATTTCCAAATCATACGCGGCCTGGAACAGCGTATCCGCTCCTATGTGCGATAAAGCGCCCTTTATTCCGTGGACATTTATCACATACAGGTCGAAGTTGCCCGCGTAAAGGCATTTTTCTATCTCCCGTATCTTTTCAAGCCCGTCGAGATAAAATACGGCGAGGGTCTCCAAATAGAGTTCCATTGTGCCGCCCGACCTTGAAATGCCCTTATCGGTATCCAAACCCTCAATTTCAATAGCTTTGTCTTCTTTTGCGTCCGCGGCGTCCGCGGTTTGCGGCGCGGACTTTTCCTTTTTGCCGGCGGGAAGCCATTTTTCAAGCACATCATTGAGCCTTACCGTATCAATAGGCTTTGACAGGAAATCGTTAAAACCGTTTTCCAAAAGCATTTCTTTTATGCCGGAAACGGCGTTTGCAGTCAACGCCACGATCGGCACGTTTTTATAATACGGTTCGCCCCCGCCCATTTCCCTTATCAGCCTGGTGGCTTCGACGCCGCTCATTTCCGGCATTTTATGATCCATGAATATCAAATCGTAATCCTTCGACTCTATCGCCTTGATTGCCTCCCGGCCGCCGCCGCATAGGTCTATATGCATATTGTAAGGCAGCATCAATCCCTGAGCCACCTTCAGGTTTGTATTTATGTCGTCCACAATTAGAACCTTCGCGGCGGGCGCGATAAATTTCACGACGGGCGCGTTATAACTGTCATAAGAAAAACTGCTCGCGCCGTTCAGAATATCCGCTATTGGCACGCAATAGGCCGGCATGGAAAGAACATTCAGGTTCTTGTCCTTAACGTCTTCCCCAAATTCGGTCAGCACAACAATTTTAATCTTATCCTCAAATTCCATTATCATGTCTTTGTTTTTTGTATATAAGGCGACTGAAATAAAAAGAAAATCAAAGTCCAGGCATTTTAATTTTTCATATAGTTCGGAATCGACTGAAACGGGCGCGCATTTGACGCCTAAGTCGTCAAACGCGCGGGCGATGGAATCGGCATATATTTCCTGCCGTTCATAGAGCAGCGCGCTTTTTTCACCGGGATTTTCAACCGCCGCCAGCGGGTCGCGCCCTTGATATTTTTGCGGCAGCGTAATGGTAAACGTACTGCCTTCTCCATATTTTGAGTTAACGCTGATACAGCCGCCCATCGCGTTTATTATGCTGCGCGTGATGGCAAGCCCAAGCCCGACACCTTCGGTGTTTTTGTTTTTTTCAATATCGAATTGGGTAAAATCATCGAACAGATGGGCCATATCTTCTTCCTTTATGCCCCTGCCGCTGTCCGTAACCTCAAAAATAACGCTTATGGCGTCCTCATTTATGTATTCCCCGCGGACGGTGAAGGACACAAAACCCTTATCGGTGTATTTGAAGGCATTATTCAATATATTGAGCAGCGCCTGCCGCACCCTCGTTTCATCTCCAAGCAGGGTATTCGGGATACCGGCGTCTACATTCACGGCAAAGCGTATATGCGAATCAATAACTTTCATCCTTATAATACTGACCACATCGTTTATCAAAGAGGGAACGGAATAGCTCTCATTCGCGATTTCAAGGATTCCGGTCTCTATTTTTGAAAAGTCAAGTATATCGTCAATAATGGACAAAAGGGTCACGCCTGCCTGCTTAACGGCGGTGTTGTGCTCGCGAACCGCCTCCAGCGTATTCTCCCGTAAGGCGATTTCCGTTAGTCCTATGATCGCGTTCATCGGAGTGCGTATCTCATGGCTCATTTTTGCGAGAAAGTCGCTTTTGGCGCGGCTAGCCTCGAATGCCCCAGCCACCGCCACCTCCAGCCGCGCCGTCATCCTGCGGCTTCTGTGGAACATGATCAAGACGAGGGCAAGAACGACCAGCGACAGAGCGGTCGCGCCCATTAACCACGGACGCTGGGCCCGCATCCGCATGGTTTCGATATTATATGTTTTGCTTGTCCATTGCTGCACAATCCTGTCGGTGTTTATCATCGGGAGCGCTTTTTCGATAATGGAGCGCAAAACAGTCTGGCCTTTGTTAAACCCGAAGGTTGCGTTGAAATCGGCGTCAAACAGGTAATTGGCTTTATAATCGGAAATCTCATAATAATTGGTCAACGCGGTAAGCCTGCTATGGCTGGATAAGACAAGATCGACTTCGCCGCTGTCAAGCGCCATAAAAGCGTCGTCCGTGGTGGGGTACTCCCTTCCGTACAAGGCGTCCGGGAACCATCTCCTGAACATATCGGCAAAGGCGGAACCCCTGGCAAAGCCCACTTTTACAAAGGGGATGTCGTTCAGTTCGATATTTGGATAACCCTGCTTGGATAACAGGGCAAATCTGTCTGACTGGTATATTGTTTCCGTCCATATAAATCTTTCCCTGCGCTCATCGCTTTGAATCAGGTTCGGCATGAGATATGCCGTTCCGTTCTCCAGCAGCGTCAAGAGTTCCGGCAAATCCGCGGTTTGGCCATTGACTATCTCGAAGTCGAGGCCGGTAAGCTGTCTTAATTCGTCCAGAATATCGAAGATCGCGCCTTCCCACTTTCCCTCGTTTGCGTTGTAAAAACTGATCGGGTAAGACATATATTGGGCGCCATAGGGTATTACGGGGTTATCCCGTAAATAACCGGCCTCTTCCTCGCTCAAAAGCATGAGGAACTTATGCGTCCTATAGTCCTTATATCCCTGCCTGTACAGTTCGGTCAGGTATTTGTAAGCGCCGCTTTCGAGCGCCTTTGTCATAAGGGAAATTATCGGCTCAAATTCAGGATCTTCCGCCGTCATGGCCGCGGGAAGGAAAATCAGGGGGAGAAAGTCCTCGGTGTATACGCCGCCGTAATGATCAAAAGCCGCTTCCATAGTGTTGGTTGCGATAAAGGCGTCGGCCCGGCCGTTTATCAGCGCCTGATAAGCGCTGTCTTCGTCCGGGACGATAATTGATTCATAGGAACCGGGTTCCAGCGCGGCTCTGGCTAAGTCCGTCATGATGGAACCTTCCGTAAACGCGTAACGCGGCAGCCTGTCCTGCCTGATTTCGCGAAGGAGCGGACTGCCTTCGACGCGCAGCATTATTATGGAGCGCTGGGCGATGACGTCTGTCATAAAATAGGTCTGCCGGCGTTCCGGGGTGGCGGAGATGGTGGCGAAACTAATCCCGCCGCCTCGCAGGTTCTCCAGCATAGCGCCCAATCCCTGGATTTCCGGCTGAAACGGGACGCCAAAAAACTCGCTCAACCAATCACAGAACAAAACCGTAAATCCGCCCAGCGTCCCGTCCCGCCGCTCAAACAGCTCGGTGCCCCGGGCCGCCGCGTAGATCAGGGGCGCGCCGCGGGCTCGCAGCGCCGCCACAGCCGCAATTTCGTCATCCGTTATGCCCGGAATATCACGGTAAGACGTAACGGGCGCGACATCCGTGGACAGCTCCGTTTTGGGAGAACGGCCCGCCATGCCGGTAAAGATAAATATAAGGACAAGAGCAAGGACGCCCAACCCTGAAATTATCTTTTTCATTTCGCATCTGTCCTTTCAAAGGCAGACTCGCCCGATGCCGCTCATGAGGCTCGCCCACGATAATAACCCACGAAAACGATCCTGTCCAATCCCCGCGCAACGCGCGGTTCACCCAATAGCAACAGCCTCCGTGAAATCCCCTTGACGCGTACTGTTATAATCTGTACATTTATATAGGAGGTGTTTTTCATGCACAAACAGGCGGAAGCAATAAAAGACGCCCGCGTTGATATGAGAATACCGCAGGCTCTCAAGGATGTCTGGCAACACGCTGCTGTTATGCGCGGCAACAGTTTGTCAGATTATATCATCAACGCTGTTTCCGACAGCGCAATGCGCGACGTGGAACAGCAGTACGTCATTCATTTGACAGTGCGTGATCAGATGACCCTGCTGGATGCGTTGAACGCTCCTGCTCGCGAACCGAACGAAAGTATGAAAAAGGCGGCGGCAAACTACAAAAAAGCAATAGAAGAAGGCAAACTTATTGTTCGTAATTGAATCACTGCAAAAGCACCATGACAGAGCCTCTTTCTCCTGCGGGACGGAGGCGCTCGATATTTATCTGCATCAGACGGCCGGACAGGATATGCGTCGTAACATAGCCTCCGTTTTTGTTGTTGTGCAAGGTCAGGAATCCCGTGTTTGCGGTTACTACACTTTATCGACCGCCAGCATTCCGTATGTGAGTCTCGATGAAAAAACACAAAGGAGCATGCCTCGCTATGTTTATCTGCCGGCAATACGCCTTGGCAGGCTGGCGGTGGACCTGTCCTGTCAAGGCCAGCGGCTGGGAGAATTAATGCTCTTGGACGCTATGAACCGCGCGTTAAAAATACCCATCGCGTGGCAATTTTTTGTTGTGGATGCAAAGGCAACCGCCATCGGGTTTTATGGCAAATTTGGATTCATGAGCTGCCGGGATAATGAGAGCTATCTGTACCTGAGCCGTAAAGACGTCGTGAGATTTTGTAACGGATGAAGATATTCTGAAAATTACAAAACTTACCTTATAGCAATTTCATCTCACGTGGGCGCTTGCAGCTTTAGTATTTGACGAGGTTTATAGAGCAATGCCATAGTACACGATTTGCGAAATTGTTATGTCGTCGGCATTAGCTGCGCCCAAACCCATTAAAACACATCCTCAAGCAGCAGATGGAAAAAATTTTCCCGATTTATGAAGAAAGTTTTTTGCGGTTGGTAGTTATCGATGAAAGTCTTTGAAAATTTGGGTTTTTTCTTCTCATTCCATTTAATTTCAATTGCTCCCAGCGCTCCGTCTTTTTGATAAACATAATCAATTTCCTGTTGTTGCGCGGTTCGCCAAAAATATTGCCGGCGGGGATGGGGAGACTTTTGAATTTCACTGATGATAAAGTTTTCAAACATCACCCCCGTGTCCTGACGTAAGTCAAGAGGTCTAAAATCGTCAATTAAGCCATTACGCACTCCCAGGTCGTAGAAATAGTATTTTTGCGATGATCTTAGTTCACTGCGAAGGTTTTTGGCAAAAGAAGGCAGACGGAAGATAATAAATGACTGCTCTAAAAGACGCAGGTATTTCTCCACTGTTTTATTATCTATCCCCACGCTCCTGGCAAGCTCATTAACGCTCACCTGTGAACCGATTTGGAAGGCAAGAGCCTGGAGCAATTTTTCCAGTTTTGTTGGTTTGTTGATCCCATCAAGGCGAAAGACGTCCTTATACAAATTATCATTAACCAGTAATTCCAAGCGTGAGCGAGCCTGAGCGGGATGAGTCACAATATCGGGATAGTAGCCATAAAGCAGCCGATTCTCAAGATTGCTTTTTTCATTTATTAGTCCATGATGGGCCGCCATCTCCTTAAATGAAATCTGTAACAAGCGATATTCCCACTTTCTTCCGGTTAATGGCTCATTAATTTGATTAGCCAGATCAAATGAAGAACTGCCGGTAGCGATCAGCTGGATGTCCTGACCGAAATTATCCTGAATGATCTTGAGTTTCAAGCCAATATCCGTAATTCTTTGCGCCTCATCAATGATTAAAATTTTATTTTCTCCTAAAATATTGGTAAAAGCGCTCGCGCTCACCTTGGTTAATTGAGAGCGGACTTCCTCCTCATCCCCATTAAGCCATAAGACCCCTTCCCGCTCTTGAAAAAGGTCTTTCAAAAGAGTAGTTTTTCCCACCTGGCGCGGTCCGAGAACCACAATCGCCTTCCCTTGGAAAAGCTTTTCCTCCAAAGTCGGTTTAAGATCACGGCTAATCAACATCTTAGTATTCATATCAGCATTATAGCAAAAAAATATAATATTTTAGGAATTAAATCCAAATAAATTATAATATATTTGGATTTTAGCGATCACAACAGACCGGATATCATAGTCATCGTTTTCATAATCCACTGCGTGGCGCCGCTCAGCCGATAGCCCTTGAATCCCGCTTCTTTGAGGATAGACGATACATCGGCTTCGCTCACGTTCATATCAAGCAACCCCGACAGATTGCCGCGTTCTTCCGCAATTTCGCGCGCATAATCCCAGTAAGTGCCGGAATAACCGAAGGACGTGGCATAATTTTCAGGATCGGCGGCCGCCTGTTTTACCATTTCCTCCGTGTCTTCGTAAAACAGGCTGCGCCCGTTGTCGTACAGCGGATAGAAGGACTCGCCGCCGCTCATCTTGACAGCCATGTTTGATAAGTGGCGATCGTCCTGCCGTGTGATGAAATCCAATAAAATCATACGGGCGATTTCGTCCCTGTACTGCGGGCGGACTGTAATCAGGTTCCGATATTCGTTGTCGGAACGCGCCCCGTCAAACAGCCTGCGAAAATGCACAATATATTCCTTTGAAAAGTCGTACAGGAACGTCGAAAAGACCGTGTCTTTATCCACGCGGTACGCCGGGCAGCAGGGAACGCCCAGTTTACGCCCGAGCAGATACACCGCGACTTCGGACTCCACATCGGTAACAAGCGGGTTTATTCGCTGTTTAAAAATGCCATACTGCCCGTCATGCGCGCCGTATCGTTTGACGTTACAGCCCTCGGGCGTGTCGATACTGTCGCCGACCAAATCAATGCGTTGGTGAAAAACCGAATCGAATACTTTGGTTATCACCGTATCGAGGCGTTCATTTTCGGCATTTGCGACCCAAAATAAATCTTTAGGGTGGATACCGCGCGTTATTTCCGAGATTCGCAGAACGTCATAATGCGACAATCCGCAACGGAACAATATCCTCTCAATATCGCGGCGGTCACGGCTGACCGTTCGCTCGGACAGAAACTCGATAAATTGTTCGGGCGTCCAAAAATCCGCGCCGCGGGTATATAAAGCCGTCACATCGTTAAAGCCGGCACGGGTGAAATGAACGGCATTTGCGCTGTCAATCGTGCCGATGATTTCATTCTCCCATTTCAACCACCTGACGATAGTATCAGCCGCAGTTTTTTCGGTATCCGCGTTTATAACATAACACCCCCTTCGCATCATCCGGTTACTAAAACAAGCATAGGTATATTATTTGCTATTTGTCAACTACATCTTACGCAGCGCGAGATGTTATTTATAAACGCAATGATACAATGGCAAAATAAATTTCTAAAGTATGAATTGCTTTAAGTATGGGCTCAGGTGCCCGCAACTCTGAAAAAAACGGGGGTATGGAAATGAAAAATGCGGCGGCCAGGAAAATAAGCCTGTTTTTGCTGTCGGCGGCTATGTTCGTTTTCGCGGGATACGCGGCGGCCGAGAGTCCGGCCAATGCGGATTTCGAGTACGTTGTGAGAGGCGGCGGCATTACTATAACGGGATACAGGGGCGGCGCAAGCGAGGTCGTCATTCCGGCGCAAATAGAAGGTTTGCCGGTGAGGGCAATCGGCGACGGAGCGTTTAATGATAATGATTCACTGACAAGCGTTACGATACCCGGCAGCGTAATCACAATCGGCGAAATGGCGTTCGCCAATTGCGGTTCTTTGACAAACGTAACAATAGGCGAAGGCGTCAGGACAATCGCTGACGCGGCCTTCACTTACTCCGGTTTGCTGGCAGACATAACGATACCGGACAGCGTGACGGAAATTGCCGGCGACGCGTTCTACTTCTGCGACTCGCTTCCTGAGATAACCAGGCAAAGGATAAGGCAGATCAACCCCGACGCGTACTTCACCAGGGGCGAGACGCTTTAGGGCCGGACGCCTTCGGGCGGCAGGAAGCCGCTCCTGCGCGGAAAACTGTTTTAAACGTCCCCGGCACATGCCGCTAATTGAAAAAAGTTATCGGATATGATAACATAGGCTGTGGGAAAATTCCTCGAAACGAGGCGGTGAATTGAATTGGGTTATCGAATATTACCAAAAAGAAAACGGCGAAATCCCGGTTGAAGATTTTTTGCTGACGCTGCAACCGAAACTTCGCGCCAAGGCGTACAGCGATATTATGCTTCTGAAACGCCTCGGAATCAATATTCGGGCTCCTTATTCTTCACCGGTAAAAGGAGATAGGTACAAGGGTATATTTGAACTGCGGACTAAGTTTTCGTCTGACATCACAAGGATTCTCTACTTTCTGTTTGAGAAAAATAAATTTGTGTTATTGCATGGTTTTGTAAAAAAAGGAAACAAGCCTCCGGAGCGTGAACTGGAGCGGGGATACCGCCCCTACGAGAACATATCCGTAAAATCAATCAAAACTATTTTGTTGCTCGCCTTCTTTCTCGCCGTCGCGGTGAAGCCGCTTTTAGAAAAGAAATAATAGTATTTTTCTTCAAAATTGAACATCTGCGCCTTGTCGATAAGCTCATCAATAACGCCGGCGGACATTTTTTCGCCGCGCCATTTACACTCGGCAAATATGGATTTGGATTTACTGCTGTCAATTGCTATTAAATCTATTTCCTGTTCGCATTTTCTAATTGGGTTGTTGCCCCACCAACGCCCCACATTCGAGACGATAAAAGGTAACTTTGCTTTCCACATGTACTCCTTGCAGATATGTTCAAACACCTCGCCCATAAAGTCCGGGATTTTGGGTTTAATATCGGCAAGCACCTGTTCACCTAAGCCCAACTGAATCCTGGAAATATTGGCATACACGAATCGGTACCAAAAGCGGAACATCCCGTCGTTTAAACGATAAATGCTTTTTTTTGACGTCTGTTTCTCCATAATAGGTATCTCCCGATTTACAATTCCAAGCTCAATTAAGTTGCCCAGATATTTAACGCAAATGGCGCTGTCTAAACCTGTTTTGGTTACTATTTGATTAACTTTACTTGCGCCATTTGCCACAGCGGTAATAATTGAGTTGTACAAAGCAGGTTCGCGCAGTTCTTGTTTTAATAGATTCGACGGCTCCTCAAATAGTAACTCATCAGCGCTGAAAAAGTTTTTGGTAATATTATCATCCAGTTTTTTGCTATTGCTAAAGAGGCGGAGATACTTGGCTATTCCGCCGGTTATACCGTAAATGACGGCTTTTTCTTCCTCCTTTTTTTGGGGATAAAACTCGCCGCTTGTTTCATAATCAAACGGAAGCGTTTTAATCTGCCCCGTTCGTCTGCCATATAGCGGGCTTTTGTGCCCCATAACCTGATTTTCCATAAATGACATTGAGGAGCCGCATAAAATGATGAAGATGTCGGTATCTTTTAATCTATGGTCGATTTCAACTTGCAAGAGTGATGAGATGCCGGGATAGTTTTTTGCAAGATAGGGGAACTCGTCTATAGCCAGCACCAGTCTATCTTTTTTCGCAGACTCATATATATCGACAAAGGCTTGTTTGAAATCAGCGTAAACAAGCCTTCCTTTTGCTTTGTGCAGAGTTTCGTGGACACTAAAAGAAAAGCCGGCGAGGTTTACGTTTTTTGTATCTTCCACACAGGTGAAAAATATTGTCTTTTTGTCCCTGGCAAATTCTTTAATCAGTTGAGTCTTCCCAACACGGCGACGACCATATATACAAAAAAATTCAAAGCTGCCGCTTGAATAATGATCGTTAAGCGTTTTGAGTTCTCGTTGTCTTCCGATAAACATTTCTTGACAGCTCCTTGCGAGTTATTCTAGCACAGCAAGCAGGTATTTTCAATTATTAGTGAATTACGTTTCACTGGATCATATTTCACTAGATTACGCGACATTATGTATAACGGGACACAATGCGCGCCTCTACAATATCCATCAACGTAGAGATCCGCCGGCGTAGGGGCGGCAAATCTTTGCCGCTCGTCATTGGCGCATGTGTGTCCAAATTTTCAGCTTTTACGCACCGGCGTTCAAGCCCGCTTGGTCGTATCCAAGAGATTCGAAAGATGATAAACTACAGGCGTTGCGAAGCTCGTATAGTGAATCCGGCATGAGGTGATATGCAAGGGGTTGATGTCCGAATGTCAAGCGAAAAAATAAAACATGAAGCCTCCGGAGAAAAATCGCTGCTGTTTCTCAAGAACGACGTAATCTTCAAAATGGTTTTCGGCGACGCGAAAAATAAGGCTGTTCTTAAAGCTTTTTTGATGGCTGTGCTTGACTTGCCGCCGGAAGAGTATGACGAAATAACGATCACCGATCCCCAGTTGAGAGTCGAGGCCCCCGACGAGAAACTCGCCATACTCGACCTCTATATAATAACAAAAGGGGGAAAGAGGATTGACGTCGAAATTCAAGTCGCCCGTACGCCTTTCATGAAGGAAAGAATCACCGGCTACACCGGTAAAATGCTTGCCGTTCAACTTAAATCGGGCGAGAAATACGAGAAGATTAAGAAAGTGATCTCTATAGTTATCCTTGACTACGACCTCGTGACAGACAGCGAGCATTTCCACAATAAATACATGCTGTACGACCCTAAAACCGGTTCGCTTTTCACAGATGTAATGGAAATCCACACACTGGAGCTTAATAAAGTTAAAGTCCTTGCGTCTTCCGTATCCCTGGAAGAGGACAAAAAGACGGAACAGCAAATTTACTGGCTGCGCCTGATCAAGGCTGAGCGAGAGGAGGAGATCAAGATGCTCGCAACGAAGGTTCCCGAGATTGAAGAAGCTTACAAGGTTATGAAAAGGCTTTCGCAGGATGAAGAAGTGAGGCTTTTGTACGATTCACGTGAGAAAGCCATCCGTGACGAGCAAGCCAGGCTTTATGGCGCACGCGAAGAGGGTATTGAAATAGGTATTGAAATAGGTATTGGAGAAGGTCGCAAAGAAGGTCACGACGATATGATTGAAGTAGCCCGCAATCTTTTCAAAATGGGATTCAGCGTTGAACAGGTATCGCAGGCGACAACAAAGTTAACGGTATCCGAGGTCGAAGAACTTCAGAGGCAAATGGCTCCGGCCGAGGAACCCAAGTAAACGGGCGACCGGGGGCGGTCGCCCCTACAATATGTTGTGCTGAAATCAGCAGAGGCGGCAAGCACCCGTGTGAGGTTCTTGCCGCCTCTGTTTTTTTGGACTGCCATTTCACCGGCCTTCAATCTCCGCGCGTACTTCCCGGCAGCCGATTCCAGAGCGTATACCGGATTTATATGATTTCGTGGAATCGGCAATAAAAACAGCGGAGCCGATGATGATTTGCCTCAACGGAGTGTTTTTAGTTCGTTGTAAAAAAATCAATCCTTCCAATTAACCATTTTAAGACCACCTATGCGTTTGAAATCGCCTTGATTGTCAGTAACTAACGTGTAGTCATTAACGATACATTGAGCGGCAATAAAAATATCACCATCGTCTTTTCCAATTGGAGCGCCTTGTTTTTTAAGGTTAGCCCAAATCTGGGCTGCTTTTTCCCACGAATCAATATTCATTTCTTCAACGATGAATGTTCTGGATAATTTTTCAAAAGCCTTCATTTGGATTGTCGCATTAACTGCTAGTAATCCACGCCTGATTTCATAGAAAGCAACAACAGGAATAACAAATATATATCCGTCATTATTTGCTTGCCGATATGAATTATTGACTTCCATATCTCCTTTCAACAAAAAAGAGATAATATTAGTGTCTAATGCGTAGATGGTCATAAATCTAACTCTCCTCGGACGTGAATTCCTCGGCTAATGATCTGATCAAATTCTTCGCCCAGCGGATCAGCCCCTGCAATAGTTTGAACAAACTCCTCAAAAGCTTTCCGCTGTTTTTCTGCTTTAGTCTCAATTAACTCATCGTCCAAAATATTGACTATTACCCGACGCATTGCTGGTATTGTTATTTCTTGGTCATCTGCAACAAAACGTCCATCTAAAAGAAAGTACCCTTGATATGTTTGCGACATTTCCATCATACTCCTTTCCGGTGATTCACTAGTTAGGAATTGTCTAATCGCGTCGATTCCAGACGCAATATCGCTCAGAATTGTTTGAAAATTCGTTACGGTTTCCGTTAACGAAATTGTTTTCATATCTATCGATTCTTTCCATATTTTGACAATTATACCCCCAAATTATAGTAGGGGCGACCGCCCGGTCGCCCCAGACTGTCCGAAAATTGGCACATTCGATAACGCCAAGATAACAATGGGCCAAACCGTTCGAAAATTGGAAATATTCGCAACAATTGACCTCGCCGTCGTAGGGACCAGACTGTCCGAAAAGTGGGACAATTTGCAGTGACACGTAAGTAAAAATAACCCTGGTGCCTGACAAGGGAAAAATACGTAACAGGAAGACAGTTGTGGAGCACCCTTTCGGTACGATAAAACGATGGTGCGATGGATATTACACATTGTTAATCGGCAAAAAGAAAGTTGCCGCAGATATATCGTTACTATTTTTAGGATATAACCTAAAGAGGGCAA
>Ga0099364_10009626_pt1 | contig 13390 bp, 12 predicted proteins | sample TergutTh196P3_FD_73070 | JGI IMG/M metagenome (GOLD analysis project Ga0099364, IMG submission 73070) | Microcerotermes parvus P3 segment gut microbial communities from Pointe-Noire, Republic of the Congo - Th196 P3 | ecosystem: Host-associated > Arthropoda: Insects > Digestive system > Gut ...
TTTAAAAGCAGCATGGATACCCGTTTTCACGGGTATGACAAAATTGGTTTTTTAGAGATACCCAATTACGAATAACCGGCAACGGCAATAAAAAAATCATAACTTTGATTTTTGTTTTTTCTGTTTTTGATTCGTAATTCGTAATTGCCGTTACATACCTGCTATTTCATCTAAAATTTTCTGTGAGAATTCAATATAGTCGTTTTTTGAATACTCTTTTGGCGGCATTACAGGTTTGCCGTACTTTATTTTTATCTTTTTTAATTTAAAAAAATTATTCGTATTTTCAATTTTCACCGGGACTACAGGAACCTGAGCATGGCACGCAACCATACCTACGCCGGCTCTCGCTTTGCCGGGTTTGCCGTCTTTTGAGCGTGTGCCTTCAGGAAACATGAGCAAAGGGCTTCCGTTTTCCAAAAGAGCGAACGCGTTTCTCATGGCACTCATATCCTGAGAACCTCTTTTTACCGGAAAAGCATTTGTTCTTTTGATTAAAAACCCGAGCACAGGAACATCAAACAGCTCCTGTTTAGCCATAAAATGCAGCGGCCTTTTCATCATGCTTCCGGTTAAAGGAGGATCCCACCAGCTCAGATGGTTCGGCGCAATTATAACGCCGCCTTCCTTAGGAATATTTTCTTCGCCTTCCGGGCAGCATCTGCCGATTATGGTAAACTGAAGCCAAAATAAAAATCTGCCGAAATAAAACAATGCCGAACTTTTCTTTACCGACATACGCTTTTAAGCCTCTCATAAAAATCCGGGAAGGAAATATTCACGCAATCCGCGTCTTTTATTGTTATTTCGCTTTGGGCAATTAGAGCCGCGACAGACAAAGTCATAGCGATTCTGTGATCGCCGAAACTTTCAACAACAGCTCCGCCAAGCTCGTATCCGGGGTATCCGTTTATTATTAATCCGTCTTCAAGCTCTTCAATTTCAATGCCGAGCTTTTCAAACTGCGTGCGTATAGCGGCAATTCTGTCGCTTTCTTTAATCCTCAGCTCTTTTGCGCCGGTAATTTTTGTTATGCCTTCCGCCTGAGTCGCTATTAACGAAAAAACGGGAATTTCGTCAACCATTCTTGGAATAAGTCCGGCATCAACATTTACAGCTGTAAGTTTCGAATATTTTACTTTTATATCCGCGACAGGTTCTCCGGTAATATCTTTGACATTTTTTAATTTAATGTCCGCGCCCATTTTTTTTAAAACTTCAATCAGCCCGTCTCTTGTCGGGTTTATTCCGACATTTTTTATTGTCAGCTCTGAACCCGGAACTATCAAAGCGGCAACTATGAAAAATGCCGCCGAAGAAATATCTCCGGGAACGCAAACTTCGTTTGCAATTAATTTTTCCGCGGGATAAACGGTAACGGCATTACCTGCAGCTTTGCTGCCAGATTTGCTTCCAGCTTCAATTTTAGCTCCGAAAGCTCTCATCATTCTTTCAGTGTGGTCTCTGGATTTTATCGGTTCAATATATGTTGTTGCGCCGTCCGCATATAAACCCGCAAACATGACTGCCGATTTTACCTGGGCAGTAGATTTATCGCTTTCATATTTCACGGATTTTAAAGGCGTTTTGCCTTTTATTTTCAAAGGAAGATTGCCGTTATTTGATTCAATCTCCGCGCCCATTTCCGATAAAGGGTCAATTACCCTTTTCATAGGTCTTTTAGAAAGACTTTCGTCTCCCGTGATCACGGATACAAAATTCTGACCTGCCAAAATACCTGCCAAAATTCTTGCGGTCGTACCGGAGTTGCCGGCATAAATTTCTTTTTGCGGTTTTTGAAGTTTAAGGCCCGCGCCTTTAACAAAAAGCGTATTGCCTTCCGCCCTTATTTCCGCGCCCATCTGCGTAAAAGCTTCCATTGTCCTTATACAGTCGTCGGAAGGAAGATAATTTTTTATGACCGAATCCCCTTCAGCCAAAGAAGAAAGCATTACCGCGCGATGCGTTATGGATTTATCCGCCGGAACTTCGATCACGCCCTCTATTTTATTGACTTTTTTAAGTTTTATTTCCATTGAAAATATCCCATTAAAGACATATAAAATATAAAATATTGACGGCGGACTGTGTATTTTTTTACATTTTATATTTTATATTTTACATTTCCTTTATGATGCAATTATGTCCCATTAATGTCCCATTAAAAAACATGTAAAATATAAAATATTAACGACAGACTGCGTATTTTTTACATTTTATATTTTACATTTCCTTTATGTCCCATTATTTTTTATAAATTATTCCGCGATTTTTGCCATACTTAATTAGTATGCCGTTTTTCACAAGCCCAGACAAATCTCTCATGGCGGTCTTTCTTGTAGTTTTATTTATTTCCTGATATTGTAAATTTGTTATAGAACCGTGTTTTTCCACATACTCAACGGCTTTCTTTTGCCTTTCATTTATACCGCCGGCATTTTTTAATTCGGAAACGTTTATTTTGTTTAAACGGCCGGGATTCCTTTTTATAACGGTTTTAAATTCGTATCTTGATTCCAATCTAAATTCTGGCTGGGGGAGACCGCGCTCTTTACATTGTTTTAACATTTCTATAGTTCCGGAGCCTGCCTGCTGTATATAATCGGCAAGATACATTGTTGAAGCGATCAGAGTATTTATCGGATGGGAGGCGTGAGGTTTTTTCAAATCCGATATTTTCAATTTTTCCGGAAAATCAGCGGGATTCCATATTTCGATCCTGTCTGCAAAAATCATAACTTGTACCGAAGCTTTGGAATTATAATCTCTGTGAGCAACGGCATTGACAATGGCTTCCTGTATTGCAAATATGGGTATTTCGGGCTCCCTTTTGACCTGAGCCGTATTTTTCTGCTGAACTACAGGCAGTTCAACCGCGTCCAAAACAAATTTTACCGCGCTGTCCACCTGTTCAAAAAGATTGCCGTCATAGATCTGATAAGATCTGAAAGGCTTTTCGATCTCAAAACCGCGAAACCATAAACATTTTATTTTTGCCGCGCCAAAAAATCTGTTTTGATTTTTTCCAAATAACAATAATGCCGCGTTCGTAATATTATCGCCTTTGGCAAGCCCGAGATGATAAAACATATTACGTACGGAAGTCCTGCTGTCAAACGGCAGACTGCGTTTTGCTTTTGCTATGCTCAAAAACCATTTCGCTTTTTTGGAACTTATATCGTTAAAAGACGCTTCCTTATTGATCCTTTTGTCAAAATCGTCGGCATTTATTTCGCCTTCTTCTTTCAAAAAAGCAATGAGACTTTCATAAACGCCGTTTTTTAGATCTTCCGTTTTATTGAAACGCTTATAACAGCAATGATTTGATATTTCTTTTATGAACTCCCGCATTCTCTTATCCCTGCTTATGTCCGTATTTGCAGAGCCTTTAATAAAAACGCAGATATATCTGCCGTTTTTACGCGCTTCTTTAAACTCTTTTTCCACAGGAGACACTTTTATCGTTTTTGAACCCGCATATTCTTTGCCTATAAAAGCGATATACACATTGCAGGAAGCGGCTTGCGTCAAATACGACTGCTGCGCAGGCTTGTTTTTCGCGGGCAAATCCTCAAACAAAAATACGTTAAAATATTCTTTCAAAAGGAAATCGTCCAGAATGAAATCTTTGATCTCCTTCCTTTCAGTTTCAAACTCTTTTTGGACAGAACTGATAAAAATATTATATTTTCTCATTTTTAAGTAACCGCAAATATTATCTATTAACTATTATCTATTCTCTCACGACAAACGCATAAAAGCTATAATAAAATATTACTCTCGTCGCTGTCGTCTCCCTCGCCCCTTGCGGGAGAGGGCTGGGGTGAGGGGTTGTCTCGTCGAGACATTTTTTTCATGCGTTTTGCCTGCCATTAATCATTGCTGTTTTTTTTTATTTTGTTATATAATATATCAAACTAAATATCAAACCAAAATACAAGCGGTAAAAAATGATTTCATTTATATACTCCTCTGCGATAAGCGGCATAGACGCGAGCATAGTTGAAGTTGAAACGTACATATCGTCCGGCATGCCGGTTTTTTCCATAGTAGGGCTTCCCGACGCGGCAGTAAAAGAGTCGCGCGACAGAGTGGCGGCAGCGTTGAAAAATTCCGGATTTGACTTCCCTTCAAAAAAGATTACGGTAAATCTTGCGCCTGCGGACATAAAAAAAGAAGGCGGGGCTTTCGATCTTCCCATAGCTTTGGGCATACTTTCATCCATAGGTAAAATAAAAAAAGAACAGCTGCTCGGATTTTGTGCGGCAGGAGAGCTTGCTTTAGACGGCAAAATAAGAAAGGTTAAAGGCATTCTGCCGATAGCTTTAAGCTTGAAAAAACGCAAAATAGAAAAGTTTATCGTTCCTTTTGATAACAAAGAAGAAGCCGCGGTTTCCGGAACTGTAAAGGTTTATCCGTTTAAAACGCTTCTGGACGTTGTCAAATTTTTAAAAGGCGAAACGGGGCAAAGTCCGTTTACTTATGACGCTAAAACGGATTCTGAAGAATGTGTTTTTAATGATTATGACTTTGCCGATATTAAAGGGCAGTTCGGCGCTAAAAGAGCGGCTGAAATTGCCGCTGCCGGCGGGCATAATATGATAATGTCCGGACCTCCGGGCGCAGGCAAAACGATGATAGCAAAAAGAATGCCCGGCATTCTTCCGCTGATGTCTTTTGACGAATCCGTGGAAACTACAAAAATATGGTCTGCTTCCGGCCAGCCCTTTTCCGGCGGGCTGATTAAACAAAGGCCTTTCCGCAGCCCGCATCACACGGTTTCGTCGGTTGCCTTGGCAGGCGGAGGAGCATATCCAAAACCGGGCGAAGTCAGCCTTGCGCACAACGGCGTTTTGTTTTTGGATGAGTTCGCGGAATTTAGAAGGGATGCTCTGGAAGTTTTAAGACAGCCGCTTGAAGATAAATGCGTAACGGTTTCACGCGCAAAAAACAGTATAAATTTTCCGGCATCTTTCATGCTTGTCGCCGCTATGAACCCATGCCCGTGCGGAAATCTCGGAAATAAAGAAAAACAATGCGTATGCAGCCCAAACCAGATACAAAAATACAGAAATAAAATATCAGGTCCGCTTATGGACAGAATTGATATACATATTGAAGTGCCCGCGTTGAAAGTTGCGGAACTTACGGACATGCCTGCAGGAAGCGAAAGTTCAAAAAAAATTAAAGAGCGCGTTATTAAAGCCAGAGATTTGCAGTTTGAAAGATTTAAAAATTCAAAGATACATGCTAACTCGCAAATGAGCGTTAAAGATATCAAAAAATATTGCGTTTTAGACGATGCCGCAAAATCTATTCTAAAAAATGCCATTGAAAAACTCGGCTTATCGGCAAGAGCTTACGACAGGATTTTAAAAGTGGCAAGAACAATTTCGGACTTGGAAGGCAGCGAAAATATAAAGACTTCTCACATTGCTGAAGCGATACAATACAGAGCATTTGACAGACAATAGAAGTTGTTGCCTCTCCCCTTGCGGGAGAGGGCAGGGTGAGGGGTTGCCGTTAAAGATGAATATTAAAAAAGCAGCAGCAATAAACCATAGAAAATATGAGCCAAAATTTAAACAACTTGCAAAAACAAACAGAAAAAAACCAACTGATGCAGAAAAAAAGTTGTGGTTTGCAATTAAGGATAACTTAAGAGGAATTAAAATTAGGCGACAGTTTTCAATAGATAATAAATATATAGCCGATTTTGTATTTCTTGAAAAAAGACTGATAATTGAAGTTGACGGTGGACAGCATAATGAAAACGCGGAAGATATTGAGAGAAGTAAATATTTAAAAAATCAAGGTTTTAAAGTTGTAAGATTTTGGAACAATGAAGTGTTAGAAAATATTAATGCGTGTTTAGAAGTGATAATGGAAGAGTTGCGAAAATAACGGCAACCCCTAACCCTACCCTTCCCCGCAAGGGGGAAGGCAAACAAGGGCACAGCAAAAAAGAGAGAATAGGGAAAATGAAAAAATACTTAAAAGAATTTGAGAAGCTTGTGGATATTATGGCGAAACTGCGCTCAAAAAACGGCTGTATGTGGGATAAAGAGCAGACGCATGAGTCACTTGTAAAATATCTTATTGAAGAATCGCGGGAGCTGAAAAAAGCGGTGCGCAAAAAAGATATGAAAAACCTTGAAGAAGAGCTCGGAGATATTCTGCTTCAGGTTGTTTTTCACGCGCAAATCGGCAGGGAAAACAAACAATTCGATATAGCAAGCATAATAAGCATATTAAACAAAAAGCTTATCCGCCGTCATCCGCACGTTTACGGAAATTATAAAGTTAAAACCACAAAAGACATAGAAATTATGTGGAAAAAAGTTAAAGCGAAAGAAAAACTTAAAAAATGACGCATAGACGCAAGGATGCATAGATGCGCAGCAAAGACTTTATCTGTACCGCGTTACTATGCACCTATGCCTAATGTGATAGGAGCTTAAAATGAAAGTGTTATTGATAAACGGAAGCCCCAGAGAAAAAGGCTGCACTTACACGGCATTAAATGAGATAGTAAAAACTTTGAATGAAGAAGGCGTCAGCAGTGAGATTTTTCATATAGGAAATAAACCGATACAAGGTTGCACATCGTGCAGAAAGTGTATGGAACTCGGCAAATGCGTTTTTGATGACGCGGTAAACGAAATTGCCGATAAAGCAAAAAAATTCGACGGTTTCATAATAGGTTCACCGGTATATTATGCCGCTGCAAACGGCGCTTTACTGGCTTTTTTGAACAGATTGTTTTGCTCAAACTCAAACGGTAAAAATTTTGCTTATAAACCGGGAGCTGCTGTTGTTTCTGCCAGGCGCGCTGGTACGACCGCGGCTTTAGAGCAGATTAATAAATATTTTTCCATATCGAAAATGCCGATAGTTTCTTCGCAGTACTGGAATATGGTTCACGGCAGTACGCCGGAAGACGTTTTAAAAGATTTGGAAGGCTTGCAGACAATGCGTGTTTTGGCAAGAAATATGGCATGGATAATAAAATGTTTTGAATCCGGAAAAAAATCAGGCGTTCCGATGCCGAAAGAAGAACCAATCCGCGAAAGAACCGGCTTTTTAAAGGCATAACAGTTAATAGTGAATAGTTAACAGTTTTAAAATGTATTGTTTGTAACTGTTCTTCAAAAGTGCTAAAATTTCTTATCTGTTTTGCAATGAAGATTCTGCTGTTCTAAGAACATCATAAAACAGATAATAAATGAGAGGGCAAAATTGAAGAAAGAATTATCTGTAATCGAATCAATAAATAATAATGATATTAAATCTAAAATTTTTACAATCCGTTCAAAGCAAATTATGTTTGACAAAGATTTGGCAGAGTTGTATGGCGTTTCGACGAAAAGAGTTAATGAAGCGGTTAGAAGAAATAAGGACAGATTTCCTAACGGATTTATGTTTCAGCTTACAAGTAATGAATTTGCCAACTTGAGGTCGCAATTTGCGACCTCAAGTTGGGGAGGCAACCAGGCAAAACGCATGAAAAAAATGTCTCGACGACCGCTTTTACTCTGTGTCACCCTGAACTTGTTTCAGGATCTGCCGTTAATCTTTTTTACGACGAGATCCTGAAACGAGTTCATGATGACACTGCTTGGTGTTAGGTTTTTAGAGAGACCCAATTCGTCATTGGGAGCTTTGCTCCCCGTAATTCGTAATTGACGTTAAATTACCACGGCATTATCTTTCTCCACCACGGCCGGTTTTTGCTTTCCAAAACTTTAAGCAGCGTTTCGCTTTTAATTTTTGCCACTCCGGTTATGGAAGGCGCGTAGTGAAGGTATATTTCAAAATCGTCGTTTTTTGCGGTTATTTTTTTTACCATTGCCGGAAGAGGGACCATGCTGCCGTCTTTTCTTCCGCCTATAAGATGTGCCAGATAATGCGCGATGTCTCTTTCATCGGTTATCATGGACAAAACAGTATCGCCTTCCGAAAGCCTGCCTGCTGGTTTGCCGTTTAAATCTTCAAGAATTTCAACATCCAGCCTTACAAATCCCAAATCATATCCGGTAAAAGAAGTTTCATTTTTATTTTTGTCGTAATCCGGAAGTTTTTTAAACTGCGTGAGCGTGAGCTCTTCGCTTATAATTTCTGTGTTTACTGCTGCCGGCGGAAAAAATAACTTTATAATTTTTGATATTTCTTCGCTTGAAATTAAAGGTCTGAGTTTTAGTTCTTTTGAGATGTGCTCTTTAAGTTTTTCTTCCATGCTTTGCGTGTAATCTTCCATTGCGCCCGTATCAAGCCGGCATGAAAAAATCGCTTTTTCAAAAGAAAACCAGTCCATTGACGCGGAATTTTCATAAACGGCAGGATTGTGCGAAGCTACCATGCTGAAGCGCAAAATTTCGGCGTTTTTCATATTTACTGCGATGTGCATAAGTCCGTAAATATTATCCTGCGGAAAGATTAATTTGATTTTAAAAGCTGTGATGAATTTAAGGAGAATTCCGATTTTCGTTATGGCTTTTTCCAAATCATTATCGGAAAGAAGCAAGGCAAGTTCAGCCTCGCCCTGTTCACATCCTGTTTCTTCCATTAAAAGTATTATGTTGTCTTTCATAATTTTTAAATACAGTGAGTAGTCAGTAGTGAGTAATGAGTAATTGTTGTGTGCTGCTATGCCGCACTTATTAATATGTGCGCTTTGCGCACTCCAAAACTACTCATTACTCACTACTAACTACTCACTGCCGTTTTCATTTTCTCGGGTGCGCTTTTTCATAAACTTTTTTCAGGCTTTCTATGGTAACGTGCGTATAGACCTGCGTTGTCGAAAGGTTTTTGTGACCGAGCATTTCCTGCACGCTGCGCAAGTCGCAGCCGCTGTCTAAAATATGCGTCGCAAAAGTATGCCTTAAAGTGTGCGGGCTTACTTTCTTTTTAAGCCCAGCGGAAACAAACCATTTATGCAAAACTCTTCTTGCAGTTCTTTGCTCAAGCCTTTTGCCGCGGTTTCCGAGAAAAGCCGGAGAATGTATGTCTGAAGGAAGTCCTGCGGCGCGGCGTTCTTTTAAATAATCCATCATTACGGCAAGACATTTATCGCCTGCCGGGACGACTCTTTCTTTGCCGCCCTTACCTCTCACTTTTACCGCATTGCCGAAAAAATCTATGTTTTTTATGTCCAGGCTCATAAGTTCTTCGATTCTGAGCCCGCACGAATAAAGAATCTCTATCATTGCCCTGTCGCGAAGTTTCATGCCGGGAAGATTAAAAAGGCTCTGCATCTCTTCCACGGTAAGAAATTCAGGAACTTTTTTCTCTTTTTTAGGGCCAGTCATATTTTCAAGCGGGCTTTTTTCAATTATATTGTTTATTATCAGAAATTTGTAAAAAGTGCGCAAAACGGCAAACTTTCTCGTAAGAGTCGCTTTGCTTAAATTTTTCTGATTCAGAAGACCAAGATATTCGCGTATTATATATTTATCCGCCTGCGCAAATTCTATGCTTTTATTTTGGCAAAAAAAAGCAAAATCAAAAGTGTCGGCCGTGTAAGCTCTTAAAGTATGGTCTGAAAAATTTCTTTCCGCTTTAAGATACTTGACGAACGAATTTATTTGCTCTTGCTTTTCTTTGTTGACTTTGCGGGTGACTTTGTCGCCTTGTTTGTTTTCGGAACTTTCGCTTTGGCCGGTTTTGCCGGCTTCTCTTGCTTGATCCATTGTAAATTCCTGCATTTCGGAAATGCCGAACACGTAAGGAAAGGGCCTCTTTTGCCGATTCTTTTAAGCATCATTGAGCCGCACTTTTCGCATTTGATGTCGGTTTTTTCAGGTTCGGGTTTTAAAACTTTGTTTCCGTTTTTGTCTATATTATATGTGGTTTTACATTCCGGATATTTTTTGCACGCAAGATACGCTTTTCCTTTGAACCCTGCCTTTTTAAGCAGCGGGCTGCCGCATTTGTCGCATTTCATATCCGTTTCTTCCGCCTCAGGCGCGGCTTTTCCGTCTTTGCCCAAACGCATGGTCGTTTTACATTCGGGATAGCCTGAGCATCCTAAAAACTGTCCCATTCTGGAATCTCTTATAACCATATGCTTGCCGCAATTAGGGCATACTTCATCTGATTTTTGCGCTTCAACCTTTTGTCTTTCGAGGTTTTTTTCAGCTTCTTCCAAATCTATTTCAAAGGGCGCATAGAACTCTTTAATTACGTTTTGCCACGGCGTTTTATCATCGGCAATGGCATCAAGTTTTTCTTCAATGCCGGCGGTAAATTCAACATTAACAATATTACCGAAATGTTTTTTCAAGACATCGTTTACCACTATGCCCAGATTTGTGGGAACAAACTTTTTCCCGTCAAGACGGACATATAATCTGTCTAAAATCGTTTTGATAGTCGGGGCATATGTCGAAGGTCTGCCGATTCCGTGTTCTTCAAGAGCTTTAATAAGGCTTGCTTCATTGTAGCGCGGAGGCGGTTCGGTAAAATGCTGCTGCGGCAAAAGCTCTTTTAAATCAAGAATTTCGCCGGCTTTTAATTCCGGGAGCTTTGCTTCCTTTTCATCGTCTTCAATATTGTAAATTTTTAAAAAACCTTCAAAGGCGAGCGTGCTGCCCGAAGCTCTGAAAATGTAATCGTTTGCCGCAATATCAGCGCCGACAGTGTTGTAGACCGCGTCAGTCATCTGGCTAGCGATAAACCTTTTCCATATTAAATCATAAAGTTTGAACTCATCGTTGGATAAATACTGTTTTATTGACGCCGGAATTCTGTGAGGGGAAGTCGGCCTTATTGCTTCATGGGCTTCCTGGGCGCCTTTTGATTTTGCCCTGTAAAATCTCGGAGTATGCGGAACAAAAGCAGACCCGTACTGCTCTCCCAAAAACTTTAAAGTTTCGGACTGTACGCTCTTGGCGATATTTAAAGAGTCTGTTCTCATATAAGTAATCAAACCCGCGGAAGAACCGCCGCCCGCGTTTATTCCTTCGTAAAGCTTCTGCGCGATCATCATTGTTTTAGAAGCTGAAAAACCCAAACGCCTTGAAGCGTCCTGCTGCATGGTAGAAGTCGTGTACGGCCCGTAAGGCGAACGTCTGCGCTGTTTTGTTTCAACGGTTTGCACCGTATACTTTGCGCCTTCAAGTTCTTTTAATATTCCTTCAGCCTGCGCTTTATCTTTTATTGAAAGTTTTTCAAATTTTACGCCGCTTTTGGACGCAAGCGAAGCTTTAAAAGCTGCTGTGCTGCCAGCCTGCTTTAAAAGTTCGGCATCAATACTCCAGTATTCAACAGGAATAAAGCTTTTGATTTCTTCTTCCCTGTCGCATATAATCATTACGGCTACGGATTGTACGCGTCCAGCGGAAAGCCCGATTTTTATTTTTTTCCACAGCAAAGGCGAAAGCTTGTACCCTACGATTCTGTCCAATACTCTTCTTGCCTGCTGGCTGTCAACAAGCCCCATATCCAGCACGCGCGGATTTGCCACGGCGTCTTTTATCGCTTCGGGAGTAATTTCATGGAATGTTATTCTTGCCGTTTTGGAATCTTTGAGATCTAAAGCTTCTTTCAAATGCCACGCAATCGCTTCTCCCTCGCGGTCAAAATCGGTCGCGAGATAAACTTTATCGGAAGCCGACGCGCTTTTTTTCAGGTCTGCGATAAGCTTTTTTGCTTTTGCGACATTAATATAAGCAGGCTCGAAATTATGCGCAATATCTATCCCGAATTTGCTTTTCGGCAGGTCTCTTATGTGCCCATAAGAACTTTTTACAACAAAGTCTTTACCCAATATTTTAGATATTGTTTTTTCTTTAGCAGGAGACTCAACTATAACAAGATACTTTGACATTTAATAATCCTTTTTTGATGTATAGATGCATGGATGCATAGATGCGTAGAGCAGCTGTATTTGCCGTGTCATGCTGAACTTGCTTCAGTATCTCGGAAGTTTACTTCCGTAACTTGCTTCAGCATGAAGTCTTTGTCTTTGTCGTCAGCTGTTGCTATGCGTCCATGCATCCATGCGTCTATGCATCGCTTTTATCTTACTTTCACGTATAACTGTCCCGGCATAGATTTTATCCGGCCGTTTAATTCAAGCTTTAAAATTATAGCCGCAATTTTTGAAATTTCAATATTTAACTGCTGCGTAATTTCATCAGTATGTATTCCTTCGTCGCTTTTTGATATTAAATCTAACACTGACTGTTCATCATTATTTAGAATATTTGAAAGTTCGGGCTGTTCCTGTTCCGGCTGCTGATCGTCAGACAGCTTGAAGTAAGGCGTTTGCTTTGCCATATCTTCAGGACTTAAAGCAATAAGAGCTCCGTCCCGTATAAGTGAGTTTGTGCCTTGAGAACATTCGGAATATATGCTTCCGGGAATAACAAAAACATCTTTTCCGTACTCGGCGCTGCATCTTGCGGTGATAAGAGCGCCGCTTTGCAAAGCGGCTTCCGCCACAAGCGTAGCTTTTGATATGGCGGAAATTATTCTGTTTCTTCTTGGGAATGAACTTTTATCAGGCTGTCTTGTAAGAGGATATTCGCTTATCAGTGCGCCGTTTTCCGGTATTTTGGCCTGTAAAATCATATTTTCAGGCGGATAATTAACAAGAATCCCGTTTCCTAAAACCGCAATCGTCCTTCCTTTGTTTTGTATTGCCGCTTTATGCGCTTCAGTATCTATGCCTCTTGCAAGCCCGGACACTATGGTTATGCCTTTTCTCGCAAAATATCCCGCAAAATCCGCTGTTACGGATTTGCCGTAATTTGTAGATTTTCTCGAACCGACTATCGCGAGGGAGTCATAATCATTTTCCAAAAGATATCCTTTTACGTACAAAACCAGAGGCATATCCGGATAATTTTTGAAAGGCTCGGGATAACCCTCGCCGTTAAACAAAATGATATCGACATTATTATTATTTGCCGAAGTAAGCTCTTTTTCGGCTTTGCCGGAACCTTTAATTTCTATAATTGATTCGGCAGTTTTTTCACCGATGCCGGCAATATTCATAAGATCTGCCTTGGAAGCATCAAAAACATTCTTTGCTTTTCCGAATGTTTCCATAAGCTTAAAAAAACGCGTAGAACCGATATCCGCGGCCAAAAAAAGTTTTAATACTGCAAGATTTTCTTCATTCATAATTATAATTGTAACTAAATTTTCAATTTTTTGTCAAAGGTACGCATCAAATCATCACGACAAACGCATGAAAGGGTGTCATGCTGAACTTGTTTCAGCATCTCGTCGTTAAATGATAAAGACTAGTGTTCCATCCCAAACAGAATTCAAAATAATGCAGTTGTCACCCTGCGCGAAGTCGCAGGGTCAATAAATTAATAGATTCTGCGACTTCGCGCAGAATGACAACTTAAACCGCACAGCAAGCTGTGCGGAGAGT
>Ga0099364_10009627_pt1 | contig 13390 bp, 10 predicted proteins | sample TergutTh196P3_FD_73070 | JGI IMG/M metagenome (GOLD analysis project Ga0099364, IMG submission 73070) | Microcerotermes parvus P3 segment gut microbial communities from Pointe-Noire, Republic of the Congo - Th196 P3 | ecosystem: Host-associated > Arthropoda: Insects > Digestive system > Gut ...
GCGAATATAGTCACAGTCACCTGGTGTCTCTTACTTAAACCCGCCGTGAATGGCCGGATTAAATACCACTAGACAAAATTTTATTAATTTGGTAATCTAATGCCCTAAGGAAGGATTTTATGTCTAGGACTTGTTCAATCTGCGGAAAACACACAATTACGGGAAATAAGGTAAGCCATGCCAATAATCGCACAAGGCGTACCTGGAAGCCCAATCTGGTTAAAGTAAAAACCAGTGATAATGGTACTACATCCACAAAAAAAATCTGTACCCGGTGTCTAAGAAGCGATAAAATTACCAAGAAAATATAAAAGGGTCTTGTTTTTCAATAAAGAGATTAGTATTATGACACTTAATCATGAGTATCTCTTTGTCTCCCTACCGTTTAGGTAAAGCAAGGGAAACATTTAACAGTTACAATGTTCTAAATACCATTTCCTGGAACTTTCTGGTAGGGAATATTATAATTCTTTTCTCATTAAGGCTGGGAGCTTCTTCTACATATATAGGTCTTATAAATGCCATCCTTTATGTTGCATTTTTCTTCCTGCCTTTGGGTAAACTTCTTACAAAACGTTTTTCAATAATCGGGATTTTCAGCTCTGCCTGGATAATACGTTCTTTGGGAATGATTCCCATTGTTATTGCATCTTTTGCTGCCTATGCAGGACAGAACGAAACAGCCCTCCTTCTTGTAATATTAGCTGTTTCTATTTTCCATGTTTCACGCGGTATAGGTATGGTTGGCAATAATCCTGTAATAGGACAGCTCGCTTCAGGCGCTGACAGGGGCAGTTACCTTACGCAAATTCAAATTGTAAACAATGCTGTGGGCATGTTCTCAGGTTTTGCCATAGCCATATTATTGAGGCGCGATCCTCCGCTTTTCCTTTATTCCATTATTTTTATAGTTGGCATTATTTGCGGTGTTATAAGCGGTTTTTACCTTGCTAAAGTTCCAAATCCGGTAATAGAAGAAGAAGGCAGGGAAAAATATAATTTTTCTGACATAGTAAAACAGGTTCTAACTACTGCATCCTTAAGGCTATTTATTATAATACTACTGCTTGTAGCGCTTGTTTCCGGTGTTGCCAGGGTATTTATCGTGGTTTACAGCCGAGAGATATTCTTCCAGACAGATGGTATGGTTTCACTTTATACTGTATTTGCTGGACTTGGCGTACTAATGATAGGGCTTTTGATAAAATTCCTTATAGACAGGATTGGAGCCAAGCCGCTTTTTATAGTTTGTGTAATCATGGGGATAGCAAGTCTTATACCCATAATTTTTTATTCTCCTGGTGTTGGAGAAGTATCGGTCTTTCTTTATCTGACATTCCTTTTTTTTATAATGCATTTTGGTTTTAGCGGTGCTGAAGGCATTGCCCAGACTTATTTTTTTGGGCTTGTACCAAAAGAAAAAATGCTGGATATGGGAATTATTTATTTTCTGTGTTTTGGTATAGCAGGTACTTTAGGATCACTTTTAGGCGGGGTATTCCTGGACATACTTCAAGCCATGGGATTAAGTCCTTTATGGGCTTTTAGAACACTTTATTCACTATTATTATTAATTGGAATAATAATAGTTATACTACAGCGAAAACTTGTCCCGCTTGGAGCCCTGCCTTTTAAGGATGCTGTTGAAGTAATGTTCTCGTACAGGGATTTACGGGCTATTTCTCTTCTTGAAAAACTGAACAAAACCCAGGATTCTGATAAAGAAGCAGCTCTGCTTGAAGCCCTCCACGGCACACCATCACAGCTTTCAATAAAAGGACTGCTTGTAAGGGCAAAATCTCCAAGGCTTGTAATAAGGCAGGATGCTCTTAGAGCAATTAGTGCCCTTAAAACTCTTGATGAAGATGCAGAGAAAGCACTAATTGATGATATTATAAACAATCCCTTTACCACAGCATATATTTCTGCAAGAATTCTTGGAACACACGGGGTTTTTTCATCCATACCGCTGCTTAGAGAATTGACAAGCTCAAAAGATTATATGCTGGCAGGTGAAGCCATTATAGCTCTGGCCAGGCTTGGAGATAATGCTTTCAGGCCGGAAATAGAAAAAATAATTGCACATACAAAAAATCCAAGGCTTATAATGATGGGGGTTCAGGCTTTTGGAATATACTGTTCGCCAAATTCATTGACAGTATTACTGGACATACTAAGGGGAGCAGATCCGCCGCCATATCTGCGTGATGAAGTAGTGCTTGCAATGGCCAGTATTCTGGATATTCAAAATCAATTCTACCCGCTTCTTGTTCGTTTTCTTTCCGATCATTCATATCTTTCAATGCTGGCCATGGATGAGGTTGAATCTGCTTATGAACATTATACTTCTATCCATGGCCGCAAACGTATAAAAAAAGACCCGGATTTACAGGAGCTTCAAAATCAGGCAAAAAACTTTCAATGTGCATTAACCATGTATATTAAGGAATCCAAAGGCAAAGACCTTTCCAGATGGATACTTAATCTTCCGGATGATTGCTGTGATACCATAGTACAAGTCGTACTTTCAGAGATAGTATTGGATGATGAATTACACAATCTGCCAAGACTCTCCCTGTTAATAATAAAATGGTCAGCTCATACAATGCGGCTTTTGACAAACAGGTTAAAAAACCGTTGAAAAAAAGAACAATAACCTATATAATATAGACATATCCTTTTTAGGAGAAAAAAATGCCTGATGAGAATATATTAAACAAGGTAATGACCTTTATTTCCGGCAGTTCAGAAAGCGGTGATGATAAACAGGTACTGCTAAAACAGCTTGCAAAGGAAATACAACAGAATAAATACGCCAAATTTTACCGTGCACGCTACGAAGAAGCAGATTCGAGCCTGGCGCAGTACTTTTATAGCATATATAAAATAATATTTCCTGCAAGGCAATTCCTCAAAGACTCTGCCATAATGGCAAAAATCAAAAGCATTACTCTGGAATCATATCTGGATAAAAATATAATGGATCTTATCAAGCGGCTTAGTACAGAAAAGCTTGAAGAACGAAAAAAAGCAGGAGGCCCGAATTTTTCTGCAGAGCTTGAAAAAGACCTAGAAGCTTTGACAGTGGGGTTTGACAGCCCCAGGCTTACTACTGCAGATAAAACCTATAACCTTATACTGGTCTTATCACGCTTTGTTTCATGGGATTATCCGACTTTTCTAAAAAAGTTTGACCCTGAATTTGCAGTGGATTTTTCTGTGCCTCCAAAGTTTACACCATTACACACTGATGTAATCATGGCAGACCTTTCTTCATTCTGTTCTATCATGCCTTCTTTTGATCCAGCTGATGACTGGAAAACAGTATTTGAGATATTCAAGTATTGCAAGGGAGGCACAGACCTTATTCCCCTTGATGTATGGAATGCACTTCTGGCAAATTTAAAGGATTTAAAGCAGTCAAAAATGCTTGATCTTATAATAAGGCTGGCATCCGGCAATCCTGTCTGGGAAGCAAAATCAGCGCCCAGACTTGATGAACATCTGACATCCGGCTGGCTTAATGAAAAAACCGCTGAAATCCGCAGGATAATTACAGGCATTACAGATAACCAAAGAAACACCCAAATAGCAGCTCTGGAAAAAGCAGTATTCGGTACAAACGAAATTACAAGACTTATATACTATACAAAAGAAAAAGGAAGGGTTCTCGTTCAAAAAGATATAGAGTCTTACGAGTATGCTCCAGCGCTGAATCATTTAACAGCATTCATCAATGATTTTATAAAAAAAGAAATGCAGGAACTTACAGATATACTGCTTGTCCGCGGACAATGGACAAAGAATGCAGACTCCATAATTATGTCAGATGCTTACCATAGTATACTGGATATTTTGCCGGAAATTCAAAAACTTGATGAATCACTTTCAGATGACGGAAGCAACGGCCCCCGCATCCGGGGCGCTCTTTTAAGAGCAGACAGGGATCCAGGACAGGCCAAGTATTTAAAAAGTATAGTTCATAATTTAAATGAAGATGCTCTTCATATAATAAACAGAACAATTCCTTTGTTTATAACTATAGGCAAGCATCTTAAAATGCTTATGGAAGACAGTCAGAAAAAATCTTATGAATTGATCATGAACTGGAAAGAGCTTTCTTTTATGACAACAATTCCTTTATCGCAAAGGCTTGGCGATGCATATAAGCTGGTCAACTACTTTATCCAGCTAATGCTTCTGGAAGCCCGTACAGAAGAAGGGGAAGAAGAAGAACAGGAATAGTTTTTTACCCCGGTTCTGGTTAGTCCAGTGTATCTTCCAAGCATTTAGTTTCGTTCCAGAATTTATCCATTGATTCTAGGTTTTTATTACTCATATTGATATTATGTTCCTTCATCTTTTTTTCCATATACCCAAAACGTTTTATAAACTTGGAATTTGTTTTTAATAAAGCAGATGAAGGATCGATCTTTAAAAAACGGCAGAGGTTTACAACAGAAAAGAGCAGGTCTCCAAGCTCTTCCTCAAGTTTTTCTGAATCTGAGTGAGCTGGGGGTTCTTTTTTACAAGAGAATATTTCTGTGCGGACTTCTAAAAGCTCTTCGTTGATTTTTTCAATTACGCCGTTAACGTCTGGCCAGTCAAAACCTGCTTTGGCTGCTTTTTTCTGCAGCTTAAAGGCTCTTTCAAGAGGAGGAAGTGCTTTTTGTACTTCATCAAGAAGGGATTCTTTGGGTTTTCTCCCTTCCTGCTCAACTTTTATTTTTGCCCAGTTATCCAAAACCTCTTCTGTGTCTCTTACTTTTTGATCGGAGAAAACATGGGGATGCCTGCGTATTAATTTTTCTGTAACGCTGTTAAGTGCATCAGTAATGGTAAAAGCACCTTGCTGCTCATGCATGTACGAAAGCATTGTTACAACAAGATAAAGGTCACCCAATTCTTCCATTATATGAAGGGTGTCTTTGTCTGTTATTGCTTCTATACATTCGTATGTTTCTTCGACAAGGTCATTGCGCAGGCTTAATGGAGTCTGCTCTATGTCCCAGGGACAGCCGCCAGGGCCGCGGAGTTTTTCTATGGTCTTACATAGAAGGGTAAATGCCTCTGTCTGTTTATCTGTTTCATTCATATTAACACATTATCCTTATATAAAAAAAAATGCAATAAATTCGAAAAAAAGAATGTAGTGTGTATACTTTGCAACGAATCATGGAGAGACAGCTTTATGGGGATGCGGTAAACTTGGGCTAACCTGACTATTATGAAAAAATGTCCTAAAATGTTAATTTTAATATTTAATTTATTATATATTTATTTTTGTAAATACTGGAGACTGTGTAAATTTAGGGGTGTAATGTGTTTAAGCCATACGATTTACTTGAAAATGTTTTAATAGATATAGAAAAAGGTATCAGGACAGGCATTAATACAAATATCCTTTCAAAAAAATATAAGCTTTCTGAAAGGCATTTACGAAGATTATTCCAATTTGCCTTTAATCAGCCTATTTCGTGGTATATTCGTTCCCGGACATTAGCGGCTAGTATTGAGGGTTTACTTAATACAGATAAAAATATACTGGATATTGCACTCGATTATGGCTTTGATTATGAACAGTCTTATATTAGGACATTTAAACGGGAATTTGGCATTACACCAGGGGATCTGCGTAAAAATGGACATATTGTAAAAATAAAGCCGCCCCTCAATCTGTTTAATGCGCAAAAAATACCGGATGGGATTATTTTTGGTCCTGAAATTGTTGTAATTCCTAAATTCCTTGTAATTGGTAAACAATTCAATATACGATTTCGTGATGCAATTGGTTCTGTTATAAAAAAAACTGAATTTTTTATTTGCCATGAATTAAGTAAAAAAGTTAATCGAATTAACCATAATATTGGAATAAACATTAATAGAAAAGCAGAAGGGGATGTTGATTATTCGCTTTTTATGCCTTCCTATCAAGTTAAAGATTTTTCCAATATACCTGATGGGTTTGAATGTTTTACTTTTGAAACTTCAATCTGTGCCAGATTTCGTTATATTATTGACAAGGATTTTAATATGTATGCTGCTGATAAAATGTATAAAGCTATTGATGACTTTATGGATAATAATGAACAGCAGTATTTTTTAGAAAGAAAAAGACTTAATATTGATAAGTATGAGTTATTTCCAAATGCCGAGGGTTACAGATTATGGGAATGGTTTGCTCCTGTAATAAAGAAGACATCAGAAATTAATGCAGGGATAAAGCCGTCTGGAATTACTACAGTATATAAACAAGAGGTTCCTGCACTGCGTTTTATTGGGGAAAAGATACCCGAACAGGAATATGAGGGTGATAAAAATGTTCTTGATTTTATTGATACCTGGCGGCTTGACGAACGGTTTGATAAAATAGAAAAGCAATCGTGTGAAAATTTAAAAACATTTTACAGGGGCGGAGATGCGTATATTTATCTAACAAAAATGAGCAGCGGTCTTATACAACACTGGCTGGGTATTTTTATGCCTAAAGGGACAAATGCTCCAGAACCTTCCAGCGACAGCTCCCAGGAAAGATACGAGATAATTGATTTTCCCAAATCAGTAATTGGAGTATGCCAGGTGTATGGCAAAAGACATGAGATAATTAAATACGATACAGACTGTCAAAAAAAACTTATTGAAGAAGGCTTTATTTTGAAAGATAAAAGCAATACAGAAGATATATACTCTTATATGCGATTTAACTGGCACAGGTTCTTTGAAGAAGATAAATATGGAAAAAGGATATTGGAATATTGCTATGTATTATAGTTTTATTTAAATTATACCATTTCTGGTTACCTAAATTAAACATATATTAAAATTGTCCTAAAATGTTAATTATTTAATTTTCTTATCCTGTATTTTAAAATACATTAAGGATTAGAAATGGCAGACAAAGTTAGTACTAAAAGGATATTTAGCATAGCATTACCCCTTGTTATTCAGCAATTAAGTATGCAGGTACAGATATGGGTTGACAGGGCGATGTTAGGTCATATTGATTCCAGGTATTTTTCTGCAGTTGGAAATTCCGTAGTTCCGTTTTATGCAATTTACGCTATTATATCGGGCTTATGCGTTGGAACAACTATTTTAATTGCTCAAAATATAGGCGAAAGGAACTTCGAGAAAAGTAAAAATTATGCAGAATGTTCTTTTATTGGCAATTCAATATTCCCATTATTGGCATTTTTATTTTTCTTTTTCTTGTCGCCATATTTGTTTAAAATAATGGGTGTTCAACCTCCTGTTTTGGAGTATAGTATATCATACATAAAAATACTGTCTTTTAGTTTATTGCTTTTAGGGCCGATTTCTTCATGCACATCTGTAATGCAGGGTATAGGCATAACAAAAGTAATTATGATCTCAGGTATTTTGAGTAATATATTAAACATACTTCTTGATTGGATATTAATATTTGGAAATTTAGGTTTTCCCAAAATGAATATGCAGGGTGCAGCTCTTGCATCTGTTATATCTAATTATATTACAGCTCCAATTATTATTATGTATGTGTTTAAGAGTAAGCTTATTCCATTTAAAATAAGAATAAAAAAAATATTTTCTTTTCGCTGGGGTTTATATAAAAGTATTTTTAAAATCGGTGTTCCTTCTGGAGCAGAGATAGGTCTTTGGCATATTGGAAACATAATTCTGGTATCGTTTCTAAATAGATTGGATATTATGGCAGCAGGAATTTATACGCTTATTTTTTCAATTGAAATACTACCATGGTTTTTCTATATGGGTTTTGCAAATGCGGCTTTAACTCTTGTTGGTCAAAAAACCGGAGAAAACAATAATAAATTGGCAATTAATGCCGGGCTTCGATGTCTGCGCTTCTCTTTAATAATTTGCATAGTTATTGCAGCCATTTTTATTTCTTTTCCAAGAGGGATCCTTGCAATATTTACAAGTGATGTATCTCTTATTGATTACGCTGCTTTGTTTTTAATAATTACATCATTTACTATGATACCCAGAGCAATTAACAATGTAATTGGTCTTGCAATAAAGGGTATAGGAGATACCCGGTGGATGTTATACGGACAAATATTTGGCACAATTTTGATAATAGTGTTATCTTATGTATTGATATTCCCTTTAAGTTTAGGTTTATTGGGATTATTTATTGCATTTTTCGTAGATGAAAGTATCAGGGGAATAATTAATTTATTAAGGTTCTTTAAAGGCAGGGAGTTCTTTTTCTTAAAACCTTTTGAAAGGAATTAATAAATGGAGAATAAACAATGTAGACAATTTACTTGTTTAGTAATTATAATAAATTAGTCAGGAGTACATCATGTTTAGGCCATACGATTTACTTGAAAATGTATTAATCGAGATTGAGACAGGTATCAAGAAAGGCATTAATGCTGATGATTTGTCAAAAAAACACAAGGTTTCGGAGCGTCATCTGCGGAGATTGTTCCGGTTTGCCTTTAATCAATCTATTACAAGATATATCCGCTCCCGTATCTTAGCGGCAAGTCTTGAAGATTTGCTAAAATCGAATTCCACTTTGCTGAATATAGCTCTGTATTATGGTTTCGGTTATGAACAGTCGTATATTCGTGCTTTTAAGCGGGAGTTTGGTTTTACGCCGGGAGAAGTGCGTAAAAATGGGAGAATTGTCAGGGTTAAACCTCCCATCCACCTATTTAATGAAAGTAAACTGTCTGATGGTGTTTTGTTCGGGCCTGATATTGTGATGGTTCCGCAGTTTCATTTTATCGGGAAACCTCACCGGGTTTTGTTTTCTGAATCAAAAGAATTAGCACCAAAGCTGGCTATAGATTTCTGGCATAATGAACGTTCACTTATAATGCCTATAACAGACCACAATGTTTATATTGGGTATACAAGTAATATTGACCGTGAAGCAGCCCTCTCTGAATATATGCCGTCTGTTATGGTTGATAACTTGAAGCTAATACCACCAGGTTTAAGCGGTAAAACCTTTTGTTCATCACTGTGTGCCAGGTTCCGATATATTGGCCAGCACCATTATTACGATATAAACCGTCATGTAGCAGGAGCAATGTATGAAGCGGTATGGAAATTTGCCCAGGACGAAAAGGCAAAATATGCATTATTGAATGACAGAGTTTATTTTGAAAAAATAGACATTGGGTTGTATGATGGAACCTATTGCCAAATGGAGTGGTTTAGTCCGGTGGTGGAGAAGAAGAGTGTATAGCAGCAGTTTTTGAAACTGAGATTTTTGTTGAGATTGCCAAAACACCGGAATTCATTTTTTCTATAAAAATGTCCAAAAATGTTAAGTATTGTTTATCATTCTACATTACAATTTGTACAGCTGCCGTTTATTTGCCGGCGAAGGACTAAGGTTTATTATGGAGAAACAAGAAATAATCGAAAAAATTGTCGAAGGATTGAATTATTACCTTGACACATTGGCAATACCGCCGCATATGGAAAAATACAGTGATGAAATGTGTTCATGGACAAAAGCCAAAGAAGGATTTGAATATGGGCCGGGTGGTGTGTATAACATAAATTTTGGTAATATTTCAGAGGATGATGTCAAACAAGCAATTAGAGTTTGCCTTGATAAGGGTGCGCCTCATTGGTGGTTTGTAAATACGCTTTCAACTCCGGCTAATTTACGCACAATACTTAAAAGCATGAAGCAAAATCTTATAGAAGATTATGGAATGGCAATACCGCCTGAGAATATTGATTTTACCCGTTCTTTATTAAAGAATGAAAACCCTGAAATACGGGTCAAAAGATTGGAAAATAAAGATGATTTTGATGTATGGGCAAGTATAATTAATACCGCTATTTTTAACGTACCATTGATAGATCCTGTTTTTTATTTCCCTCTGTGTGAAAATGGTACTATAAAATGTTTTCTTGGGTTTTACAATGAAACGCCAGTGTCAACTTCATGTACATTTATTAATGGCAATGGTGTTGGAAGGCTTGAGTTTATAGCTACATTATCTGATTACCGGAAAAAAGGTATGGGTAAAGCGGTTTGCTGTGCTGGTATTGAGCAATTATTAAATGATGGGGCCTTTATTGTTACATTAACAGCCAGAGAAATGGGGGTATCATTGTATGAATCGCTTGGTTTCAAGATTTATTACTGATATTAAAAGGTAAATATTTATTTACAGGAGATGCCATAATGATTAAGAATGGAAAATTAGTATAATAATTTATTGATAAAAGACCAGATAAATTTTAGGAGTTTGAAAATGAGTTCAGAAATTATAAAGGTATACAAACAAGATATACCTGCATTGCGTTTTATAGGTAAAAAATATAGGGATGATGATAGGGTTGATGGGATGTTTGGCAAGTACTGGGGCGATTGGTTTCAGAATGGCTGGTTTGATTTAATCGCAAAACAAACAGACAGAGATTTGAAAGCAATTTATGATGACGGAGACGCCTATATTGGATTGATGCGGTATAAAAATGGCGAACCATTCGAATATTTGATTGGTATTTTTATGCCTGAAGGAACTCCTGTTCCTGACGGTTATGCCTGCCATGATTTCCCAAAATCCACATTGGGTGTTTGTTGGCTGCATGGTAATGAAAGTGACGTTTATATGCAGGAAGAAAGATGTAAACAGAAACTTGAAGAGGCAGGCTATACAATTGAAAAGGACAAAGAAGATACCTTATGGTTTTTTGAACGGTATAGCTGCCCTCGTTTTACTACACCTGATGAAAATGGAAAAGTTATTTTAGATATTTGCTGGTACGTAAAATAGCTTAAGGGTTAATTTATCTTGCCCCTGTTGAGGATGTACCTGCTAGTATGAATCTTAGTATCTTGGAGACAATGGTGCAACCTCTATTGTTTAGCATAGTAGTTTATACTAATTGTATTGATAACAATGAAAAATGTCCGAAAATGTTCATTTTTATTTAATGCATTAGAGTAAAATCTACACAAAATATCTTTTATTATATAAACATACTTTGGAGGAATAAATGAACAGAAAAATTGAAGATGCTATCAATGAACTACTAAAAGAGGAAACTCATAAAACCGCCTCTGATTTTATTAATTTTTTAAGGGCAAATGAAATACCAATAGAAGAATCTGAAAATTATTGGGAAGTCAAATATAATGGACAAACTCTATGTTATATATTCATTAATGGTTTAGATGATCTACCTGGTCCATGGACCATCTGGTCTGATCAAGTTCCCGGAACCTGGGCTACCTGGCCTTGCGATAACCATAGCGGCGAATATGTAGATTTTCCGATAGACGAGCATATCAGGAAAATTGCCTGGAATAATGTAAATTTTTGTGGAGATTGCGGCGGCAGTTGCAGTCCAGGCAGTCGTAAGATTATTCTTGGGAGAGAATTTGATAAAGTGTGTAACTCGGCGATGGCGTTTACTAATCCCAATATGGAAACTTTGGAATGTGCAAAGAAAATGGTAGTAATAAGGAAAAATGATATTCTCAAATGCCAGGCAGATTGAGTTAGTAAAAATTTTAGCCAAGACGGGGAATCGCCCTCCAGCCCTCGACATCAAGAGGGGAACCTTCGACCTACGGTCTCGGTTGGGGGTACGTGTCTCGGGCTTGCGGGCCGTCTTTTTTGCTAAACCGGCGAGCGTCCATTCTGGCCGCCGCTGATAGGTATTGATTTAACTGCCGCCATTCGGCGGCTTGCAGCACCTTGCCGGTTTACCCTATTTGGGGCTGCGAGTCTCGCCCCAAATAGGGCCGCAAAAAAGTTTCGATTCCCCATATTATTATTAATAAAAATTTTAGCCAAGACGGGGAATCGAACCCCGGACCTGTACATTACGAGTGTACCGCTCTGCCATCTGAGCTATCTTGGCATGGTTCTTACAAAGCTATCATAACTGCACAAATGTTAAAAATCAAGACTCTTACCTCTGCGTGAGGTCTTCTTGAAAAAGCCTCACCCCTGAAGCAGCTCCCCGTCCTGCATAATCACCTGATTGCTGCCATCTTCGAAAAACGCCGTTATCGTGGGGTTTTGTACCAGGCCGTCCAGGTGAATAAGACTGGGGGCGTCTTCATCGTAGTTCATGCCGATGGCAAAATGGCAGGTACGAAAGGCTTTTTCGTCTTCAAGCATTTTTCCGGTGATGCGGGCTGCGGGGTTTAGCCCAATCCCCAGCTCGCCGATGTTGCGGGCATTGCGTGCATATATTTCACCGCTGCCGGCTGGTAACTTTCCGTCACGCTCAAATTCACGGGCATTGCGCTCGGCGGTTTCTATGGTGTGCCTGAGGCTTTCGGCTTCTTTCCCTCCGCGGATTTCCTGTACAAAACCGTTCTCTACAATGCACTCAATGGGTGTGCTGATCATCAGCTCTCCGTCACTTACACTGATGGAGCCGTCAAAACAAATACGGCCGCGGACGGTTGTGTTTTCCGGGCTGATAAATGTTTCGCCTGCGGGCAGGTTGCCGCCGGATCCGGGCAGAGAAAAATTGCCATCATCAGATTTAGCTTCTCTTCCCCTTAATCCAATGGTAATATCGGTCCCTCCGCGAGCGCTGACATGCACTTCCACGGCTCTGTCCAAGGTTTGCTTGATTGCAGAACAATGGCGCTGCAATTCGGCGTAGTCGATGGGGACTGTGCGGATAAACGACTCAACCGTAGTGGAAGGTGACCAGAAGGCGCGGCAGGTTTTTTCTCCGTACTGCTGCAGATGAAAAATATGGTCATACGACACACCGTTATGTTTATATGGCGAGGCAATGCCGACAGGATCTTTGCCAAGCTTTTCATCACTAAGAGAAATAACTACTTCCGGCTTTGCATTGAAGGCTGCAAGTACTGCCGGTTCGGCAAATGCAAGCTGAGGTTTTACCGGCTGAAACACCAGTACCGGTATACCTCCTGCATCAATACTTGCATCGTATAAAGCTTCGGCAATAGCAGCAACATCCTGTCTGGGATTGCTGATAATCAAAACCTGTTCGTCTTTCTGTACTTTAAGCGAAACCTCAATTGCTATACGTGCCGCTTCACAAAGTGCCTTATAATCGAATCCCGCGTTGCGGCATCCCATCCCGGCAAACTTTGACAGCTCTTTATCCATAAGTCATTGTACATCCATAAATCAAACTTGTCGAGACTAATAACAATCTAACACTCATAACACCAAGCAGGCCCGCCGTCTGCCAAGGGAAACCGCGGTTCCTTAATCCTTCCAGGGAAAAATGAAGTTTCGAAGCGATCTTGTGCCGGTTTTTTCCCGTTCTTCAATGAGAATGGCATCCCAGGGGATAGTTCGACGTTTCGTTGTATTGTCAGTCCGGGGGTTTTCTTCCAGCCAGTCGTATTTTAACAGACGCAGCCGCAGCCCTTCGTCAAGGAAAAGGAGCATCCCCGCAGGTCCCG
>Ga0099364_10009628_pt1 | contig 13390 bp, 8 predicted proteins | sample TergutTh196P3_FD_73070 | JGI IMG/M metagenome (GOLD analysis project Ga0099364, IMG submission 73070) | Microcerotermes parvus P3 segment gut microbial communities from Pointe-Noire, Republic of the Congo - Th196 P3 | ecosystem: Host-associated > Arthropoda: Insects > Digestive system > Gut ...
GTCTGTATGGTAAGCTGTCGCTTGATTACGACAGCAAGATTTTTGTGGATGTGACGGGACGAAACGACTGGTCGTCGACGCTGCCGAGCGATGATAATTCCTATTTTTACCCTTCGGTGGCTACGAGTATCCTGCCCACGTCATTTTTCGCTTTCCCGGACTGGTTCTCGTTCTGGAAATTGCGCGGCTCGTGGACTATCTCGAAAACGGACTTGGGCGTTTACGACATAAACAACGATTACTCAACGTCTTCCAACGTTTGGGACGGCTTAAACACAGCCGTTTACCCCACCAGCATTAGGGGCAATGTGAAGCCTGTCACCAACCGCACCCTGGAGCTTGGTACGGCCATGAATTTTATGAAGAGCCGTATCAAATTCGACTTCACCTACTATAACAAGCATACATACAACCGGACGGCGTCGGCTACCGTCTCCGAGTTGTCGGGCTTTCGCTCGACGCTTGTCAATATAACCGAAGAGTTTGAAAGGAAAGGTTTTGAGTTCATGCTGGAAGGGAGACCTGTGGATACAAAGGATTTGAAATGGGTCGTACAAACCAACTGGGCTACTTCCAAAAGGTACTATAAAAAGTTAGACCCCGATTATTCGGAAAAAAACCCCTGGGTACAGACAGGCAACCGTACCGATTACAGGACGGTAGCCCGCATGGCGCGAGACCCGCAGGGCAATATCATCCATAACAACAACTCGGTCGTGCAGGACCCCTTCAACTCATTCTACGGCTACAACGACCCCGACTGGAACTGGGGATTATCCAACACCATAGTCTGGAAAAGGTTCACTTTCAGCCTCTCATTCGACGGGCGCATCGGCGGACTGTCGACCTCCAACACGGAATATTACCTGTGGGACGCCGGCGGGCATCCCGATTCGGATAACGAATGGAGGTATCAGGAGGTGGTCGAGGGCAAGAAGAACTTTTGCGGCGGCGGCGTCCGCGTCGTATCCGGTGCGGTCGTCTATAGCGATAACTTCGGGACGGTCGAATCGGATAACCGTGTGTTTGAGCCTAATACGGTCGAATCGTCGTATCAGGTGTATGCACGACGTTATTGGACACGACCGGAGTTTTATGTCTTGAATGAGACGTTCTTTAAACTGCGCGAACTGTCGGTAAGTTATGATGTGCCGTCGGCCATTATCAGAAAATTAGGCCTGTCAACGGCTTCCGTTTCGTTGATAGGGCAAAACATATTTCTGTGGACGAAACAATTCCGCTTTACCGACCCCGATGTGGCGGAAGATGTTTTAGCCTCTCCCTCCGTCAGATACATGGGATTCAATCTCAAACTAAATTTTTAAACGATTTAAAACAAACACGATATGAAAAAGATATTTGTTATAACGTTGATTATCACCTGTTCGGTACTGTCCGGTTGCGATAACTTGGAAGATTATAATACAAACCCGAACAAAACGAGTGAGGTATCGTCGGGCATGCTGGCTACCCGTCTGATATTGAGTATCGCCCGCCAAAATACGGGCTTCGGCAAGACGTACCTGATGAATCAGGTGAACTGCAAATCGCTGATATGGATGGAGAACAAGGAGGCCTCGCGACAATATAACTACTGGCAACGCACCGATGTTTATCCCGATCTGAATGAACTGATCAACGCCGATAAGATGATAGAAGCAGCCCCCGATGAGGGACTGAGAAATGCCTACATGGGCGTCAGAAATTTTGTGAGGGTATATAAATTCTTGGATTTGACGCTACGTGTGGGCGATATCCCATACAGCGAAGCGATGAAAGGCGAATCCGAAAACATCTTCTTCCCGAAGTACGATACACAAAAGGAAGTTTTTCTGGGTATGCTTGACGAATTGGAAGAAGCAGATAGATTATTGCAAAACGCTACCGATAACTTTGTCGGCGACCCGGTGTATAAGGGCGACGTCACGAAATGGAGGAGACTTGTGAACAGCTTTGAGTTGAATGTGCTGATACACTTGTATCTCAAAACGGACGACCCCGACTTGAGGGTAAAACAGCGTTTTCAGGAGTTACTGTCGAAGCCGCTGTTTACGTCGAATGCCGATAACTTCCAGTTAGTCTATACCGATAAGGCGGGACAGCGTTACCCCTATTACAAGGATGGTAACAACTATATCCCTTACAGTATGCTGTCGTCGGTTCTTGTCGATTCATTAAAGGCTTTCAGGGACTATCGTTTGTTCTATTACGCCAATCCGATGACTGCGGCTATCCATACCGACGGTTTGAGCGAAGCGGATTTTGAAGCTTACGGCGGCGCCGACCCGACCCTTGATTTCAGCGACCTGCAACTGTTATATAATGCGCCTCAAAACGACAGGCGATATTCAATGCTGGCTACGCGGTACAGCGAATATGCGCCGGGCGAGCCTATTTTTCTGTTCAGTTATGCCGACGTCAACTTCATCTTAGCGGAGGCATGTGTCCGTGGTTTCATCAACGGCGACGCCAAACACTACTACGAAGAAGGTGTCCGCGCATCCATGACTTTTACGGGCGACCATACCCCTGACGCCTTTACGCGCGGCAGAAAGATAACGCCGGAGTATATAGAGGAATACCTGAGCCATCCGGGCGTCGTCTTCGAGTCGGCAGCCCAAAGGCAACTTGAACAGATCGGTACGCAGAGGTATATCTCCATGTTCCTGCAGGAACCTTGGGGCGGTCTGTGGCAGATGCGACGTTTGAACGTACCGTACCTGCCGGTCAACCCCGAGACCAACGAAAACAGGGACGACAAGAACAAGCTGCCCGTCCGGTGGATGTACCCCAACAGCGAATACACCTACAACACCGAAAACGTCAACGAAGCCGTACAACGCCAGTTTGGCGGCAACGACAGCGCCGACGGAGTCATGTGGATATTACGATGACCAACCGCCCGACCTTCGGCATTTTTTAGCCGAAGGCCGGGCGTTTATTATGTCATGGGGACGGAGGAATTGACATAAAAATATTTCAGGGAAGACGGGATGTCAGGTCCAGTGAGTAGTTCGTACTTCGTCCGGCAAGGTTTTGTTTCAATATGCCATGTGTAACGAGTTCTTGCAAGTCGCGTGTGGCGGTGGCTTTGGTTGTTTTGGTGATTGAAATGTACTTTTTGGCTGTCATCCCACCCTCGAATCCTTCTTTGCCTGCATCGAGCATTTTGTTGATAGCTTTTGTCTGTCGCTCGTTCATTACAGGTTTATACTTGTCAAAAAACTGTGTTTTTCTGATTGAAAAGTCCAAAACGTCTATTGCATATTGCTGTGCATCAATAAGAAGTTGCGAAAAATAGCGCAACCAACTGTCAATAACCAAAGTGCATTGTACTTGTTTTAGTTCATCGTAATATTTATTTTTATCCTTTTCAATAGCCTGCGAAATTGACATAATTATTTGTCTGTCAATAGATTCAGACAAACATTTTTCAATCAATACCCTACCTATACGTCCATTACCGTCTTCAAACGGATGAATGCTTTCAAAATAAAGGTGTGTTATGGCCGTTTTTACGATTATTTTCTGAATATTGCCGTTTGTTTTGAATGAGTGGTACCATTTTACAAAATGCTTCATTTCTTGGGGTATGTTCTTTACCGGCGGAGCTTCAAAATGCACTTTTTCTTTGCCCATGGCGCCCGAAACTATTTGCATCGATTCTGCGCCTGTTCGATAAACGCCGGCATTTATGTACTTTGAGTTTGAAAATAACATGCCATGCCACTTTTTGATAAGTTTTTCAGACAGTATCACCTTGAAATTGTTTCTAACTTCCAACATCAATAAGGCGACATTTTCCGCCCGTTTGTCTTTGATATTTTTTATGGTTGTTGTTAGACCGAGTTTTTTCAGAAATGACGAACGAACATCATCCCTCGACAATATCTCTCCTTCGATTTCAGAAGTTTTAATTGCTTCCGAAATCATTATGTCGAGCATTTCGTTTTGTTGTCCTGCAAAATTAAAAGTCTTGAAGACACCAAATACCTCGCCGGAAAGTTCTGCGAATTTTAATGCGTTATTGCTTATAACATCTTCATTATAAACAAATTCAGGCCATTTTTCAAATTGCCAATTGTACATTTTTGAGCCGTTTAATTACAATAATCGGCGCAAAGATAACATATTTTTGAGCCAAATACAATTTTTTTCCGGCTCAGGGCGCTTTAAATTCCGTTATACCTTTTTGGTCGAAATCGCAGTTTAGCCACTCGTCATCTATCGTCGCTCCGTATTTTTTATAGAGGCGGATCGCATTTTCGTTCCAGTTCAGTACCTGCCAACGTATGCGGTTGCATTTCTCATTACGCGCTACTTCAAACAGTTTGTCGAGGAGGGCGGCAGCAATACCTTGCCTCCGGTACGGTTCCAGGACATACAGGTCATCGAGATAAAGCGATTTGCCGACCCAAGTATAATAAGCGAAAAAGTAGAGGCAAATAGCAATAATCTTCTCTTCCTCGTTGACAGCAACAAGGCAATGGAAATAGGCCTTCTCAGCTTTCATCTGTTCAACGGTATTCGTCACCTTTTCAGGCGCTTTTTCAAAGAGAGCCAATGCCTTGATAATGTCTAATATAGCAGGGAAATCATTTTCTGCGGCGGGGCGGATGGTATAGTTCATTTTCAATTTTGAGTTGAGGGGTTTTATTTTTTCGCTTGCGGTAAAGGATCACAATAAGTAAAATTCACTACTTTTTCTCTGAAAGCCTTTTTCTTTTCAAAGTTTCGTGAGATATTGATTGCAATTTCCTGATAATTATTTTTCACTTCTTCGGTCTTAGCATCCTTGTATTCATAATAAAACGGTTTGATTGAAAGACAATTCTCATGTTCAAACAACGTATTTAATAACGTTCTGTCTGAAATCCCGCACGAGTGACCGAAAATGTATATTTGAAAGTAGTCTGAATCAGTAAAGGCTGACAGACGTTTATAATTGTCTGTGTTAGCATATTCTGTAGACTTCATATTTTTCATGAAGTTATTATTATTTAATTTTTCGATTTCCTTATACTCATCGGCTATTTCATCACCGTATCCAAAAATGATTCGGTTATCAGTATTATTTAACTCCCCATGAATATGAATGGTATCAAAATTGATAAATGGCAAATCCGACGCCCAAGATGTGTCTTTATTTTTTATATATGAAGAAAAATCAGAATACAAAGCCTCTGTTTTTGTATAATTAAAGTTTAAGAGTAATGTTCTTTGAGGGTAAATTCTAAGTTTTCCTTCTAAAAAATCTTTTTTATGTGAATCGTTTTTTTTGAAAAGTTCAATCAAATCTTCAATAGTATTAACATTACGATTTATAAAAAAACGGTCTTTAAAAATCTCGTCTTTTAATTTGTTAAAATAATTGGTTGTATTATTTGAATTGTGGCTCTCGCTATTAAACGAATCTCGCAGAAAATCCATTAATAATTCTTCTTTACTGTATGGAAAGTCCTGTAAATGGAAGCTATCGCAAAAAAGACGATAAAAATCTTTCACCGGGATAATATTTTGGGTTTTGTAGTCTAAAAACTTAACCAATTCTTTCTTTATTCTATCAAATTCCTCGTTCAATTTTTCTATTTCTTTACTATCTCTTGTAGTCTTATATCTTACCATTGCTTCCTTTACCAGTTCGTAGTATTCTTCCTCAATGTCAACCCAATTTTTTAGATGAAATTTTTTTGATAATACTTTGAGAAAATTATTCTTAAAAGTATATTCAATACTTTCTTTTTTAAGTAATTCCATAAACTCCCTACATTTAGGACTTTCAAAACGTTCATTAAATTTATAGGCTGCTTTAGGAATTCTTAAAAAGTCGTTCTCAAAAGAATCATTGAGTAGACGAATAATACGGTTATTATATTCGTTAATGATTTTTTGCCAAAAATCGTCAAAAAATTGCCGGTAGCTTGTCTTTAAGTCGTGCGCCAAGTCAAAGCCGTTTCCTATTAAAATAATCCTGTTCATCTTGTTAAAGTTCTATTAATTAATCATATTAATCTTGTAAATCATTTAATCGTGTTTTGATCTCCGTCAATCCATACATCCTGTAAACCATCTCATCTATTTGCCGTTCGAGGGCGGTCGTGTCGGTGGCGGGGTTTTCTTTTTTGGCGGATAGTATGGTATCGACAAGGGCTATGAAGGGTTGTTGCTCGGCAATCGGAATGATTTTTACCGGTAAAAGCCCTAAATGAAAGACTTTTACTTGTGCCATGGCCTCGCCTTTTTCTGGGTTTATGGTCCAGTAATACCAATTGACAAGTTTGGAGTTCAGCAATGCCAATACGTATTTCAAATGGATATCCGAATTATCCCCGTTCAGAATAATATGTGTGTTATCTCTCATTATAAACCCTTTGCCGATAATTGTTGCGATGATGGAATCGCTTGTCTGACGGACAATCAGTTTTTCTTCCGCCTCGAAAATACTTTTTTCGCGGGGCGCGGCCAACCATTCCCCGTATTGAATCCAATAATCGTTGTCCCACAGTAGCTTATATCTGTGAAACGAACTGCCGCCTATTAATGGCGAGAAACTGTCGTCTTTTTTGATTTCGGAAGTGAAGGGTTTTTCTTTCATCGTTTTGCTGGTCTGTGCAGGTTTCCCTTTCCCTTTTTCGTAGGGTTTGACCCCGTTCTTTATTGTGAGCACATCCTTTAATGGAACGGATTGTGCGCTGATTTTGGCTTTTAAGTCATAGTCAGAGGGCGTTAAAAACAGGTTGATATAATCTTGTTGCGCTAATAATTCCTGCGGCACATCATGTATGTTGTTCAGGAACGATTTGTTCCAAAACCGGATACGAACCGCGCCTTTGGGAGCGCACTTTTTGATGATAGTCGTATCACAGTCGACGGTTGCATTTTCAAATACTTTGTTCAGGTATTGTACGAGGTGGCACAACTGATATTGACTTGACAGCATATTACGGAATGGTTTGGCGCTATCTGTTAATCGCCAGGTATTGGGGGTGATGAAGCTCAGGTATCCGTCTTTTTTCAGGATGTTTTCAAGCGCAAAGGCAATGAAAACAAGATACGTATCATTCAGGGCGGAAGAGATGCCCCAATGGGCGTATTTGTCTGAAAGGTAGGCGATTTGTTCCGGGGCGGGTTTCAGTCCGTAGGGCGGGTTCCCTGTCACTACGTCAAAACCTACAAAATTACCGTTATCGTCCAATACTTCGGGAAACTCAAATCCCCATTCAAAAGCATTGGAGTAGGCGGTTTTCATTTTTTGTTCGTATTTTTTACGTAGCGTGTCGGCTTCGGCTTGCAGTTTTTCCAACGTTTTTTTCCACACCTCCCGGTCTATGCCGATCTGCATGGACGAAAAGTGTTCGTTTAGCTTGGCTTCCGTCTTGAGCAATTTACGGTAATCGACGTCTACAGGGTTGTGGATGTCGCTGAAAATATATTTGATCTGGGTTATTTTGTCGCGGACATATCTTCGTGTCGCCTTATCGTTAGTCGCTTTATATAGAACGACGAGTTCTTTGTACTGCCGCGTTGCAAGCCGTAATTTTTGTTGTATAGCGGGTTGCATTTTAGTATAGTTCCCTTGTATATCGAATCTGCTAATCAGCGAGTTGCCACATTTTATATTGATGTCGATGTTGGGTAGGGTTTGTAGAGAAGGGGCGCGTCCCGTCTCTGCGGTGTAATAGGCGTGCTTCAGCAATTCTATCCACAGGCGCAACTGGCATATTTTTACCGAATTAGGGTTTATATCGACACCAAATAGACAGTTTTCGATGATGGTTTGTTTTTCGTGAAAAAATGTCTCCTGTACCCGTTGACTTTCCCTGTCTTTCGGGTTATAGACAAAATAGTTCCCTTCATTATCTGTTATTATCAGATCGTCGTTCTCGACTGATGCGCGGTAATCTTTCAGTCTTTTACCGTGCTTGTCGGTCAGCAATCCCAATTCCGATTTCAGATAAATCATTTCGTTCAAAGCCGAAACCAAGAAATGTCCCGATCCGACTGCCGGGTCGCAAATACGTATGGAATTGAAGATGTCGTTTGCAGCTTCCAAGTCGTCGATTCTGTTGTAGAGGTCGGTCATTGTCTGTACGGGTCGGTAGTTCGCGGCGCCTGCCGACCATACGTCGTTGAACTTCTGAATGACCGCCTGCCTGATTGTTTCGCGACACATATACATGGTGATAAGTGAGGGCGTGAAGAACGAGCCGTCCCTGTAACCGTTGATTTTTTCAAAAATAAGTCCCAACACCGAAGCCGATATCAGCGGTTTGTATATTTCTTGAATGTCTTCCGCTCCTTCGCTGCTAAAATCGAAAGCATCCAAGAAACGCATCAGGTATTCTAAGGGAGGCATGGTTGTGGAGACGGGGCCTCTTGAGACGGGGCGCACCCCGTCTCTACATTTGGGTAATAACACCGATTTCGAATAGAGCGTCATTGGAACGGTATCACGCAGACTGTCGATGCAGATCGTCTTGTTTTCCGTTTCGGTTATCTCAAACAACGAGCTGTTGAGGTAGGGTACGTTGGCAAATTTCGATTGTATGCTTTTCGTGCGTTCCTCTTCCTTACGCGCCAATACAGAGAAAAAAAGCGTATCCAAGTCGTTATAACCGCTCAGTTTGTCGGGTGAAAGGAACGCATAATCCCGGTTCCCGTTGTGGTATTTGAGGATTTGCGATTCTAACAGTTTCAAAAACAGAATCCGGTTAATCCATGTTATCGCCAAATCCAATGCGACATCAAATTGTAAATTTTCATCTGTACTCGCGCGAATTTGCAATCCGCGTGTTTCGTCGATTCCAGTCACTGCCGAAAAATTATCCCATTTATTTTTAGCGTCGATGCGTTCAATCGTATTTTCAATCAACGAGCCGCTATCGCGGTCGCTTTCTGTTTTGCGGACAATTAATTTCCGGTTTCCCTGTGTCACCTCTTCCAAGCCGATGATATGCAAAAGCTCGGCATAGAACTCCTTGTTCAGTTGGTTATTGTCGTTGGCAAAAGAGCGTTTCAGCAAGTTTACGGGCGACAGAAATTTATACAAGGCTATTAACTGCCGGTCGTTTTCGTTATCCGGACGACGGACGATCTCGTGATAATCGCGGATGTCGAAATGGGTAAAGGGGATTTCGTTTTGGATTTTCAGTATTTCGGGTGCGGCTATTTCCTTATAGAAAAAATCGACGTTTGTCCCTGACAACGTCCCTTCCTGAAACTGCTTAAATCGTTTGAGCAAGGTATTATTTTGATAAAACAGTTTTTCAAAATCCTGTGCATCAAACACAAACCACTCATAAATATTGGTGATTATCAGATGGCGGAGTTCAAAATTTTTACCAGTCTTACGTTCGTGCAGATAGTACAACACCAATTCCTGAAACGATTTGACGTTCAGATTGGGCGAATTGAATTCGCCCCTACCGATCATTTCCGTCTTGTTGGCAGGGCTTTTAGTCTCAATCAAAACGCCTACCGACGACGATGTACTGCTATCGTTATGAATGACTAAATCGACTCTTCCGCGCGTATTGATATAATGCTTGTCCTTATAGTAGACTGCGTTGAGAAAATCTTTTATCAGGTTTTTATGATATTCTTCACTTTCTTTCAGGTTGATACGGTCGAGTAAAGCGCCCAACTCCTTTTTGAAAAAATCTATTTCCTCCCTGTGCGGTTTAAGCTTCAGGAAAGCGGGATTTAGCGCTTTTTTGATTGTTTGCATTACTGTTTATAAAATTTATTTTTAATACATGTCGTATCTTTCAACCGCAAAGTTATTATTTTTCTTTGAAAAAATGAAAAGTTGATAATTTTCACGTAAATTTGTTGCCTTAAAACATTGAACAGATATGAAAACTCATACTTTTTTAACAGCCCTGTTTTGTTTTTTATTTGCGGCATCCGGTCTGGCTCAAGACGATTCGACTGTCGCACAACCGATTATCGATACGATTTTCCTTGAAGATTCCTTATTGGAGAACATACTTCCTGTCGACACGCAAGCAATTGATAATTCGGAGGCTATCAATTTGATGATTCAGTCGAATATGGCCGACATGGAGACTTCTATCCGCGAATCTATTCTCGCAGAGTTAATGCAAAATACGGACAACACCCGTCAACGACACGAATTGGAACGTCAGATGGATGTGTTACTTAAAGATGATTCGCTACGCAGGGAAAGTCAGCAACGACAGATAGATTCAATCAAACAGACGGCTATCGGAGCGCCCGTCGTATTAAAGCAAGATACGCTTTATTTTATCTTTTCTAACATCGGATCGATCTCTGCCATGGAAAGAGCCAAACTACATACTGAAAAGATATTTAAAACGGCGAAAATCTTTTCGTTGAAAAACGACTCAATCTATATTGTTGAAGGTTTCTCGACAAGTGATATTGTTTATCGAGGCGCTGTGATAGCCAGCGTAACCGAAAATGATGCGATATGGATGAATACGACACGCGATTCCCTGGCGCTCACACATATCGACAGCATCATTGAAGCGATAGCCGATTATCAGAAAAAAACGAGCCTGTGGAACACAATAAGGATAACAGGTCTCTGTTTGCTTTTGTTCGTTGTATTATTTGGTTTGTTCAAGGGGATTGCATATCTGTTTAATCACGTGATACGCAGGACTATCATCCGGCGCAAGAAAAAGCTGTTTAAACGCGATTATGCCATACTCAACACCAACCGGCAGATACGGCTGTTCATGGGTTTTGTAAAACTTATCAAGTATGCGCTTTATATCATCCTGTTATACCTGACAATACCTCTGTTATTCAGTATATTCCCGAAGACTCAAAAATACGCCGAGATATTGTTCGGGTGGGTGTTCAATCTGCTTTCGTCGTTCTGGATCAGTTTTGTTGACTACCTCCCCAACCTGATAAGAATTATCATCATATTCGTTATTTTGAATTATCTGATGAAATTCCTGCGCTATGTTGCAAACGAAATCGAGCAAAAGCACCTTGTCATTCCCGGCTTTTACCCCGATTGGGCGAAATCGACTTTGAATATTATCCGGATTATTATTTATGCTATCGCCCTTGTGATGATTTACCAGTTGCTTCCATGGTCTAATTCGCCTATTTTCCAAGGCGTCTCCGTATTTCTCGGATTGTTGATCTCGTTGGGTTCTACCAGTGTGATATCCAACTTAATGTCGGGCATGGTGATTACCTATATGCGTCCTTTCATCAAAGGCGACCGCATCCGGATAGGCGATACGTATGGCGATGTAGTCGAAAAGACCCCTTTTGTTATCAGAGTTCAAACACCTAAGAATGAAATTATTACAGTACCCAACTCGACTGTCTTATCCTCGAATGTTATCAATTACAGTTCTAAAACCAAAGACGCCAACGACCCCGGCGTCGTTATCTATGCGACGATCACCATGGGTTATGACGTCCCTTGGAAGCAAATACAGCAATTACTAATTAATGCTGCATTAAAGACGCCGTTTGTACTTCCAAAACCTGTTCCTTTTGTCCTGCAAACATCGTTGAATGACTTCTCAATATCCTATCAAATAAACGCTTACACAAAAGAAGCCACCAAAATACCGCTCATCTATTCTGAATTGTATACAAATATTATAGACACGTTCAGCGATGCAGGCCTTGAGATGATAACGTTCCATTATCAGGCCTACCGCGACGGCAACAAGGAAAAAATACCGCCGGTTTATAATCAATGAACAATGAACAATGATTTATGGGTTGTGGTTTTTTTTAGCAAATTTGAAATTAATTACATACCACGCAAAAGAAGAGGTTTTCGGTCGGGATTTTTACTCCATGCCAATAAATCACGGTCAATGTTCCGTGAAAAATACTTTTTTTCAGCCATATCTATTTTTTTTACGATTTGTTAATCAGCCGCAAAAATAATACTTTTTTTAAAAGTATAAAAATGTCAGGGCAAAAAATAGACGTTTTCGGTAAAATGTCAGGGCAAAAACCGTATTGTTTTGTCAAAATGTCAAGGCAAACTGTCGGACACCTGTCTCACGAGTTGCTATACGCCCATTTCATTAACCGTAGTAAGGAGGAAAGCCATAATTTATTGAGATATGAATAATCAGGTATAAATTTGTTTCATTTGGGTGTTGATATAATCCATACTTTGTTTGGCTGATTCAAACGGGGTCATTTTGGTGTCGTCCTGCTCTACGTTGAGCCAACCCTTGTAGCCGATTTCTTTCAAAAAGGCCATCATGGCGGGAAAATCTACTTTACCGTTGCCTAACTCACGGAGGTTGGGGCCAAAGTTAGGTCTTTCGAATGTTCCTGTAACATCTTTCAGATGAAAATAACACAAACGATGGCTGTATTTCCTGATGATTGCCACAGGATCGCCGCCACCTAACTGGATATGACCCGTATCGGGAGCCATGCTTACATAGTTGGGGTTTGTTAGTTCCATGATCATGTCTATTTCGGCAGGTGTTTCCACGATGGTGTTTAAGTGCGGATGCAGCCCAATTTCCATGCCGGAGTCACGGGCTATTTTGCCTAATTCATTCAGGAAAGGCGCCATAACTTTGATTTTCCCCGGTATTTCACTTTCATCACCACCGCCACTATCATGGTGATAGTCACTCCAATTTCCACGTCCGGGAGGGCCAATCACTACCACTTTGGCGTCGTAGAACTTCAGGTTTTCCAGTGTGTTTCTGAAAGATGACAGAATCTCGTTGCGTTTTCCCGGATCGTGAAAATCGCCGCCAAAATAATTAGCGGTCACCTTCAGTTTTTTCTCTATCAATAACGCTTTAAAGCTATCGCGGGTAAACCCGAATTTATCGAGTTCGTCTTTGCGTGGCGTAAATTCAATGCCATCTAATCCCAGATTGTAAATATTCTGAACAGCCTGAGAAAGAGGGATATTCGCATTTTTAAAGTCGCGCCACAATATCCATCCCATCGACCAGCGAATGTTCTTTTCGGGTTTTGAGCATCCATAGCCGGCAAATCCTGCTCCGGCAATCACAGCCGATGCAGCCATCCTCTTTACAAATTGTCTTCTATCCATAAATGATAAATGAACAATGATTAATGATTAATGATTAATGATTAATGATTAATGAATTTTCCCGTCATTGCGAGCTTGTGAAGCAATCCAAGGTGCAAATTAAAGCTCCGGATTGTTTCGCAGTCTTCCAGTGACGGGGAATAGTAATTCCTTATTCCTAATTCCTAATTCCTTATTCCTTATTCCTAATTCCTAATTCCTAATTAATTAGCCGGGTCTACTTCGCGGTAGGCTTGGATTATTGCTAATTCGCCTTCTTTGCCGGGTTTGCTTTGGCCATGTTCGCACGAAAGGACTTCGTCATACTTCTTGTCGTAGAACCATTGGAAAATCTTC
>Ga0099364_10009629_pt1 | contig 13389 bp, 6 predicted proteins | sample TergutTh196P3_FD_73070 | JGI IMG/M metagenome (GOLD analysis project Ga0099364, IMG submission 73070) | Microcerotermes parvus P3 segment gut microbial communities from Pointe-Noire, Republic of the Congo - Th196 P3 | ecosystem: Host-associated > Arthropoda: Insects > Digestive system > Gut ...
TTCCTTTATTTCCAGGAATTACGGCGGCACCGGCCTGGGCCTTGCTATCAGCAGAACCCTTGTGGAAATGATGGGCGGCAAAATTGATCTAGAAAGCACGGAGGGGGAGGGGAGTACCTTTTCTTTTACAATTCACTGTGCGTCAAGATCTGCAATGCATTTTGAAGAGTTAAAGACAGAAGGGCCTGTGGATGCCGGGGCCTATGACTTTTCCGGAAAAAATTGCCTAGTGGTGGACGATATAGAAATTAACAGGGAAATTATCTGCGAGCTTCTCTCTGTAACCGGAATGTCACTTGAGACTGCCGAAAACGGCATGGAAGCAATTGACCTATTCATGAAAAAGGGAGCGGCTCATTATGACATTATCCTGATGGATATGCAGATGCCTGTAATGGATGGATGCAGTGCAACAATCGAGATAAGGCGCCTGGAAAAGGAACTTTTTAAGGATGGCGTCCCTGTCCCAATTGTTGCAATGACTGCCAATGTTATGTATGAAGATGTTAAAAAAGCGATGGATTCGGGAATGAATGCCCATTTGGGTAAACCCATAGAACTGGGAATTACCCTAAAGACAATTCATGAACAGCTTTCCAAAGTGCCCGGGGAATTCCTTCCCTGATTCCGGTATTTTCCGGGGCTGATTCCTGTAAAATGCCTGAAAATTTTTGAAAACCAGCTCTGATCTTCAAAGCCGCAGGAACGTGCTATTTCGCTTAATGCATAGTTACTTTCGCGTAACATTATTTTGGCCTTTTCCACCCTTAATCTGTTTAAATAGCTGGATAAATTTTCTCCCACTTCTTCTTTGAATATTGTGCTGAAATAGGGAGCGGAAAATCCGGATGCACTTGCAATTTCTTCAAGGCTTATCTTCCTTGTAAAATTCTCCATTAAAAAATACTTTGCTCTTTTTAAGGCAGAAGAATGATTTATTCCCTGAAAGTCTTGTATTTGATTCCCAAGTTCTTCTGTCATTCTATATAAAATGCGGCTTAGCTCGTCTACATTTACCGCGTCCTGAATGGCTCTTATATAGGCATTATTGTCAGCAAGTGCCATTCTTTCGTTTAACGCAGGATCCCTTGCCGCCCTGGAAAGCAGTATTGCCAGTTCTATTGCTCTGTATTGCATGAACTTGAAAGATTTCGGGCTTCCCCCGGCAATTAAATTTGCCAATATATCGTTTAATATATGTCTTGCTTCTGCCGTATTCCCGCTTTTCATTGCCTGAACAAGGAGCTTTTCTTTTTCCATGGAATATTCGAAGCTGTAATTGCCGGCATTGTTTTTATTTTTTAATTCTTCTATTTTTTCTGACAGCTCTGCCTTGTTCAATGCTTTTTTCTTAAGAGCTGCATGACAGCCTTCGCTTCTTTCTGAGAGCGATACGGCGCAGAGCAGCAATAATTCGCTGAGAGCTCCTGTTTTGTCATTGTCCACAAAGGGAAGAGTATCTGTAATTTTTGATAATTCTTTTTTATCAAGACTTTTATTGCAGATAATGCTCATTTTATCCATACATTCTTCTTTCTTGTCCGTCTGCAGGCCTGAGGCGCATAATGCCCCTATAAAATTATCATCTTGATATAAAGGACTTGTCCAAAATAGAATTCCAAGATCGCAGTTATAGGCATTGGAGCCTCCCATTATATGAGATTCCCTGATTGCATTAATATGTAAATTATTGCAGGACTTATTATATTTTTCGCAAAATGCACAGGAGTTTTCTTTTTCACTTATGTTTTCATCCAGGGGATGATAATTGGTGTCGTAGATTTTTGTATTTACCTTTGCCGCACACCTATATGTTTTCATTAGCTCAGAGGCATTTTGAAGAATGGGATTAATTCCTTCGTTATGGGCTTTATTGTTCATTATGACCTCCTGTTTCCCTTTTCCCTGAATTTCCCCGGACTTAGGCCTGTAAATTTCTTAAAAATTTTCGAAAACCAGCTTTGATCTTCAAAACCGCAGACTTCTGCAATCTCTTTTAAGGGCTTTTTTGAAGCTATTAGCATATTGGATGCCTTGTCAACTCTTAGCCTGTTTAAGTAGGAAGAGAGGTTTTCACCGATTTCCTCCTTAAAGATGGTGCTGAAATAGGGTGCAGACAATCCGGATGCATGTGCAATTTCTTCCAGACTTAATTTCCTTGTATAATTATTCCATATATAGCGTTCTGCCTTCCGCAGAGCGGAAGAATGACGCATTCCCTTAAAAGAAAATAGTTTACCGCCTATCCTTTCAGAAATAAGGTAAATAAATTTCATTATCTCGTTAGTATTTTCCGATTCTTGAATCCGCTGAAGATACCTGTTATTTTGATCAAGGAGCTCTCTAATATCTTCTCCTTCTCTTGCAGCTTCCCTTGATAATAGTACAAGAAGCTCTATGCCCCCAAGACGAAAAATATCTATATTATCTGGAAAGGATTTTAAAAGATAATCCATAAATTCCTTTATAAATTTCTTTCCCGTTTCCATGTCTCCGCGTCTATAAGCTGCAAAAATCATTCTTTCTTTTTCGGCGAGAAAATCCGGTCCTTCTTCCCTTGAATGTTTTACAATAGCTGTATTGCTTACATTACTCTTTTTTCTGACTATGCTTTTTGGAATAAAGGCGGACTGCTCCCTGATTGTCAGCTCTCCTGCACATAATTCAAGAAGCCTTGACATGGCCTCTATCTGATCCCTGTTGAAAATGCCTCCGTCTTTTATATTTCCGGCTACCAGGGCTCCTGCATAGATGTTTTTATCATAAAGAGGACTAGTCCAGAAAAAATTTCCAAGTGAATCATTATATAGATGGCTTCCTTTTTTTACCCTGGATTCGTTAAGAGCATCCAGATGAAATTTGGAGCATCTAATATTGAACCAGAAACCTTCTGAATCAACCGCAAAAGCTTCTACACCCATGGCCTTGCCGTAGAAATCCGTTGCTTCTCTGGCTTTTTCGATCAGATCATTGTTTTCATGCGGATGATCTATATAACTTTCATTTAATAATGTATTGGCCGATATAATGTTCATATTTCCTCCTCGATAATAATTCTATAAAAAGGAGGAGGACGGAATACACCCAAAGGGATATTTTATTTAGCTTTGCTTGAAATTCCTATCAATTATTCCCGAATTTATTGCTATTCTGACTGCATCTGCCTTGTTTACAGCCCCTAGTTTCATGTAAATTTTCCTAATTTGGCTCCTAAGGGTATTAATGGACAGGGAAAATTCTTCGGCTATTTCTTCTCTGTCTAAACCCTTGGACAATTTCAGTAAAATGGAAATTTCCCGGGATGTTAAATGAGCTTTATTTTCTTCTCTTCCTTCGTACCCCTCCTTCATTCTGTTAATATTTTTTCTATATATAGAAGCTTTATTTTTAACAGATTCCAGCCATTTTACCGGAATACCGGGGATCTTTTCTTTTATCCCGAAATTTATCAAGTCAGGTTCCCCAATTTCTATAAAAGGCATTTCAAACCCATTTTTATTTGCCAAAAAATATGCTTTTTCCAGTGAATTTAATGCTTCCGTTTTTTTTCCAAGAGAAAAATAAATTGCAGACTCCAATATTTTGATTTCCAAAAGTCCCATATGAAAGCTGCATATTCCATCCTTTATTTCATCCGACTCTATGTATTCCAAACATTTACTATACTGTTTATCTGCATACAATTTTTTTAGCCTTACCATTGATTCATAATTGTGAAGCAGTAAATTTAAGCCGCTTTCATCATTTCCTTCTTCATTCAGCCATGGTGCAATTTCATCCGCTTTGCCTAAATGCGCATAGAACCATCCTGAAATTATGTCATATATGGCATAACGGTTTGGGTAATCCTGTATTTCCAGCATCAATAGCATCTCATTTAGTATTTCATTACAAGCTTCCCTGTCTCCCCTGTATAAATAAATTCGAAGCAGGTAAAAAAGACCTTTATTAACCGATTCATACTGTGCATTTTCTCTTGTTTTTATTATTCCTTCCCTTAAATACTTTTCAGCCGCATTCAGATCTGCTTTAAAAAAAGCAAATTCTCCCTCACAGAGATTTTCTATGCCGGAAAGATTACCGCTTATTGTATTATAGGTTGTGTAGGGGATGCTTTTTGCAACAGTTTCGATAAAATTTTCATATTCTCCTATTTTTATCGAAGGGCCAATCATGTTAATGTAAGATGCTATATATACCTTTGCCAGGGGATCTCCTATTTTTATCATTTCCCCGGGTACATTCTTTATATATTCATCTCCTTTTTTGAAATACTCAATTGTATTTGTTAAATCCTTGTTTTTTGGATAGGTCATTATGGAAAGGACCGCAAGGCAATTATATGAAACCGAAAGGATTAAAAATGATATTCTATCCATGGGCCTAAAATTATTCCTTTCAAAGAGATCTATATTTTCTTCAAGAAGAGATGTAGATTGCGCATAATATCCAAGATTTAAAAGAAGACCTGCCCTTACGATATGTTTTAAAAATAGGAAGTCTTCGTCTGCGCTGTCGTTTCCGCTTTCTCTAATTACATTGTCCAATAATTCCAGAAAGAGTGAAGCAGGGCCGAAAGACATTAGTCTTGGGTAGGAATGAATTGATTCTATGAGTCCCCCATAATCTCCTGCCCTTGCATAGTAAATGGCGGCATCCATAAATAATCGATGCTCCATGCACCATGATGCTTTTATTGAATAAACCCCTTTTATTTCCTTTTCTGTAAGCATGGTTTGTTTTTCTTTAAGGAAATTTAAAAAAATTATATGTATTTCCATGTATTGTAGGCTTGCATTATACCGCAATAAGGGTGATAAAAAGCTAAGGTATTTTTGCAGCTCTTCATCAGGAGGCAGTTTTTCTTCCAATGAAAGTGCTATTTTTTCCAGTGCTGCCATTGGCCATTTATCCAATAGTGAGATAAGGACAAGCATTTTTTTTAGGGAATTGGGGATTGCAGAGAAATAATTGTCCTCAATATTTTTTATTATACCTTCAGCGTTAATAGCTTCAGCAGTAATGGCTTCAGCGTTAATAGCTTCAGCGGTAATAGCTTTAGTTTTTATGGAAGTCCAAGCTGTACTTAGAGATTTCATCTTTTCTGCGATTAATCCAATAGCCATGACCCATCCCTCTGTGTCTGCATGAATACCTTCCGCTTCATTTTCCGAAAGATCCATGCCCAAAAGTTTAAAATAGGCGATTATTTCTTCTGAATTAAACCAAAGATCATCGTTATCTATGCGAAAAAGAATTCCTTTGGAAAGATAGCTAATGGTGTTTAATTTTGGTTCAGATTTTGTGATAAAGATACAGCATGTATTGTCTATTGGATTGGAGAGAAAACATTTTACTAATTTAATTATTTTTTCATTATCTATAAAGTGACAGTTATCTATTGCAATAATAGTTTTCTTTTTACTAACTGGTGAAAGGGCAGATAAACATCTAATTAACTGGCTTTCTGACTGTGGAAAACCGATTTCTTCAAGGTATTTTCCTGCAGCCGGTATTGCTCTTCCTGCAGAGAGGCATATATTTTCCCAAAAATGCCAGGGATCATTGTCTTCCTGTGTAAGATTAATCCTGATAATATTTTCATCCCTTCCTGTAAGAAAGGAATTTACTGCGGTGCTTTTTCCGCAGCCGTCTCCTGCTTTAATATAAACTATGGGGTGGCATATTGCTTTTTCCAGAAGGGAATTTATTCTTGGCCTCTCCAATACCTGCTGCTCTTGCGAGGCTGTCATATAATTTTCCTTTCAGATGCAATGCGGACGGCTTCCGCCATATTGTCAGTACCCAGCTTATTATAAATGCTTTTCATTATTGTTTTTACTGTATTTTGTGAAATTGAAAGGCTTGCTGCCATTTCCTTTCCTGTTAATCCCTGTGATAAATTTTCAAGAACATCCTTCTCCCTGCTGGAAAGATTATTTTCATTTATATTTGCATGTTCTTTTATTAATGGAAAAATGTTTTTTGAATACACCCTGGATGCAAGGCGTATTTTAGCAAGCCATTCCGGCGCCAAACCCTTTGCCTTATCTCTGAGAGCTGCCTCTGTGAGGGATCTCATGTCACTTCCATATTCTATAAATGGCATTATAATTCCAAGAGGAGCCGAAAGATTATACGCCATTTCTAGGGATCTGTAAGAAGCATCTTTATCCTTAAGCTTGTAAAGAGACAGAGCTTCCAGTACCTTCATCTCTATGTCTCCAAAGAGAAATGGTTCATTTGGGTTCTTGCTTCCTGTAAAGGAAAGAGCAGCAGGATAATGTTTTTCCATGTAACGGTTTTTTGCTCTTAGCAGTTTTTCCATAATCCGGGTTCCGCTTACCAGTGAACTTTCTTCATAATCCTTTCTTAGCCATGTTACGATTTGTTCCTTTTGTTTTAGCTGAATAAAATACCATGACATAATTATATCATAGTAGGAATAACGGTTTGGGAAATTCTTTTGTTTTAATCCGGATTTTAAATCCTTAAGCACTTTTTCTATTTTTCTTTTATTCCCCTGATAGAGATAAATACGAAGAAGATAAAACAGGGAGCGGTTTTCTATCTCATACTGTTCCTTCTCTGAAGATTTTTTAAGGCTTTGCATTAAATATTCTTCCGCTTTTATTGTCTCACCCTTGAAAAAACAATATTCCCCCATTGCAAGTTCATATAGGCCGTAACGGCAGCCTCCCATTGCTTTTACTGAATAAGGTACAATGGTTTTTAGCATTTCAAGGTATTCTTCCATATCCTTTTCGGAGGCTGGAGCCATTATCCTGCATACATAAGAACTTAAAACCTCTCCGTTAAGAGGAGCTTTTGTTATATGTCCGGAGATCTCCGCTTCCATAGCTGCTTTTATAAAATAAGAAGTAAAGTCATATTTTTTTGTGTAAACAGACAGCACAAGGGATATGGAAGCCAAATTTATATAGCATATTAGCAATATTAAATGTTTCTCCTCTCCTTCCGGTAAACCTTCATAATGGGGTAAATTTTCCAGGGTTTCCTTTCGGCTCTGTTCCAGCAGGGAAAGGCTTGCAAGACAGCGGTTGCGCATAACAATGTATTTTAAATTTCCTGTTTTTTCAAAGTCCTTTTTAGCTCTGTCGAATAGATCCAGTATAAAAGCTGCCATATTTACCGAAAGGAGGAGGGGCATGTCATTTATTATTCTGCCTATTTCATTGTAATTTTCTGCTTTTTCATAATTTATTATTGCATCCATTTTTTTATTATTTTTTTCGCACCATTGTGCCGTTTTATTCCAGATTTCCTTTTTTTCTTCGCAGCTTAATTCCTTCTGCCTTTCCCTTAAATATTCCATAAACAGATGGTGTATATAACATGTATCGGTAATATTATCGTATCTTATAAAAGAAGTAATTTTTTCCAATTTTCCAAAGAGGAAGGGATCTCCGGAAATTATCATTCCCAAATCCCTGTTAAAATTTTCTGTGAGGGAAAGTTTAATCAAAAAAAGACGGTGCTCTTCAGTCAGAGAAGACATTATTTCCGCTTCAATTAATTTATTCACATTTGCCTTTAAAGCATGTAAAGAATATGCTCTCTCAATTTTAGATGCAGGTGAAGAAAGGGAAAGAGCAGCAAGATGAATGGCAAAGGCCCAGCCTTCTGTTTCCTTGTAAATTTCTGATGCAAGGGATGGAGATGGAGAAAGATTGTTTAATTTAAAGAACGTGAGCATTTCTTCCTTTGTAAAAAGAAGCTTTGTTTCCGGAATTTGGGATAGTTGTTTTTTTAATATGAATTTTTCTAGATTAATTTCCGGTTTGCTTCTAGAAAGAAGAATGCTGCTTAAATTGGGAGGCAAAATTCCAAGACTGTATTCTATAAAACGCAGTACCTCCGGCTCTCTTATCAGCTGGAGATCATCATAAATAATAATGTATTTCTCATTTGGGGCAAATAGTTTTCTAAAGTAAGAAGAAAAAATTTCCATCTGCTGCGGAGATTTAGGGAATTCCATTTTCCCCTTCCCGCCCATGTTTTTTAGCGGGCCGCTCTTGAAAGAAGCGCTTTTAATAGCTCCCCCTCTTATTGAAGCAAGAGCGGAAAAATAATTTTCAATGAATCTTTCTGTGAAATTGTCTCTTTCGGAAATCTTTATCCATGCTGTCTTTACTCCCGGACTTTTCGCATAATCCATAACTGCTGTTGTTTTGCCGTATCCCGCCCCTGCTATAATGCTTATAATGGGTTTTCTTGACGCTTTTTCCAGGACAGTATTAAGTCTGTTTCTTTCCAAATACACCTGTTTGTCCATATATTAAATATAAACTATAAAAAAGCAAAACAGACAATATTTATTGTTTTTTATTTTTATTTTCTGTTTAATTAATGGTAAATATCCTAATTGCCTATTCCTATGATATGAATTAATATATTCCCATGAAGGAAAAAAAGAGGGGAATAAACGCCTATTTAAATTCTATGGGAAAGAATGATTTTATAAAAACAGAAAAGCTTTACAAAACCAGCCGATCTCCAAGTAATAAAGAGCCGGAATTATTGCAGGCTTCCAAATACAGGCGAGCTGCCCATTTCATGGTTCTCATTGGCAGTGACGAAGCGTCAAAAATACTTTCTAGGCTGGAGCCTGCCCATGTAGAAGCCATCTCAAAAGAGATTGTTTCGATAAGGAATATTAGTACAGAAGATGCCGATCTTATCTTTGAAGAATTTAAATCACTGCTCTCTCCCTCCTATGCTTATTCGGGCACTTCCCGTGGCGGGATAGAAGAAGCCAGACGCCTTTTATATGCCGCCTTTGGGCCGGAGAAAGGCGAGTATATGCTAAAGAAGGCGGTTCCCGAAGCGGAAGAAAATCCCTTTGATTTTCTTTCGGATTTTAACGGAGAGCAGATCGCCTTTCTTTTTAAGCATGAAAATCCGGCTGCCTGTGCTATGGTTTTTTCACGTCTTCCGCCGAAACTAACAGCCCAAACCCTGGCAAATATCAGCCCTGAAAAGAAAACCGAAATTGTAAAAAGAATAGCAAGGCTGAAAGAAAGCCCGCCGGAAATTATAGAACAGGTTGCATCCGCCATTAAAGAAAAAGCCAGGCAATTCGGCAGAAAGGTTGATGATGTAGCTTTTGCTGGCGGAGAAACTGACGGCAAAAGTGTTCTAGCCGCCATCCTAAAACATTCAGATTTGGCTTTTGGCGGGAAACTTTTAGAAAAAATCGAAGATGATGATCCTGGTCTTGGAAAGGAAATGAAAGAGCGCCTCTATACCCTTGAGGATGTGTGTAATGCCTCTGACAGACCAATAATGGAAAAACTCAGAACCATGGATGACAGGGACATAGCCCTTCTAATAAAAGGCCGCTCCGACGAGTTCAGTCTTAAAATAATGGGCAATATATCTTCTTCAAGAGCGGATCGTGTCAGGGAAGAATCCGAAATAATGGGTTCTATACCAAGGATAGAAATTGATGCAGCTGCAAGGGAATTCCTTGCATGGTTCAGAACAAATAGGGAAGAAGGAAAGATCCTAATGTATAACGATGAGGATCTCCTTGTATGAACGGAGATTTAAAAAAGGGGGATCTTCTTGAGAGCGGATTTGAAGTTCTGGATGTTCGTTATCTTGAAGAGCTCAATGCTCCTGGTATTTGGGCGAAACATAGTAAGAGCGGTGCAGAAGTTTACCATGTGTATAATGATGACATAGAGAATCTATTTTCCTTTGCCTTTGCGACTCCTCCGCTTGATTCCACAGGTGCTTCACATATTCTGGAACATATTGTTCTATGCGGTTCTGAATCCTATCCCTTAAAAGATACCTTTCTGGTTCTTGCACAGGGCAGTCTTCAAACCTTTCTTAATGCCTGGACTTCTCCGGATAAAACCTTATACCCTGCAAGCTCCGTTAACGAGCAGGATTACTTTAATTTAATGGCTGTTTACGGAGATGCCGTTTTCAGGCCCCTGCTTAAGGAATGGTCCTTTATGCAGGAAGGGCATCGTCTTTTTATTGAAAATAATTCAAAATCATTAAAGATTAGCGGTGTTGTTTACAATGAAATGAAGGGAGCTTTTTCTTCTCTGGAAACCCACGCCGGATTCTGGTCGATAAAGTCCATTATGCCTGACACTCCCTATGCCTTTGAGTCAGGCGGGGATCCTGACTGCATTCCCGATTTAAGCAGGGAAGGGCTGAAGAAATTTCACAGTTTATATTATACGCCATCTAACTGCCGGATTTTTCTTGCAGGTAATATTCCTACCGAAAAGCAGCTTAACTTCTTAAATGATAAATTCTTTTCCTCCCTTCCTCCAGGCGCTAAAGCCAAGTCCATAGAAAAAACCAAGCCATGGGAAAGTCCTCGTTCGATAATTGTTCCCTGTCCTGCCGGTACCGAAAACAAACCCACCGTCTATCTCTCCTGGCTTTGCGGTGATGTACTGGATGTAAAAGAAACAATGGCTCTTTTTGCTCTAACAGATATACTCCTCGGCCATGATGGCTCACCCCTAACCAGGACTTTAATTAATTCCGGTCTTGGGGAAGATCTGACTCCCGTTTCAGGTTTGGAAGCAAATCTAAGGGAAACCTCCTTCTGTGTAGGCTTAAGGGGAGCAGGAAAGGACAGGGAAAGTAAAATTGAAAAGTTAATCATAGGAGAGCTGGAAAGACTTGTAAAGGAGGGCATTCCCAAAGAAGAAATTGAAGCGGCACTTTTGGGAATGGAATTTTCTCAAAGGGAAATAAGACGTTCAGGGGGACCTTTTTCACTGGTCTGGATGCGCCGCTCCATGAGGACCTGGATACATGGAGGTAAGCCATGGGACAGCCTGCTTGTTAGGCCCCCCTTTGAGGAATTAAAAGGCGAGTTAAATAAAGATCCAAATTATTTTGAGAAAATGATTTCCCGTTATTTCCTTGATAATCCTCACAGGGCTCTTGTTACCATTATGCCTGCCGAAAATTTTCTCTCTGAAAAAGAAGCAGAACTTCAAAGAAAGCTTTCAGAAAAAGAAGCTTCAATGAGCAGGGAAGAAAAGGAAGACCTTAATTTTAAGAATTCCGAACTATCCCTTTATATGGAAATGGATGACAGTCCTGAAGCCCTTGCAAGCATTCCCCATCTTTCACGTAATGATCTCTCGCACGAAATAGAAAAAACAAATAGGGAATTTGCCTATGCTTCCGGCCTCCCCCTAATGCTTCATCCCATGTTTACAAACGGAATCAGTTATGCGGAAATGGCCTTTCCTGTGGATGTTTTTCCTCCCGAAGATTATATCTGGCTGCCTTTTTTTGCTAAAACCGTATTGGCCATGGGGTTACCCGGCATTGGTTATGCGGAGCTTTCAAGCCTGATAGCCAGAACGACAGGGGGCTTTAACGTTATGCTGCATACAGCAGCTCCCTGTCCCGGTTCTGCAAGGGCAGCTGCTCTTCCTGCAGGCATTCTGGACATAATCGGCCGTGACTGGATTATTTTCCGTCTTAAATCCTTAGACGAAAAGTTTCTTCCCTCCCTGGATCTGGCCCTTAAGCTCATATGCAGTGCGGATTTTTCGGACTTAAGAAGAATCAGAGATCTCTTATTTGAGATGAAGAACGAAATGGATTCCAGTCTTGCCCCTTCAGGACACCATTTTGTTTCCAGCCGTTCAAACAGACTTTTTTCAAGAGCACGAATTATCGACGATCTTTGGAGCGGACTGGATCAAATTCTTTTTACGCATGAATTAATGAAAATGGATATAGGTGAGATCAGTTTAAAATTGAGATACATTCAGGAAAAGATTCGATCTGCGGGAGTATTAATTAACTACGGGGGGAGCAATACCAATACTGCAATAAAGGATATTGGAAAAAGCCTTGCTGTTTTTGGTGCTCCGAAACCCAGAAATCATCTTTCTGCGGACATGGATTCCTTTACATCTCTTTCAAAAATTAAAACTGCAGCAGGAGGAGGCCTAGAACTTTTTGCATCTCCTTCCCTTCAGATAGGTTTTGCAGGAATATCGCATAGTACAGTCCCCTTCGGCTCCGATCTGCAGTCAGCAGAGCTAGTCTTTTCGCACATGCTTACTACCGGCCTTTTATGGGAGGAAATCCGCATGAAGGGCGGCGCATACGGAGCCTCCGCCCATCCTGATCATCTGGAAGGCTCCTTTACATTTTCCACCTACCGCGATCCTGATCCCTTAAAGTCCTTTGAAGCTTTTTCATCCATAATAGAAACCTATAAGGAAGGGGAAGGTAGTCTTGTGGATGAGGACTCTCTTGTAAAGGCTATTATTGGCTGTTATTCCAGGGAAACACGGCCCCGAAGCCCTGCAGAAAAAAGTATCACCGATTTCTTCCGTTTTCTTTATGGCATAGAAGATCATTACAGGGAAAAACGCTTAAAGGCAATAATCGATGTCAGTACAGAGGAAATTTCCGCCGTCCAGTCCCGGCTTGCGAATAATAAAAATCCTGTCTACCCGGTATTACTTTCCGGAATCAAAACAGCCGAAGAAGCTGCGAAAGAAACAGGTGCTAGCTTACATATATTGCCGGTCTAATATATTTTCACTAAAAAAAATTATTTTCACAAAAAGACAAGTGCAGTTCATATTGGTGCCGTAATATAGAGGAGGCAAGTATGAATGTAATGGCATATGTGCCATTCGGTTCCGATGGTGTTTTAATCAGAGTGGAAGCGGATATTCGCCGGGGTATTCCCGGCATTGATATTACCGGTTTAGCCGAAGGCGCGGTTCGTGAAGCCAGGGAAAGGGTAAGGGCAAGTTTTCGAAATAGCGGCTTTGACTTTCCTGCCGATCGCATTTTAATTAATCTAGCACCTGCTGGAGTAAGGAAGGAGGGTGCATCTCTCGATTTAAGCATAGCAATTTCCGTAATGGCAGCCTCCGGTATTATCAGCCTCCCAGATAACCTCATGGTGCTTGGAGAGCTGGAACTTTCCGGTAAACTGCGGCCTGTAAGGGGTGTCCTTGCCGCAATGGCTGCAGGATATAGGGAGAATATTCTGGACTATATTCTGCCCCTGGATAATGCAAGAGAGGCTTCGATATTGGATGATGTTAATTATCCCAATCTGCATTTCTTTGCTGCTGCCACTCTTGCGGAAGCTGTTCATGCCTTAAAGGTAAAGAAGGAAACGGGAAAACTTCCGGAAAATAATTCTTATCCTTTACCAAATATGGGAACAGAGGAAATTGATCAGGATTTTTGGCCGGGTGATTTTTCCGAAGTAAAGGGACAGAATAGATATAAAAGAGCATTGGAAATAGCTGCTGCAGGAGGCCATAACCTAATGGTATTTGGCCCTCCCGGTTCAGGGAAGACCATGCTTGCAAGACGTTATCCTGTAATTTTGCCGCCCCTTCT
>Ga0099364_10009630_pt1 | contig 13389 bp, 7 predicted proteins | sample TergutTh196P3_FD_73070 | JGI IMG/M metagenome (GOLD analysis project Ga0099364, IMG submission 73070) | Microcerotermes parvus P3 segment gut microbial communities from Pointe-Noire, Republic of the Congo - Th196 P3 | ecosystem: Host-associated > Arthropoda: Insects > Digestive system > Gut ...
TAGCCGGCTAGGGAACGAGTTCGGCAAAACAAGCGTTTCACGCCGCCAAGTGCCCAGTACCGCACGCAGCCGCCCGGCGGTCGGCTGCCTACCACGATACCACTGTATTTAAGGCACAAAAAACATGTGTAGATACTGATGGCTTATCGAGGTAGTACATTGTACCTTAAATGATATAGATTATGTTTCGCACAAAGGCACGAAGGACACGAAGGGATTTATAGGTATTCGAGATTCTTTGTGCTCTTTGTGCCTTTGTGCGAGGAAAAACCAATTTCACGCCGTTTACGGTGTACAAAACCAATGACCACAAAACCGCTCCCCTTTTTTACGGCTCTGCTTTTGATCGCCGTTACCTTCATTGCCGCTGCATTGCCGTCCGCTGAAGCCCGGCTGCCGGAAGTAACACCGGAAGAGGCAGGACTCTCCTCCGAACTCCTCGCCTTCATTGACGAGGAAGTGGAGCGAGCCGTCCGAAATAACCAAATGCCCGGTGCCGTCGTTGCCGTCGGACGCAAAGGCAAACTCGCCTTTCTCCGAGCCTACGGAAACAAACAAGTCCAGCCGGAGAGGATTCCGATGGAGACGGATACCCTGTTCGACCTTGCTTCTCTCACGAAACCGGTTGCAACCGCCACGAGCATCATGGTACTGGTCGAGCAAGGAAAAATCGACATCGACGAAAAGGTTGCCAAGTACCTGCCGGAGTTCGCCGACAACGGTAAGGAAAATGTTACGGTTCGGCAATTACTCCTTCATACCGCCGGTATGCCTGCGGCGAATAACCTCAACCAATACAGCGCGGGTATTGAAAAAGCAATGGAGAATCTCATCAACATTAATCCCGCCGCTCCGCCGGATACACGGTTTACCTACTCCTGTGTCAGTTTTCTGATTCTTGGGGAACTTGTTCATCGGGTCAGCGGGAAAGACCTGAATCAATTTTCGCAGGAACATATTTTCGTTCCTCTGAATATGACAGAAACGACCTATCTGCCGAATGAGGCTCTTCGGCAACGCGCCGCCCCAACACAGCAGCGTGAGGGACGTTGGATGCGCGGAGAAGTCCATGATCCCCGTGCCTATATGTTAGGCGGCATTGCCGGCAATGCCGGTCTCTTTTCAACGGCACGCGACCTGGCGGTCTATGCCGATATGATGCTGCAATTCGGCAGGTCGGAAGCAGCCGGCGGGAGAATCCTTCAAGAGGAGACCGTCCGGACAATGAGTGCCGGCGAAAGAGTGCCGAAGACAAATCCTGTCGGAATCCGTGCTCTCGGCTGGGACAAACGCACCGGATATTCCAGTAACCGCGGCTGGAACATGTCGCCGCAAGCCTATGGACATGGCGGGTTTACAGGCACCGGACTCTGGATTGATCCGGGACATGATTTGTTCGTGATCTTTTTGAGCAATCGTGTGCATCCCGAAGGCACCGGCAATGTCAATCCGCTTATCGGAAGAATCGGTACTATTGCTGTTGACTCGATTATCCGGGACAAAGAACCGCCGAAAAACGCCGCTGCAAAGATTCTCGAAATGAAACACCCAGGGCAAGCCGACAAAGTTCTCACCGGCATTGACGTTCTCAAACGGGACAATTTTGCGGTACTCAAAGGCAAGCGGGTGGGTTTGATCACCAACCACACAGGACTCGATGCCGAGGGCAATACCACGCCGATACTCCTGAAAAATGCACCGGAGGTGGAACTGGTTGCTCTCTTTGCTCCTGAACATGGTTTTGCCGGTGCGCTTGACGAAGAGGGAATCCGGGACCACCGCGATCCCGCAACCGGGTTGACGGTCTATAGCCTCTACGGACAAACACGCCGTCCGACACCGAGAATGCTCGAAGGAGTCGACGTGCTCGTCTTTGACATGACGGACATCGGCGCAAGGTTTTACACCTACACCGCAACACTGGGCATGGCAATGCAAGCCGCCGCAGAGAATGACATTGCGTTCGTTGTCTTGGATCGACCAAATCCCATCGGCGGCGTGCGCGTGGAAGGCGGTCGGCTTGACCCCGGCAGCGAAGCGTTCGTGGCATTTCATCCGACGGCGGTTCGGCATGGACTGACGCTCGGCGAACTTGCTCTGATGTACAACGATGAGCAGGTTCTGAACCTTGACCTCACCATCGTTCCGGCAGAAGGTTGGGTGCGGAGTGCCTATTTTGAAGAGACAAAAATTCCCTGGGTTCATCCCTCGCCGAACATGAAAACGGTGGACGGGGCGATTCTCTATCCCGGATTAGGCTTATTGGAATTCACTAATCTTGCTGTCGGACGCGGCACGGAGATTCCGTTTGAAATTGTCGGGGCTCCCTGGATCGACGGAGAAAAACTCGCCGAGACTCTGAATGCGAAAAAACTGCCCGGCGTGCGGTTTGAGGCAACAGAATTCACTCCGACGGTTCGACAATATGCAAACGAACGGTGCAAGGGGGTGAGAATCCGTGTGTTCAACCGCGAAATCTTCGACTCGGTGCTTTTTGGTTTAACACTCATGGAAGTGTTGGTCCAAAACTACGGCGATCAGTGGGAGCGAAGGAATCTCAACACACTCATGCTCCATCGTAAAGCCTTGAGTATGATAGGAGCAGGAGTGTCGGCAACAGAAATCAACGACCTCTGGAAAAAGGAGAATGAAGACTATCTCAAGCGTCGGGCGCGGTACTTGATTTATCCGTAAAACCTGTACTGCCAGCGGCATGAAATTGTCCTTTGCAGTTAATTTTTTTTAACCGCAAAGACGCAAAGAAGCGCAAGGGGCGCAAAGCACATTTTCAGCCCACCCGCCCCCTCAACACCGCAAGCGTTTGCGCTGCTGTTTCAAAATCGTAATTCTCTATCTGATCGGCAAGTTCCTCTGTTCCCGGTATCGTGCGGAGTTCGTGGAGTAGGCTGACGCACTTGGGATTTACGTTTTCTAACATCTCTGCTAATGTGTCAAAGAGTGCGGAGACCTCTTCGGCGGAGAGTGCCGGAAGTTCGTCTGGTCTTGCCGGCTCGTGCAGTAAGGGTGCTAATTCCTGGAGCACTGCTGCCAGTTCGTTTTTGAGAAGGTTCATGTTGTATTCCGAAACGGACATTTCGTCTTGAAGTAATTTCTCGACTTCTTCGGCGGCTTTTTGGAGTTTGGTTTTGCCGATTTGCCCCGCATTCCCTTTCAAAGTGTGAACCAGCCGGTGTGCCAGTTTGTGGTCGCCAGCGGCAATTGCCTCGGTGATTTCTGTGTATTTGGTCTGATGGGTTTTGACAAAATTGACCCGTAATTTCCTTTGCAGTTCCTCGTCGTTTTGTCCCCGTTCATCCAGAGCGGAGACGTTGATGGGGGTCAGGTGTTTGAGCAAGATGTGCCATAGTTCCTGTGCAGTAAAAGGTTTTCCCAAGCAGTCCGGCATGCCGTACCGCCGGTATTTTTCCAGTTCCCCTGCCATGACATTTGCCGTCATTGCCACGATGGGGGTTTCTGTTCCTAGTGCCGTTATTTTCGAGGCGGCTTCGGTGCCGTCCATGACCGGCATGAACATGTCCATGAAAATTAAGTCAAAGGGAGGTTCCCCCTTTTGTTGACGTTCCTGTACGATTTCCAGAGCGATTTTGCCGTTCGCGGCGAGGACGGTTTGGAGTCCTACTTGTGCGAGATGTTCGCTGATGAGGTCTTGATTCATCGGATTGTCTTCACAGACCAAAACTACGCCGTCGAAGAGCGGTTTGGTGAGTGTGGCAAATTGACTGCGGGAGGTGTCGTCGGAGGCATCGGTGGTCTCGAATTTCACGTCAAAACTGAATGTGCAGCCGGTGCCGGGGGATGTTTCGACCGCCAGTCTTGCCCCCATCATCTCCACGAAGTTTTTGGTGATGGTCAGCCCCAGTCCGGTGCCGCCGTAGTGGCGGGTGGTGCTGGAGTCTGCTTGTGTAAAGGGATCGAAGATTTTTTCGATATGTTGAGGAGGCATGCCGATGCCGGTGTCTTTGACTTCAAAATGGAATGTGGCATGGGTGCCGCTCGATTCTTTTACTGATGCCGAAAGACTGACCGTGCCGGTTTCTGTGAACTTTACTGCGTTGGAAAGAAGGTTCATAAATATCTGGTACAGTTTGACCGGATCGCCGATCAGTTTTTTGCCTTGAATCGGCTCTACGTAAACTTTGAGTTCCAGTCCCTTTTCGGCGGTATTCGGCAGAATGACAGATTGGCATCGCGATATAATTTCCTGCAAGTGGAAGGGAATCTGTTCCAATTCCATTCTGCCGGATTCGATTTTGGAAATGTCGAGAATGTCGTTGATGATGTTTAAGAGCCATTTCGTGTTGTCGGTGATTTTTTTCAGATAATTTTTGATTCGCGGCTCTTCGGCTTTATCCTGTGCCAGTTCCGCAAAGCCCATGATGCTGTTCATCGGTGTGCGGATTTCATGACTCATGACTGCCAGAAAGGCGGACTTTGCCTTGCTTGCCTGCTCCGCAGCATTCCGTGCCGCCCGCCGCTGGGCACTGGAAACGGCAAGTGCCATCATGTCGGAGAGGGAAGAGACAAAGTGCTGTTCCTCTATCGTCCATTCGCGTTTTTCGGGATAGGTGTCGGTGCGGTCCTGTTCGACGCGGATGGTTCCGATTAACTCGCCTTCGCTCCATACCGGAGCACCGAGTGAGGCGCACATATCAGGATTATATTTGTCCACGACATCTGCCCAGAGCAGCGAGTCCCGGACATCGTCGGTAACGATGATCCGCTCGGTTTCGATCAGTTGCCGAAATTGAGCAAAATGAGTGAAATCAAAATCTTCCTGAATGATAAGGGTCTTGGCAGCCATGTCATAGCAAGAGAGGCTTTGGAGGATATTCTCCTCCTGCCTTTTGCTCCATATCCCCACGCGAGAGGCGTTCAAAGCGTGGCATCCCACGCGTGCCATCAGATCGGCGGTCTCTTTCAATGCCCCGGCTGAAAGCATCGGCGAAGTGGTGATGATGGTTAACAGGTAACTGAGCCGGTTGGCGTATTCAAGGCTGGTGGACTTGTCCCGGCTTGCCTGCTCGGCAAAATCCTGTGCTTCCCGCCGCTCGGCACTGGAAATCGCCAGTGCCATCAGGTCGGCAAGAGAAGCAGCAAAATTTTGTTCTTCGACCGTCCATTTACGCCCCGCCGGATACATGTCTGAGCAGTTTTGTTCGACGCAAACCACCCCGGCTAACTTGCCGTTGATGTAGATGGGAACATCCAGCAGCGCACATAATTCGGGACCGTAGTTGTTCAGATAGTCGGTAAAGATGTCCGAGTCCTGTATGTTGTCTGTTACAATCAACCTCATGGTCTGGAGCAATTCCGTGTAGTCGGCGCGGTGGGTTAAATCAAAATCCTCCTGGAGGGTCCATGTATCGGTGGACATTTCATAGCACGAGACGCTGTTGAGAGCATTCTCTTCTTTCGACAGACTCCACACGCCCAGCCGGGTCGTGTTCAACGCGCGGCATCCTATCCGCGCAATGAGGTTGGCGGATTCCCGCAAGACCCCGGCGGAAATTGCCGGCGAGGTGGTGATTTCTGCCAAAGAACTGCTCAATTTTTTTGCATATTCAAGTGCGGCGGACTGCGCCCGGCTCACGGCTTCCGCCACTTCCAGCCGGCGTTGCTCGGTGATGTCGAAACAATAGCCCTCAAGGATGCGGGGCGTACCGTCAGGATTGGTTTCCAAGACCCGGCTGTGTTCCAAAATATGTTTAATCGTACCGTCCGGCATAATGAGCCGGCAAGAGTGCTCGTAGGGCAAGCCGAAGGGCAGGGTTTCGGCACTCTTTTGTTCCAGAAGTGCCCTATCCTCAGGATGGACCATTGCCATATATTTGCCGGGAATGCCGACAAGTTCTTCTGGTGTGTAGCCGAAAAGGTCTTTACAGCCGCCGCTGACAAAGGTATAGGTGTAATGAGGAGGATCATACAGGGATTGATACGCCATACCGGGCAGATTGCTCATGATCGTTTCAATCCTTAACAATGCCTGCTTCTGCTCACGCTCGGCGGCATCCAGTTTCCAGCGTGCCGTAACATCCGCAAGATACCCTTCCAGCAAAACCGGCGTGCCGTCCTGTTTCTGCTCGACCGCCCGGCTGCGTTCCCACACCCATTTCTCTTCCCCCTCCTTCGTCAAAATCCGGTACGTCGCCTCAAAGGGCATGCCAGAGGAACCCGCAAGTTCTGCTTGTTCTTCCACAAGAGCCACATCATCGGGATGCACCAAACAGATTGCCGGTTTTCCGATCAATTCCTCCGCAGTATATCCCGTGAGTGTTGCTCCCCCTTTGCTCAGGAAGGTATAGGTAAAGTTCGGCGGATCGTAGAGTTGTTGGAACACCATACCGGGCAGATTGTCGATCATTGTTGCAATCCGCTTTTCCAGCCGCTTTTGTTCACGCACATCCTGTACACTGGCGAACACAACATAATCGTCGCCGTAATGGGCGCGTTCAAAGGTGGTGAGTGCGTGAACCGACACTTTATTTTGTGTAAATTGGAGAGTCCATTCGCCGGTAAAGGTCTCTCCTTCAAAAGCCTTGTCAATCACCGCGTACATATCGATGGGGCTTCCTTCGGGGCTTCCCACAGCAGTGTACTCCGCCGACAACTTGTTAAAATTGTCCATGAGTTCCTGCTCGCTGCTCATCTCAAAGAGTTTAACCGCCGCATGATTGCAGGCGATACATTCATGATTCCGGTTGATTAAGAGGCAGCAAAGCGGGATGGTGTCGAGAATAAGTCTTGTCCGCTCATAGACTTTTCCTTTTTCTTCTTCCGCCAATTTCCGGTCGGTAATATCGAGTCCAATCCCCAAGAGTCCGATCACGTTGTCCTCTTGAATCAGCGGTGTTCGGATGATTTTCTTTGCCTTGTGTGTTCCATCGGCATGGACGTACCATCCCTCAGTCTGTACGGTAATTTTTTCCGAGAGCACTTGTTGGTCGCTTTGTGCAAATGTTTCGACTGTTTTGGTGTCGAGTACGGCGACATCCTGAAAAATTCTGCCGAGAATCTGCGACGGCGTGGTCTGCATATCCTCCGCGAAGAGACGGTTGCATCGTGTATATTTGCCGTCGAGGTCTTTGGTAAAGAGCATCGCGGGAATGGAATCAAAGATCGCGGTCAGTGTCGCTGCCTGCCGTGCAATGGTCCTTACTTTTTGAGTATGGCGGATGTAAGAGAATGCCAAGAGCACCAGCATGCCCGCCAGCAAGCCGATGGCGGTGTACATCCACGGTCGTTGCGCCTCGGCAACCTTGACCCGGTAATCATACGTTTTGCGCAGCCAATTTTCCGCCTTCCTCTCTGTCTCGATGATGTCGAGAGCCTTGTCGATGATGGAACACAAAAGGACTTCGTCTTTATTGATTCCAAAGACCGAAGGAAAGGAGTCTTCAAAAATGATATTGGCTTTGTAGCCGGGTATTTCAAGATAGTTGGTCAAATAGAGCAGTTGGCTGTAATTGTTCATCACCATATCGACTTCCCCCGCCATCAAGGCGGCGAAGGCGGCTTGTTGGTTGTCATAGACAACAGTATGTCGATGTCCCGGAAACCAGCGGCGAAACAAGGCATCGGAAGCCGTCCCTCTGGTTAATCCTACTTTTACGGACAACACTTCAGAGATGCTGATATCGTGGTGGTCGATAGAGGAAATGAGTATCGGATATTCCGTGAAGAACGAATTGTGGGGCCACAAAAAACGTTCCTCACGTTCCCGGATGCGGAGCAACTCGGAGACCATGTGGATCTCCCCGTCTTCCAGTTTTTGAAACAGCCTCGCCCAGGGTGTCTGGTGATCGTGCGCGATCTCAAATTGAAGACCGGTAAGAGCCTCCACTTCCCGCAGCACATCAAACGCGATTCCCTGCCATTCTTTTTCACGGACATTGTAAAAACTGATGGGGTAATTATCGAATTCCGCCCCAAAGGGCACCACAGGATTATTATTGATATAGGCAATTTCTTCCTCGGTCAGCCACGCCAACATTTTGTGCCGCCGGTATTCCTGAAGTCCCTGATGGTACAGTGTGCTCAAATGCCGCACCGCATTATTTTCCAACGCCTTTTGTACTACGGAAATGACCGGTTCCAGTTCCGGGTTCTGCGTTGCCAGAGAAATCGGATTAAACAACAGCGGTAAAAAGAAGGTAGAGACCACATCGCCGTAATGATCAAAAGCGGCTTCTGCACCGCTTTCCTCAACAAAAGCATCCGCCGCTCCGGTCTTCAACAGTTGATAGACTTCGGCATAATCAGCGGCATAGAGAATATCGAACTTTTCAACCGCATGCAGCACACAATCATCCACCGTCGTCGTCCCTTCAAAGAAGACAAACCGCAGCGTGCGTTCTGCCGAAATTTCTGAAAGGGGCACACTTCCATAAAGGCGGAAGTATTTAATGGGACGCTTTGCAATGGCATCGGTCATAAAATAGACCTTCCGGCGTTCTTCATTATCGGTCAGTTCACCGGTAAAATCAATTTCACCAGCGGCAAGTCCTTGCGTCAACCCCTCCCACGAATAATGTGCGGGCACAAATGGAATCCCAAACAACTCCGTCAGCCAATCACAGAAAAGCACCGTATATCCCTGCATATCGCCGTCTGCATTGATATACGCCTCCGTACCGGGCATCATTCCATAAGTAAACGAAGCATACCTCTCCCGCAGGGCTTCGACGGCAGCCAATTCCTCTTCGGTAACACCGGGAATATCCCGGAACGAAGTAAAAACCGGATATTCGTCCGCTTTCTTTGCGCCGAAGTCCAGACAGCCTGAAAAAAGGGGGATCGACAGTATTGCAAAAAGCAATGTGCCTATCCGTTTGTGAATGGATGCGATGGTCAACTTGGTGTTTCTTTATACCACTGACTGGTCAGAGGGTCAAGATGCCGAGGGGTGGGGGAGTTAGGAGGCAGGAGGCAGGAGGCAGGAGGCAGGAGGATGAGCCTTGCGTTCTTTGCGCTTCTTTGCGTCTTTGCGGTTAAAAATTTAACCGCAAAGGAATTTGCGGCAATGCCGCGATGGGGACTTTGTGCCTTTGTGCGGGGCTTACAATATAAGGTGCAGATAATCTATACTGTTTTCAAGTCTCTATCTAAATGCCGACAAAATGGTAGAATGGCGGGGAGAAATGGTTTGCCTCCGCCGTTGATATGCCCCTTCGAATTGGTTTAACGCTCGTCGAGATACTTTTGGTCTTGGTTATTCTGGTGCTGATTATTTCACTGGGCATTTTTGCGTTGCGCGGGACGCTTGCCCAACAGGAGTTAAAGCATGCTGCCGACAGAATACGCGCAGAATGGCTCGAAGCACAAGTTCAAGCAAGGGAAGAAGGGCAAATCCTTTGCATGCGTGTCCAAATCGGCGGCTCGACGGTGCGTATTGACCGTGTGCTTGATACGCATTACACCGCAAGCCTTTCCTCCCGGCAGACGACCAGCCGGTTTGATGCGTATGGCGAATCTGATCCTTTTGAACGGGGCGGATTTACCGGCAACCAGCAGGACTTTATCTTACCCCATCCTGATCATCTCACGGAGGGGCTGAATACACGTATTATCGAATTGCCGCGCTCGGTGGTGGCGGCTGATGTCATTGCGGTTGCCGAAGAACGGGCGGCTTTTTATTTGGGACTGGTTGTTCCCGAAGGCTCGGAAGCCGATGAAATTTATGGAATTGAAGAGATTGGGGCTGCCGAAATAAGACTGGGAGAAATGTCCAGTGCCGGCGGAGTGGCTTGGTCAACACCGATCTTTTTTTATCCTGACGGCTCCTCCTCAACAGCGGCGGTGCTGCTCAAAAATGAGATGGGACGCTGCATAGAGATACGCTTACGCGGACTGACCGGCAGCGGCACACTCATGCCCATCGTTCTGACAACAGAGTATGCGGGCGAACTTAATCCCAACCGGTTTTGAAGGGACTATGTTTGCCCGCAGAAAGGCTTTGGGAAGGTTGGTTCTGCTTGAATCGGTACGAGTAACATTTCCTTGCGTTCTTTGCGGTTATAGACCTGCCGTTTAATTTTGTACCGTTCGCGAAACACCGTCATTACACGTTGTTTCATTCCGGCTTTTGTTGATGCCTACAAAAGCCGGAATGGAGCGCAGCGTAATGACGGAGGGCACGGTCAAATTTTTGCGGCAGGCCTGTAAATCTGAACTATTTTAACCGCAAGGGGCACAAAGGACGCAAAGAACTATTTTAGAGGTTCCCGCTAATAATTCGTGAGCGGAATAAAACCCTTTGCGGAAATAATGTCCTGCCCCTCTTCGGTGAGGAAGAAGTTACAAAATTGATAGAGCGGCGAGCCGAGTTCCGGGTAGCCGTCCGTGAACAGATAGAGCGGACGCGCCAGCCGGTAGGTGCCGTTTGAAATGGTGGCTCTTGTCGGCATGACACCTTCGTAACGCACCGCCTCGACACCTCGTGTTACAAAACCGAGACCGACATACCCGATGGCTCCCGGTGTGGTACTGACCCGCGTAAAAATTGCCGGGTTGGAATTCGAGAGTTCAATTCTCGCACCCATCCTGTCGGGTGCCATCACTAATTCGTTAAACACTTCATAGGTTCCGCTTGCCGTATCCCGGCTGATGGCAACAATCGGCATGCTCGGTCCGCCGAGTTGCTGCCAGTTGGTGAACTCACCTGTGTAGATTTTCTTGACCTGTTCTTTGGTCAAATTCCGCACCGGATTCGTCGGATGCACAATAAGGCAAACACTGTCCAGACAAATCGTGAAAGGGATCGGCATTCTGCCGGCTGCAACTGCACGGGTATATTCATCCATTCGCATAAACCGGCTCATCGCGGCAACCTCGCACCGCCCTTCGACCAAGGCAGTGGCACCATCGCCTGACCCCGTCTTTTTGACAGAAAACTTGAGGTCGGGATGCAATGTCTGGAATGCACCGACGAAAGCGTCCACAACCGGTCCCACCGTCGTGGAACCATCAATGCGGATTTCGTTTTGAGCAAAAGTTGATTGCGGGGAAAGGCAGAGTGCGAAAACGCATAAAACGAGAATGGAGAGTTTCTTCATCGTAACTATTCTTTTTGAGGTTGGATTATCTGTATCAAGTCTAACAGAACAATGTCAAAAGTAAACAAAGAAACTGTTAAGATTGGGTTAAGACGCAGAGCCGCCTTTATGTACTGCAAACGGCAATTTCGTCATTTCCTAAACAGCATCGATTATCTGCACCTTATATTGATAAGCCTCGCACAAAGGCACAAGGTGCACAAAGAATCTAAACTGCCGTAAATTCCTTTGTGTCCTTCGTGCCTTTGTGCGAAACATCATCTCTGTCATTGAAGACACGGGGGACTAGATTCCGGCGTGCGCCGGAATGACGGTCTATTACTTTCCGGCGAAAGCCCAAGGGACGCAAAGAAGGCGCGGAGCACCCACTTCACTTACTCTCCCGCAAATTCTTAACGTCTGCGAGATATTGTGCCAGTTGCATTTCCGTTTTGAGGGAGTGAAATTTGTCATTTTCTATTCGGTATAGACCGACCTTTTTTTGCAACAGGATCATTTCATTCAGCGTTTGACTGATGTAAAAGGCGTTTTCTACCGGATTGTCTTTGCGGATGACGTTCATGGCACAGGTAACAAAGTCCTGTCCCCGCCGGAAGTAGTAGAAACTGACCAGGGCGTTTTTGCTGATGGGCGTTTTTTCGGAGACTTCAATGACGTTCCCGGTTTCGTCCAGTTTGGCAAAGGAGTAGCGGGGATGAACGGAGGTGAAGGAGACCACGCCGGCTTCACATTGGTTCTGGCGGAAGTTGTCGATGATGGCTTTGATGTCGTTGTCAATGAAGTCATCGACCGCCAGTAAGAGCAGTTCTTCTTCATTTTCGATGTGTTCTGTCCCCAGCAGAGCAGTGCAGACGGCTCCTTTGGTGGGTGAGTGAATGGGAATGACCAGCGCATTAGGGACGATTTGTACGATGGTCTCTTTGACCCGAAACCGTTTGATGTCCTCGGCTTTGACGCAGAACAGGAATTGAGTCGGCTCCAGTGCCAGACAGTGGCGCACTTGCCTTTCCAAAATCAACTGCCCGTTGATTTCGGTGAGATAGAGAGGATAGTCCTCTTTGTTCATCGGGATGGTTGCCCCGCCCATTAAAAACATGATTTTCATAAATGCTCGAAATGTGTGAATAAATACTTTGCGTCCTTTGCGGTTAGATTTTTTAAACCGCAAAGGCGCAAAGGAGTGCAAGGGACGCAAGGCAATGAGGATAAATGAACGTCAGTCTAATCGCTCAATCGCGTCGAACGAGAGACCGGTCATTTCGGCAATATCACCCACAGGGTATCCCTTCCGCTTCATATTCCGGGCGATGGCGAGGTCACGCTCGGCTTTGCCTTCACCTTTACCCTTGTTATCGCCTCCTCAATGTCCGTTGCCTGATCGTGCAGGAACCGCTGGTGTGCCTCGTCCAACGCACGCAGCCTTTCGTCCCGATTGAACTGCTGGAACTTCTCGAACGCCTGCCCGACGATCGGTTGTCCTTGTAGTAATGTTGTCATTTCAGCCTCGCTTTTCAGGTGTGAATAGTAAAAAAAGTTGATCCAAGCACGCAACGCAGACGGTAATTTTACTGCCCGGTCGATTTTTTCCTTTGCCGCTTCCAGTATGTGCATTTGTAACAGTTTCGTCAGTACAACGCTTGGATCGGCTTTTGCGGTCAGTCGAAATGTGTTGTGGATGCTTTTCAACTGACCAAACATTTCAAACGTCGTTACCGCAATGGCAATGACCGCTTTGAGTGATGAGTACGGGTCGCCCCTAAACATTTGGCTGCTGAAGGCACGGCTGCCGTAGTACGTCATTCGGTCGGCAAATGTTGCCCGTTCCGATGTTTGGAATTCGACCACAAAAATATCCCCCCGCTCGTCTGTTGCCTTCACATCAAGGATGGTGAACTTATCGGTGATGAAGGTTTGCGGATTGAACGGGTTGCGCATTTCGACCGATTTCGCCAGCGGCTGCCCGTCGCTTTCCAGAACAGAGTTGAGGAAGTGCAGCAGGATCGGTTCATTGCCGGGCGACCCAAACAGGAAGTGTACGAAGGTGTCCCGATAGGCAGGGACGGGTTCGTTAGGCTTCGTTGTGTGGGAGATGTTTTCGATCATTCGGTCATTTTACTGCGTGGAGAGGGTTGTTTCAAGCAGAGTCAAACCTTTGCGAAAAATTCTTTTTTTTACCGCAAAGGCGCAACGAAGCGCAAGGGTTGAACTCCTGTCTCCTGTCTCCTGTCTCCTGTCTCCTGTCTCCTGTCTCCTGTCTCCTGTCTCCTGTCTCCTGTCTCCTGTCTCCTGTCTCCTGTCTCCTGTCTCCTGTCTCCCG
>Ga0099364_10009631_pt1 | contig 13389 bp, 9 predicted proteins | sample TergutTh196P3_FD_73070 | JGI IMG/M metagenome (GOLD analysis project Ga0099364, IMG submission 73070) | Microcerotermes parvus P3 segment gut microbial communities from Pointe-Noire, Republic of the Congo - Th196 P3 | ecosystem: Host-associated > Arthropoda: Insects > Digestive system > Gut ...
TGCCTCCTGTCTTGGTTTTGCAAGGAAAATCAAGCGCTCGATTTTTTGCATAATAATTCTGGGACTCGATATGACAATTTCATTCTCAGCCTCTATAATATCCTGCTCAAAAACATCCGTATAGCTGTTTGAATCATAAATTGCATTCACATCTTGCTTTTGAGCAGCTAAGTTTGATACGATACTAAACCCGATTTTCTTGTATGTTCGCATTCGCTTTAAATACATATTGCTAAATACAGGAATATGCGAATCAATGTAATCATAGACGATGACATCTTTTTTCCTTCGTAATCACGATTCAATCTACCGACATATTGCTCTAGTCGCCCATCAAACGATACCGGCGACGCCAGCATTAGAGTGTCAAGTCTGGGATAATCAAATCCCTCGCCGATTTTCTGTCCGGTAGCGACAAGAATAACAGACTTATCATCAGGTACCTCCCTCAATCTAACTCTGATGGCCTCATTTTCTTTATCTTTATTATCTCCATATAAGAGAAAAACGCAATCAGCCGTATCCCGAACGCTATCATAAATAAGCTTGGCATGTTCTTTGTATTTTGTAAGGATTACAGGAGTTCTTTTTTGCTTAACGCTCTCGCTTATATCATCAACGATTTGCTTGTTGCGCACAGAACTTTTGCTGATTAGTGAATAGGCTGCATTTATATCATTGTTAACTGCGCCGATGCCTATCTCTCTTGTGTATCGTGGAATAACAAAATGATCAATGCCTTGTTCCACCGTTCTTTCCAGCGCCGTGTATCTATGACGTATTGGCCCTAATAGCATATAGTTGATTTTTTCAAGGCTATCGCTTCGAATCGGTGTCGCAGAAACCCCATATACATATTTTGCATTTACTTTTTTTAGGATTTCCTGCGCTGTCGGCGAAGCTGCGTGATGACACTCATCCATAATAACCATGCCATAGGAGTTGAGCCTCTCATTGAATTTGCCCTGTTTATAAAGCGAGCCAAGCATAGCAATATCAATTATCCCTGTTAACTTATCAATACCGCCTTGCAGCGTGCCGATTACGCTTGTGCGTTTCTTCGTTCTCCCTGACTTTGTCTGATACTCCGGCAAATCCTCATCAATAGTTAAGAACCGGTTAATCTCGTCTATCCATTGCGTAATTAAATCAGTTTTTTCCAGTAAAATCAAGGTGCTTACCTTATGCTGAGCGATCAAGTAGCTACACACGACCGTCTTTCCAAATGCTGTTGCAGCACTGAGAATCCCGGTGTCATAAGTTAATAGCTGCTGTGCCGCAATGTCTTGTGTTGCTTTCAACTCTCCTTTGAATGACACTCTGATTCGTCGGCCTTTTTCGCGCTGGTCTTCTAAACTATAGTCAATACCCGACCTCTTGCATTCGTTAACAACATTTTCTAATAATCCTCGTGGGACTTTGATATAGCCGTCAATGTCCTCTCCCAAATAGACTGTACTGAAGTTGTAATAGTTTGAATAGCCTAAACGCTTGTTTTTATAGAAAACCGGATTATCTATTGCCGCCATGCATCGTATCTGGTTTTGTAAACGTGGTTTTAGGTTTAGTGTGTCGATATATACACCATCAGCAAGCACAATGTACATTTTCCCAACAACATCAGATATGTTGAATGCATCATTTCGCTTCCAAGGTTTTGGTCGGCTCTCAAATCTCCATTTATCACCGATTATCTGTTGCCCGGCTAGCTCTCCTTGCCATTTGGCAATGTTTTGATGAACACCCTCGGGCGATAGCTTTCGAGTCTGAAATAGCTTGCTCCACTGGTTTGGATATGCGTTCCAGTTTTCGTCAACAAAAGCGCTGTTTCCATTCTTGAGCGCCTGCCCCTGTAATGGCAATGCGATGAGATTGCCGATAGAGTTTGCATCAGCTTGCGTAGGAAACATTCGATCATAATACCGGAATGACTTCAGATTAATTGTGGCTGCCCCTTTATCAAGAAGTAAGTCTCCAAAATTCCTGGCAATGGCAGCAGATATTGCTTTCTTGAAGAAAATCCACACATGCGCACCTCTGCCGGAACGCGACCTTTCGACAAGTGCATCAATTCTGTTCTGCTTGCAGATTATTCGAAGGGCGTTCACCTCATCTATCCAAAGTTCGTCATTGTTGGCGAAATCTGTCTTTTCTGCATCCTTTTCGTGATTGTCAAAGTCAAACACCAGGAATCGGCATGTGCCATCAGATAACAATGGATAAACACCAATGACATCGGCACCATCCTCACGATAACCGTTAAGGTGTTTAATGAGGATTGCAGGATTTAGTTTTGCCCAGCTTTTGTTTTCGCAGTCTTCGCAATCCTTCTTTTCGTTTCTCTGCTTTGGGCATTTACTGCTATCCCAACGATTACCACACTGTGGATAATATCTGCCAGTTTTTGCACGCTTGGCATACACATCTTCTCTGCCCCAGAACATTGCGAAAAACCTTGTTGCCATGTCCTTGCTTATAAACTGATCAACTATCCTTGCCCCTTGGTCTGGATCATATTCCTCGACTACGGTCAAAGAATTCGAGAATGCCTCACTTTCAACATACGGTATCTTAGACTTATCAAGAAGCTCCCTAAGCTCTCGATTTTCTTTTTGCAAGCTTCTGATTAATTTCCTAAGAGAATCCAGATTGTAAGCTTCAACGCTCATTAACTATGCTCTCCTACGTTACTATTCTGCTATGCTATTTCGCTAAGTGCGCCAGAATTGATAGCGGGGATTGCTGTAATACTCGTTTTTCTTGCGTGACAGCGGACTGGGGAACTAGAATCCGCGAGTTGCCATTTGATTTCGGAGGAAATCCGCAATGAGTTACACTCACTACAGTAAACACCTATCAGTTTGAATGTCCACTATCAATTGATTGAATTAATTCGTTTGTCCAAATAATCGCTTCGTCAACACTAGAAAACACGTCAAGCCCTTCTATTTGACTTTCATATAGCGTATCCCATCCTTCGTTCTTTGTCAAAATGGGCGGCCATAGTTGTTGTTTTCTGGAGTTGAAGAGCCGTTGACAAACGATTTTCGTAGGTGGCAAATCTATAGTTTCATTTTTTGCAATCACTTGTAAGTCTATTAAGTCGTGAGCGCGTTCACTGCCTTTTATGCTGAGAGCATGGAGTTTTTGCGCGATTTGGTGATGTATTGGCATCAACGCAATTGGGTTGGGGGCGGGAAATCCCAATTTTATAAATAGTCCGACTATGTCTTGAGATATAAAATAATCGGGAGTTTCCGTATCGCCTATCTCATCATGACCGACTTCAAATGGTACGGTCAGCCATGACTTTCCTAAATACGATAGCTTGATTTCAAACGGCTGCATAATGTATTCGCCCGGTATACCTTTTGGTTTCGCAGGCTCTTTTTTCACGACCCGTCCTGTAAAACCATTCCAACCTATGCTTAAAGCCGCACCCAACTCGTTAATAAAACTATCAAGTTCACCATGTCTTGCTGCATCAAGATCGCGGGTAAATCTCGTGGTTTTATTGCCGTATCTAAGTTTCAGGGCACTTCCGCCTTTTACCGCACCTTTAGGAAGAAGCTGCCCGACAATCGTATTTGCCAGTAAGGTTCGCACCTGAAGCGGATTTGCTTCACGACCTAATATGCGATCGATTGCAATATCAAGATTTCGTCTGCTATTTGGGACCTTGTCGCTCATTGCGTAGGGCCTCCTTTACATACTCTCTTTCTTCCTGCGTAATCAACCCCTGTTTTCCAGCCTCATCAACAGCGTTTTCTAGGCGGTCGGTCATTATGCTTCCTCTACAGGCAAGTATAGCGGAAATGATGCACTGGGATGGAATTCCTTCGTAGTATGTAACGTGGTCTTTTCCTTTTACATAAATCGCCTTAATGTGTCTGGGCAGATTTTTCCTTGTTCTTTTTGTTGTCGCAACAAAGATTACAGCAGGATTGACAAACGCTAGCTCATGCATAGCCAAGACCGATTCTCCGAAAATATATGCATTCTCTCCAATTATCGCCACTGCCTCGGCATACTTATCCAATGGTGTCGGAACATAATGAACTATGCGATATACCCCATGACAAACCCTTATCAGTCGCCCACGGTGTGAAAGCTTGACCAATTCCACATTCGGGACATCAAATCCTTTGGCTTTGGCAGAGGTAATCAGCCCATAATTATCTGCGGCATATTCATATATCGTCTCATAGTAACTCATGGCAAAAGTATACCGTAATTGGTATACTTTTGCAAGAGTAATAATCGTTTTGGCACGAAAAAGCTGCGCCATAAACAAACATAATGTTCGTTTATAGCGCAACTGCCTATGGTTTGGCACGCCAACTAACGCCAAATCCGAACCGGGTTAAGGTATCGGCGCGTGGGTTTGTGGTGGTAGTGCGATTAGCAGAGAATTAGCAGAAAAAAACAGATTTAATTGCTTGTGTTAATTATCAGAACAAGCTGACAGTTAGCGAAATGCATTGCTAATACAAGCATTTTCGGAATACTTTATTTTCGTTTAAGGCGTTGGATTAGCAAACCAATTAACACACAGCATCCCGAATATTAGTTTTGTGTTAATTGCCACGCACCTGTACGTTTGTTATTATTTGTCCGCTCTATAAGCCCTTTGCGATGCAACGATACCAGAAGAGCTCTTACTTTATTCCCCTTTTGCCTATCATCAAGTGCATCGGACAACTTGTCACCGAGCAACTCAATAAAATCGGCTTTCTTTCCGCTGCCCCACTGTTGCAGATAACTGACAATCAAATCCATGTAGTACTTGTCGTCCATTGCCTTGTTCTTAGTATACTGGGCGCGTTTATCGGTAGCCTCCGCTATGTCCAAGGACACAAAAATATTTGGCGGCTTTCCTTCAATCAATCCGAAACCTTTTAGCATTTTGATTTGCTCTTTTTCGATAGGAAGTTTCTTTTGGACGCGGTCAAGAAGGAAAACAGTGTCGATCGAGAGCTCCCTGCTGTCAAATAGAAGCCTGGTATAATTCTCGTCAAGGATTTTACCATATACTCTGACGCTGACTTCATTCACGGATTCCACGTAATAATCAGGCAACGGGAAATAGCGATCCCGTTGGATATTAAAAACTCGCAGAATCCCCATTTGAACAGTATCAATCATATAGAATTCCCTCATGGATTCCGAAAGCAATTGGTTCCGATAATAAGGTGCCCTATACCCTCGTACTAAAACCTTTCGCACATCACCGGGGATAAAGCTGCCGGGGTTGGATATGACTATTGTATCCTCGAATTCGTCAAGATAAATCCTTCCTCCGGTGGTATAGTCCATATGAGCCACGCAGTTGTTCAACAATTCTTTTATTAAACTGGCGTCGTACTGTTTAGTCTCCGTCGTGAACAAGGTCTTTCTGTTCGGCAAATAGCGATAGGTAAGGTTCCTTATCTTCTCATAGGCTCTGTCAACGACTGTTATGTAAGGTAGCCCAAACTCCATGTAATCTCTGACCCCTCTGGAGTCATATAATCGCCACATTAAACGCGCATACCCGTTCATCAGATTGTCGTGGTCAGGGTTGCCGAGAAGTACCATTGCGGCGTTTGTCAGTTTGCCGCCCGACATGAGCTTTAACTTCGTCAAAAACTCCTCGTCGCTCATATTGTCAATACCCGCGCTGATGTGTTCCCGGTTCTGCTTGTCCTTGTAGTTCACGCGAGCAATATGTATAGCATCCTTGTCTAGATGGTCGATGCTCAAGCCCTCAACTAATTGCGCTGACCAATCGAAGCGGGACTGCCCGCGCAACCGGTCAAATTCTTCCGTTGACAATGCACCGATGGATTCACCCTCACGCCCATACCAATGCCCTTTCCATGCAGTCGGCATTCCGGTAACTGCAGCGGGTATCTTGAACATCACCACGCGGTTGTCTCCATCGTAGACCTCAAATATATCGGTAAATGTAATCCTGTCTGTGGTGTTGTCAGCAATCTCATGTTTTAACGTTTCCAGTCCCTGCGTGTCGCGATAATCCGTGCTGACAATCTTCCTCGTCTTATTATGCACACCAAACACAAGCCAGCCGTATTGCAAGCCCTTTAAGTTCGCTTCGTTGCTGATAGCCGAGAAGTATTGCCCGATTTCATGCTGGCTGAAGCTATTTGCCGCCTGCTTGAACTCGACGACTTCGTTCTCCCAGTTTTGGATTAAGGTGTGCAGGGTTTGGAGTAGTTCTAGATTTGTGTCGTGGTCAAGATTGGCGATGATCATTCACCTCCATGTCAATAAAGTATAATCGAAATCACTTGTATAAGAGAAAAGTCCAAAAATTCTTGAAAATAATTACTGCCAAAAATGGTATATTGGCCATGATATGAAGCGTTCTTTTTCTGGTTCTTCCATTTTGCTGAAATAATAATCAGCTTGTTCCTGATTACCTAACAGCAAATTCACGGCTACCTTTATCGAAGGATTATTCGTGATATCAATTATTTCATGCAATCGTTCTCGTTCATTTTTCGTAAGTTCTCGCATTCTTTTGAGCGTTTGAAAATGATTAATCATTGAACTAGGATTATTTCCATAGTTGTCAATTTCCCATTCTATAAGTCTTTGTGCCAATTTTATGGTTTTGTCTTTATTGTAGCCTCCATTATCATATGATACTAGCGCGCCGCGAAATATCTCGTTTATGATTATTTGCTTGTGTTGATTTTCATCAGACATATTAACAAACTCATTATATACATCATCATAATCTAAATTAGTAAACTCAGCAAACAATTCAGGATCAACAATATAGTAAGCAGGAATGGGCACAGGATTGACCATCTCATCATTTTCTGCAATAATCATTTTTCTAATTATTTCATTTGAAGGGAATGTTAACACTTTTTGTTTACCATTCTTCAGTTTTTCGCTTTGTAGGATAATCCTATACCTACCTATTTGATTATAAAATATTACTGGAAGTTCATCTTTAAACTTAACTGTCATTCCCTCTACAAGCAAAGCAGTTAAGTTATCAATCGTCTTGTAATCATCATTTGAAAGTTCTCCCAAATCAATATCCACGGGAATTCCAATCTTTTTGAAGAGTTTACAAAGCTTTGAGTATTTAGCCAACTCTTGTGATACAGTATCAAGATTCATCCCTACTTTGGCTTCACTCAAATCATAATACGTGTCGCCAAACATAAAGCCACCTTGCAAAAATAACTCGTTAAGAAAATTTAATGCCTGCATACGTTGGTCAAACCTATTTATAGTATTCAAATTATAGATGAGCGTTCCCTTAATTTCCTCATTCTCCTCAAATTTGCACTCAAGTGTAAGAAAATCTCCGATAATAACAGATCCAAAACTACCTCTACGTTCTATTCTAACCTTGTCGTAATAAGGGATGCCATTAATGCTCACATTGATTGGGATATCTTGATATTGAACATCAATTGTCAAAGGCACATCAAGTATCCCAAAACTTCCGTCGCCCCTCTCAATAGTCGCAAAGAACTCTTTTCCTATCATTTCATCTGATTTATTTGGTATTAACATATCGCCGGTTGGATATAGCGTGATTTTACCAACTTTTTCTTTTTCGCTATCATTCATTCGGATTCTATTATTATCAAAACCAGCTTGAATCTGGCGGGCTTGTGAGAAATTAATGAACAACTGATCTATGCGCTCTATATCAGGTGAGAGTTCACAAAAATCGACATTCTTTCCACCTTTCTTTGTACTACGAAGTATGTGATGAATTTTAAGCGGGGATAAGTCTGCGAAGTATATTTTTTCCGCTTTGCGCTCTTTTTCATTTATCTTTACAGCGAAGTAAAGTACTCCTTGATCTCTCTTGTAGTTCTGCAAATGTATTTTTTTGACATAGAATTTTATCTCTCCATTTTTCCTCTCCAAACTTTTTGTTGTTCCTTTGACTTGTACGGGTATTTTTTGCTCTTCCCCCTGTACTTTTCCTTTCGTGTTTTTGAACAGATATATATTTCCATCCCATGATGGTTCTCTATCTCCTTTGTTCAAATATGCGTGCAATTGGTCACTTTTACAGACTTCACTTAGAAGTTTGGCAACAGCCAATCCTTCAATATCCATATTATCATCCTCAGAGTTGATATTATTTTTTGGAATTTCCTATCCAAAACACCCGCACTAAAACCCCGTTGTGCAAATTAAACTGCTTCAAGATTCCGGCTGAGTAGATATGCACATATACTGCCTCATCAGCGGCACCGTCGCCGATGTACATATGATATTTGATGTCTTTGTGAATTACTAGATTTCGTCATCATCAATCGCATCGCACATCACGCAAGCTCCGTCGTAAAAATCTGACTCATCATAACTGGTATATCCGCAAAACTCACATTCAAATTCATGCACCGGGTTATCCTCCTGCTCATTATGATATTCATGGTTACTATCTTCATTTGGGATTTAGCCATTGAAAGTGTTGACACCCCTTGCAAGGGAAAATATCATCACATTCTACTTGCCCAGTAATTTTATAGTTACGTTTTTTTATACACTAACTCTCCTATCTCTAAATTACTGAACGAAATCGCAAGTTTGTGTTTTAATGAAGCTCCCCGCAGCAGAGACTGCTGGGTATCAAGCACAGTCTACGGGAAAAGCGTAGCAGGGCTGCGAGGAAGTATGACCCAAAATATTAAAATGGCAATGAGTCGTCAGCCATATCAAAATCAATGCTTTCATCGTTTTCCTCATGATAATTGTTTAGGATTTCGATTAGGCGCAACCCCTGAAGCAGCAGATGATCATATGTCAGCACGGATACCCCGTTAAATCTACTATTTAATCCGTGCAGAGCTTTATGCTGTGTCTCTTCCCAATCATTGCTACGCCCGATTACAATCGTTGCGCGTGGATGATAAGCGATTATCTCTTTGTTATCACGTAATCCTTCTGCGGCCTCCTCTGACAGAACATCCAAATATCTGTGACATTGACCAACTGCCTTTGAAACCTCTGCGCTAAAGTAATAAGAATCGTGGTTTTTATCGTAAAGAAGCACATTAGTTGAGGGTTTCTTTAGCTCTATAATATCACGAAACCCAGTGATAACTGATGTTACAAGGAAATCAACACTATCACTTCGAGAGATGCGTCGTACATCGTCTTTCATCACATATTGATTTCCAAATATCCACCCGTTGCGTTCACACCAATCTTGATAGTATTTTTCGTTGTCGGTTTCACTTAATGCAGATTCCAGTTCGCTCATCGCCCTAACAAGTGTTTTAATGCGGATCGAGTGTCTAAACGCAAAAGCAAGGTTATCAGAGAAATCAATTGAGTCAATATTCGCAATAATGTCATCGTGTTCCAGCGTAGAAACTATAGCCTTTGCCACATCAGAGGCATCTAATCCCGATAAATCCACTTTTTGACCATCACCGAGCTTTATAAGCAAAATATTGCCAGTGTCAGGTATTTTTCTTATTTCATCAAGTTTGTGAAGTTGTTCGTGTAGTTTGCTCACGGCTTTGTAATCAAAATTAATCGTTGCCTTTTCATTCAAAAAGCTGTTAACCTTTTGATACTCGGTTATCTTTATTGCTAATTCGCGTTCACCCATCGGGTCGGTATGCTTAATAAAATACGGAAGAACTTCAATGACCTTTTTTCGTGAATTGTGGATTTCTGAAGGTTCGCAGTACTCAACATTACTATTCTTTGCTGATTTTTTATTCACTAAGGAAGATTCCATATTTGCCTCTTTTTTCTAAACTCATTTGAGATTATACCTACACCATCGTTTCGGTATCTGACTACTCAACATCAATGGTATATTCAGTTCCGTTATATTTCTCACAATACCATTCCCACTGCCTTATGCGCTTTTCAAAACTAAGAGATTTTAGCGGATCACAAATATATAGCATCCGCACTGCATTATCGCTTTGAGTAACAAGGCAGACATAATAATCCTCCCCATATTGATGTGCAGCAGTATATTCGTTATTGGTCATCGTAAAAGCACCGCCAGTGCTTGGCAACAACTTAACCTCTATATATCTCTTTTTGCCCGAAGGAGTTGTGCTGTCTACATCATATCCTACATTTTGTCTGCTCACATCAATCGCATTATTGCCAATGTGCTTTTCAAATTCAACACATTGCTGTTCAGCAGAACGCCATTTACTAACGGCGGGGCGTATAGGTTTTCTTACAGCATATTGAAAGGGCTCTACTATTATGGCTTCTTCTATAGGAGTTTCTATCGGCTCTATCCGCAACGCATTTTCGGGAATAGACTCTTTTTCTGCAAACCAGGCTATATCATCTGAACTTGCTATTTGACTAATGACTTCTTTTACTTCTTTTGTCATTTCGATGTTTTTGCTTTTTGAAACCTCGCCCAAAGACTTTATACCAGAATCTGTATTTATTACTATGTCACTATACTTGTAGCTCTGCCCTCTAATATATTGCGCTGATTTTCCCGCCTTGATGATATGTGCTAATATCTTGCCACTTGTGCCTGAGTTAATAGAAGATGCAAAATCAACGTCTTCCAAGATAGAGATAAAATCGTCAACCGTAAATGTTCGCGTAGTATATTGAGAAAGAAAAGTGTCAACTCCGATTATTTTCTTATAGGTATTCATATTCACAGACAGATCATTTACAAGTTTGGATTTTTGCCGAATAAGGTTTTTTTCTGAATCTTCAAGCCAGTCCGGCAACATCGCATACTCATCCGCTGAAATGTAAGTGCCATCATTTAATGATAACCATTTCTCCGACAACACCCTTGTTTTTAGTCTTTCCTTCAATTGCGTATTAGCTCTCGAAAAAGAACCAGGCTGCGTTAGTATTACTGGAAAATATGAATAATCATCGTTGTAGTCGGAGTTTAGTGTGTCGTTCATTATTTGAAATAGCAAGTCTGCTATTGAATGTAGAGCCTTTTCAGTAATCTCGTCATTTGTGATATGTTTCCTTGATGGGTCAGTGGAAAAATCGGCATTGGCTTTAATTGGAAATGCCATTTTATCATACGTTGGCAAATAGCAATGATATACCGCTTCAGAATCATCACAAGCAACGAGCCTGCCCTCTTTTTGCTTTAATGCAATCGATGCCACATCACTTCTGACAACAAGCCAATCTTCATTGATGTCTCCTTTGATATTAACATAGCTCCTATAATTATTGCTTTGTCTATCAATAGAATATATCTTCTTAAAACTATTGACGAATATCTCGCATTGGCAGATATTTCTGAGAAATATGAAATACCCGTTGCTTATATCGTTCAATTCTTCTAAAAAAAGCTCTGTATTCGCATTTTTGAAAATAAAGACAGTATTATATCCTTGACGCGATAAACTATCAATCAACGACATGAAATTTTGCTCTGGATTTTCAACTAGGAACGGAATTCTTACTGTTGGTATTTTATCCTCGCTCTTTCCCAAAACCTTTGAACATATAGCTTTAGAAAACGTGAAGTAGGTGTTATCGGAGTATATAATTATCTCTTTAGTCATATACGCTGTGCTTTTAAAGCCTATACCTCTATATCCGATTGTCGAACCTCTTTTTTTGAAACTCGCGCCGGATCTGCATATAGAAACAACATCGTCTTGATTAAAGCAACGCCCATCATTCGCAAAAACAACATGTTCCTCATGTTTCAACAGTAGGATTTTCTTGGAATCGCAATCATCAGCATTTTGAAGTAACTCTGCAAATATCCTACCGCTATAGCTCTCGGACATATATTTTTCCATTGCAGCCATATCTTCCAATAAGTTGGGAGAACTGTTTGCTTCGGTAATGAATTCAATGCTTACTTTTTCTATAATATTTCTTAGCATATTTTTCCTTTACTATTTTTACTAATAAATTTAGCCGAAATTATTCTTAATATAATTTCGCCATCTGGTCAAGTATGGACTGTCTTCACTCAAATTAAGCTTCTCTAATTCCATCTCAAATTCTTCAGCCTGTGATTTTTGCCATTCTTTGTCAATATTATACTTTGCTTTGATTCGCTCAAAGACTTCTGTGCATTTTAATCTATCTTGTTCTCGTTTTTGCTCTCGTTTTTGCGATAGCTCTTTTGATTTTTGTGAAGAATACTCCAAATGAGCGATAAAATTACGCCGTTTCTCTTCCTTATCGATTTCTTCTACATACGACATAAAGCGTATATTCGCTTTTGCTTTTTCTTTAGGGTCTTCAATTCGCTGTATCCAATCGTTGATAAAATGCTTTGCAGAATCCTCGACATCCTTAGGTAAATCATTAATTAAAAACTGGATTATTTCGCCAAACGAGTTGCTGTTATACTTAACCACACGATTAGGATTACTATAAATCAGTTGAATCAGTCTGTCTGCTTTATCAAAATCCTCCTTATTAATAAAAACAGAAATAATCGAGCTTTGCTCTTTATTGACACAGCCTGAAAGATTAAACAACTGCTTTATAATGAAGTCGTCACTATAGAGCATTTTTGCTAGTTCTGCAGTCATGCATTTTTTCTTTATTTCGGACAATATGTCAGTAGTGATGGACATTGATACAGAGTTGTTAGTAGCTATATTGTCTATTACATGGGACTGGTTTTCCTGTAGAATATACCTCCACATTTCCAAAGCAATGGCTAAATCTAAACCCGCCATACTAGCAATTAGTTCCACAATAGAGCCTCGTTCCGAGTAGCCTTTCGCCCATTCATCTTTGAGAGCCTCAAAGCTTTGGTAGAGAATATCTTTTTTTTGACTGTCGTTCATAATCATGATAAAAACCTCCTTAACAAAATGGCAGTTTGCTTTCAACATTTTGAGACGTTTACTTAGGAACCGCTCACAGGTATTTTAACTTGTTTACGATGATTGAATCGGAAATGCCTCGAGCGCGGACAGCAATTTCCCTTTGAGTCGCTTCCTGATAATAGTGAATAGCCGACCTACGCATCATTGTACAATATATAAGTGAAATCATCAACAAAAAAAGTAAAAAGAAGGATGCCTCATTTTGTTCGCTCCACGCCACTCAAAGTCACCCTTTATTCCCCAACCAAGCCCGAAACTCCTCCAGCGCAAGCCTACCCGCATCGCACTCGCCGCGCAACCTCCGCGCTTCCTCAGACCATTCGTAGAACTCGCTAGCAGTCATCGTCCCTACGCGGCGGCGCGAATGGTTGCGCTTGTACGCCTTTTGAAACTCCGCATAGACCGGGTCGTCTGCCTTGCCTTCCCAATATGTGCGCACCGAGCCGATTATGTTACACGGTTTCTTTTCGCCCGGCTTCTGCCTTTCGCAGTATTCCATGTCGCTACGCCCCCGGACGATGAAATATTCCCCGCAATGCTTGCATTTCCTGAGCGGCAATTCCGTTTTCAGCGTATG
>Ga0099364_10006774_pt1 | contig 13387 bp, 8 predicted proteins | sample TergutTh196P3_FD_73070 | JGI IMG/M metagenome (GOLD analysis project Ga0099364, IMG submission 73070) | Microcerotermes parvus P3 segment gut microbial communities from Pointe-Noire, Republic of the Congo - Th196 P3 | ecosystem: Host-associated > Arthropoda: Insects > Digestive system > Gut ...
CGGCCCCCCCCCTCTCCGCCCCCCCCCCCCCCCCCCCCCCCGGGGTCTTCCCAAAGATTGTCCCCCCCCCCCCCCGGGGGGGGGGGGGGGGGGGGGGGGCCGTTGCGCCCTCACACACCCATTGCCCCCACCCTAACCCTCCCCCAAAGGGGGAGGGGACATAAATAGTAGGGTATAACATTTAATAGCGAAAGCCTCACCGGTACAGATTTTTGAGACGTTCGCGCATATCGGCAATTACTTTTTGGTCCACAAGACCTTGCGACGGATCAGTATCTGCCAGGTTATAGCGGCAGAGTATCAACTTTTTCACATCCAAATTGTTTTGTCCATCTACGGAACCTTCAGCGCGGAAGGTAACGAGATTTCCCTCTTGTTTGACGATTTCTGACGTGATAACCAGTGTTTGTCCGGGCTGCACGAATCGAGCATATTTCACATTCCGGGCTTCTTTCAGCACCACGATACTGTTGGCAAAGTCTTCTGTAACCCGGATAAGCCAAGCCGAGGCTTGTGTGAGTGCTTCCAGCATCAGCACGCCGGGCATAACCGGGAAGTTCGGGAAGTGATCCCGTAAGTATTCTTCTGCCAGTGAGAGGGACTTGGCAGCAACGATCCGCTTGCCGGGTTCTAGTGAATCAATTTTATCAATGAGTGAAAAATACATTTCAAAAGGGACAGGAAACCCACAACAGCAGTAAGTGTACAACATAACTGCCCTTTTTTCAACCGCCGCTTTCAACCGGGTGCATCAACGTTCAGTTGCTCATTTGGGTAATATAGGACAAGACACTTTTTCAGAGGCGTGATTTTCTGGTGCGGGCACACAGACGCACCAATGGTGTAAATCCCCTCCCTATTGACCAAGAGTATCCACACAACTTTTTTCGCCCTGCAAGGGCGACACATGTTAGCCTAGGGCGTGTTTACACTACATTTGCCTTGTTTTCTGGATTATTACGGTTTTTTGTGGCAAATTTGGACAAAATTCACAACGCCTTCGTCGCCAAAGTCCTGATTTTCAAGACCGATTAGTGTAAACACGCCCTAGGGTTTCAACCATAGGCGGGTGTGCATCGCCCTGCCTTTACAGGCTGGCTTGTTGGTGAGGCATTTCTCCGCCTAGGGCTGAAGCCCTAGTGGTGCTTCCGGCTTGGTGCTGCATTTATTAGACCCTTGATTTTCAGCAAAACAGGCGGATTATTCGTGCAATATCAAGCCGGAAACACCACTAGGGCGTGTTGGTACTAACGAAAATTTGGGGAAAATCACACCTAACCTGCACTTTTTTGTGAAGACGTTGCGTTCCCAAATTGCCTATTGCAACAAAATTGTTTGCCTAAATAGCCTATTGTGATACTACCAACACGCCCTAGGCTAGAATGCTCCGCCCTTACAGGGCGATTTTTGTGTCGATACTATTGCTCTATTGACAGTGTTTTGATAGGGACTTTTGGGCTACAAACGCCCTACTATCCCTGTGGTCTCCAAAATCTACTCGTCGCTGCGTCTCTCGCAGGAACAAAAAAATCGCCCCCCAAAATACGAAACGATTAGGATTTTTCGTATTCTGAATCTTCCGCCGACATGCGAGTCGTTGCTGATCGGCTGCAAGAGGTGGTGAACCTGTTGCGAAAATGAGAGACTCTTTGCCGGAGTACCGGCTAAATGATTCGGTCTTTCACGTGTGTGTTATACCGTAAACAGCATGAAATCCTACTTTGCGCCCCCTTGCGTTTCCTTTGCGTCTTTGCGGTTAAAAAAAAGAGGATTTCACTGCAAAGGCGCAAAGAACGCGAGGTACAATTTCATGCCGTTTACGGTATATTCACTATGTTATGCACTGACGCTTGTGCGTCAAGCCGGAACCGCCGGTTCCGGCTTTTTGTCCCTTGTCCATTTTTTCAAAGAAAGGAGATCACTCTCATGACACCACTTGAAATTCATCCCCATTGCTGTCCTAGTTGTTCCGCAACGCCCCCGACCCAAGCCCAGTTAGAGGTTTCCCGCCGTTCATTCCTTGCGATGGGGGGAGTCCTCATGGGAGGACTTTCCTACGCTGCCTTCCAGGGAGCCGTGCAAGCCGCCGGAAATGCCGACCCGGTCGCTATGCCCCCCTCGCGAACACCGTTGATTGTCAAACCCGTTTTTCTCCACGATCTTCCGCAACCGCCGGGTCCCGGTGAGCCGCCGCGTTCGTGGCGGAATTGGGGGGCAGTCCAAACCGAAGAGGTGGTCAATGCGGAAGTTGCCAGAGCAAAGCAAGACCTTGCCGGTCTCAAAGAGCAGGCGGACTTTCCCGTCGAGTTCTTGGAATTTTCCATAGTACAAAATATCGGGCAGATGAACAATCATCCCGACATGGAGGCGTGCGACACGATACTGCTCTACGGGGCAGGACACGGAATCAACGGCATCCAAAATTTCAACAAAGATGTTATCATCTTTACCCGTCGGGAAAGCGGACCCTTTTATTTGCAGCACCAAATCGGCAGTCCCCGTTTCTTGCGGCAGCACACCGATGAGGAGCAACTACCGGGAATCCGGCACAACGACCTTGTGGTCGATGAGGTCTCGGAAGTCGAGTGGCGTTTGCGTGCGCTGTGCGGTCTGAAAAACACACTGAATTCCAAAGTCGTCACCATCGGCGGTGCCAGTGCTTGGGCACAGCCTTACGGCAACGTGCCGGAAATCGCCCAGAACCGGTGGGGACTCGAATATCATGATGTCAACTACGACGAAATGGGGGAACTCATTCGGGCTGCCAAGGCAGACGAAAAAGTAATGGCACGGGCAAAACAACGTGCCGAAGACCACCTGAAGATACCGGGAACCAGACTGGAAACGACGATGGAGTTCTTCATCAACTGCTTCGTACTCGACGACATTTTCCGGGTGCTGATGCAAAAAGCCGGCACGAATATCATCACGGTCAACTCGTGCATGGGAGCCATCATACCTGCATCGCAAACGACGGCGTGCTACACGCTGACCACGCTCTTGGATGACGGCTACCTGGCATTCTGCGAGTCGGACTTCGTGGTGATTCCGAGCGGCATATTACTGGGGAACATCACGGGCAAACCGGTCTTCTTCTGCAATCCGACCTTTCCCGACAATGGGCACTTCACCGTTGCCCATTGCTCTGCACCGCGAAAAATGGATGGCAAAAATTATGACCCCGTCCGTATTCTCACACACATGGAATCGGACTACGGTGCTGCCCCGTGGGTGGAGGCTCCGGTCGGAACCGACATCACGCTGTTGATGCCCTCCTTCTCCGGCACCCGCTGGAATGGTTTCAAGGCAAAGGTCGCCAATGTCCCATTCCATCAGATTTGCCGGACACAGTTCAACCTCCGGTACGATTTCCCGGATGAACTTCTCATCCAAAACATGGTCGGTTTCCACTGCATGACCTGCTACGGAGACTACCGCAAGGAAGTCGCTTATGCACTTCGGCGTGTCGGGATTGAGTGGAACAACCTCGACGAAGTGCCGACCAAGGAGATGTATGAAGAGGTCGCGGCGACGGGTCAGCGGCAGGGGGCGGATCCCCGACAGCCGTTGCGGTTATTGCGCCGGCGATAGAAGAGGTTTGTTCTTTGCGGTTAAATTCTCTTTTTTTTAACCGCAAAGACGCAAAGTTTTCGCAAAGAACGCAGAGACATTCCGCGCGGCTTCAAGTATCCATCTCTGGAAGCCGGTAATACTCCCTGTCCCGAAGGACGCAGCCGGTGGGTGTTTCGGCACGCATCAGTTCGGTGCAGCCGCTGCAAGCCGAACATGCCTGGGCTTCCTCCATTTTTCCTTCGGTCATAATATCTTTCGGCATATCTGGATACGCCAACGCGTTGCGTCCGAAGCCGAAAAGTGTTGCCCAGCCCTGCTGAATGAGTCCCGCCGCCACCTGCGGAACGAGATGCCGCAACCAGCCCATCCCCGCTCCCGTCACCGGCACTTCGGGGAGCGATTGTTGGATTTCCCGCACGATGTTCGCAAACCGAATCACACCCAAGAGCGGATACTCGTTGTAAGGTTCCGCCCCGCGAATCGCTTTGGCATACGGACGGTTGTAATGCGGATTGAAATAAGGATTACCGATCGTTACATTGAGGAGCGGTGCGCCGAGTTGATGCAGCATTGCCGCCAGTTGTTTCGCTTCCGTCAAATCCCAGTGCTTATAATCGTCCTTAGCGGAACAGAACCCCCATGGATACTTAACCGCATCATACGCATTCATTCGCGTGGTCACGAAAATGCCCGGCACTTCGTTTTGTACCCGTTCCATCGTTTCCCGGAGAAAGCGGGTCCGGTTTTCAAAGGAGCCGCCGTATTTCCCTTCGCGGGTATGGGCACCGAGAAGTTCGTTGAGCAGATAGCCGTGGCAACTCTTGATATCCACTCCGTCGAACCCGCACTTTGCCGCAAGTTTTGCTGCCGTCACGTAATCGTCCTGTAAGCGGTCTAACTCGCCGTCCGTGATCAGGGGATAATCGTCGGGAATGTTGTGTGCCGGTCCGAGCACACCGCTGTGTTGTGCAATCACCGGTGTCCGTTGCCCGCGCTGCGGCTTGCTGTACCTGCCGGAATGAGTTAACTGGATGATGGAAACAATATCGTGTCCGAATTGTTTTTTGGCAAGGGAGCGTGTCTTCTCTTCAAGGGTGGCAAAGCGATCCGCGCTTTTTTCGTTAATCCAAAACTGCTGCGAATTGCACCGCCCATCAGCACGCACCGCCGTTGCTTCAAACCAAATCAGCCCGGCACCGCCTGCGGCAAAACGTTCATAACGGCGAAAGCCGAGTTCTGCCGGTTCGCCGTCGGGACCGGAGTCGAAGCCTTCCATCGGTTGAACGGCAAACCGGTTGGGCAGCGTGTATGTTTTGGTCCGACCAAATGTCAGCGGTTCCGACAGTACCGTCAGATCATCGGACACCGGCAATACGGCACCCAGTCTTGTCAATTCGTCCTGCAATTCATCGTAATTTTTGAGAAAAGGAAAAAGCATAAATCACCCTTTGAACATCACCCTTCGAATAATCGTCCGCAGCACACGTCTCCATACTACAAAAACGGAACGTGTGAAAGTACCATGAATACCGTAAAAAGTAAACCCGCCAGCAGAAACGATACCATAAACGGCATGGAAATTAACCCTTTGCGTTCTTTGCGAAAACTTTGCGTACTTTGCGGTTAAATCCGAACTATTTTAACCGCAAGGGGCGCAAAGATTGTGCAAAGGACGCAAGAATGTATTTTTAAAGGTTCCTTGTAGTACGGTAGTACGAACGTGTCACGGCACTTACCAAAATCAAGGTACGAAACTTCCCCGATGAACCATTTTTACGCACAGTCCGTCGACACGTTTGCCAAAAACCTGTCATTCCGGCGCACGCCGGAATCCAGACGAGCGATTTTAATCCTGTTTCCTTGGATTCCGGCTTTCGCCGGAATGACGAAAAATCAAAACGTGTCGACGGACTGTTTTTACGCACCCCCAGGCTCTGTCCACACTTGACATTTGGCGGCGGCTGTGCCACAATGGGACTTATGACGAACCACGTTGCTTTTGAACCCAAAGTCATTGCCTTTGTTTGTAACTGGTGTACTTACCTCGGTGCCGACCTTGCCGGTACGAGCCGGTTAGAGTATCCGACAAACCTACGGATTCTCCGGTTGCCCTGTACCGGACGGATTGATTTCAATCTTGTCCTTAAAGCCTTGGAAAGCGGTGCCGACGCGGTGTTGGTCAGCGGCTGTCATCCGGGTGATTGCCATTATAGCAGCGGTAATTTTCACGCACGGCGGCGTTGGATTCTCTTTCGGGCACTTTTGCAAACGCTTGGATACGACACGGAGCGTATCCATTTTTCATGGATTTCCGCTGCCGAGGGAGCAAAGTTCCAAAAATTTGTGACCGAAATCATCGAAAAAACCCGAAAGATGGGACCTTACACCGCAATGAAAGAGATTGCAGCACCGTCAACAGGTTGAAACTGCAACGACACAAAGGTGCAATTCCCAGCCCTTTTCGGCGTATGGTTTTCGCCGGAAAATAGTATACCAACAAGACTGTACTGCCGTCATTTCGCTGCACTCTATTCCGGCTTTTGTTTAACGCCGACAAAAGCCGGAATGAAACGAAGTGGAATGACGGAAATAGGTAGGAAACTTTTCGGCGGAAGCCTCGGGTTTGGCAAAATGCGTGGAAATTAGCGTGGGCTTTCGAAAAAAGTGTTAAATTCTCCTCGATGTTTTTCGCATATTCCCAAGCCCGCAAAGTACGCAAAGAAGCACAAGGGACGCAAAGGGCATTGATTTCATGCCCTTTACGATATCAACTCAAACTAGCACCCTTCCTCTCTTAAAATTGTGGATACTAAAAACGTTGAAGTAAATGAAAAATCTGGTTTTTATGCCGACCAATCCACAAATTAAAGCGAGGAGAGGCACTAGTACCTTCCGCCTTAAATGGCATTGATTATTTGTTTTCCAATCTTTCCTCGCACAAAGGCACAAAGTACACAAAGGAGTCTAAACTGCCGTAAATCCCTTTGTGTCCTTCGTGCCTTGTGCGAAACATAATCTATCTCATTTAAAACACGGGGCACTAGTACCCTTCCTCTCTTAAAATTGTAGATGCTAAAAACGTTGAAGCAATTGGAAAATCCGGTTTTTATGCCGACAAATTCACAAATTAAAGCGAGGAGAGGTACTAGAAGTTTTTATCCATATCCTCAAAACCGGATTCGCCTGCTTTTTCGAGTTGCATATTCAACCCAAGTCCGCGAATTTCGTTGATGAGCACATCGAAACTGGCAGGGGTACCTGCCTCCAAAGTGTTCTTGCCCTTGACCATCGATTCGTAAATTTTCGTCCGACCTTCCACGTCGTCGCTCTTGACCGTGAGCAATTCTTGAAGGGTGTATGCCGCTCCGTAAGCCTCTAATGCCCAAACTTCCATTTCACCGAAACGCTGCCCGCCGAATCGTGCCTTTCCGCCGAGCGGCTGTTGCGTGATGAGCGAGTAGGGTCCTGTGCTTCGGGCGTGTACCTTGTCATCGACGAGGTGATGCAGTTTCAGCATGTAGAGGTATCCAACCGTTGTTTCCTGCTGGAACGGTTCGCCGGTGCGTCCGTCCCGCAAGCGGACCTTGCCATGTTTCGGCAGTTCCGCATTGACCAATTCTACGCTAATGCCTTCTTCGCTGGCTCCGTCAAACACGGGTGTAACGGCTTGATAGCCCAGTTTTGCCGCCGCCCAGCCGAGGTGTGTTTCGAGAATCTGTCCGACATTCATTCGGCTTGGTACTCCCAGCGGGTTCAGCAGAATTTCGACCGGTGTGCCGTCGTCCAGGTAGGGCATATCTTCCCGGGGTAAAATTTTGGAGATGACCCCTTTGTTTCCGTGCCGACCCGCCATTTTGTCGCCGACCGAAATAACCCGTTTGGCGGCAATATAGACCTTCACCATTTGCAGTACGCCCCGGCGCAGTTCATCGCCGCGCTGCATGGTGTTGATTCTCCGGTCTTTCACCGCACATGCTGCTTCAATTGCCGTCCAGTGTTTTTCGTAAACCTTTTTCGCTTTGGCGTGTTCTTCCAATCCCAAGTGCTCCAAGCGGAAAAGTTTCGGCTCTTCCAGCCTCTCTTTGTCGATGGTTTTTCCTACCGCTTTTTCGAGTTCATCAATCATGGGATTGAAGAGAGCGTTGATTCGTTCGTCCTCCTCTTTTTTCGCCTGTCGGATTTCGTTGTCGAAGACTTTACGTTCTTCTTCCGAGAGACTCATCCGGCAGGAGAACTTCTCTGTTTTGATCACGATTCCCTCAACCCCGGAAGGCACTTCGAGGGACTCATTTTTTACATCTTCACCGGCGCGACCGAAAATGGCATGGAGCAGTTTTTCTTCCGGTGTGAGTTCTGCTTTGGCACGCGGGGTCACCTTACCCACTAAAATATCGCCCGGTCGTACGTAGGTGCCGACATGGACGATGCCTGCCTCGTCAAGGTTGCGTAATGCCCGGTCGCCGACGTTGGGAATGTCGTTCGTGAATTCTTCGCGTCCCAATTTCGTGTCCCGGACTTCGACATCAAATTCTTCGATGTGGATTGAAGTAAAGGTGTCTTTTTTCACGAGGTCTTCGCTGATGATGATGGCATCTTCAAAATTGAAGCCGTCCCAGGTCATGAATGCGGCCAGAACGTTACGTCCGAGACAGAGTTCCCCTTTGTGCATACTGGCTCCATCCGCAATAATTTGTCCGGCTTCGACTTGATCCCCTTCTCTGAAGATGGCAGTCTGATTTTGGCATGTACGTTCGTTCATCCCGCGAAACTTCCGCAGGTCATACTCGTCCGTCAATCCCTCTTTGGTGTTGATTTTTATCCGTTGTGAATCGACGTAACTAATAGTTCCCGCACGTACGGCGAGTGTTGCCAAACTGGAATTGAACGCCGCCTTTTTTTCGAGTCCCGTCGCCACGAGGGGCGGTTCTGTTTCCAAGAGCGGCACCGCCTGCCGTTGCATGTTGGACCCCATCAGCGCACGGTTTGCGTCGTCATGTTCGAGGAACGGAATCAGTCCCGCCGAAACACCGATCATTTGACTTGGTGAAACGTCGATGTAATCCACATCTTCCGGCTCCACCGACTCATAGTCCCCCTTGTAGCGGACAATCACGGTGCCGGAAATTTCGTCGGCAATGATTTTACCCTTTTCGATAACGGTATCGGCAGGGGCAACGCGGTGGTCATGTTCGTCGTATGCCCGGAGCAGATTGATTTCGTCGGTCAGTTTTCCCTTTTTCACCCGGCGGTAAGGCGATACGAGAAAACCATACTCGTCGACGGTAGCGTAAATGCTCAAACTTGAAATCAAGCCGATGTTTGTTCCTTCCGGCGTTTCAATCGGACAGATACGTCCGTAATGCGAGGCATGAACGTCGCGGACATCAAAGCCCGCCCGTTTACGGTTCAAGCCGCCGGGACCGAGTGCGGACAGCCGCCGTTCGTGCGTCAACATGGAGAGCGGATTCGTTTGGTCCACAACCTGCGATAATTCACCGCGGCTGAAAAAGTATTCGATAGCGGCTTGGATACTCTTTTGATTGATCACTTGACGCGGGGTTACGTCGTCATCATTCGCACGGAGTTGCAAACGTTCCTGAACGGTTCGCCTGAGTTTTAAGAACCCCTTGCGGAGTTCGTCGCTGGCAAGTTCGCCAATCGTCCGCAGCCGGCGGTTGCCCAGGTGGTCAATATCGTCCACTTCGGCTTCCTGATCGTCGATCCAGAGCCGGTTGATGTACTTGACGGCTTCAATGATGTCTTCGGCACGAAGCGTCATCTCTTCTTCGGGAATGTTCAGTCCCAACTTTCGGTTGATGCGGAAACGTCCCACCTGACCCAGCCGGTAGCGTTTTACATCAAAGAACTTTTCATTGAAGAGTTCTTCCGCTTTATCGAGCAGAGGCGGGTTCCCTGGTCGAAGTTTCCCATAAATGACCCGCAATGCGTCTTCGCGGTTGCTTGTTTTGTCCTCTTTTTTGTCGAGACAGTTGAGCAAGAGACGTGTTTTCCGGCTTGGCTCGTCAACGATTTCGATCTTTTTCAGACCGGAGGCACAAATTTCGCCTGCTTTTTCTTCCGTGATTTTTTCACACGTCTCGACGAGAATCTCCCCCGCTCGCTCATGTTTTTTCGGATAGGCATACGAACAAACGGAGACCTTGTCTCTTAATTTCGGAATGGTCGATTTGGCATCGGCAATTTTTAACTCTGCCGTTTTGAAAAACTCCCGCAGCAGTTGCGGGTCGGTGCTGTAATTCTCGGACATTGCCCTGAGAAGCATCGTGATCGGCAATTTGCTGCTTTGGTCAATTTTGATCGACAGCGTGTTTTTGCGGGTGAAGTTGATTTCCAGCCAACTTCCCCGTTCGGGAATAATTCGGCAACTATAAACTTTCTGGTCGCCATCCACATCAGCGACGAAATCGATCCCCGGACTGCGGTGCAACTGACTGACCACAACACGTTCGGCACCGTTGATGATGAACTCGCCGCCGCCGAGCAAAATGGGAATATCCCCCAAATAAGCCGTCTCTTCGTAGGTTTTGTCCCCCCGTACCAACCGCAGGCACACTCTAAAGGGCCGCCCGTAAGTCAAGCGGAGCGCACGGCATTCATCGGGAGTATAGAGGGGACTGTCTAACTCATAGTAGAGATATTCCAACCGTGCCGTCTTATCGAAGTTTTCGATAGGAAACGATTCCCGCAATACGGCTTCCAATCCCGCATCTTTCCGTTTTTTGGGGGGAACATCCTCTTGCAAAAAATCCCGGTAACTTTCTGTTTGCAATTTCGTCAGGTCGGGGATTTCGTGGACACTTGCCTGTGTGCCGAAATTCTTTTGTTCCTTAAATTTGATGCGTCGTTTTGCCGGAGTTGCCATAGATGATCCTCAATGTGGGGTGGTTAGTGTTTTGGAAACGGCTTGAAAATGTCTTTATACGTCATCTTTGGGGTCTTCGCTAAATCCCGTACAACCTTTGCAGCAATTTTTATTAACCGCAAAGAAGGCAGGGGTTACGCAAAGAGCGCAAAGAGACGAAAACAAGCGGCAGACGATCCGGTTTAGAACACAAGGAGGAAAACATCCGAACCGAAAGCCGCTCTTTTATCACCAACTATTTGATACTGACCTGTCCGCCAGCCTCTTCCAGTTCTTTCTTGAGTTTTTCGGCTTCCTCTTTCGAAATGCCTTCCTTGATTTTGCACGGTTTCGACTCGACCAGTGCCTTGGAATCGGCAAGACCGCCACCCGTAGCGTTTTTCACGACCTTGATAACGGCAACCTTCTTGGCATCTTCAAAGCCTTCCAAGACCACGTCGAATTCGGTCTTTTCCTCAGCGGCTTCCCCGCCGCCGCCGTCGCCGGCACCCGGCGCTGCCGCCATAACGACCGCTCCGCCCGCAGCGGGTTCAATACCATGAACGTCTTTCAGGTAGTCGCTCAATTCTTTGGCATCTTTCAAAGTCAGCCCAACGATTTTGTCGCCGAGTTCTTTAATCGCTGCGGAAAATTCTTTTGTTTCGCTCATAATCTGTCCTTTCGTGTTGTTGCGGCGTTGCGTTTTAAGCCCGCCGCATAAAAAGTGATGGTTGATCTTGTTCTCCTTCACGAAACGAGTTACCGGCTATACCATTTAACACAGTACACACATCCGGCATCGCAAGACCCAATTTCGAGGATTTGAACAAGGGTAATTTGTTACAGGTAATTTGTTCACATAGGAACTTCCAAAAAATACTGAAAACGGCACAAAACTGCGTTTTGCGGTTGTTTCTTAACCGCAAAGAACGCAAAGTACAACTTCTATACCATTGACAGCATCGCATTTATATTTTCTCTCTTATTCGCCTTTTTCGGCAATTTTTTCAATTTGACTCGCTATCTTCCCGCCGAACGCAATAAACTGCCCGGAGAGCGTTGCCCCCACACCGAGGATTTGTCCCAGCAAAATGGCAATCTGTTCTTCGCGGGTGGGCCACTTGCTTACATCAATGGCTTGTGCGGCTCCGAGGGCTTCGCCGTCGAGAATGGCACCGCGAATTTCAAAACCTTGCATGGTCTTGTCCTTGGTCAGTTTGACCAATTCCTTTGCCAAAGACACAATATCGGAAGCACCCCAGCAAACAGCACATGCACCCGACAGCCCCTGAAAGGCGGCGGCAAGTACCGTGCCTTCGGTGGCACGCCGTGCCATACTGTTCTTGACCACCAAAAGGTTGATTCCCTTGTCGGCAAGTGTTGCCCGGAGGTCAACGGTTTTGTTCGCATTGATACCGGTCAAGCCGACGAGCACGAGGTATTCGACCCCATCCAGCCGCTTGGCAATTTCGTTGGTAACGAGTTGTTTTACATATTTACTCATTGTCTCTATCTGCTTTATTGTCTCTTCTGCTTTGCTGCTTGTTCTCTGTGTTCCTGCCCCGTGTTCCCCTGTGGTATTCCCTTGTTTCCCGTACTCCCTTGCGCCCTTTGCTTTGCCTTTACAGCAAAAAATGCACCACAAAAAGCCGCAAAGCCTTGTCGATCAAGCCCTGTTAACACTGTCCTGTTAATCGTCAAAGGTACAAATACACTGCGCCGCTTTCATCGGTCTGTGCGTCAACAAGCCACCTTCACTCCCGGCGACATCGTTGCGGAAATTGTGACGCTTTTGACGTAAACCCCCTTCACAGCAACCGGTTTCAACTGCTGGATGTATTGCACGAACGCTTCGATGTTTTCGACAAGTTGCTGTTTTTCAAACTTGATTTTTCCGACGATGGCATGGACGATTCCCGATTTATCATTACGGAACTCGACCTTTCCTGCTTTATATTCAGCGACGGTCTTGGCGACATCCATTGTCACCGTGCCCGCACGCGGCGAGGGCATTAAACCTCTGGGACCAAGCACTTTGCCGAGCGGACCGACGAGTCCCATCATATCCGGGGTGGCGATACAGACATCGAAATCCGTCCAGCCTTCCTTAATTTTGGTCACAAGGTCTGCATCACCGACGGTATCTGCACCGGCAGTTTTTGCCTCTTCGGCTTTGTCCCCTTTGGCGATGACACATATACGGAGAGATTTTCCAATCCCATGCGGCAGGACGATAGAGCCGCGTACGAGTTGGTCGGCTTGCTTGGCATCAATACCAAGCCGCATCGCAACCTCTACACTTTGGTTGAACTTCGTGGTATCAAACTTTTTCAGAATCTCGACAGCCTCCGCTACGGGCAGCGGATTCTCCGATTTGACTTTTTTTGCGTCGCTTCGATAGCGTTTTGAATGTTTTGCCATTGCAATCTTCCTGTTAAGGTTCGGTCAATAATGAAGGCTGGCGGCAGTGCCCTTTTTCGGCAGTGAAATTTTGCAGCGCAATTTTGCAACGCAACTGCCCCGCGTAGCCCCCTCCCGCTTGGGTGAAAACCGGTTACATCGCCCGGCTCTGCACGACATCTACGGCAATTTCGGTGGATTTTACCACAATGTGGAAAAAGGACAAGGGGGATTTCGCAGAGTGTGTGCAAGGGGGTGCGTCAAAGTTTTTTGTGCATTTTCTCTTGGCACTCATTTTGCCTGCATCCAGTATTTTTTCCACAGGTCTGAGTAATGCACCGCACACAGCACCGCCATTTCGTTAAGCCTGTCCCCCTTCCACCGAGCACCGCTCTGCTTGAGCCCCTACCCCCAGTAACACAGCCCGATCATGCTTTTACACGCCCCCTCTACCTCTCACTGTACTACACAAGTTTTTGATATTGGTCAATTTAGGCAGGCGTGCTAAAATGCCGTTTTGGAGAGCAATGGTCTGCTCTCGTTTCCCTCATT
>Ga0099364_10009632_pt1 | contig 13385 bp, 14 predicted proteins | sample TergutTh196P3_FD_73070 | JGI IMG/M metagenome (GOLD analysis project Ga0099364, IMG submission 73070) | Microcerotermes parvus P3 segment gut microbial communities from Pointe-Noire, Republic of the Congo - Th196 P3 | ecosystem: Host-associated > Arthropoda: Insects > Digestive system > Gut ...
TTCACAGCAAAAGAGGGTATTGCATTAAGTATGATAGAGCAATTTTTTAATTGTTATAATCCTGATACTTTCGGCGTTTATAGAATACACCAAAATACGAAATCATCTCTTTGCAATACCCTCTTTTCCAATAACCGACTATATTTTTTGCTCCGCTACTGTAAATAATTGAAAACAAGCAAAAGGAGCGGTTGAACAAACCGCTCTTCACTGTGTGGGGAAAAATATTTATTATTGTAATAAATCGTTATGGTTTAATATTTCTCACAGGACGCATCTCAATATAACCGCGCCAACCCATAGGAGCAAGCTGCATTTTAGGAGCAAGTTCGGCGGCGTACTGATAACCGTACACTTCAGGGTTAAATTTTTCTATACGTTCCATGTAACTGCCAACAGCATTTTGGTAATGCTCATCGTCATACGGTTCGCCTTGAAATACAAGCATTTTGCACGGTTCAAGGTCAATCACATCAAACCCTTCGGGTATATCGCCCGCATAATCAACCGCGACTTCAACACCATGAGCATAAAGCCCCGTACCTTTCGGGCGCATATTGTCAGGCAACCATATACCCACAGGCTCATATAAGGCTTCTTTTATACCGCAGAGAATGTCCCACGGTGCGGACATATCGTTATCTCCGCACCCGCACTCCTCGCAGTATTCAAAATAATGCGTCGCGGTTTTACTTCGCCGCAGAATTAATTTACGCTTTGGTCTTTCCATAATTTGTGTAAAAATAACTGCTGTTTTGGTTTCCATTTCTAATTCCTCCGATTTTATTTTGTGGCGATTCAGATAACGATAAGGAATTAACCACCCGTCAGGTTTCGGATAATTTGCATATTTTTTCGGTGTTATACCAAATGCTTTCGTAAATGCCCGCGTGAATCCTTCATGGCTGTCAAACACAAAGTCGAGTGCAACATCAAGCACTTTTGATTTATTATTACGCAAAGCATGTGCGGATTGCAATAATCTCTCGCGGCGGATATATTCAAAAGGGGACAGTCCTGTTTCTTCTTTAAATAATCGTGCCGCATGATATTGGGAATATCCGACTGCTTTTGCTATATCGCTTGATGTTATGGGTTCTTGCAAACGTGCTTTTATATACGCTTGCATTTGAGCGACTATATCATTCATCGTTTCTTCACCTCCCGCAATCATTATACATGAAACCGAATTACATTTCTTGACTTTAACTGCGATTATTTTTTACACAAAGCATAAAACGCTATGCTTACCTGATAAAACCAAATAATGGCTATAACTATACCACAAAAAAGTGAGGAAAATAATAACGTCCAAGAAAAAAGAGAATTTTTCTTGAAATATTAATTATTTTGTGTTAAAATAAACTAAAATTTAAAAGAAATGAGGTAAAAAAGAACATGAGTAAAAATCAACCGAACATAATATTTTATTTTTCAGACCAACAGCGTCATGACACGATAGGCGCGTACAGCGAACACGCAAAAGAGCTGAATATAACGCCTAACCTTGATAAAATGGCGAAAGCGGGCGTAAAATTTGAGTATGCGTTCACGCCACAGCCTGTATGCGGACCGGCGAGGGCGTGCGTACTGACGGGTAGATTTGCCACGCAAAACGGCTGTTTCACAAATGGCAGGGCTTTGAAAACAGATGAGAAAACAATCGCGAAATATCTAAGCTCGGCGGGTTATGACACGGCTTATGTTGGTAAATGGCATTTAGCTTCGAACGATGTATACGAGTGGATTCAGGATAAAAAAGTAGAGCCTACGAATTACAGAACGGAAGCCGTGCCTGAAAATTTACGCGGCGGGTTCAGATATTGGCGTGCGGCTGACGTTTTAGAGTTTACGTCGCACGGCTACGGCGGATATATTTATGATGAGAACATGAATAAAATAGAATTTGAGGATTACAGGTGCGACTGTATCAATGATTTTGCGCTTGAATATATTGCGAACGATAACAACGTGCGTGATGAAGACAAGCCGTTTTTTATGTTTGTATCACAAATTGAGCCGCATCATCAGAATGACAGGAATAAATTCGAAGGTCCTGACGGCTCGATTGAAAAGTTCGGCAATTTTAAGCTCCCGTGTGATTTGAAGAACGCACCGAAAACAGAGCCTGATTTTGATGAGCATTACGCGAATTATCTCGGTTGCTGTAACAGTCTTGACTATAATCTCGGCAGACTTGTCGCGGAGCTTGAACGCAAGAATCTGCTCGAAGATACGATTATAATATACACGACCGACCATTCATGCCATTTCAGGACGCGCAACAACGAATATAAACGCTCGTGCCATGATAACAGCATACGCATACCCATGATTATATACGGCGGAGCGTTCACGGGCGGCTTGGAGATACAGAATTTCGTGAGTCTGCTTGATATAGCTCCGACGATACTTGACGTCGCAGGGGTTGCGCTTCCCGATGATTATATGGGCAAATCGCTCGTAAATCTTGTGAGTGGCGAGGGCTGGAAGCGTGAAAATGAGATGTATACGCAAATCAGCGAGGACAAACTTGCGCGTTGTATAAGGACTGAAAAATGGAAATACTCGGTATCATCGCCTGATAATCCGTGGCAAAAAGGCGAAGCAGAAAAATATTTCGAAGAGTTTTTGTATGATTTAGAGAATGACCCTTACGAAGAAAATAATTTGATAGATGTGCCTGAGTATGAAAACGAACGGAAAGAGTTGTCGGGCATTTTAGTTAAGCATATGAACAGAGCGGGAGAAAAAACGACGGTCATTAGTAGGAAATGATGCGGAACGGCGACTCGGCAAACAGATTTATGACGAAAAAAGGCTACTTTTCATTTAATTTATTCACAACTTTGTGCTATAATTAATAAAAGCTAACGCCACCACGCTGTCGTATAAAATTTATATAATTTTCAATCAAGCAATTCAACATTCGACAAGAGGTAGAAATTTTGAACTTAAATTTGACAATACCGCCATTGACTTTTTGTGTTATCATGCGTATAATTTATATAACGGTTGCGCAATCGTAAATAACACAACTATAAAGTAATGGAGGATATTATGAATATATTTATTTGCGATAATTTAAAAGAACTGCGTAAAAAGAGAAATAACACGCAGGAAGAATTGGCTGAATTTTTAACTGTGAGCATTTCCGCAGTAAGCAAATGGGAGCGCGGGGAATGTTACCCGGATATTGAACTTCTGCCCGCTATCGCGATGTATTATAATGTGAGCGTCGACGATTTATTGGGCGTTGGAAAAATTCAAATCGAAAAAAAGATAGCGGAATATCACGAAAGAGCCGATAAATACGAAAGGCTTGGCGAAACAGAGAATGTTAAGTCGGTATGGATTGAAGCATTCAAAGAATTTCCGAATAATCAACGCATATTGATGCAATATGTGATGTGGGGACTTTCTGACGAATGTGTGGACGAGAAGATAAAAATAGCAGAACGGTTACTTCAAGAAGCCCCGGATTTCAGGAATTGGGCAGTACGTACTTTGTCGGGCTTGTACGCCCGTATGGGAAATGAAGAAAAAGCGATGGAGTATGCTCGAAAAATGCCGATAATGGAGCATTGCGATTCTATTATGGTTTCAAAATTATTAAAAGGCGCAAAATTGGTAGAACATATCCAAGATTTTTTCAAGATAGAAATCGTTACCATAGCTAATTGGCAACTACGTGATATGACGTGGAGAGGCGACTTTAATAACGATGAGCAGAGAAAAGTGTGCCAACGCAGCCTTAAACTCTACGAATGGCTTTATGAGGACGGCGATTACGGTTTTTATAATACAGATGTAGCGACAATTTACGCCGACCTTGCCATATTCGACGCGAATGACAAAAATGCTAATGGCGTTATAGAAAATCTCTCGCGTATGGCAGACTGTGCAATAGATTTTCTCTCGCCGGAGAGCTTTCAGCATACATCATTTCTCGTCAACCGCTTACATCATAACGGCGAGCATAAAGGATACTCAAACTCAACGGATAATGAAGCTATGACGCGCCTTAAATTTATGAAACGGGATTGTTTCGATTTTTGCAGGGAAGATGGACGGTTCAAAGCAATCGAGGAAAAATTATCAGAATATGCAGGTAACAGATAATAAGCATTTTCTACAGCAAGTGCAGAACTTAAAAGCATCGGTTTAGCGGTACTATTATAAAAAGCCAATAAATCAAAGTGTTTCGCCAAAGTAAAAAGCCTTGAAACCATAGGTATTTTCAAGGCTTTTCTGGTGGAGATAAATTATATGTGCATTTATGGGAGGTTATGAGGTCATATGGAACACATAAACAGGCTTATGAACGCCTTGTATCACAAAAATAACGGCAGAGTTCCCGTTACGGGACTGGCGAAATTTTATAAATATAATGAGGAGAAAAAATATGACAAACCGTGATTTATATTTGAAAACATTGTTATTCGGAAATCCCGCGAAGATTCCGTTTGAGCCCGGTGGTCCGCGCAAGTCAACTATAGAACGCTGGCAAAGCGAAGGCTTGCCCAAAGATATGAACTGGTGGGATTATATGTGCAATCGGATAAATATAACACTGCCACGCTCAAAGCCTGTGCCGAATGTATATGCGGATTTCAGGATGATTCCGTGGTTCGATGAGAAAATACTCGAGCATAAAAACGGCACGTATATAATACAGGACTGGATGGGTTCGATTCTTGAGATTTCTGACAAGTATGATTATACTTACATCAGAAGCGCGATAGATTTCGTAACGCGGCGGTGGATAAAATGCCCTGTCGAAACACACGAGGACTGGTACAACATGAAAAAGCGTTATGATTCGGATACACCGCAAAGAGTCCCGTTGCTCACGACGGAGGAAGTGCGGCAGTTTAACGAGCGTGACAGATATGCGTTTGTTTCTGTGAACGGACCATTTTGGCAGCTTCGCGAGTGGCTCGGTTTCGAGGGTTTGTGTATGGCTTTTATCGAACAGCCAAAGTTTGTCGCCGAGATGATAGAATTTTGGCAGGAGTATGTGTTGCGCGTGTTTGCGAGAATTTTCGAGCAAGGCATAAACTTGGACGGTGTATTGATTAGCGAGGATATGGCGTATAAAGCACACAGTATGATTTCGCCCGCAATGACATGTGAATTTTTGATGCCCGTATATAAAAAGTGGATAACTTATTTTAAATCTAACGGCGCACAGATTTTTGACATGGATTCTGACGGGTATGTTGCGGAGCTTATACCGATATGGATAGAAGCGGGCATAAACGTGAACGACCCTGTCGAAGTTGCGGCGTACAATGATATTGTGCTGTACAGCAAGATTTACGGTGAGCAAATGGCATATAAAGGCGGCGTAGACAAGCGCGCAATCGCGGCGGGCGGCAGAGTTATCGAGGACGAGATGAAGCGCATATCGCCAGTTATAAGCAATCGCGGCGGCTATATACCGTCATGCGACCACGGTGTACCAAACGATATATCGCTTGAAAATTTTATATATTACGCAAAACTTCTCGCGCAGTATACGGGTTGGCTTTAGAAACGGTGAATTTCAGCTATTCCGCATTGCCATTGTAGCGGCTAACTTTGCAGTGTTTTCTCTGATATTTGCGATTCTTTATAAAAAACACGGGTTGGTGTTGAATAACAGAACGAAAAGTTTCCCGCAGGTTGATTTTTTCAACGGAAATCAACTATAAATCCCTTGCATTGTTCATTTTGTGACTGTATAATATTTATAACAGGCATAAAAAGTGAGGTATTTGCGATGAAAGAGATTAACATAGCGAGAACTATAATTAATAAACGCAAAGAAAAAGGCGTTACACAAGACGACCTTGCGAGTTTTATCGGCGTTTCAAAATCTTCCGTTTCTAAATGGGAAAAAGGGCAGAGTTATCCTGATATAGTATTTCTCCCGCAGCTTGCGGCATATTTTAATATCAGTATAGACGAATTAATGGGCTATGAACCGCAAATGACAACTGAAGATATTCGCAAATTATACAAAGAACTGACAGACGAATTTGCCGAAAAGCCCTTTGACGAGGTAATGGCTCGCTGCCGTGAAATTGTTAAGAAATATTTTTCGTGTTTTCCGCTAATCTACAGAATAGGTGTGCTTTATCTGAATTACGGCATGATAAGTAAAGATGAGGAAGTAAGAGCCGCAACTGTTACAGAAGCAAAAGAACTGCTTGTACGCGTGAAAGAGCAAAGCGGCGATTTGCAGTTAATACGGCTTGCACTTCATACAGAGGCGACGTGCGAATTGGTACTCGGCGATTATAACGGGGCAATAGATTTGCTTAAAGATATAAAGCCTTTGCCGCCTCACCGAGTATTGCTCTCACAGGCTTATAGTATGGCAGGGCAAATCAAAGAAGCAAAAACAGAACTGCAAAGAAGTATTTACGCTGATATTTTAGGATTTTTCGACAGTATTCCGTCATATATCGCTGTCTGCGCCGACGATTTCGAATATTTAGAAGAAATATGCAGACGGTCATCAGAATTGATAAAAATATTTAATCTGAAAAAGCTTATCCCGGCTTTGATTATGCCGTTTTATTTAGTGGCGGCGCAGGTCTATGCGGCAAATAATAATTTAGAAAAATCGCTTGATTTGCTTGAAGAATACACGGATATTGTAACAAGTAATATATACCCTCTGAAATTGATAAAAAGAGACAGTTTCTTTACCTTAATCGAGATTTTGGAAGAAGAAGTGCCTTTCGGAGGGGCAGAATTGCCGCGTGGCGAGAAATCAATCAAGCAGAGCATGGCTGACGAAGTAACCGCAAATCCTGAATTTGCCGTTTTATCAGATGAGCCGCGATTTAAGAGCATAACTGATAAATTAATAAATAATGCGGAAAAGGAGTAGCATATATGGTTGAAGAAAAAATTGTAGTTGGCAGTGACGGCGAGTTTCCGCTTAACGGTATGTTGACGATTCCGAATAACGGTGATGCGCCTTATCCGGCTATTGTGTTTGTTCACGGTTCAGGCTCATCGGACATGGACGGTAAAATTTACGCCGTCAAACCGTTCAGGGATTTTGCCCAAGGTTTAGCAAAATTGGGAATTGTGAGTATTCGCTATGATAAGCGCACTTTTGCTCACCCAAAAAAAATATCTAAAGTTCTCAAAACATTAACGGCAAAAGAAGAAACTATCGAAGACGCAATACTTGCCGCGAATATTTTAAGGACTGACCCCCGCATTGATTCAGGCAGAATATTTGTTGCGGGTCATAGTTTAGGCGGTATGTTAGCACCGAGAATTGACGAGGAAGGCGGCAACTTTGCCGGTTTGATTATATTAGGCGGCACACCGCGAAGATTAGAGGAAGTTATGAAATATCAGTTGGAGGATAGTTCTCTGAATACGTCGAAAGGTTTTATCAGTTGGTTAATTACAAGGCAAATGAAAAAAATGCTGCCTAAGTTAGACAATATTTATAGCATGAGCGATGAAGAAGCGAAAAATATACGGCTTTTCGGCGGCTTGACTGCGATTTATTATAGGGATATGGGTAAGAATCGGGTTAGCGAATATCTCAAAAACAGCGTAAACCCTATATTGATTATGCACGGCGAAGCCGATTTTCAAGTGTTGGTTGATAAGGATTTTAATGAATACAAACGAATCTTGAAAGATAATCCCAACGCCATGTTTAAGTTATATCCGAACTTGAATCATGTCTTTATGCCGTCCGTGTGCGGCGAAATTAAATCACCGAAAGAAGAATATTCAAAACCGCAGAATGTCGCAGATTATGTAATCGCCGATATAGCGGAATGGATTAATAATATTAGGAGATGATATTTATGACGATGGCAGGTTCTGTAACACTTATCGTGTTCAGCGCAGTTATTACTGTTTTAAGCATTTTTATGCTTACAGGACGCGGCTCGTTTTTAATCGCGGGATTTAATACAATGTCAAGCGACGAAAAAGCAAGATATAATAAAAAAGCTTTATGCAGATTAATAGGCAGTGTGCTTTTGCCTACGGGATTATTTATGCCGTTTTTCTTAATTGACAGTATTATATATTGGTTTGTTTGGGCTTACTGTGCCGTTGTTATCGGCACTTGTGTATTTGTTATAATTTATGTAAATACAAGTAAGCGGTTTAAAAAATAAATATAGGAGATATATAAAAATAATGATAAACAAAAAACTGGGGGTGATTATAATTGCTGTTTTATTAGTAATAGCAGGAATTATCGCCGCTATTATAGCTGTTGTACTCACACGGGAAGGTTTGACGTTTAATTCAGGAGTTTTTACGAACAACAGAATCTCCAATGTGAGTAATGACAGTTGGCGGGTTGCGCCAATTAGAGCCAACGGCAGCAGCAGGATAGATTATACATTCAATGCCGCCAACTTAGCCGCCATGCGGGTAAACAGCACAAACAGCGAGGGCAGAATAACCTTGAAATTTATTCAAGATGATAATGAAAAAACAGTTGATATAACGGGGGATTTTAACGATAGTATCGACATGAGCGGTTTCGCGTCGGGGAAAATAAGAGTAAGATTAGAGTATGATAATGCCCGTGATGTCGATTGTATTATAAGTTGGGGGGATTGATATGAAAGCTGTTATTGCGGATAATCTGATAAAAATATATCCGAACGGTAAAAAGGCTGTGGATGATATAAGTTTTAGTTTGGAGCAAGGCGAAGTTTTTGGCTTTTTAGGACCGAACGGGTCAGGAAAAACTACCGTCGTAAAACTGCTGAACGGTATGCTGTCGGCTACAAGCGGGGTATGCAGAGTGTTTGACATTGACCCGTCTGTAAATCCTGTGCAAGTTCATCAGTTTTCAGGCGTTGTAACAGAACACGCGCAAATGTACGGTACTATGACAGGGTTGCAGAACCTCGTTTTTTACGGTAAAATATTTGGACTTAATTTAACTGAAAGTAATCGCCGCGCTTTAGATTTATTGGATAAATTAGAATTAACGGACGCGAAAGACCGAAAACTGGAAACTTATTCTACAGGCATGAGGCAGCGGCTGTCATTGGCAAGAGCAATGATTCATCGCCCGAAAATTCTCTTTTTAGACGAGCCGACCTCGGGGCTTGACCCTGAAAGCGTAGCGAACGTCAATAATATGATTAAAAGCCTTGCGGAAAACGAGGGCGCGACTATATTTTTATGTACGCACCAACTGCGGTACGCTCAGGAAATCTGCACTTCATATGGGCTTATTTCCGAGGGGGCTATGCTTGCGGCGGGAAATCTTGACGAACTTCGCTCAATGGCTTTTTCGGGCTTGATAGTAAGCATAAAATCAGACAAGTTGCCTAAAGATATAGATATATCCGCAGTCAAAAATGGGGTAAATGAATATGAAATAACTGTGGAATCAGAAGATGAAATCCCGCGTATCATCAAGCGGATAGTGGAAGAAAACGGCAATATATATAATGTGACAGCTCGCAGAATGTCGCTTGAAGAAATTTATTTTGCTTTATTTGAAAAGAACAGGGAAAGGAGTGCTATAAATGATTAACTCAATGCAAACAGCCTTGATTAAAAAAGATATACGCGCTGTGACTGCAAATAAGCAGCTCTTTGCGGGGCTGCTGATTGTTCCGTTGTTTATGGCGATTGTTCTTCCGTCTATTTTTATCCTTACGATAGGGTTTGCGCCGGAAGATTCTGCTGATTTACAGGAACTTTTAGTTTTGTTGCCGGGTTTCGATGATAGTATATCGGCTTCTGAATTGCGTGAAGCCTTGATAAGATTAATGCTGGACAGCATAGTGCCTATTTTCTTTCTTATGATTCCTATACTGGCGGCGACAGTCATGGCGGCAAGCGCATTTGTAGGCGAAAAAGAAAAGCGGACGCTTGAAACTCTTTTATACTGCCCGTTAAGCTTGCGCCAAATCTTCAGCGCGAAGATTATCGCGTCTTTAATACTAAGTCAATTCGTATCTCTTATTTCGTTTTTGGCGATGACACTCGTTGTCCAAACTGAAATTTGGTTCATCACCGAGACATTAATACTGCCCGGATTAAATTGGCTTGTGCTGATGTTTCTTTTATCTCCTGCGCTATCATTAGTCGCAATCTCGCTGATTGTTCGAGGTTCGGCAAAAGCGAAATCAGTGGAAGAATCCCAGACGAAAAGCCTGTTTTTAATTATGCCTGTTATGCTCTTAGCCGTTGGGCAGTTTAGCGGACTCGTGTCAGTCAGCGTATGGTTATTGCTTGGTATTGGCGTTATTTGCGCCGTCATTGGGCTATTATTACTGCGCCGTGCGTCTGCAAATTTTCATTATGAGCGTTTGCTGCTGTGATATTTTTGCCGATAAGATTTTTTTATTTAAATTTCGAAAACTCCTTGACAAAAACTCTCTATTGTGATAGAATTGATTCACAATTACTCTATCGCAATAGAGAGTTTATTTTAATGGAGGGATTTATTTATGGAAAACACGAAGATTAAATTATTTGATTCCGAACTGAAAGTCATGGAAATTCTATGGGAGCAAGGCGATGTCGAAGCGAAAAAAATAACGAAAATTCTCGCAAAGCAAATATCATGGAGCATTACGACAACATATACAGTCATAAAAAAACTTATCGACAAAAAAGCAATCGAACGCATCGACCCGGGCTATATATGCCGTGCGCTTGTCACGAAAGAACAAGCCCGCGAATATGAAACTACGGAGCTTATAAATAAAATGTATGATGGCGCGGACGCTGTGCTTGTAGCTTCTATTCTCGGGCGGAAAAAACTGACTTTAGAGGAAATCGAACATTTAGAAAACATAATAAAAGATTTAAAATAAGCGGGGTAATCTAATGCCGATAATTAATATGAGCTTTATTGCTGTGCCTTTGATAATTATAATTGCCGCATCAGCGAGCCGCGCTCTTCTTCCTCACTTCCTTCGTTCAGCTTCAGCAGTTTGCTCTCCGCGTACTCCTGCACCGAGGCAAGACTCGAAACCCTATAGGTCTCTGCGAATATCTAATTCCGTAGATAGTCTGTGTTTTTCTCTACTTACCCTTTTTCCTTCCCTCTGAAACAATTCATTACATTTATCGCGAATCATAGTACATCGACATTTTCAGCAAATCAGGGTTAAGCTCTTTAGCGTCGATTCCTATGAAGTTCTTCACTACGATTTTCATGTTGTCATATACCACTTCCCCCAACAATCCCCCATCTTCTCGAAGAAGTACTCATGACTGTCAAGAACTTGCTAAATTCTATTCTCCCGCGATGTTGAGACCGCCGAGTAAAACTGCGGGAGAACCGATTGAACTGAACCACAAATCGTCGGCTACGCCTTCTATATCTTTCAACATATCAAAGAAATTTCCGGCGACCGTTATTTGCTCTACAGGTTTTCCAATCCCGCCGTTTTCTATCAAGTAGCCCTCCGCTAACAGTGAAAAATCGCCTGATACAGAGTTCGTTCCCGAATGAAGCCCCGATAAATCCGTTATATACAGTCCCCCGTCCGCCTGTTTTATAATTTCGTTCAGACTTATATTTCCCGGTTGTACATATAAATTTTTCGGTGAAACTTTAATCGGCGATTTATACCCGCCGCTCGCGTTCCCCGTGGATTTTACGCCGTCTTTTGACGCGGTTTTGAGATTGTGCAGAAACGTCTTGAATATGCCGTTTTCTATTACGGCTTTATTATACGTCGCAACGCCCTCCGAGTCAAACGAACTCGCCCTCAACGGGTCGGGGTAAATCGGGTCGTCTCTAAGAGTGAAAATATCAGAGGCAATTTTTTCGTTTAATTTACCCGCTAAAAGCGATAAGCCTTTCTGCGCGGCGTCGGCTAATATGACCGAAGTAAACGCACTGAATAAACTCGCGAAAGTTTCGTTTTTCATTACGATTTTATATTTTCCGCTCTTGACAGGTTTTGCGCCGAATTTTGATACGGCTTCTTTCCCCGCTTTTTCGCCTATTTTTTCGGGTAAAAACTCGTTCCAGTTTATACCGTTCCAATATTCGCTGCCGGTTTTCGTCTCGCCGTCTTTAACCGCTCTCGCATACGAATAGCCGCTCGCCGAATTTGACTTATGCTCAAGGTTAAGCCCGTATGTGTTCATAATAAGTGTCGAACCCTCGCCGTAACTTACGCCGTTATAGTCTACGGCTTTGATTGATTCGTCCGACGCTTTTGCCGCGTTTTCCATTGTGAAAGCGGCTTTTATTTTTTCTTCGATAGAAATTTTTTGCAAATCCTCGCTGAACGCGCAAACTTCGGAATATTTTTCGTTTTTGTAATCCGCAAATAATTTATCCTGCTCTTCTTCTTCGAGAATTTCGGAGTTTTGCATAGCTTCCGTTATAATTATATCTATCGCGCCGTCGTCAATCCATTCTGAATAAGAATACCCCATTTTTTCTTTGTATGTCCCTCTGAAAGAAATCCCGCGGTTTGCGCTGTTCTGATATTTTTCTATCTCGCCGTTTAAAGTCTGGACACTGAAAGACGTTCCGCCCGCTAAATAAACTTCGGCGTCCGAAAAGCCTTTTTCTATCGCCCTGTCAAGCAGTTTTTTCGCAAAATCTTTTATATTCATGTTATATTAATTACCTCCTAAAAATCATTTTTTCCATATGATATGTCCGTTTATATCGTTTTTTTCAAATACATTTAAAATTTCTTCGCAAAATTTCATAATTTCAAAGTCGTTAGATTTTTTTGATAGTTCATACAATCTGATAAACATTTTTTTACCGGTTTCTGTTTGAGCATAATTTTTCTTTCTGAAATTATGCGTCGCACATAAAGTTTGTCCGTTTTCAATCTCAGCTTTTCCACCTAAATCTTTTGGTTTTATATGGTCGACTTGCAATTCTACTCCGTCTTTTATTCCTTTGCCGCATATCACGCATTTATAACTGTCGCGTTCTAAAATCCTTTGTTTTTGCTCATTACTAAAATCTTCTAATTTCTTATCAATTACAAACTCAGGGTCATATTTGTATACGCCTTTCTTTACTTTAATAAGAAACCCATTTTGTGATAATCTTCGTATTGCTCTGTCAGGGTCACGAAAAACTTTACCTGTGCGTTTCTCATATTCTGCAACAGCCCAATCTACTACTTCCGGATGTTCAATATTTCTCAGAGGATTACTAATGAAAAATTCTTTAATTAATTCTTGTTGGTTTATAACAGTTTTATCTTCAGTATCGAAATTCATGATTAACAATCTCCTGTTCATTGATTATTCTTTTAAAGGCAAGTTCACAGTATGTTCTGTCAATATCAGTACCATAGCCATTTCTATTCAAGTTATTCGCTTCTATCAAAGTTGTTCCACTTCCTAAAAACGGGTCATATACCACATCGTCTACATAACTGAACAGTTTT